>Ga0196976_1000708_pt1 | contig 19323 bp, 13 predicted proteins | sample S3v_513CmetaG_FD_148644 | JGI IMG/M metagenome (GOLD analysis project Ga0196976, IMG submission 148644) | Soil microbial communities from Anza Borrego desert, Southern California, United States - S3+v_5-13C | ecosystem: Environmental > Terrestrial > Soil > Desert | place: USA: California...
TTTCATCAGCAGGTTACCCGATGGCAGGAGCCTCTGCAACCATCGCATCGTTATCCAGAGGCATTGATTGCGGCCAAAGAAGGCCAAAGAAAAAGAGGAGGGCCGAAGCCCTCCTCGAAGCATTCAGTTTGGCTAGAAGATCACCTTCAGGCCCATCCGCATTGTGCGGCTGCCGCCATTGGTGAGGCCGTAGTTGAGGAAGTCGTACGTACCAGCCGCGTTCACATTGCGGTTGGTCGCCGAGACTGGCGTGTCGAAGTTCTGCTCGTTCGTGAGGTTGAAGATCTCCGCACGATACTCGAGCTTCACACGTTCGGTCACCGTGAACTTCTTCAGGATGTTCGTGTCAACCGTGAAGTACCCGCCTGTGTAGTTCTGGTTGCGGCGGGCTTGATTGGGATCGCCAACAGAGTACGTGCCGATTTGTACCCAACGGACGTCGTTTGCTGTAACGCAAGCACCGCCCACTGGATTCTGAAGCCTGCTCGCGCAGGTTGACGCAGGTACCCACTTTGCTCTGCTGGTGATCGGCGCGTTCGGGTTGCCGATGTTCACGCGGTCGCCCAGGCTTGATCCATCCATATCTCGATCGATACCGTTAACGATCGTGAATGGCGTGCCGCTCGTGATGGTGATGAGCGGTGACACGGACCAGCCCCCAAAGACCTGTCCGAGGAACCCCTTATTCGGTCCGCGGACATCCCACATCATCGCCGTGCTCCAAACGTGACGGCGATCGTTGTCGGCCGGACCGTAGTCCAGGCTCCGCAGCGGGATACCCCATGCAGGCGAGCGCGACGGGTTCTGCGGCGAAGAATACGTCGCAAACGTCTCCGTCAGGACGTCCATGTTTCGCGACCAGGTATATGCCGATGAAAGCATCAACCCGCCCACGTAGGTCTGGCCAAGACGGCGACGGACTTGCAACTGCATCGCGTTGTAGTTCGACGTCAACCCCGAGTCGCGGATCTGAATCAGCCCGCGGTTCGGGTACTTACGGAGGGTCTGAGTTCCGTACGCCGTCGATTGCGTAGCAACGGCCGTGCCCGCTGCATTCGGAACACCAGGATTCAGCGGGTTCGTGAAGAACAGCTGACGCCCAAGCGTGCCGACGTATGAAAGGTCCACTACGACGCTGCTAGGCAGTTCGCGCTGCACACCAAGCGAGAACCGGTGGTAGTACGGGTTGCGGATATGCTTGCTGAACATCGATTGCTGCGTCGTATACGGATTGATCGCCACCGGAACCAGCGAGTCGAATACGTTGCTCACATCCTCGACTCCGCGAGCATATGCGCTAGTTACGTTCTGGTTGCCGAGTGCGTTTGGTGAACCGGCAGCCATGTTCGAAAGCAGGTTGTTGTACCACGTGTCATACGACACCTGGTATCCACCGCGCAGGACGCCCTTGCCATCGCCCGACAGGAAGCCCAACACGCCATTGCTCCAACGCGGTGCCCACGAGAAGCCCACCGAAGGACCAAAGTTGTTGTTGTCCTCGTCGATCTTCTGGGTGCTCGAGACGTCTTCGTCCTTGTAGCCAACAAATGCCGGATACTTGAATCGATTTGCGGGCTGGCCGAAGTTCTCGTACCGCAGTCCAGCGTTGATCGTAAGGTCGTTGCGGATCTTCCAGCTATCCTGGAAGAACAGCGTCCAGGTGAACAGGTTCGGCCAGTACTTGCCGCTGCCGAACGAGATCGCGACGGGATTCCCTCCCGGTGTACCGGAGTAATCGTCGATGAAGTTTGCTAACGCGCTGATACCCACGGCCGTGCTGTTCGAATACGTAAGCTGGCCACGACCGTTGAATGGAGCGACCTGGACCGAGAGTTGGCGCATGATCTCGCCGCCGAAACGGAACGAGTGCTTGCCCTTCGTCCAGCCCATCGTGTCTTGATACTGGAAGCTGTTACCGACACGCCCTTGTGGATACGTCGAAGCGACCGCCAGGTTGCTTAGGCCGGTGATGCTGATGTCCGGCGTCGTCGCGCCCAGCGAGGTTTCATCAGTGAAAAACCATCCGTAGTTGTTCCGCGTATAGCTGAACCGGAACTCATTCAGGAGATTGTTCCGGATCATGTAGGCGTGATTGAAGTTCCCGCTCATCGTCTTGCCCTTGTACGGGATATCAAACGCCGGGTTGATTCCGATATTGCCGTCCGTGTCTTGATAGGAATCCCAGAGCCAGCGGAACGACATGTTCTGCTTGTCCGAAGCGACGTGGTCGATGCGGATCAGGTGGTTGTTGTCGAGAACAATCCGCTGAGCCAGCCTGCTGTAAGGACCGACTTCGACAGAAAGACCGGCCCGGTCTCCACCTCCGCATGAAGTCGCTGCATAGGCAGCGGGGAGTGAGATGCCGATGCTGCTGGTTGTCGGAGTGCCCGAGGCGCCGCGAGTTGAGCCGAGAAGGTCCAGAAATCTCGCTACGTTTGGACACGTAGCCGCGAGTGCCTGCAAAGTCGCAACGCCCGCGGCTGTTGGAACCTTCGTGAAGTCCGTCGGATTACCGCCAGCCGAATAACGGTCCCACTGACCGGCTGCAAAGAAGAACGTCTTATTGTGGCCGTCGTAAAGCTTCGGGATGACTACCGGGCCACCGATCGTGAAGGCAGGGATGTTCTCCTTGAACTTCGTCTTCACTACCTTCGTATTCTTATTGGCGAAGTTGATCCGCTGCGTGTTGGTGCTGGCGTTCAGGACCTGCGAGCGATAAACCGTCGCAAGTGTGCCATGTACTTTGTTCGTTCCCGACTTGGTTACCTGGTTGATTACCGCGCCGCCAGAACGCCCGAATTCCGCAGTAAAGTTGGAGGTCTGAATCGCGACCTCTTGCAGCGCATCGTTGTTCGTGAGCGTGAATGCCGGACCGGCGACTGAGATATCGTTGTTCGCCGAACCGTCGATCATGAAGTTGTTGGAACGTGCGCGCGCGCCGTTAACGGCACCGATACCCGAATCCAGTGCACCGCCGCCTGCCATATTTGATTTCACAACACCAGGCAGGGTGAGCATCAGGTTCAATGAGTTCTGGTTGCTGATCGGCATGTTCGCGAGCGACACCGACGGAATTGCGCCGCCACGGGCCGCTTCTTCGGTCTGCAGCTGGGGTGCCGCTGCTTCAACCGTTACCGTTTCGCCGGAACCGGCAATCGTGAGGGTGAAGTCTTGCCCTGAGACGAGACCGGCGTTCACCGTGACGTTGCCCTTGGTCTTGCCGAATCCAGGGGCCTGGGCCGCGACAACGTAGTCTCCAAGTAGAACAGCTTCAAATCTATAAATTCCCGCAGTATTAGTTGTGGTGGTGCTAACGACTCCGGTGCCGGTCGACGATAGTGTGACCGTTGCATTCGGAACGACTGCACCGCTGGGATCTGTAACGACACCGGTGACGGTGCCGCGGCTGGTCTGCGCAAAACTCTGGACTGTCACTGATAGGAACAACAGTCCGAGGATGAGCAGCACCCTGTTTCGTGAAGTGGCCATCATGCCTCCATGATTTTTTAGGGAGAACAGCAACGCACGTTTTCAAATCTCCGCCTCGAGTGGCTGAGGCGGTTGCACAATTTGGGAAACGGTTGAATTGTTCGTGCAGTTTGGAGGCCAAGACCGCGTAGCAGAGCGCTGGAACGTAGATTCAGGAACTTACCTGCTGCGAGTTACGACCCAAGTGACACGTGCTCCCACCGACGGGGGACGGTCGCTCCAGATTTGCTGATACTCTTTTCGGTAGGTGGTCTCAGGCACCTTCCCGTTTTGCATAGGACAGCATGTTTGCCGGTTTCGGACTGAAGCTCCTGTACGCCTTAATCTGCCGCCTCACTTGCCCAGTCCAGCGGGTGTTTTCACGGACGTGTCTGGTCGCCTCAGTGTGTCACTCCTGCCACATCTGGCTCTGCATTTTTGCCACACTCTTGTGATTCGTCCCCGAATTCCTGCACTTCGTCCCATGTCACCCAACAGTGCCACATGCATCGGGAATGGTGCAATATAATTCTGGAGTAACTCTCTGTCTGTGAATAGCTTATGTGCCGGATGGAGACTTGGAGGTATCTACTTTTTCCACACCTTGTTGGCACAATTTTATTGCAACCTTCTGGTTTCAGTTGTATCCTCTTCTGTCTTTCAAATCAGTAGAGCCCTTCTGTATACGCCGACTAAAAAACAAGGCCCGCTTGGAATCTTTGACAGGCTCTCCGGAGTCTAATCATTGGGTACATCCGTACAGTTGAGCAAAGGCTGAGATTGGCGTCAGAGAAACACTGCTGTACCTGAACGATTCATCATCCAGAACAACTCTGTAAGAGGTAGGACAGACTTACTATGGCGAAAAGACGCGGCAATCCTAACTGGGGTAAGCCCGAGCCGATTGGGCCGGTCACTCCAACCATCACGGAATTCGAACAGGTCGTTCGGGAGTTCAAACTCCAGCCTGACCAGTACCTGCGATCGACCCGTCTGCGCGAGTGGGCGCGCCGGAACAAGAATTCCAAGTACATTCCGGAGCCCCTCCTCGAGGCTTGGGGTTTCGAGATCGAGTCGACTCTCTAAGCTCGAGCGACATCTAATTCCTCTTCAGGGCCGCCCATCGGCGGCCCTTGTAGTTTTCGTGGAGGATCCATGAAGCTCGGTGGCCCCGAACTTGTTGCCATGCTGGTCGCGACCAGTTTCGCGGCTGGACTCAACGTCTACGCCACGGTCGCCACACTTGGTCTTCTCGCCCGCGCCGAGGTCATCAACCTCCCCGCTTCCCTTCACATGGTCCAGGACTGGTGGGTCATCGGCGTCTCCGGCGCCATGTTCATCATCGAATTCTTCGCTGACAAGATTCCGGTCTTCGATCTCATCTGGAACGCCCTTCACACCTTTATTCGCATTCCCGCCGCCGCTGTTCTCGCCTACGGAGCCACTGCAACCACTTCGCCGCAGATGCAGATGATAAGCACGGTCGTTGGTGGCCTGATTGCCGCCGCCGCCCACACAGGCAAGACGGCCGCCCGCGCCGGTGTCACTCCTTCACCCGAGCCGGTTTCCAATTTCGCCTTGAGCACCGCCGAAGACGTTGGCGCGATTGGCCTCACCTGGATGGCGGCCGCACACCCTTATGTCGCCGCCGGTATTGCGATCGCGCTCCTTGTCCTGCTGATTCTTCTCGTGCGCTGGATCGTGCGCAGCATAAAGGGGGGGATTGCTGTTCTGCGTCGCAAATTCTTTTCGCCCGAAGCGCCACCTCGCGCCGCTTAGACCGCCACACCGCAGTTCACTCCAACTGCGTGCCCCAAAAGTGCCAGTGACCGCACGCGTTCGTTGACGCTCCCCATTTCAGGTGAGATATTGAAATGTTTCAATCCTGTAAAAGTGGCCGGCTGTTGCGGTCTACTTTGGAGCCGCACTCATGGTACGCATAGTTCCCCGCGAAACTAAGTTCTTCGACATGTTCGCCGAGATGTCACGCAACCTGATCGATGGTGCGAAGGTACTTCGCGACCTGCTTGGGAACTTCGAACAGGTCGAGGCTCGCATTTCCAATATCAAGGACATCGAGCACCGTGGTGACGACATGACGCATGCCGTGTTCGTCAAACTCAACCAGACATTTATTACCCCATTCGACCGCGAGGACATCCACAGGCTCGCTTCCTCTCTGGATGACGTTCTTGACTTCATCAACTCCGCGGCTGACCGCATCATGATGTACAAGATCAAGACGCCTCCTCCTGCGGCATTCGAGCTGGCGAAGATTATCGTTCGCCAGGCCGAGTCGCTTGAGAAGGGTGTCAGCCTGCTCGAGAAGAACCAGAAGGTGCTCGAGCATCTCGTCGAGGTCAATCGGCTTGAGAACGAGGCTGATCAGATCAGTCGCGACGCCATCGGCAAGCTCTTTGATAACGAGACCGACCCCATCGTGCTCATCAAGCACAAGGAACTGATCGAGGTCCTCGAGACTGCAACCGACAAAGCGGAGGACGTTGCCAACGTCCTTGAAACGATTGTGCTGAAGAGCGCCTGATTTTCAGCGCGCTCTCGTGCTCCCGTACTGCTCACACGTATGAAGCAGACTGCTAAACGACGAAAGGCCCCATAGTGGATACTGGACTAATCCTTGTCCTGATCACCGTTCTGGTCGCACTCACGTTCGACTTCATCAACGGATTTCACGACGCTGCCAACAGCATAGCGACTGTAGTTTCCACGCGCGTCTTGTCGCCTCGCGCCGCCGTCGTCTGGGCCGCATTCTTCAACTTCATCGCAGCCTTTCTGCTTGGGACAGCCGTTGCCAAGACTATTGGCAAAGGCATGATTCACCTCGACATCGTCACGCAGTACGTCGTTCTCGGCGGATTGATCGGTGCGATCGTATGGGACCTCCTCACCTGGTGGTGGGGACTTCCTACCTCCTCGTCCCACGCGCTTATAGGCGGTTATGCGGGCGCCGCCATGGCGCGCGCGATCAGCATCCACGGTTGGCAGCATGCCTTCGACGTCATCATTCCCTCCGGCTGGGTAAAGACGCTGATCTTTATAGTCGTCGCCCCGATCGCTGGGTTGGTTCTCGGCTTCATATTCATGGTCGCCACTTTCTGGATCTTCCGCAGCCGCGCTCCTCAGCAGGTGGACGGGTGGTTCCGGAAGCTCCAGCTCGCCTCCGCCGCCGCATATAGTCTCGGTCACGGTGGCAATGACGCCCAGAAGACGATGGGAATCATCGCTGGAGCCCTCTACACCGGCGGTCTCATGTCGAAGGACGACGTTGCCGCCAACTGGGGCGTTTATCACTGGCCCATCATTCTCTCCGCCCATGCAGCTATCGCACTCGGCACGTACTTCGGCGGCTGGCGCATCGTCCACACCATGGGCTCCAAGATTACCAAGTTGAAGCCTGTAGGCGGATTCTGCGCAGAGACCGCGGGTGCCATCACATTGTTCTTTGCCGCGCATGCTGGCATCCCTGTTTCCACCACCCACACCATTACCGGTGCCATCATTGGCGTCGGAACCACTCAGCGCCTCTCCGCCGTTCGTTGGGGCGTTGCCACAAGGATCGTCTGGGCCTGGGTGCTTACCATCCCTGCCTCTGCTCTCGTTGCCGCAGCCACATATTGGCTGGTGCGGTTCTTCAATCCGAACGCATAATGGCGAGCCGCGATTTGCCAGCCAAGAACGGCGAGCCTGCCATTCGCTCCGGTTCAGCTCGGCTTTGTTACAATTTCAGCAACACCATGCCTCCCACTACTCCGTTCTGCGATGTTCCGACCGCCCTTGAGGAGATCCGCGCCGGCCGCATGATTGTCGTCGTTGACGACGAAGACCGCGAAAACGAAGGCGACCTCACCATGGCCGCCGAGAAGATCACTCCCGAGGCCATCAACTTCATGGCGAAGTTCGGCCGCGGCCTTGTCTGTCTGGCCATGACCGAGGAACGTCTCGACTATCTCCGCCTTGGCCCCATGAGCGCCGAGAACACATCGCAGTTCGGGACGGCCTTCACCGAGTCGATCGACGCGCGCGAAGGCGTAACCACTGGCATTTCGGCTTACGACCGGGCCCGTACGATCCGTGTCGCCATAGATCCGTCTTCCCGGCCGTCTGACCTCGTACGCCCCGGACACACCTTTCCCCTTCGCGCTCGCAAGGGCGGCGTGCTCGTCCGTGCCGGACAGACCGAAGCCTCCGTTGACCTCGCCCGACTTGCTGGACTGATTCCAGCAGGGGTCATCTGCGAGATCATGAAGGACGACGGCACCATGGCGCGTGTCCCCGATCTACTCGAGTTCTGCGGTGAGCACCAGATGAAAATGCTCACTGTCGCCGAACTCATCCGCTATCGGCTGCGGCATGAACGCTACCTTGTCCGCCTGGGCGAGGCTCTCGTGCCAACCCGGTTCGGCGAGTTCCGCATGATCGCCTACCAGTCAGAAGTAGATGGCGAGTCGCACATCGCACTCGTAAAGGGCGATCTCGAGAACACGCCTGAGCAACCGACACTCGTGCGAATGCACGCCCATTGCCTCGTCGGTGACGTCTTCTCCGCCACCTGGTGTGAATGCCGCAGCCTGCTTGAGCAATCGATGCGGATGATCTGCAGCGAAGGCCGCGGCGCCATCGTGTACCTGCACCAGACTTCCAAGGGATTCTCGGTCGAGAAATTGGCCGACCGCATCACCCTCCAGTTCCATCGCGAAACTCGCCTGCCTACGCTTCCGGACAGCCAGCGAAAGACACAGCGCGAAGTCGGCATTGGGGCGCAGATCCTGTCGGACCTGAAGCTGAAGCGCATTCGGCTGCTGACCAATCGTCCGCGTAAGGTCGCCTCACTCGAGGGCTTCGGACTTGAGATCGTGGAACAAGTGCCAGTTCCGCTTGCCGTGACCGCCTCCTGCCAGGATTAAGCCCGAACCCACCCGCAGCGGAAGCCGGCTTGACTCGCTCTTGTCGAGACTCGCCTGGTCCTCAGACGCGCGTTCCTCCAAATCCGCACCACGTCCTCCTGTTTTCTCCCCTGATTCCCTGCCGTTGTACCGTTTTCTTCCCTGTTTTACAGTCGCCACAGATGCCAGAAAATTCCGTGACACTACGAGTTGGTGATGTTGCGCCGCCGTTTGGCCTCGGTGCCGCGAACAGTCTTGCCTTCTACGAATTGTCGGAGGTATTCAGGGAAGGCCCGGTCGTCCTCGAATTCCTCCGCGGCACCTGGTGACCGAACTGCGTGAAGCGCATGACTCAGTTGGAGTCATACAAAGAGGACCTGCAAAGGCTCGGCGCGAACGTTTTATACATCGCCGCCGAAAAACGCGAAGGTATGTTCAAGCCGGAGAAATTCCTGTCCGAACATCCAGTCTCGTTCCCGTTCCTTTTGGACGAGCACCGACACGTCACCAAGGCTTACGGCGTGTACCACCGCATCGGCATTGATGCGATCAACATTGCGCATCCCGCAACGTTTGTGATCGATGCCGCCGGACGAATTCGCTACATCTACGTTGGAGCCTCGCAGACCGACCGCGCACCTTTCGATCAGGTTTTGCAGGCGGTCCGCAACGCCAAGTCAAAACTAAACGGACCAGCTACAGAGGAGAAGTAGGATGAAAAGTCCCGTCGCCCTGCTCGCGTGCGTACTCCTGGGCAACAGTCTTGGGTCAGCACAAACGATGTCATCCATGCCGCCGACAAAGCCGAGTGCCGCCGTCCACCGTGACAGCACGCTTTCTCGCGAGAATACCCCTCGCCACGTCGCCGAACAGCATGAGCAAGACGCGCTCCCCGTCGGCACGCCCATCAGGATCAAGCTGGAGACTGCACTTTCGACCTCGACCAACACACAAGGCGACAGCTTTTCTGGTCGCGTAGCCGAAGCCGTCAAGCTGAACGGACGCACCATCATCCCAGTCGGGGCCTCGCTAACAGGGCGCATTCTCCGCTCTTCTGAACCACGCAGAGTGGCCGGTAAGCCGACCCTCCAACTGCTGCCGGAAACTCTGATGATGCCGAATGGCGAGAGCTACACCGTCAGTGCAGCGATCGTTGACACAGACGCGCCTAAGACAGAGGTTGACGACGAGGGCCGCATAAAGGGCAGCGGTATGACCAAAGCTGACAAAGTGGAGATAGTCGCGGGCACTGGCACCGGCGCGGTGGTTGGTGCTGTCGCTGGTGGCGCAAAGGGCACGCTGATCGGTGGCGCCATTGGGGCTTCCGTCACCACCATCCATTGGCTGACAAAGCGTCACTCCGCCGACGTCCCCGCGGGAACCGAGATCATCATGGAACTCAGCCGCTCGATGAAAGTTATTCCTGACCGCGCCGGCGAACGACAGTGATGCGAATTGTGCGTGCCCGCACATCTACTGACGCGCTACGAACGTGAGAGTTTGAAAAGTGGGAAAGGCGCGACCCAAGTCGCGCCTTTCCCGTAAGGTTCTGCGTACTAACTCACGCTATATACATTACCCGCCAGCACATCTTCATCGGCTACGTGCAGCATCATTGAGCCTTCTACGGGAAGCCCGTCGATCGGCAGTCCGTCCTGCCACAGCGTGAACCTGATTTTCACCTTGGAGCCCTCTCCCGCGCTCAACAAACTCAGCGGCACGCCGAACTCGAAAATCCTGTCCAGCCCGACCTCGACTCCGTTCGGCTTCGCGACACTATGGGCGATGGTCTGCTGCTTCTCGCCTTCCGTTTGCAACTGCCATCCCGTGATGTACTGTTCATTCACGCGAACGGTCAAGGCAAACGATGCGCGCGCACGTGAGTTCTGGGACTCAAATTGGATCACGAATTCAACGTCGCCGTTCGGTACTCCGCTGCCGAAATCAACGCGTCCAAATAGCCTTTCCTCATTGATCCCCGCGTAGACCGATTCCAACACGAATTGCTTTCCGTGCATTGATCCGCCCGTCCGGTCCGCCGTATACATCGCTGCGCCCATCCAGTCGAAGTAACCCGTGACACGTCCGTCGATCCTCGGATTCACGTAGGCAGTCTGCGGCACAATGGTCGGCCGCACCCCGCCCGTCGCAATCGGTTGAGCGAGGTAGTCCGGCGGGATCGCCCCGAGCGCCTGGTACACGTTCGACAGGTGCTTCCGGTACAGCTCGTCAAAGTCTCGGTCGCTTGCCGAGTGATGCTCCGGTCCGTACCACCAGTTCCAGTCGCTGCCTTCTGCAATCAGCAATTCCTCGTGCGCCAGCTGGCGCTGTTTGCCATTGATCTTCGCCGCATTCTGTTCGTAAAAATTGCGCGCCTCGCTCAGATAATCCCAAGCCTTGTTGTCCTCTGGCGCGCCAATCCAGACGTTGAAATTCGCGTTGATCCACGATCCCGGCACAATCGATTTCAACTGGCTGAACTCTGCTGGCTTGTGCCGCGCTATGGCCTCGGAGATGGTCAGTGCTTCCACTCCGGGCTCGCGCTGAAGCGCATCGTAGAAGCGCCGAAGGAACTCCCTTCCCGACTCCGGATAGGTTTCCCATGCGTTCTCGCCATCGAGAATGATGGGCAGGATCGCATTCCGCCCCTTCTTCAGCACCGGCTCGGCAGATTCCTTCAGACGCTGCATCAGATGGTTCGCCGCTTCCTTTGCACCCATTCCGGCATACACGAATCCGATCAGGTCGGATAGCTGATGATCGCGGAAGACCATGTTCATCCGCGTGTCGCCATTCTCGTACTGATAGAGGTTGTAGAGCCGCTCGGCGCTGCCATTCACCAGCCGGCCTTGACCATCCCGCTCAATCGGCCGTCCCAGCGACCGTCCCAGCACGCCTTCGTCGGTTGCCATCCACTGCACTCCGTGCCTGGCCGCGATGCCGATCGCTTCCTCTGACACGCTGCCTTCGCTTGGCCACATTCCACGCGGACGAACTCCAAAGTTCTTTTCATGCGATTCCAGTGCCCGCTTTATCTGTTCCTCGGCGTCTTCGGGATGATGGAATTGCAGCGAAGGCAACTGGAGCCCCGGAGACGAGACCGCCCCAGCATTCGTGTCGCACAGCAACGGAAGGATCGGGTGGTAATACGGCGTAGCCGAAATCTCCACTGAGCCCTTCTGCGCGGCAGCTTTGTATGCCGGCAGCACAGCCTTAATGATTTCTCGCTCCTTCGCCGCTACCACCTTCTGGTCGTCTTGGGTGTAGTTCCGGCCTTTTCGCACGAGTTCCTGCACATCGGGATCCCCGAGGAAGTACTCGTCGAACCATGCCAGCTGCGAGAGCACCTGCAGGTCGATGTAGTCCTGTGTTCTGAACTGCGGCTCTGCCCTCTTCGCATCCTCCCCCGCCCAGCGGAATTGCTCGTACAATTCCCGATACCGCGGATACCGTCCGATCAACTGCACCACATTCGCCTGGAACAGGTACTGCAATGCAAACCGGCGCTCCTGCGGCGTGAACCCTGACGCAGGTCTTACCGCTATATCGAAGAATGCATCCCTCGCCTTGCCAGCCGCGTAGTCCTCTATCTGGTCCACCAGTGACGGCACAAGGTTGAAGTTCTGGTGCACCTGTGGGAACTCGTCCAGCAGTTTCACCATTCCGTAATAGTCCTTGAGCGCGTGCATACGCACCCAAGGCATGCGGTATTCACCCGTGAGCAGGTCCTTGTAATACGGCTGGTGCATATGCCACAGCACAATTACCCGCAGGGTTCCGGTTGTTCCCATCTTTATGAATGATTCCTTGGAAAAATTGATTACAGCATACAGCACGACTCTTCCCCTGCGCACTCCCACCAAGCTGCCAGCCGGGTCGCGCATTCGAAGCCGCAGGCTTTGCCGACGACTTCGGCTCATGCCCTCCGTACTGGACAAGGGTTCACAGCGTTGAACCCTTTCCGCGCCATGCTATTCTTTTCTCGAGCACCTCGATGCGCATCTTTCGGCGCTACATCCTTGGCGAAGTAATGTCCCACGCGGCCATAGGGACGGCCCTGTTCACGTTCATTATCTTCATGCGTGACCTCGGCCGCCTCCTCGAGCTCGTTGTGCGCAACAGTGCTCCTCTGCCCAGCGTGGCAGAGATCTTCTTCTTCACGCTTCCGACCGCCCTCACAGTTACCATTCCTATGGGCGTACTCGTCGGCATCCTCATCGGACTAAGCCGGCTTGCCGCAGACAGCGAAGTCACGGCCATGCGCGCCAGCGGGCTCGGAGCGGGGACTTTTGTTCGCATCATCCTGATCTTCGCCTTTGGCGCCTGGTTCTTCGCGATGGTTAACAGCGTCTGGATCGCCCCGCGCTCGGCCGCAGCCCTCGCCCGACTGTCTAACAAGCTGAAGACTTCGCAGGCGTCGTTTGAGATCCAGCCACGGGTCTTTTACGAAAACTTCAAGAACTATGTCCTCTACGTCGAAGACGCGAGTTCCGCAGGCGGCGCCTCCGTCTGGCGGAACGTATTTCTGGCCGATCTGACTAACGTCTCTGCCCCCCGTATCACGCTTGCCCAGGAAGGCATCGTCATCAACGAGGGCGAGAATCGCATCCGTCTCCACCTCCGGAATGGATCGCAACAGGAAGTCCAGCCGAAGGACCCCGAGCAATACTCCATATCGACCTTCGCCGAGACTGACATCCCGATTCAGCTTCCAACCGGCGACAATAACGGCACCAGAGAAGTAGCTCCCGTCGCGGAACTCTCAACAGCGGAACTCTGGTACCGCGCAAATCACCCTGAAGCCGGGGCCGTGAACCGCACCGGCAAGATCGAGCAAGCCGACGTTCGCGCACGGTGGTACTTTGTCGAGTTCCACCGTCGTCTGGCCTTGCCTAGTGCCTGTCTTGTGCTGGCGCTCGTCGGCATCCCCCTCGGCCTCTCGTCGAAGAAGGGCGGCAAGTCCACCGGATTTGTGCTCACAATCCTCCTGGTCTTCGCCTACTACATGATTTCGCTGGTAGGCATCTCCTACGGGAGATCCGGCAAGTTGTCGCCGGCCGTCGGCGTCTGGATCGCCAATGTTGTTTCGCTTGTCGCCGGACTCATTCTGCTCTGGCGCGTGGACCGCAGCTCCTTCGAGGTCGGATCCATCAAGAATCTCTGGACGGCACTGAAGGACCGCTTCAGGCGCGGCACTCCCGCGAGCCGGTACGCCATAGATCAAAGCGGCCAGGACGTGTTCCAGAAGGCCGCCACCCGCAAACGCTTTTTCAGCGCCAGGTTCCCGCTCATCCTGGACGACCTCATTCTCCGGGACTTCACCATTTATCTCGGGATGATTCTCGTCACCTTTGTCGGTATCCTTCTGATCTTCACCTTCTTCGAGCTGCTCGGGGACAAGGTCCGCAATAACATCTCCTGGCTCACGTTGGGCGACTACCTGCTCAATTACACGCCTTCGGTCATCTACCTCATGATGCCGATGAGCGTGCTGCTCGCGGTCCTCATTACCTTCGGCCTCATGCAGAAGACGAACGAGGTCACCGCAATGAAGGCTACCGGCATCAGCATCTATCGCATGACCCTGCCCGTCCTGGTCATCGCCGCCGTGCTCTCCGCCGGACTCTTCTTCTTCGACCAGCTTTATATTCCGCACGCCAACAAGCGGCAGGAAACACTCCGGAACCAGATCAAAGGCAAGCCGCCGCAGACGTACCTGCGCCCGGACCGCAAGTGGATCTTCGGCCAGGAAAACACGATCTACTACTACGAATTCTTCGATCCCGATCAGAACCGGTTCGCCAACATCTCGGCGTTCAGTTTCGATCCGCGCACCTTTGAATTGACGCGTCGCATCTTTGCCGCGCGCGCACACTGGGAGGAAGATCTCGGCAAGTGGGTTTTCGAGCAGGGCTGGAGCCGGGACATGCGGGGCTCAGCCATTGAAAATTTCCGAAGTTTCGACGTATCGACCTTCGCGAACGTTACCGAGCAGCCCAACTACTTTAAGAAAGAAGTGAAGCAGTCGCAGGAGATGAACTACGATGAACTCCTGCGCTACATCCGAGACCTTCAGCAGAGCGGCTTCGATGTCGTCCGTCTGCGGGTGCAATTGCACAAGAAGTTCGCCTTTCCTGTCATCACGTTCGTAATGGCCGTGCTGGCAATTCCATTCGCGCTATCCACAGGACGCCGTGGCGCGGCGACCAGCGTTGCTGTTGCCATCGGTATCGGGGTCCTCTACTGGGTGACCTCGGGCCTGTTCGAAGCCATGGGCAATGCCAACCAACTGCCGGCAATACTCGCCGCTTGGGCGCCCGACCTCATCTTCGCCTCTCTCGGCGGCTACTTGGTGCTGAAGGTGCAAACCTGAGTACGCCGAAGCTTGGCTCGACCTAGGTACTTCCTATCTTCAAATCGGCACTAACCGACCACCTCAGTTCCTGAGCCCTCGCTGTTAGAATCACATCTAAGGTACTTGACGTTAGGCACGTCCAATCCTGACCATGATTGAGAAGCTCAGACCCCTATTCCCTTACGTTCGCAGATACTGGAAGGGCTATGTTGCGGGCACCGTCTCGGTATTCCTCAACAATGGCGTCTGGATTCTCTTCCCCTGGGTCATCAAGATAGCCATAGACGACCTCAGGGTCGGCGTCACCTCGCAAAAGCTCTATTACTATTCCGCCGCTCTCGCCGGCATCGCCATCTTTAAGGGGATATTCCAATTCCTAACCCGCTGGATCGTCATTGGTATCTCGCGTGAGATCGAGTTCGACCTTCGCAACGACCTCTTCCGCCATCTCGAGTCGCTGAGCTATTCCTTCTACCAGCGCACTCGCACCGGCGACATCATGGCGCGGGCCACCAACGACCTTAATGCCGTGCGCATGCTTCTTGGCCCTGCAATCATGTACTCCGCCAACACGATCGTCTTCACGGCAGGTGCACTCATCTTCATGGTCAGCATCAGCCCAAGGCTGACGCTCTGGACCTTCCTGCCGCTGCCCATTGCCAGCGTGATCATCCAGTATTTCGGACGCCAGATTCACGAGCGCTTCGAGCGCATACAGGCCATGTTCTCGGACATCTCCGCACGTACGCAGGAGAACTTCTCCGGCGCCCGCGTCATACGCGCATACGCGCAGGAAGAGGCCGAGATCGCCGCTTTTGAGACCGACAACAAGGAATACATCGCCCGCAGCCTGCGTTACGTCCGCATCATGGGCATGCTCTGGCCGACGCTGGAAACCATGCTGGGCATCGCTATCGTTCTTGTGCTGTACCTTGGCGGACGCGAGGTTATCAACGGCCGCATCACCGTTGGCGAATTCGTTGCTTTCCAGACCTACATGGTCCAGCTCACCTGGCCCGTCATCGCTCTAGGCTGGGTCATCGGAACTTTCCAGCGCGGTACCGCATCTCTCGCCCGCATCAACGAGATCCTCGTCGTGAAGCCAGAGATCGCGGACAATCCGAAAGAAATAACCGTCACTCCCGACGAGCCTATCCGAGGCGACATCGAATTTCGCGATCTTACCTTCCGCTACCCCGCTGACACCCTGGCAGCCGCCGCAAAGGAAGACGGAGCGGGTTCCGCCATCAGGGCCGCTAACTCGGGCACGCCAGTCCTTCAGAACGTCAATCTTCGGATTGCCGCTGGCACGTCGCTGGCGATTGTCGGCCCCACGGGGTCCGGCAAATCAACTCTCGTCTCCTTGATTCCGCGCATCTACGACGCCGAGCCGGGCATGGTTCTTATCGACGGTCGCCCCATCCGCGAATACCCGCTCGCCTCGCTCCGTCGGATCGTCGGATTCGTGCCGCAGGAAACGTTCCTGTTCAGCGACACCATCCGCGAGAACATCGCCTTTGGCGCCGAAAACGCCACCGACGAAGATCTCCGGAACGCCGCCGAGGCCGCGCGCATTGCACACGATATCGAATCTTTCCCCGATAAGTACAACACCACCGTCGGTGAACGTGGCATCACGCTGTCGGGCGGTCAGAAGCAGCGCACTGCGATTGCACGTGCCGTCATCCGCCAACCACGCATTCTCATTCTCGATGACGCTCTCGCCAGTGTTGACACGCAGACCGAGGATCAGATCCTCAGCCATCTCCGCGAATTGATGCGGAACCGCACGACCATCTTCATCTCGCACCGCGTTTCCACTGCCCGCAACGCCGATCGCATCGCCGTCCTCCACCACGGCCAAATTGTCGAATATGGCACCCACGATGAGCTCGTGGCGCTAAACGGCTACTACACCGACCTGTACAACAAGCAACTGCTCGAGGAAGAACTCGAAACCGTTTAGTTGTTGGCTTCCCTTCTGAGCGCACCGAAGAACTTCGTTTGCTGCGCCAGCGCGCGCCCTTGTCGCCTGAATTCAGCACGCCTCGTCACTCCGCGTGTACCACCCGCGGAATTCTCTACGCCTCTTTTCCGCCTCCGGAATCCAATCCATCAGAGCGCCCGCGATGCTACCTCGCCGCGACATTCCCGAATTGCTGGACGACGACCTCGGCAGGCCCGACGAGATTGATTTATCTCTCGCCGATCTCCGACGCATCAATCGCTGGTTCGGCGGAATCTCCACCTCCGACTCGCTGCTTCGTCGCGCAGTGCGCAAGGCCGGCGCTTCGAGCCTTTCTGTACTGGAAGTCGGCGGTGCATCCGGCACAAGCCAAAAACAACTTCAGCGCCGCTTTTGCCGGCGCGGCATCTCTCTCCACTTCACGATCCTTGACCGTAACCGTTCTCACCTGAACGGACAGTTCCCTTCAGTCGCGGGCGATGCCCTCGAGCTCCCGTTTGCCGACTCCAGCTTCGACGTAGTCTCCTGTGCGCTGCTCATTCACCATATGCAACCGGAGCAGATCATCGCCTTCCTCCGCGAGTCGCTGCGCGTGGCGCGCACCGCCGTCGTCATAAATGATCTTCGTCGCGCATACGCTCACTTGGCTCTCATCTACACTGGCTTGCCTCTGTTCAGAAGTCGGCTTACGCGACATGACGCCGTCGCGTCCGTACACCGCTCCTACACGCTCTCTGAACTTAAGCAACTGATCGACGGTGGCTTTTCGAACTCTGTCGAGTTTTCATCTCATTACCTCTTCCGAATGGGAGTCATCGTTTGGAAATGAATGGCACATTCGATGTCGTGGTGATCGGGGGAGGCCCAGCTGGAAGTGCGGCGGCCATCACTCTCGCGCGTACCGGAGCGCGCGTTGCCCTGTTGGAAGCTGGGCGCTTCCCTCGACAGAAGGTCTGCGGCGAATTCGTCTCCCCTGAATCTCTCGCGCTCTTGCATTCTTTGGTGAAGCGCGCCGTGGCCTCGCGGTACCAGCCGATCGCACAAGCGCGGCTGTTCGTGGCGGGCTCCTGCACCACTGTTGCGCTCCAACCCGCTGCGGCCAGCGTCCCGCGTGTGGACCTTGATCTCGATCTCTGGCGGGCAGCTCAAGCAGCCGGGGCCCACTGCTTTGACGAGACTCCAGCGCTCCGCATTGAGTCCGGCCAGCCCGCAACCATCTTGCTCGACCGCGGACATCGCCTATTCGCCCGCTCAGTCATCGATGCCACCGGCCGCTGGTCGCGCCTGCACTCAGCCGATCAGGCGAAAGCTCTCTCCTCGAGTTTCGGCCCCAGGTGGATCGGCCTCAAAGCGCATTACCACGAACCAGCGCGACCTGCGTCAGTGGACCTCTACTTCTTCGAGGCAGGCTATTGCGGTGTCCAGCCTGTCAGCGACTCAGAGATCAACGTCTGCGCCATGGTGCGTAGCGACCGCGCCAAATCCCTGGCTGACGCATTCGGGTTGCATCCGGCCCTGCTCTCGCGTTCACTGCGATGGAAACTCGCCTCCGATCCCGTCAGCACCTCGCCACTGATTTTTCGCCCGCGCAAGCCAGTAAAGGATTCTGTGTTCCATGTGGGCGACGCTGCCGGGTTCATCGATCCATTTGCCGGAGACGGCATCGCGCTCGCCCTTCAGAGTGGCAGCCTTGCCGCCCACGTCATCGCCGAGCACCTGCGTGCCGACCTTCCGCTTTCGAACGCCTTGCGCCGCTACGAGCGCGAATATCACCGACGCTTCGAGCCAATCTTCCGCAGCGCTGAACGCATTCGCGTGCTCCTTGACCTTCCCTCTCCGCTGCGCTCGCTCACGCTTGGGGCGCTACGCCTTCCTTTTCTGGCCGAATACATGGTGCGCAAAACAAGAGGCCGCGCTGATCACGCGGCCTAAGCAAATGCGAAATGTCTGTGTGTCCCCTGAGTGCCGGGTAAGTCGAGAACGAAGTTACCGAATCACCAGAACCTCTCGAATATTGTCACGCCCGAGGAAGAACTTGATGTTCGCGTACTCGTGAAACAGGTTCTCGATGTGCCGGTTATTGAAGACCCGCTGAAGGCGGAACTGCGGCCCCTCCTGGAGTTCCAGCGTCTCTTTGTTCGCAATGTGATACCGGTAATACGGCGCATCGGGTCCGGCATCCCTCGTATGGAAGAACCCTAGCAGCATCGCACCCGGCTTCGTGATGGTGTGAATACGCTCGATTGCCGGCTTCACCAGCGCCTCAGGCAAGTAATCCGACACGTCCCACAAAAGCACTGCGTCGAACAACTGCTTCTCGTACGCCAGATTCTCCTTCAGGAACCTGTCGGGATCGATGACCTTCTTACCGGCTTCAGGTCCGGGAACCAGCAGCTCCTTATCGTTCGAAGCGAGTAACACGTCTTCGTTGTACGCCCGGTGACCGAGGCCTGTAATGAAGGTGATGTTTGCGGGCGACGTCGGTCCGAGGTCCAGCACCTTCATGCCTTCGGGACGTGCGATGGCGCGAATGAACTCCTGGAACCCCGTCGAGCGACGGCTGATCCGCGCCTGCGAGCCTCTGGTGGGCTGCTCCGCAGCACTGCCTGAGCGTCCGCCGAACAAATTCT
>Ga0196976_1000709_pt1 | contig 19322 bp, 21 predicted proteins | sample S3v_513CmetaG_FD_148644 | JGI IMG/M metagenome (GOLD analysis project Ga0196976, IMG submission 148644) | Soil microbial communities from Anza Borrego desert, Southern California, United States - S3+v_5-13C | ecosystem: Environmental > Terrestrial > Soil > Desert | place: USA: California...
TCATGACCCAGCTCTACGCGCGCGTCTTCGCCGGCGAGCGCACCGGCCGCCGGGCGGTCTCGATGTGCGTCGGCGGCGAGCTGCACGAGATCGGGCTGCGCATCGTCACGGACCTGCTGGAGCTGGAAGGATGGCAGACGTGGTACCTCGGGGCGAGCGTGCCGCCCGCCGCGGCGGTGCAGCTGTGCGTCGAGCGGCAGGCGGACGCGCTGCTGGTCTCGGCCACCCTGCCGCCGCACATCGCCTCGGTGGCCGAGGTGGTGCGGCTCTTCAAGTCGCGCCGCGAGCTGAGCGGGGCGAGGGTGATCGTGGGAGGACGCGCGTTCCGCACCGCACCGGATCTTTGGAATAGGATCGGTGCCGATGCATACGCCTCCAGCGCCGACGAATGCCTGGAACTTCTCCGCGCCTGACGGGCTGGCCCTGGTCTGCCTGCCCGACGGCACGGTGCAGCGCGTCGCCCGGGCCATGCTGGAAGGGGCCCCGGTCGCGGCGTCGCTGTGCGACTCGGTGGAGCCCTCCTCGCTGGAGGCCTGCCGCCTCTTCCTCCGCGGCGTGGCGCGCGGCGGCTTCGCCCGCTCCACACCGCTGCGCATCGGCACGCGCGACGTGCACTTCTTCGGACTGCGCGCCGGCGAGACCTTCCTCGTGGCCGGCGTCATCGATCCCGCCACGGCCGCGGCGTTCGCGGAGTCGGTGGACGGCTTCGCCGCGCTGACGGCCGAGATCCGCCGCACGCACTCGACGTACCACCTTTATGAAGAGCTGGCGCTGGTCAACAACGAGCTGGTGACGGCGCAGCGCGAGCTGGCCCGCACGGTAGCGGAGCTGCAGCGGCTGAACGCCTTCAAGGACGAGCTGCTGGGCATGGCCGCCCACGACCTGCGCAATCCGCTCAGCGCCAACGCGGCCTTCATCCGCTTCCTGCTGCACGACTCGGAGGGGATGAGCGACGACAACCGCACGCTGCTCGACCGCCTGCAGACGAACAGCGAGTACATGCTGCGGCTGGTGGAGAGCGTGCTCGATTTCGCGGCCATCCAGTCGGGCCACGTGCGGCTGATGGCGGAGGACACGGCGCTGGAGGAGATCGCCGCGGGTGTGGTGGAGACGATGCGCATCATCGCCGAGGGGAAAGGGGTGGCGGTCGCCTGCACGGTGGAGGATGCGCTGCCGCGCCTCCGCCTCGACCGCATCAAGATCTCCCAGGCGCTGCAGAACCTGGTCGCGAACGCGGTGCAGTACGCGCCGTCCGGGACGACGGTGGACGTCCGCCTCCGCACGTGCCCGGGCGGGGTGGAGGTGGAAGTCGAGGACCGCGGCCCCGGCATCTCGCCGGAGGATCTGCCGCAGCTCTTCAAGCCATTCACCCGCCTCTCGACGGTGACGCTGACCAGGCAACGCAGCGTGGGCCTCGGCCTGGCCATCACGAGACGGCTGGTGGAAGCCCACGGCGGCACGATCGACGTGCGCAGCGCTGTGGGAAAGGGGTCGGTGTTCACGGTGCGGCTGAAAGCGTAGTGGGTTATCGGTTGTCGGTTGTCAGTTGTCTGTGAGGGATCGCTTCGACGCAACGGCAGAGACAACCGACAACTGACAACCGACAACAGCCTTACGTGTTGTCGTCGCCCGACGGTCCGTAGATCGACGGCACCTTTCCGCCCATCGGACGGATGTAGGCGCTGAGCTGGCCGCGGTGGTGGACCATGTCGAACAGATAGCCCCAGGCCATCCCTTCGACCGTCGTCTCCCACGCCACCTGGTCGCCCATGTAGAACTTCGCCTTGCCGCCCCACCGCTCCTCGTCGAGACTCTTCACGCGCTCGAGGGCCTGGCCGGCGTGGTGCTCGAAGTCCGCCGCGATCTCGTCGCACGTCGACGGCGGCTCTCCCGCGGCGTAATGAATCTCCCCTTTCTCGAACAGTTCCGCGAGATGCGCCATCTCGGAGGCGAGCTGCGTGGCCAGCGAGCCGGCGCCGGCGCTGCGCTCGTGCGGCTTGTAATCGAGCCGGTCGCTGGGACACGCGCGGATCACGCGCAGGAACGCCGGCACCTCGGAGGCGAGCCGTTTGGCAAAGAATTCTCTGGTCGACATGCGCGAGATCATTACATGAACGCGCGCAGCAAGTCCTCCCGCGCCGGCACCCCGCGCACGATTCCGCCCGGCCAGCGTCGGTTTCTCCACCTCGTAGAGCATCAGCGTTCCTCCGCAACGCAAACGTAGGGCGGGCTTCAGCCCGCCTCCCCCGGGGGAGGCGGGCTGAAGCCCGCCCTACGTGATGAGTGACGCGATGTTCCGCGAATGTGGTTCGCCGCTTCCCGCAACTGGCGGTCAGCGACGCACAGGCTGGCTCGACTCATTCATTGCTTCGCCGGAGCGATCCGGCTCTGGCGCTCAGAGCTGCGTTGCTCGTTTGGAGCTGTCGATTGCTTCGCCCGACCTTTTCGGCGCTGGCGCTCAGCGCCGCGTTGCTCGTTTGGAGCTGTCGATTGCTTGGCCCGACCTTTTCGGCAGTGGCGCTCAGCGCCGCGTTGCTCGTTTGGAGCTGTCGATTGCTTGGTCCGCCCTTTTCGGCGCTGGCGCTCAGCGCCGCGTTGCTCGTTTGGAGCTGTCGGTTGCTTGGCCCGGCCTCGTTCGGCTCTGGCGCTCAGAGCTGCGTTGCTCGTTGGGAGCTGTCGATTGCTTCGCCCGACCTTTTCGGCGCTGGCGCTCAGTACAGCCCAACCCCTTCAATGCACCCGCACCGTCGCCACCACCGATTCGTTCCCCTTCTGCCCCATCCCCGAGCTGTTCTGGGTGAACTCGTAGCGGGCGCGGACGAGGCGGTCGGCGGCGCGGGCGAGATGCCAGCTCTTCTTCTCGCTCACCTCTCCCTTGAGGAAGAGGAACGAGAACTTCGCGCCAAACAGATGCTCGACCGCCAGCGGCACGTTCTCGGAGTCGAGCCAGAGCGTCACCTTGTTCTCGGCCACCTTCATCTTCCCCGCGTCGTCGGGGTCGATGCGGTCGGCGGCGCGGAGGATGAGCACGCGCGCGGGCTTGCCGGCCCAGGTGCCGGCGGCGTCGGAGACGAGCTTCGCGCCGTCGATGAGGCGCACGATGGCGGGGGCGAAGTCGAGCGCGTCGGCGGCTTCGACGGCGTTGATCTCGCGCAGCGCGCTGGCCACCGGCGTGTTGAGCTTCGGGTTGCGGTCGCGGGCCTCGCGCTCGCGCGCGATCTGGTCCAGGAGAGGGCGGCCGACGACGATGTGGTAGCCGCCGGAGCCGGCCTCGAGGTCGACGGCGATCTTGCCGCTGAAGTTGTCGTTGCCGAACTTCCCCTCATTTTTCACGGTGCGCTGCAGCTCGTACGTCGCGCGGACGGTGTCGCGCGCGGAGAAGCGGCCGAGGGCGGCGCGGACGTCGCCGATCGGATCGGCGGAGAGAGAGGTCGCGGCGAGGAGGACGAGGGGCAGGAACCGGGTGGCATTCATCACGGAGCATTATCAACACGGACGGCATACGCTCTCATTTCGAGCGAGGCGTATGCCGTCGGCGCGCAGGAACACCTCACCTCGTGGCAAGGTGGGCCATGATGCGCGTGGGGCTGTTGGAGATCACGGTCAGCTCGCGCTGCCACGTCTCATATTTCGGGTGACGCAGCTCGATCGGGTGCTCGCCGGGCATGAGGCGGGCCACCATCGGCGTCGTGCCGACGAACTTTCCTTCGATGTAGACCTCGGCGGAATCGGGACGCGACTCGATGGCCACGTTGACGCTGTCAGCGGCGACGGGCCTCGGCCTGGCGGATGGGACGGGAGCGGCGGTGGTGCAGGCGAGCGCGAACAGCAGGAGCAGAGCAGACAACTTCTTCATCGGGGGGGTTCCTCTCGTTCAGTCGTTTGCGCGCGCACCTACTGGGACGAGAGCCCGGAATGAAAGTTACACGCCGAACTGGCGGAGGTGATGATCGAGGTGGCGATACGTCAGCACGCCCCAGCCGCGGCGCCCGAGGTTGCCGAAGGCGGGATGCGGCGGCCACTCCGGGTGCGCAGCGCGCTCGCCGAACAGCGCCGCGAGACGCACCAGCTCGCGCTTGCTCTCCTCGATCGAGCGGCGGTCGGAAGGCAGCAGCTCCGGCGCCGTGGGCACGCCCTTCGGGAACGGCAGCCAGTAGACGATCAACTGCCGCAGCGGCGGGAAGCGGATCGGCAGCTTCTTCGGTTTCGGCTGCGTCTCCCCGACGCCCATGCGCAGGCTCTCGACGAGATGCGCCAGCATCATCTCGGCGTTCATCTTTCCCCACCGCGGACGCGAGTCCATGGTGATGCGCTCCGCGCGCGCGAGGATCCCGCCGCGGGCGGCGGCATCGAAGAACGTTTTCATGGGCGCTCAGGATAACGCCTCCGTGCATAATCCGCGGCCTATGCAGAACCGCTGGACCGACACCGCCGACGACCCGATCGAGCAGCTCGTGACCCAGTCCCGCCTGGTGGGAATGGAAGAGGATCTCGTGCTCTGGGGCGGCGGGAACAACAGTGTGAAGGCATCCGCGACCGACCTCCTCGGCCGCCCGATCGAGGTCATGTACATCAAGAGCAGCGGCAGCGACATGAAGTCGATCGTGCCGAAGCAGTTCCCGGGCGTGCGCCTCGACTACATCGCGCCGCTGCGCGCGCGCGATGAGGACATGACCGACCAGGAGATGGTCGACTACCTGGCCAGGTGCCTGATCGATCCGGCCAGCGCGCGCCCGTCGATCGAGACGCTGCTGCACGCCTTTCTCCCGGCCGCGGCCGTGCTGCACACGCACGCGGACGCGATCCTCTCGCTGACCAACACGCGCGGGCGCGAGGCGACCGTGCGCGCGTGCTTCGGCGACGACGTGATCGTCGTGCCGTACCGCCGGCCGGGGTTCCGGCTCTCCCGCGATGTGGCGGATGCGTTCGACGCGCAGCCTGCGGCTTCGGGACTGGTGCTGATGAATCACGGGCTGATCACGTGGGGGGCCTCAGTAAGGGAGGCGTACGAGCGCCACATCGAGCTGGTGACGCGGGCGGAGGAGTTCTCGAGTCAACGTAGGTCGGGCTTCAGCCCGACCGGTCGGGCTGAAGCCCGACCTACGTTGATTCGCGGCGCCCTCGGGGGGCGCATCCTCGAATATGACGACTCGCCGGAGACGCTCGAGTTTCTCGCCCGCGAGGACGCCTCGCGCATCACGCAGATCGGGCCGGCCACGCCGGACCATCTGCTCTACACCAAACGCCATCCGCTCTTCCTGAACGCGGATGACGACGTGAGCGCGAAGCTGAGTGAATGGCAGTCCCGCTACCAGGCACACTACGCCGCGCATCCGAGCGAGTTCGCGATGCTCGAGCCGATGCCGCGCATCGTGCTGATGCCGGGCGCCGGGATGTGGACGGCGGGAAAGGACGCGCGCGCGGCGCGCATCGTCCGCGACATCTATCGCCACACCATGCGCATCCTGGCCGCGGCGGAGTCGCTCGGCGGCTACGAGACGCTCGACGACCACGACGCCTTCCACGCCGAGTACTGGCCGCTCGAGCTCTACAAGCTGACGCTGCTGCCGAAGGAGAAGGAGCTGGCGTCGAAGGTCGCGCTGATCACCGGCGCGGCCAGCGGCATCGGGCGCGCCTGCGCGGAGCGGTTCGCCGAGGAGGGGGCGCACGTGGTCGTCACCGACGTCGACCTTCCGCTGGCGGAGGAAGTGGCGCAGGGCATCGTCAGGAAGCACGGGCTGCGGCGCGCGATCGCGTTGCGCCTCGACGTCGCCTCCGAGGAGGACGTGGAGCGCGCGTTCGCCGCCACGGTGCGCGAGTACGGCGGCGTCGACGTGATCGTCAGCAACGCCGGCATCTCCTCGTTCGGCACGCTGGACACGCTGGAGACGAAAGAATGGGACCGCGCCTTCGCCGTCAACGCGCGCGGCCACTTCCTCGTGGCCCGCGCCGCGATCCGGGTCATGAAGGAGCAGGGCCTGGGCGGCTCGATCGTCTTCAACGCCTCGAAGAACGTCACCGCGCCGGGGAAGGAGTTCGGCGCGTACAGCGTGAGCAAGGCGGCCGAGGCCCAGTTGTGCCGGATCGTGGCGCTGGAGGGTGGGGAGCACGGCATCCGCGCGAACATGCTCAATCCCGACGCCATCTTCGGCGGCTCGCGCTTCTGGAGCGAGGAGATGCGCAGCATGCGCGCGCAGGCATACGGCGTCGACACGTCCCGCCTGCCGGAGTTCTACCGCAACCGCACGCTGCTCAAGGTCGAGGTGACGGCGGACGACGTGGCCGAGGCGGCGCTGTTCCTGGCCGGCCCGCGCTCGGCCAAAACCACCGGGGCGATGCTGCCGGTAGACGGCGGCGTCAAGGAAGCCTTCCCCCGGTAATCTGGAGTGCGGCAGCGCCAGCTGCCGCTCTCGATGCGGGAGGCGCCAGCCTCCCGCCCCGCCGCAGCTGGCGCTGCGGCATTGAGAGCGGCAGCTGGCGCTGCCGCACTCCAGATTAGAGTCGTGTCAACGCGAGCATGGTGATGTCATCGCCCGGCGGCGCATCCCCCACATACCCGCGCACGTACTCCTCGATCGTGCTCAGGATGTGCGGGGCGGGGGTGCCGTGCAGGGTCGTCACGAGCTGCGCCACGGGGTCGAGGCCGAGCTGCTCCTCGGCCGCGTTCTCGGCCTCGGTCACCCCATCGGTGAAAAGCACGATCGAATCGCCCGGGCCGAGGGAGAGACGCTGGTTGCGGTACGTCGCGTGGGCGAAGAGCCCCACCACCATGTCCGTCGTCTTGAGCTGCTCCACGCCGTTGCGGGAGATCACCAGCGGCGCCACGTGTCCCGCGTTCGCGAACTCCACCTCCCCGCTCCGGGGATCGAGCACTCCCGCGACCAGCGTGATGAACTTGTTCGGCGTGGTCTTCGGCGCGAGCGTGGCGTTGAGATCCGCCACCAGGCCGGCCGGCGACGGATCGGTGCGCGTGAAGATCGAGAACGCCGTGGCCACGCTCGACATCACCAGCGCCGCGGTGATCCCCTTCCCGCTCACGTCGGCGATGATGAAGTAGATGCGGCCGTCGGGGCGCACCACCACGTCGTAGTAGTCGCCGCTCACCGAGCGCGCCGGCACGTTCGAGCCGGCGAACGTGTAGCCGTCGATGGCCGGGAGCTGCGCCGGGAGGAGGCGGCTCTGGATCGTGTACGCCGTGCGCAGCTCCTCGTCGAGGCGTGCCTTGAGGATCGCTTCCTCGCGCAGGCGCGTCGTCTCCAGCTTCACCGCGGCGAAGCGGGCGATCTGCGCGATGAGGTGCACGTCGTCGTGCGTGACCGCGCCGCGCTGCGCCTGGAAGTCGAGATAGAGCACGCCCAGGACCGCCTCGCCGACGATGAGCGGCGCGCAGACGGCCGAGCGGATGTTCTGCGCCACGATCGACTGCGCGCGGGCCAGCTTGTCGTCCTGCGAGGTGTCGACGAACGACACCACGTTGCGCCCCTCCACCACCTCGCCGAGGAGCGTCTTGGAGATGAAGAGGTCCGTCGAGTCGTCGGCCGTGCTGCGGCGGAGATGCACGTCGCGGAACGTCTCGCCGTCCGCGCCGAAGAGCGCCAGCGCGGCGCGCGACGGCTGCAGCAGCTCGACCACGCGGTCGAGGATGAACTCGAAGACGTCGTTCATCGAGCGGTCGTCGATGAACTGCACCGCCAGCGAGGCCAGGACGCCGGTGCGCGCGCGCTCGTCGACCTCGCGGATGGGAATGGCCAGGTTCTTGGCCTGCGAGTCGCTGTCGAGCGCGATGATCTTCGATGCGCTCGAACCGAGCTCGCCGGCCTCGAAGATCACCTCGCTGTCGCCGAGGGCGATGCGGTCGCCCGGATGGAGCGGCACCGGGGCGATGATGCGCGTGCCGTTGAGCAGCGTGCCGTTGACGCTGCCGCAGTCGCGCACCTGCCAGGAGTCCGCGTCGAAGACGATCTCCGCGTGGCGGCGCGAGAGGTAGCGGTCCTTGATCGGCACCGTGCACTCGGTGGCGCGGCCGAGGGTGATCACCGGCCCCTGCGCACTGACTTTGATCGGCGCGAGGTTCGGCTGGAGGACTGTCAGGCGAATGGGGCCCATGGAGGGGGGTGATTGTAATGGGACCGATGTATCGTTGCGCCCCCATGCGTTTTCTCTCCCTCTGGCTGCCGGTCGTGCTCTGGGCCGCGCTCATTCTCTCCGCCGCGAACGATCAGTTCTCCGACAAGAAAACCGAAGGGTGGCTGGACCGTCTCTTCGGACGCGTGCGTCCCGAGATCAACGCGCTGATGCGCAAGTCCGCGCACGTGGCCGAGTACGCGGTGCTGTCGCTGCTGGCCTGGCGCGCGCGGCGCACCTGGGTCACGCCGCTGCTGATCTGCCTCGCCGTCGCCTGCGCCGACGAGACCCTTCAGGCCATGACCGTCACGCGCACCGGCTCGCCCGCGGACGTGGCCCTGGACATGTGCGGCGCGGTGGGGGCGCTCATCGCCGTTCCTGGAGCGCGCGCACGACTCGTGTCACGACTGCGCGCGGACTGACCCGCAGCGACTGCACGCCGAGCTTGTTCTTGATCCCGGGGACGATCACCCGCTGCCCGCGCATCATCCCGCGATAGCCGGCGCGCGCGACTTCCATCGACGGCACCGGCTTCATCACCTTCAGCAGCGCCTCGCTGCCGAGGTTGGCCGTCTTCTGGAACCCGGTGGCCGTCGGCCCGGGACAGAGCGCGGAGACGGTCACGCCCGTCCCGCGCAGTTCCTCCGCGATGGCCTCGGAGAACGACAGCACGTACGCCTTCGAGGCGTAGTAGACCGCCATGAGCGGCCCCGGCTGGAACGCGGCCGTGGAGGCGACGTTGAGGATGCGCCCCCGTTTCCGCTCCACCATCTGCGGGAGGAAGAGCTTCGTGAGATGGGTCAGCGCGACGACGTTGACCTGCAGGATCTCCAGCTCGGTGCGCGCCGGCGTCTCGGCGAACAGGCCGCTGATGCCGAGGCCGGCGTTGTTCACCAGCACGTCGATCGGCGGCGCCGCCGCGAACACCTCGCGCGGCGCCTCGGGACGGGCCAGGTCGGCCACGATCACGTGCGCGGAGATGTGGTGCTTCGACTCCAGCTCCGCCGCCAGCGCGCGCAGTTTCCCCTCGCTCCGCGCCACCAGCACGACGTCGTGACCGTTCTGTGCGAAGAGATGCGCGAGGTCGAGTCCGATGCCGGAGGAGGGGCCGGTGATCAATGCGGTGAGCTTCACGAGGCTCATGGTCTCACAGGCTCATAGGCTCACAGGCTCATAGGCTCACAGGGGGGCCGACTCTCCTATGAGCCTATGTACCTATGAGCCTATGCGCCTAGAATCTCCGCCGCCATGCTCAAACGCCCCCTCCTCCTCTTCTTCCTCCTCCTCCTCGCCACCGCGGCGCTCGCCGAGCGCACGCCGCTCACGCACGAGACGCTATATCTAATGAAGCGCGTCGGCGCCCCCTCGGTCAGTCCCGACGGCAAATGGGTCGTCTTCTCCGTGACCGAGCCGTCGTACGACGAGAAGGAAGTCGTCAACGACCTCTGGCTCGCGCCGGTGGACGGCAGCGCGAAGCCGCGCAAGATCACTTCGATGAAAGCCGGCGAGAGTGGTCCGGCGTGGTCGCCCGACAGCCGCCGCATCGCCTTCTCCGCGAAGCGCGACGCCGACGAGCAGAGCCAGATCTACATCCTCGACCTCGGCGGCGGCGAGGCGCAGCGCGTGACGAACCTCTCCACGGGTGCGCGCGCGCCGAAGTTCAGCCCCGACGGGCGGCGCCTCCTCTTCGTCAGCACGACGTATCCCGGCGCGCTGGACGACGAGGCCAACAAGAAAGCGGCGAAGGAAGAGAAAGACCGCAAGTTCAAGGTGCGGATCTACGACTCCTTCCCCATCCGCGCCTGGGACCGCTGGCTGGACGAGAAGGAGCCGCACGTCTTCGTGCAGTCGCTCGATCCCGGCGCGACGCCGAAAGACCTGCTGGCCGGCACGAAGCTCGTGGCGGAAGCCGGCTTCGCCGGAACCGGCGGCGGCTCGGGAAGCGAGACGATCAGCGGGGAATGGTCGCCGGACGGGCAGTGGATCGTCTTCTCCGCCACGACGGGGCGCAACACGAGCGCGTACGCGGAAACGGAGTACGCGCTGTATCGCGTCAGCGCCGCGGGCGGGGAGCCTGAGCGCATCGCCTCCGGGCGCGGCTCGTACGGCAGCCCCTCCTTCAGCCCCGACGGCAAGACGCTGTACGCGACCTGGGAGCCGAACAACGGCAAGACCTACAACCTGAGCGGCCTGGCGGCCTTCGACTGGCCGTCCATGAAGAACGAGCGGCAGAACCTCATCCAGACCGACCGCTCCATCGGCGACTACGCCATCAGCAACGACGGCAAGACCATCTACTTCACCGCCGAGGACTCCGGGCTGGTGAAGCTCTTCTCCGCCCCGGCGGCCGGCGGCGCGGCGAAACTGTTCATCGACCCGCAGCGCGGCGGCTACAGCGGGATCGCCTTCGCCGAGGGAGCGCCGGTGATGGTCGCGCAGTGGGGCTCGTCGGTCGATCCGTCGGAAGTCGTCCGCATCGACCTGGCGAACAAAAAGCACACGAACCTGACCACCTTCAACGTCGAGCAGGCGCGCACCCTCGACTGGGACCCGCCGCAGCACTTCTGGTTCACCTCCAAGCGCGGGCGGAAGATCCACAACATGATCGTCACGCCGGCGAACTTCGACCCGTCGAAGAAATACCCGCTCTTCGTGCTGATCCACGGCGGCGCGCACAGCATGTGGAGCGACTCCATCACGCTCCGCTGGAACTATCACCTGCTGGCCAAGCCGGGCTACGTGCTGCTGCTGACGAACTACACGGGCTCGACCGGCTTCGGCGCGGAGTTCGCGCAGGCCATCCAGGGCGATCCGCTGCGCGGGCCCGCCGAGGAATTGATGGAGGCGGCGGACGCGGCCATCGCCAGGTATCCGTTCATCGACGCCTCGCGCCAGGTCGCCGGCGGCGCGAGCTACGGCGGCCACCTCGCCAACGCGCTGGAGGCATGGTCGGGCACTCGCTTCAAGGCGCTCATCAGCCACGCCGGCCTCGTGAATCTGGAGACGCAGTGGGGCACCTCGGACGTGATGTACGGCCGCGAGCTGGCCATGAACGGCCCGGTCTGGGAGCAGAACGAGGCCTGGCGCACGCAGAACCCGGTGCGCTTCGCGGCGAACTTCAAGACGCCGATGCTCCTCTCGATCGGCGAGCGCGACTACCGCGTGCCGCTCAACAACACCCTGGAGATGTGGGCGCTCCTGCAGCGCCTCAGAGTCCCGAGCCGCCTGCTGGTCTGGCCGGAGGAGAACCACTGGATCCTGAATCCGGAGAATTCGCGGGTGTTTTACCGGGAAGTCGATGAATGGTTGCGGCGCTGGGTCACCCCGGGGCCGATGTAGGGCGGGCTTCAGCCCGCCTCTCTGTTGCTGGTTGCTGTGTTGCTGGTTCAAGGCGGTTCTTCGCGACCGGCCCGTAACCACCTTGAACCAGCAACCAGCAACCCAGCAACTACAATCGCCTCATGAAACGGATCCTCCCGATCGCGTTGCTGGTGCTTGCCGCGCTATCCGCGCACGCCAAGCTCACCTTCATCGAAAACGACTACGCGGCCGCCGTGGCCCGCGCGAAAGCGAAGGACGTCCCGATCTTCGTCGACGCGTGGGCCCCGTGGTGACACACCTGCCGCTCGATGAAGGCCTACGTCTTCACGGACAAAGGCCTCGAGCGGTACGCCGGACGGTTCGTCTGGCTCAGCATCAACACCGAGGACGCGAAGAACGCGGCCTTCCTGAAGCGCTATCCCATCCCGGCGCTGCCGACCATGCTCGTGCTGGACGCGAAGCGGGACACGGTCGCGCTGCGCTACGTCGGCGGCGCCACCGTGCCGCAGCTCGAGAAGCTCCTCACCGACGCGGAGAAGACGTATCGCGCGAAGTCGCGGTCGACGTCCGACACGCTGCTGGCGAAGGGGGACCGGCTGGCCACCGAGGGAAAGCAGGCCGACGCGGCCAAGGCGTATGACGAGGCCATCGCCTCGGCCTCGAAGTCGTGGAAGAAGCTCGGGCGTACGGCGGAGTCGCTCCTCTTCGCGCTGTCGATGGCGGGGGAGAACGAGCGCTGCGCGCAGCGCGCCCTCGCCCTCTACCCGCGCGTGAAGGGCTCCGCCTCGGCGGCGAACGTGTCGTCGATCGGGCTGTCGTGCGCCGTGGCGCTCGACAAGGCGCACGCGAGCCGCGTCGAGTGGATGCGGAAGCTCGAGGAGGCGACGCAGGAAGTCTTCGACGACCGGAAGATCGTCATGTCGGACGACGACCGCTCCGGGCTGTACCTCGCCCTCATCGACGCGCGCGATGCCGCGGGCGACGACGAGGAAGTGGTGCGGCTGAAGCACGAGTGGTCCGCGTTCCTCGAGGACGCGGCCGCGCGGGCGAAGACGCCCGAGCAGCGCACGGTCTACGACTCGCACCGCCTCTCCGCCTACCTCGATCTCGGCACGCCGGAGAAGGCCATCCCGATGCTCGAGCAGTCCGAGCGCGACTTTCCCGACGACTACAACCCGCCCGCCCGCCTCGCCCTCGCCTACAAGGCGATGAAACAGTACGACGAGGCGCTGGCCGCGTCGGACCGCGCCCTGGCCCGCGTCTACGGCCCGCGGAAGATCACCGTGCTCCAGGCCCGCGCCGACATCTACGTCGCCAAAGGGGATGCGAAGGCGGCGAAGGAGACCATCCAGCAGGCCCTCGAGGTGGCGAAGTCACTGCCCGAGGGACAGCGGAGCGAGCGGAGGATCGCGTCGCTGGAGAAGAGACTGGCGGGAATGTAGGGCGGGCTTCAGCCCGCCCATAGACGGGCTGAAGCCCGTCCTACGTAGAAAATGGTGCGAGCCGCGTTTCCGCGGCTCGCTTAATGGGTCCGGCCCGAGAGTCGACGCTAGGACGGCTTGTGGGTAGCCGTGTGTTCAGTCGTGGGAGATCGAGAGAGAGAGATTCGCAGGCCCCGCGACTTGTCAGATCCGCTTCGGAGAGCTGCCAACCCCCACCGAACCCAGAAGCATCATACTGCATTCGGGACGGCGTGTCCACCTTTCCGTAAGGCAGGAGCGGAAAAGTTACTTCCGGAGCCTCAGACGGCGTGCAAAGTATCCCGCACCGATCAGTCCGACGGCCACGGCGGCGATGGCAAAGATGCGGGCGCTGCCGGCGAAAAGGTTCGGGTAACGCACCAGATTCAGGATCAGCACCCCGCTGACGATGAGGAAGAGGGCGATGCGCATGGCGTGGAGGATCGGAGCCGGCTTTCGAGTCCGGATCGTGTCGCTCCAGAGAATCCAGAGCATGACCGTCAGCGCGGCCAGGATCATCACCACCGGATTGAACGTCACAGCGTTTCGTACTCCGCCGGGGCATAGCCGAAGACGGCTTTCTTCCCCTTCAGCACGAGCGGACGGCGGATGAGGTTCGCGTCCTCGAGCATGAGCGCGATGGCTTCGCTCTTCGACAGTTTCTTCACGTCGAGGCCGCGGGCCTTATAGGCGGGGCTGCGCGTGCTGAGCACGGATTCGAGCCCGTACTCGTCGATGAGGCGTGAGAGGAGCTCGCGCGAGGGCGCTTCCTTCGCCAGATTGTGTTTGTCCAGTGCGAACCCCCGACCTTCCAGGTCGGCTACCGCCTTGCGGCAGCTGGTTCACGTCGGCTTGAGCCAGACCTCGAGCGTCTTCGTCATTTCTTGCGGACCCACCATGCGTCGGGATTGGCCGCCGCGGCGGCCGGCTTGGGCGGCGGCGCGGTGGCGTACTTCGGTGCGAGCTCGGCGATCATCTGCTGCACGTCGGGGGTGCAGGAGCCGCCGCACTGGCCGAGGGTGGCGGTGGTGCGCGTGGCGACCTGCGTCAGCGTGTGCGCCCCCTCGCGGATGGCCCGCTCGATCGTGCGGTATTTGATGTTGTTGCACCGGCAGACGGTCTTGAGACCGCGGATGGCCGGGTGCAGGGACTCGTTCTCATCCATTCCGCGGGCCCTTAACAGTTCCCGCGGGACCGGGCTTCCCCACCACCGGCTTGGGACGGGGAACGGAGCGCGGCAGCTTGAGCGCGGGCAGCGAGCGGGAGAGGGAGAAGGCCCCGCTGGCGGAGCGCTGTTTGCCGACCTTCGGGCTGCGCATTGCGCCATCGTAACCCACTCCCGTAGAATGCGCCCCGCTCGCGTGCGGCAGCCTGGAATTTCCCGATGCCGCCCGCGTTAGCGGCAGGCACGTGGGGCTGTAGCTCAGTTGGGAGAGCGCCTGAATGGCATTCAGGAGGTCATCGGTTCGATCCCGTTCAGCTCCACCAAAACTGACCCAAACCAGCGCGACCGAGAGGTCGCGCTTTTTGTTTGTCGCAGCTCGTATGATGATGCGGTGAGCGGTACAAAAGCGGATCGATCCGTCGATGCCACGCCCGATATCGACGAACGGGCACGGCTCCACCCCGGCCATGGCGACTACGCCAAAGAACGTCAGGAGATCTTTGCAGATCTCGAGCTCGAGAATTTGATCGTCTCGATCCGGCAGCAGGACACGGGATCGGCCGGCGACCAGTAGCGAGCCAGACTTTGTTCGTTCGCGCGAAGGCTCGTGTCGTCCGACCGCAACGCGTCGAGCGTACGCCGATCCAGCGAAAGATAGGACTGGCGGCACGGAGCACGACCTCGAGATTCGGCCGCTGCGGTTCGACGGTGACATTGAAACGCGCAAACCTCACTTCTTGATCAACTCTTCCTCTCCTTCGCGGAGATGCTCGTTTCAATGGAATACCGCAGGAGCGGGGGGGGGCCGGCACAGCAAGTCCCGGGCGAAATTGACCGGGTAAATTGCCGATGTTACGGTACGTCCAACATTCAATACATCTACAGGGGAGGCTCTCAGATGCGTCGTGCGGCTGTTGCTCTCTTCCTGCTGTTGGTGGTCTCGACTGCGCCGGTCGCGAGTGCTTGTCAGTACTGGCAATGCCGCGAGTCCGCAACGACAGCGACCTGCTACATGTTCTTCTGCAGTGGTAGCGCGTGCAATGACTCCATCTATGCGGCGCAATGCCCGGTGACCTGCGATCGATATCTGGGCTCCGGCGGTTGCTGGTGCGAGCCTCAAGGCATGTGCTACGACATCTGACCGCCATTCTACAAACCAGATCACCTTCCCAAGGGACGTCAAGATGACGCGGTGGAAAGCATTTGCTGGTCTGCTGCTGGTCTGCGGTACCGTGCGAGCAGCCGACGTGGCCGTGCGGGTGGCAGCCGCGGATGCCGCATGTCTCAGCGGTGCCAGAATCGTGGTCGCGCCGGAGGGTGGCGGCAAGCCGATCGGCGTCACCGTTCAGCCTGACAAGAGGACGTACGTCGTCGCGGTGCCGAACAGTGTCGCGGCAACAGTCGCCGTGGAATCCACCGCCTGTTGGGGAGACCGGCGGCACTGGTCACCCTACGAACGCGGCGAAACCGAGCTCGCTCTCCATCGCGCCGCAACCGTGACCGGTGCATTCAGCGGCGCGGGAGCCGGAACCGTGAAGGACCTCCGGGCGCAGGTGTTCCTGCGGAAGCCTCGCGGAGAGGGGAACGACGATCTGCTGCCGGCGCCTGGCCTTGGAAACTCCGCCTGCACGATCGTGAAGGGGAAGTGGCGTTGCATCGTGCCCGCGGATGTTCCGTTCGACCTCCGTCTCGACGCTTCCGGATTTGCGTCGTCGTTTTTCTGGGACGTCACTGCCTCGCCCGCCGGCGAGTCCTACGATCTCGGGGTGCAGGCGCTCGTCGCCGGAGCTGACATCGCCGGCTGGGTGGTCGGGCCGCGGGACGTCCCCCAGTCCGACGCCCGGGTCACCATTTATCCTCGCGAGGCCCAGCACACGGGTGCGCATGCCGCCGCGAGCCTGCGCACCGTTCGGACCAACCGGCGTGGTTTTTTTCAGGTCGCGGGGCTTCCGCCCGGCGCCTATCGCATCGTCTCCGAGGTACCCGGGCTCTCTCCGGCCGTCCTGCCCGAAATTACGCCGCGTACGGGCGAGTCGATCTCCCTGGCAGCGCCGATCCGTCACGCCCCCCCGGCAGAGCTCGAGGTGACGCTCGATCCGCCGACCGATGCCGGCGGGCGGCCGTGGACGGTGGAGGCGACCGAGGTCTCCGCCTTGTACCCGGGGCGCCGACCGGCTTCCGTGACGAAGACCGCGGGTGCAGATGGACGCTGGGTCACCCGTGGCCTGCGAGCGGATGCGTACGACATCAGAATCCGCGACGAAAAGGGATCGCTCGTGCAGCGTGCCAGCGTCGATCTGTTCGAGGGAGGACACTCGACCCTCGCCCTGACGGTCCACCAGATCGCAATCCGCGGCCTCGTACGATCGGGCGACACCCCCCTGGAGGGAGACATCCAGCTTTGGAATCAGGATCGCCGGATGGTTCTGGCCACGAGCGATGCGAATGGCCGGTTCGATGCAGTCCTGCCGGGTCCAGGAACCTGGCACCCCACGATCCTCTACCCGCTGGGCCCCTCGCCGGCACGAATCGCGGCGGAGCCGTTCGCGATTCCTGCCGACGCTCCGCCGGAGACGGTGCATCACGTCACGATCGAGCTGCCTGGCGGACGGATTCATGGCACGGTCGTCGATGCCGGCGACCGCCCCGGCCCCGCTGTCGTGCACGCATTCCGGGGAGAGAAACTCGTCGCCCAACAGCGGACGAACGACATCGGGCACTTCGATTTTGTCGGGCTGTCGCCTGGTACGTACCACCTCGACGCGCAGTCCGCGGCCGGGAGTACCACAGCCCCGGTTCCGATCGGGGTCGAGGACGAGGAGAGCCGCGAGGTGAAACTCGTCACCGAGCCGTATGTCCGGCTGAGCGGCTTCGTCGTGACGCCCGACGGCAGGCCGGCCAGTGGTGCCATCGTCAAGTTCTCGCCCGACGGAGTGTTCTGGGAACGGATCGTTGCGGATGTCCGCGGCTACTTCGCGCGCGACTTGAATCGCGGTTCGAAACAGGTACAGATCGTCGTGCTCACGTACGGGTTCCCGGCGACGCTGCTCTCGACGCCGCTCACCAGCGAACCGGTCCGCATCCGGCTGCGCGGAGACGGTGGCGTCGTCCGGTTTCGCACACCGGCCGTGTTGATGGGGCGTGGCGTGGCCGCACCCGCGCATGTCTTCAAGTTCGAATCGACGGCTCCGTTCAACGGCAGGATTTATCTCGAAACAGGCACATACACCGTATGCCCGACCATCGTCATCAATGACGCATGCCGGAGTCTCTCGGTCCAGCCGGCTTCCGAGCAGGATTGGGAGCTCGAAACGCCTGCGGGCGCGGGAGGCACGACATGAAGCATGTGGTCCTGATCGTGACGTTGTGGATCGCGACTACCGTCCACGCAGGATCAGTCCCCGCGCGGCCGACAACGGCGACGGACTCCAAACCGTGGCTCGGCATGTCCGTCCGCCCCTTCCGCGACCAGAACGGGGAGCGCATGCTGCACGTCGAGCGTGTGACCGCTGGCGGCCCTGGTGCACGCGCGGGAATGCTGCCCGGCGATATCATCACCCGAGTCAACGGCAATGCGCTGCAGCACGTCGACGATCTCGATTTTCTGACCTTCGTCGGCGCGCGCAAGCCGGGAGAGCGCCTCACGTTCCAAGTCGTTCGCACCGGCAGGTCACGGACGATCGTGGTGACAGTCGGCACGATGCCCGACTCCGCGCGCGCCGGTTGGGAACTGGCGTTACAGAATGCCCGGCGTGTCCGCGCGGCAACGCAACGGAAGCAATAACGGCCTCACCGACCTCACGCTTGGAGTCCACGACTTCACGTTTGGAGTTCGCGACTTCATCCTTGAAATCCGCGACTTCACGCTTGGAGTCCGGGCGATTCTCGTGCACGTCGATAGTCGTATGTCTCGCAATTCACGTTCCATTCGCGCATTCGCGATCTCTCGCGCAACGCCGACTCCGCTGACACTCAGATTCCGGTCGTGCGCGAAGACGAGATGTTCGACTCTCCCCTGACGCTCCTGAACGTACCCGCAGGGCCGCGCTTCCGGAGCATGCTCCGGCTTTATGCACTGCCCGACGTCGCCAATCCGGAAGTCGAGGTTCGTTATTACCGGCAGACGGATGAAGACCGCTCGCGCTTCGACGCACGATTGCTGCTGTTGCGGACAGAGCGCGTTCGCCTGCGCGCGCGTAGCGCCTCAGGCGAATACCAGTTCCACCCGGCGCTGGCGGAGATCGGCAACATCCAAGCGCTGCCCGAAGTCGCGGCGCTGATCGCATCTGGATCGAGATCGCTCCGGTCACGCCCGGTCTCCGATTCTGGGCGATGGTCTCGGTAACAAACAACGGCACTCAGGAAGTCACGATCATTTCGCCCGATCGCTAAAGCCGCGCCCCATCCTCGGATCTACAAAGCATCATTCGCGATTCAGATCGAAACCGCCATCACGCAGTTCGACGAGGCGTGACGGGCGTGTGGCTGCCGTTGGTGGAAGTGGTGATGGCGGTGACCGGCGTGTCGGCCAGCGACGCCGCCTGCAGCGCTCCAATCCGCCGCCCGCGGCAGCGGCAGGCACGCGGGGCTGTAGCTCAGTTGGGAGAGCGCCTGAATGGCATTCAGGAGGTCATCGGTTCGATCCCGTTCAGCTCCACTAAAAATCCGACAACTTACGCTGACGTGAGCGCTTCGCCCGCGGCGCCGACGCAGACGAACGCGCCCCAGAAGAACGGGTGCGCCGTCCGCGGGTCGTTGCGTACCGCCGTCTGCGCCGTCCGCAGCGCCTCCGACCGCCGCCCGCCGGCGAGAATCGCTTGGTAGAAGCGCACCATCAGCGTCCGCGTGGCCGCGTCCGGAATAGGCCACAACGTGGTGACGAGCGTTCGCGCACCGGCGAGCAGGAACGTCCGCCGCAGACCGTAGACGCCTTCGCTGGCCCGGACGTCGCCGAGGCCGGACTCGCACGCCGACAGCACGACGAGCTCCGTGCCGGCGAGATCGATCGAGAGGACGTCGCCAGCGAGGAGCATGCCGTTGCCCGCTTCCGGCGGAAGCGCGCGGCCCTGGATGGCGCTGTTCGCGCCGGCCAGCGCGAGGCCAGAGCGGAGCAGCGGATTCTCCGGCGGCGTGCGAAAGAGGGCGATGCCGGGCAATCCCTGCCGCGAGTCCGCGATGATTCCCCGCACGCCGGATCGGCTCCGCTGCGGATCGCGGAGAAAGAATCCGTGCGTGGCCAGATGGACAATGCG
>Ga0196976_1000710_pt1 | contig 19306 bp, 18 predicted proteins | sample S3v_513CmetaG_FD_148644 | JGI IMG/M metagenome (GOLD analysis project Ga0196976, IMG submission 148644) | Soil microbial communities from Anza Borrego desert, Southern California, United States - S3+v_5-13C | ecosystem: Environmental > Terrestrial > Soil > Desert | place: USA: California...
GACGAAGGCGAGAGCTACCGCCAGATGCGCACGCTGCTCAGCCACCACCCGACGCTCGCCGGCGTCTACAACATCGGCGGCGGGGCCGGCGGCGTCGCCCGCGCGCTGCGCGAGGCGCGGCGCGAGCGCGACATCGTGTTCGTCGGCCACGGGCTGACGGCGGAGACCCGCGCCATGCTGATCGACGGCACCATGGACGCGGTGCTGACCCAGGACCCGCGTGCGGCGATGCTGGGCTGCGCCACCGTCTTCGCCAACCTGCGCGCCGGCCGCGAGGCGCTGCACGGCGTCGAGCCGCCGCGCATCGACGTGATCTTCCGCGAGAACCTGGGGTCGTAAAGCCCTACGGCTTGCGCGCCGTGTCCTCCGCCTCCACCACCACGTTCGGCGGGGCGGCGGGCGTCCCTTCGTCGATGGCGTCGCGCAGGGCGCCCTCCGCCACCGCCTTGGCGGTGCCGCGCGGGGTCGGGCGGCGGACGCGGCGGGTGCCGGACGGCGTGCGCTCGCCGCCCTCGCGCGTCATCTCCTGCCGGACGGCCGCCGTGGTGCCGGGCGGCACCAGGGCCAGCCGCTCGGCCTGTTCGGCCATGGCGGCGCTGTCGGCGGCGAGCAGCATGGTGCTGCCGGCGCGCGCCACGGCCATCGCCAGCCCCTCGATCTCCCGCACCCGCCCCTCCCCGCGCGAGACGTTGCGGATCAGCACGGCCAGCACGCGGCCGGGGTTCTCCTCGACGATCTGGCGGTAGACCTCGGGGTCGTGCTGGCCGCTGTCGCCGATCAGGACGAAGGGCAGGTCGTGGTAGAGGTCCAGCATGTTGCGGATCAGCGCCTGCTTGTGGTCCTCCGCCCGGCGCGGCAGGGGGCTGCGCCAGGACACGCCCCATTCGCGCAGGAACAGGACGGGGCCGACCGGCACGCCGTGCAGACGGAAGAAGGTGTCCAGCACGTCGTAGATCCCCCAGGGTGCCCGGGAGACGTAGAGCATCGGGTTGCACTGGCCGCCCGTGGCGCCACCGTGCAGCGCGCGGTACAGCGCCGCCACGCCGGGGAAGGCCATGCGGCTCTCCGCGTCCTCGACGAACAGGCGCCAGAGCATCGCAAGCTTGTTGGCGACCCCGGTGTGCATGATGGTGTCGTCGATGTCGCTGATGACGACGAAGCGGCAGTGTTCCGGCGGGATGAACACCGGCCCCTCCGCCTGCACCGGATGCTCCCCCTCCAGCCGCAGTTCCATGGGGTGCCAGGGCCGGTCGGCCGGCGGCGGGTCCTTGAGATCCAGATGAATGCGGAAGTAGCCGTCCCGGTCGGTCTCCACCCGCCGCTCCGCCCCGCCCAGGCGCGCGGTCACCGGTGCCGCGGCAACGGCCCGCCGGGCGATGCGCCGGCCGATGTCGCGCAGTTGCGCGGTGAGCCGGTCCGTTCCGCCGCCGTCCGGCGCGGACTGCCGGAACACCCGGCCGATCAGGAACACCTCCCGCCGGGAGCCGTAGCCGCGGTAGGGCTGGAGGACGATGCCCTCCCGCCCCTGGGCGGTCCGCACCGGCCGCGCGGCCAAGTCCAGGATGCGGGCAGCCGCCCGCGCCCATGTCGCCACCCTGTCGCCGAGGCCCATTCCTCCGCTCCCGGCTCGCGTTGACATATGCCGGTATCAATGGCCGGCGGGGCAAAAGTTCCTTCCGGCCCGGCGACGAATCCGGCGCGAGAACCCGGCCGGACGCCTGTTGAAGGGGTGTGCACGGCACCCATGCCATGCCCCGCACCACACAATCCGTGAGGAAAGGCCAACCATGTCCGAGCAAGCGCTCAAGGAACTTCTCATCAAGGAGCTTCAGGACACCTACAGCTCCGAAACGCAGATCATCGAGGCACTGCCCGCCATGGCGGAGGCGGCCTCCTCGCCCCAGCTCAAGCAGGCCTTCGAAACCCACCTCCGGGAAACCGACGGGCAGGTGAAGCGCCTGGAACAGATCTTCCAGATGCTCCAGGCCGATCCCGGCGGGAACACGTGCGAGGCGACCCAGGGCCTGATCGAGGAAACGGAGGAGATCATCGACGAAGGCCTGCCGCCCGAGGTGCTCGACGTCGCCCTGATCATGGCGGCGCAGAAGGTCGAGCATTACGAGATCGCCAGCTATGGCTCGCTCCGCACGCTGGCGGAGACGTGCGGCATGACTGACGTCGCCCGGCTCCTCGAACAGACGCTGGAAGAGGAGAAGGCGACCGATCAGAAGCTCAACCAACTGGCCGAGGGCGAGATCAACGTGCGTGCCTTCAAGGCGGCGTAGGGCTTGGGCCGCGGCTCCCGCCGGGGGCTGCGGCGCCTACCCGTCGAAGGGGATCTCCTCGACGCTCATGTCCAGCAGGTTGAGGATAAGGGCGCGGCGGCGCAGCGGCTGCCCGACGCCCAGCAGCAGCTTGCACACCTCCGCCGCCTGCAGGCTCGCGACCACCGCCGGCGTGAACGACGGGTTGCCCAGCCGGCGCTCCTCCCCCCGGTCCGTCTCGGCGACGCCGTAGAGCGCCGCCACCGTGCCGTCGCCGGGGAACTCGGTGGTGACCTGCCCGTACCAGCCGGCGATGGCGCCATGCACCAGCGGCACGCCCCGCCGCGCGCAGGCCTCGCACAGCGCCAGCCGCCCCGGCACGCTGTCGACGGCGTCCACCACCACGGTTGCCCCGTCCAGGCAGGCGGCGCCGTCACCCGGCGCGAAGGGCGTGGTGACGGGCACCAGCGTCACAGCCGGGTTGACCGCCCGCACCCGCTCCGCCGCCACCTCGGCCTTCGGCCGGCCGAGTGCCGCGATGCTGGACAGGATCTGCCGGTTCAGGTTGTGCTCCTCGAACCGGTCGGGATCGACGGCGACCAGGGTGCCGACGCCGAGCCGCGCCAGTTCCTCGATGACGTATCCGCCCAGGCCGCCGCAGCCGACCACCGCGACCCGGCTGCGGAACAGCGTCAGTTGCTGCCGCACGGAGATGGTCTCCCGGTTGCGGCGGTAGCGCGCGGGGAGAAGGCCCAGGGACAGCGCCTCCTCCTCCACTGCGGCGACGGACAGCCCGAAGCGCTCCGCCGCCGCGCATTGCACGCCCCAGGACAGGAGGTCGCCATCGGCCTCCTGGAGGACTTCACGCAGGGTGTCCACGGCTCACCCTCCCCCCAGCAGCGGGAAGAGGGCGAGGCGGGCGCCGTCGTGCAGGCGCTGCTCCAGCGGCGCGTGCCGGCGGTCCAGCATGATCATGCCGATCGCCTCCGCCGGGATCTCCAGCGCCCGGACGACGTCCGCGACGCTGGCGTCCGGCGGCAAATCCCGCGTCTCCTCCACGAAGCGGCCGACGCGGAACGAGGCGAACAGACGGATGGTCACCTGCATGACGCCCCCCCTTTCCCTCGAACGCTCCGGATCAGAAGTTCCAGAACGCGTCGATCTCCGCCGGTGTGAAGTCCCACACCACGTTGTGCGGGGCCAGCGGCTCCTGGGCGAAGAACTCGGGCAGGCGGTCGTCCTCGTTGGTGAAGCCGGCCTTCAGGTTGAATTCATGCTCGGTCTTCAGGATGCGCTTGCCGAGGTTGGTGACGTCCTCCAAGGTCAGGCTGATGCCGAATCGGGCGTTGATCATGTCCACCAGGGCCGCCAGGCAGTCGGGGATGTCCAGCGCCGGGAAGGCGATGAAGATGCACATACCCGTGGAATCGATGGCCGCCGTGGCGATCTGCAGGTTGCGCGACAGCTCCACCTGCCCGTCCTTCTTCAGCGGATCGACGTGACCGCCGACGTTCAGCACGTTGGTGGCGATGGTGTAGCCCGACGTGTGGTCGGCCCCCATCGGGCTGGTGGCGTAGGTGATGCCGATGCCCTTCACCGCGCGCGGGTCGTAGGCCGGGATGCCCTGCCCCTTCACCACCGGCACGCGGGTGATGCCGTACACCCGGCCCACCGCCGCCGCACCGCCGCCCAGCAGCCGGCCCAGCGGCGTGCCCTTGCCGATCTCCTCCCTCAGCATGCGGATGACGCCCTTGCCGTCGCCGAAGGGCAGGATGCCCGCCTCCATGGCGACGCCGAACATCACGCCGGTCTCGATCGAATCCACACCGATGTCGTCCATGACGTGGTCGGCGGTGGCGATGTCGTCGAGGTCGCTGATGCAGCAGTCGGCCCCCAGCGCCCAGATCGTCTCGTACTCGAAGCCGGACGTCAGGTACTTGCCGTCCTTGTCGTTGTAGACCTGCGAGCATTGGATGACGCAGCCGGGGTGGCAGGGGTGCTTCGGCTTGCCGTCGCGGGCGACGATGGTGTCGTGCATCGTCTCGCCGGAGATCTTCTCGTGCTCGGCGAACTGGCCGGCGGTGAAGTTCCGGGTCGGCAGCCCGCCCACCTCGTGCAGGATGTTGACCAGCACCGCCGTGCCGTAGGTCGGCAGGCCCTGGCCGCTGACCGGGTGCTCCAGCAGCGTCTTGGAAAAGCGCAGCGCCGCTTCCTTGAACTTCGCCGGGTCGGCCACCTGCACGCGCGGGCCGCCGGTGTCGTCGACGGCGATGAACTTGATGCGCTTGGATCCCATGACGGCGCCCAGGCCGCCGCGGCCGATGCTGCGCACCTTGCCCTCGGGGTCCTTCACCGAGATGTTGGCGGAGCCCATCTTCCACTCGCCCGCCGGGCCGATGGTGAGGACGCCGACCTTCTTGCCGAGCCGCGCCTCCACCGCCTCCGCCACCGCGAAGTTGCCGGCACCGACCAGCTCGGTCTCTTCCTGAATGGTCACGCCGTCCTTGTCGACGTGCAGGCTGTACCAGCGGTCGTCCGCCGGCTGGCCTTCGATGATCAGCGCCCGGACGTTGAGGTTGGCGAACAGCTTGGCGGCGGTGCCGCCGGAGTTGCTTTCCTTGATGCCGCCGGTCAGCGGGCTCTTGGCGCCGGCCGACAGCCGGCCTGAGCTGGCGGCCATGGTGCCGGTCAGCAGCCCCGGTGCGAACACCAGCTTGTTGTTCTTGCCCAGCGGATGGCAGGTCGGCGGCACCTCGGCGGCCACGATGGTGGAGGTCAGGCCGCGGCCGCCCAGCCCGGCCCAGTCCGGCGGCACGTCCTCCGTCCGCACGGAGAGGTCCGTCATGTTCACGCGCAAGATCTTGTCCATCAGTGCCTCCTCTCGTCCGGGCCCGCGGGTTCGGCGGCCGCCGCCTCGAAGCTGTCGATGTAGAGTTCCTGTCCGCTGAGCACCGCGATGTCCTGGCCCTTGCACTCCGGGCATTCGAAACGGTAGCGCGGCACGGCGAAGTCGTGGCCGCAGGCGCGGCACCGGCCGCGCACCGCGACCTCGTCGATGACCAGCTCGGCGCCGTCGGCCAGCGTCTCCTCGGCGAACAGCTCGAAGCAGGCGCGCAGCTGGCGCGGGTCCACCCCGCGCAGCCGCCCGACCTTGAGGTTCACCCGCGCGATGCGGGCGACGCCGTGCAGCGCCGCCTGCTCGGTCAGGATCTTCATCAGGCCACTGACGATCGCCGTCTCGTGCATGGTGCCGCCTCGGGTCAGGGGGGAGCCTAAACCCGCCCCACACCCCTGTCTGTCGGCGACCCGACAGTTCGGCGCTCTCCCGAACGGGTGCGTCAGCGTGCCGCGGCGGACATCGAGCACGGGTGTCGGCGGGCTGACAGACAGGCCGCGACGCCGGGGCGTAGGGTTGGATTTGGCTTTCGCCGACTTCTTAAGCCCCTCTCCCTTGAGGGGAGAGGGGTTGGGGTGAGGGTGGTTACGGCCGGAGGCCGGAAGAGAGTCTTTATCCCGGCTGCCGCCGGTAAGTACCCCTCATCCCATCCCTTCTCCCTCAAGGGGAGAAGGGCTTCAGAACGAAGCGTCGTCCGCTCCCATTGGCCGGTTGATCGCGCCCCCGTACCCGGTGGCCGCGCGGAGGTTTGGCCGACATGATTGCCATGACGATGGATTCCGCGCTGCTGGCGTGGGTGGGCGCGCTGCTCCTCCTGGCGGGGGAAATCGCAGCACTCGCATGTCTTCGCGACCTGAAGCGGCTGCTGGTCGCCTCCACGGCCGCCGAGGCGGGCTACGTCCTGCTGGGCCTGGGCATCGGCGGGGCGGCGGGCGACGCCGGGGCCGCCATGCACCTGGCCTATCAGGCGGTGATGCGCGGGCTGGTGATCGTCGCCACGTGGTGGCTGATCCGCCGCACGGGCTCCACCCGCCTCGCCGCGCTGGCCGGCAGCGGGCGGCGCCTGCAGGTGCCGGCGCTGCTGTTCGGCTTCGGCATGTTCTCGGTCATGGGGCTGTCGCCCTTCAAGGGATCGTTCAGCAAGTTCATGGTGCTCTATGCCGCCATCGAGCACGGACAGTGGCTGCTGGCCGCCGTCGGCACGCTGGCCAGCGTCATCGCCGCCGTCTACGTCACCATCACCATCCAGCGCGTCTGCCTGGAGCCGCCGCGCCACGCCGTGACGCTGCGCCCCGCCCCGGCCCTGGCGGCGCCGCTGGCCTGGATCCTGGCGGCGCTGACCGTGGTCATGAGCCTGTGGCCCGCCCCCGTCCTGCATTGGGCGGAGGCCGTGGCCGGCGTCACCGACCCGCTGGCGGTGCCGGAGTTCGAGGCACCCTGGTCGGCGCTGGTGCTGGTGCCCTACCTGGGCGGCTTCGCGCTCTACGCGCTGGGCCGCGTGTCGGCGCGGGCGCGCGACGTTGGCGCCGTGGCGCTGGCCCTGGCGACGCTGGCGCTGGCCGCGGCGGCGCCGGACCTGGACGCCGCGCAGCGCCTGTTCGCGCTGCTGTTCGCCGGGATTTCGGCGGTGGTGGTCGTCTATTCGCTGGGATACATGGCGCACGCGCAAAACACCGGCCGCTACTGGTTCTTCCTGTTCCTGATGACCGGCTCTCTGCTCGGCCTCGCGACGGCGCACGAGTTCGGCAACTTCTATGTCTTCTGGGAGCTGATGACCTGGACCTCCTACTTCCTGGTGGTCCACGAGCAGTCGGCGCGGGCGCTGAAGGCCGGCCTCGTCTACTTCCTGATGTGCGTGGCCGGTGCCTACGTCATGCATTTCGGCATCCTGCTGCTGCACGCGCAGCTCGGCAGCTTCGAGTTCGCCGTGGTGGCGGACGGCATCGGCCGCGTCGCCCCGGCGACGGGCGCCGTGATTGCCGCCTGCTTCCTGGCCGGCTTCGCCGTCAAGGCCGGCCTCGTGCCGGTGCACGGCTGGCTGCCGCTGGCCCACCCGGCCGCCCCGTCCGCCATCTCCGCCCCGCTGTCGGGCATCCTGACCAAGGCCGGCGTCTTCGGGCTGGTGAAGATCTTCCTGGTCGTCTTCGGAGCCGGCGCGCTGACGCGCTTCGCCGAGGGCGGCGTGGACGTCGGGCTGGCGGTCAGCGTTCTCGGCTGCGCCACGCTGATCTATGGCGAGGTGATGGCGCTGCGCCAGCAGGAGGCCAAGCGCATGCTCGCCTATTCCACGCTGGCGCAGGTGGGCGAGATCGCGGCGGTGCTGGGGCTGGGCACGGCGCTCGCCACCACGGCGGCGCTGCTGCACGCCACCAACCACGCGGTGCTGAAAAGCCTGCTGTTCCTCGCCATCGGCGCCCTGATCCTGCGCACCGGACGGCGCAGCATCAACCACCTCGCCGGGCTGGGCCGCGTCATGCCGGTGACGGCGATCTGCTACGCGCTGGCCAGCTTCGCGCTGATGGGCCTGCCGCCGTTCAACGGATTCGTCAGCAAGGTGCTGCTGGTCTACGCCGCCGCCGCGGCCGGGCAGCCGGCCATCGCCGCGCTGATCCTGCTGGGCGGGCTGGTCGGCGCCGTCTACTACCTGCGCGTCGTCCGCCTGCTGTTCTTCCACCCCTACCACGGCCCGGCGGTGGCCGAGGCGCCGGCCTCCATGCTCGTCGCCATGGGCGTGCTGGCGGCGGCCTCGCTGTTCGGCGGCCTGCTGCCGGGCTTCCAGCTCGACCTCGTGCGGCCGGTGGCTGGTCTTGCCGCCCCCGACATGCCCGACCTGACCATCGTCTGGCCGGCGGGGGCCGCCGTGGCGGCGCTGGGTGCGGTCGCGGTGTGGCTGGCCGGGCGCCGGTCCGCCGCGTGGTCCGGCCGGCTGGCCGTCGCCGTGCCGCTCGCGGCGCTGGCGGCGGTGCTGGCCGAGGCCGACGGCACAGACGGGCTGTCGTTCTGGTTCGCGGTGCTGATCGCCGGGGTGGGTGCGCTGAACCTGCTGCACGCCACCGGCTATCTGGCGCACGGCCATGCGCAGCCGCGCTTCTACGCCGCCTTCTGCCTGATGATCGCCGGCCTCCTGGGCCTCACCGCCGCCCGCGACGCGTTCGCCTTCTTCGCCTTCTGGGAGCTGATGAGCGGCTGGGCGCTCTACGTGGCACTGGTCCATGAGGAGACGGAGGCCGCGCGGCGCGAAGGGTTCAAGTACATCCTCTTCAACCTGACCGGTGCGGCCGTGATGATGCTGGGCTTCGCCGTCCTGGCGGCGCCTGCCGGCGGCTTCGCCTTCGCGGCGATGGCGCAGGCGCTGCCCGTCCTGCCGCCGGGCGTGGCCGTCACGGCGGTGGCGCTGGTCTTCGCCGGGTTCGTCATGAAGGCGGCCATGCTGTGCGTGCGCATCGACTGGCAGATGCACCCGGCCGAGGCACCGACCCCGGTCAGCGGCTACATCTCCGCCGTGCTGCTGAAGAGCGGGCCGTGGGCGGTCCTGAAGCTGTCCACCCTGTTCGGCGGTGCGGCGCTTGCCGGGCAGATGGGCGGCCTGACCTACGCCATCGCCGTCGTCGCCTGCGTCACCATCCTCTACGCCGGTGCCATGGCGGTGATCCAGACGGGCATCAAGCGCCTGCTGATCTACAGCACCGTCTGCCAGCTGGGCTACGTGCTGATGGCGGTGGCGCTGGGCACGTCGCTGTCGGTGGCCGGCGGGCTGATGCACGCGGTCAACCACATGCTGCTGAAGGACACGCTGTTCCTGGTGGCCGGCGCCGTCATGGCGCAGACGCACGCCACCAGCCTGGACGAGTTGGGCGGGCTGGGCCGGCGCATGCCCGTCACCTTCGCCATCTTCCTGTTCGCCGGGCTGTCGCTGGCCGGCGTGCCGCCGCTGAACGGGTTCGCGTCCAAGTGGGTGATCTATCAGGCGGCGTTCCAGGCCGGCCACCCGCTGCTGGCGCTGGGCGCCATGCTGGCCAGCCTGTTCACCCTGGCCGCGGTGCTGAAGTTCGCGCACGCCGCCTTCCTGGGCGCCCCGTCGGCGAAGGCCATGCGGGCGAAGGAGGCGCCGCTGTCCATGCTGATCCCAATGGGCGTGCTGACGGCCGCCAGCGTGGCGTTCGGCGTGATGCCCGGCCTGCTGCTGGTGCCGATCGCCGGCATCGAGGCGCAGTTGGGCCTGACGCCCATCGCCGCCACCTGGACCGGCCCGCTGCCGGACGGCTGGCATCCGGGGTTGCTGTCGGTGCTGCTGCTGGCGCTGGCGGTGCCGGTGTGGCGCTACGCGCGCCTGGGCCGGCACGGTCAGGCGGTGGTGAAGACGCACCTGCACGAATGCGGCGTGGGCAATCTCCGCCCCGCGCTGACCCAGGTGACCGCGTCCAACCTGTTCGAGACGCCGGAACGGGCGATCCGCCGCGCGCTGTTCGCGCGCCGCCGCGGCTGATGACCCCAGGGAGGCTGACATGCTCGAAGACCTCGCCCTTCCCCTCGCGGTCCTGCTGTTCCCCGGCGGGCTGTTCGCGCTGGCCTTCGGGCTGGTGCTGAAGGGCGCCGACCGGCGCGTGGCGGCGCGCCTGCAGCGCCGCGTCGGCCCGCCGCTGCTGCAACCGTTCTTCGATCTGGTGAAGCTGGCGGCCAAGCGCACCATGGTTCCGGACATCGCCTTCCGCCCGGTGTTCCTCGCCGCCCCGATCATCGGCACCGTCGCCATGATGCTGGCAGCCGCCCTGGTGCCCATCGCCGGGGTGTACACACCGGACCCGCGGCTGGGCGACATGCTGGTCCTGCTCTACCTGCTGGCAGTGCCGGCGGTGGCAATGATGGTCGCGGGCTCCGCCTCCGGCTCGCCCTTCGGGGCCATCGGCTTCTCGCGCGAGATGGTGCTGATGCTGGCCTACGAGGGGCCGCTGCTGCTGGTCGTCGGCGCCGTGGCCGTCAAGACCGGCTCATTCTCGCTGACCGGCATCGTCGCGTACCAGCAAGCACACGGCGCCAACCTCCTGGACCCCGTGCTGTGGCCGGCGCTGGTCGCCTTCATGGCCTTCTTCCCGGCCAACCTGGGCGTCGCCCCCTTCGACATCCCGGAGGCGGAGACCGAGGTTCTGGAAGGCCCGCTGCTGGAGTACTCCGGCCCCGCACTCGGCCTTTTCAAGATGATGTCGGCGGTGAAGGCGGTGGTGGTGGTGGGCCTGGGCATCGCGCTGTTCCTCCCCACCGGTCCCGAAGGGGCGCTGGGCCTGATGGTGCACGCCGCGAAGATGCTGGTGCTGGTCCTGGCGGGGATGACGCTGCTGCGCACCTCGGTCGGGCGCATGCGCATCGACCAGGCCTTCGCTTTCTTCCTGAAATGGCCGCTGGCGCTGGCCGCCGCCAGCTTCGCCGTCGCCCTGGCCTTTGCCTGAAGGAGGGCGCCATGGGATTTATGCAGAAAATAGCGGCGCGCTCGCCCTGGCTCTACCGGATCAACGCCGGCTCCTGCAACGGATGCGACGTGGAGCTGGCGACCACCGCCTGCATCCCGCGCTACGACGTGGAGCGGCTGGGCTGCCAATACTGCGGCAGCCCCCGCCACGCCGACATCGTGCTGATCACCGGCCCGCTGACCGCGCGCGTGAAGGACAAGGTGCTGCGCCTGTATGAGGAAATCCCCGATCCGAAGGTGACCGTGGCGGTGGGCATCTGCCCGATCTCCGGCGGGGTCTTCCGCGAGAGCTACGCGGTGTGCGGCCCGATCGACAAGTACATCCCGGTGGACGTGAACGTGCCCGGCTGCCCGCCGCGCCCCCAGGCCATCCTCGAAGGCATCGCCCAGGCCATCGAGATCTGGAAGACGCGGCTGTGAAGGGGGGAGGGACGGCATCATGAACTTCCTCGGCATCCTCATGCGCAACCTCGCCCAAGGGCCCTCGACCGAGGCGTTCCCCTTCGGCGAGGCGACGACGCCCAAGGGCCTGCGCGGGCGCGTCCACTTCGACGCCGCCGCCTGCATGGGCTGCCGCCTGTGCGAACAGGTCTGCGCCCCCGGCGCCATCCGCTTCGAGAAGAAGAAGGAAGGGCTGGGCTTCCTGCTCTGGCACAACAGCTGCTGCTTCTGCGGGCTGTGCCAGCACTACTGCCCGGTGGACGCCATCACCCTCAGCGAGGACTGGCACCTCGCCCATCCCGAGAGCGAGAAGTTTGCGATGGTGGAGGAAGGGCTGCTGCCCAACGTCGCCTGCGCCGGCTGCGGCAAGGAAACCCTGTCCATCGGCGTGAACGTGGCGACACTGGCCTTCCAGCCGACGGCGGAGGAGATGGCGCAACTCCACGCGCTGTGCCCTGCCTGCCGCCGCAAGGCCGCCGCAGCCATGCAGGCCGCGCGCAAGGACGCCGGCACTGGAGGCCAACCATGACCCGCTTCCCCGACGACATCGAGGCGGCGCTGGCCGCCGCCGCCCCGGCCGGCATCGCGCTGAAGCGCGACACCGACACGAAAGGCGTCACCGTCGCGTGGTGCACGCTGGCCGACCGCCGCGACCTTCTGCCCGCCGCCACCGTGCTGAAGGCCCGTGGTGCCCGCCTCTCCACCATCACCGCCTTCCAGCCCAAACCGCCGGAAGTGGAGGAAGGGGCCGAGCCGCCCCCACCGCCCGCGGGCGTGGCCATCGACGGGCAGGCGTACGAGCTGGCCTACCACTTCGACCTGGACGGCGACACGCTGACGCTGGTGGTCCTGCTGCCGCACGATGCGGCGGAGGTGGACTCGCTGACACCGCTCTTCCGCAACGCCGACTGGGCCGAGCGGGAGTTCATGGAGATCTACGCGATCCGCGTGGCCGGGCACCCCGACCCGCGCCGCCTCTTCATCGACGAGAGCGTCGAGCCGGCCGTCCTGGAACGGCTGATCCCCTTCTCCACGCTGGTCAACGCCGCCAGCACCAGCACGCTGTGGGAGAAGATCATGACGAAGAAAGAAGAGACGAAGAAGGGCGGTGCGTCATGAACGCCTTCACGATCCCCGTCGGGCCGCTGCACGTCGCCCTGGAAGAGCCGATGTACTTCAAGGTGGAGGTGGAGGGCGAGACCGTGGTGTCCGTCGACATCACCGCCGGCCACGTGCACCGCGGCATCGAATACCTGGCGACCAAGCGCAGCCTGTACCAGAACATCACATTGACGGAGCGCATCTGCTCCCTCTGCTCCAACAGCCATCCGGAGACCTTCTGCATGGCGGTGGAGCGCATCGCCGGCGTGCAGCTGCCCGAGCGCGCGGAGTACCTGCGCGTCATAGCCGGGGAGATCAAGCGCATCGCATCGCACCTGTTCAACGTGGCGATCATGGCGCACCTGATCGGCTTCGACAGCCTGTTCATGCACGTCATGGAAACCCGCGAGGTGATGCAGGACATCAAGGAATCGCTGTTCGGCAACCGCATGGACCTGGGCGCCAACGTCATCGGCGGCGTGCGCTACGACCTGGATGCGGAGCGCAGCGCCTATCTGGCCGCGCAGATGGACCGCATGGACCGCGATCTGGCGGAGATCGCCCACCTCTACGCCACCAACCACTCCATCCTCCAGCGCACGCGCGGCGTGGCGTGCTTCAGCCACGCGGACGCGCTGGCCTGCGCCGTGGTCGGCCCGGTCGCCCGCGCGTCCGGCATCGCGTACGACGTACGCGTCAAGGCGCCCTACGCCGCCTACGACCGGCTGGACGTGCCCGTGCACATCGAAAGCGACGGCGACGTCTGGTGCCGCGCCGTGACCCGTCTGGCCGAGGCGCGCGCGGCGGTGGACCTCATCCGCCAGTGCCTGCGCGCGATGCCCGAAGGGCCGATCGCCGTCGCCGGCCGCCCGGCCGTGCCGGACGGCGAGGCCATCGCCAAGTGCGAGGCGCCGCGCGGCGAGCTGATCTACTACCTGCGCACCGACGGGGGGAAGAACCCGGAACGCCTGAAGTGGCGGGTGCCCAGCTACATGAACTGGGACGCGCTGGGCATCATGATGACCGGCGCCAAGGTCGCCGACGTCCCGCTGATCGTCAACAGCATCGACCCGTGCATCTCGTGCACGGAACGGTAGAGCGTAAGGAGAACCATCATGGCCTACACGATCAATGCGGCCGAATGCACCGCCTGCGGCTCGTGCGAAGCCGAATGCCCGAACGAGGCGATCTGCCTGAAGAAGGGCGTCTATTGGATCGACCCCGCCAAGTGCAAGGAATGCGAAGGCGCCTACGACACCCCGCACTGCGCCGACCTGTGCCCGGTGGGTGCCTGCGTGCCGCTGGCAGCGTGAGCCTCGAAAGCCCTTCTCCCCGCGAGGGGAGAAGGGCTTCGGTCACCCCTCCCCATCCCCGCACGCCGCCTTCAGCCCCGGCAGATCCTTGACCAGGAAGCTCCGCCCGCCGGTCTTCTCGATCAAGCCCTGGCGGATGAAGTCGTTGATCAGCTGCGAGGTCGTCTGCCGGCTGGCGCCGATCAGCTGGCCCAGGTCCTCCGTGTTCAGGCCCAGCGACACGGTGACGCCGTCGCTGGTGCGCGCCGCACCGTCCGTCTCGACGGCCGCGACCAGCAGTTCGGCCAGACGCTGGCGCACGTCGTGGAAGACCAGGCTCTCGATGATGGTGAAGGCGCTGCCCAGGAATTCCGCCAGGATGCCGATCATGACGCCGGCGAACTGCGGGTAGCGGGCCAGCTTCTCCTGGAACACGGCGGTGTCGGCGACCATCAGCTCGGCATAGCTGCTGGCCTCCACGATGGCGCGGGTGTGGGTGGAGAACATGGCCCCCTGCTCCAGCAGCGCCAGCGTGAACTCCCGCCCCTCGCACGACAGATAGGCGCGCAGCCGGCCGGACACCACGATGAACACGGCGTCGTCGGCACCGCCGGGCTCGCACACGGTGCTGCCCTTCTCGAAACGGTGCAGGTGGAAGCCGCTGAGGAAGCCGTCGAACTCCTTCCTCTTCATCATCTCCAGGAAATGGGCGTTGACCAGCCGCGCCCCGCGATGCATGACCGCCCGCCCCCGTCAGCGCGGCCGGGCGGCGGCGCGCCGCGCGGCCACCGCCTCCGTCAGGCTGGCCATCCAGCCCTCCAGCCCCTGCCCGGTCTTGGCCGACAGCTCCAGTACCGGTGTCGCCCGCCCCAGCGCCGCTACCGCACCGCGCGCCCGCGCCGTATCGAAGTCGCCGAGGTAGGGCAGCAGGTCGGTCTTGGTGATCAGCACCTGATCGGCGGCGCGGAACATCACCGGGTACTTGGCCGGCTTGTCGTCCCCCTCCGTCACCGACAGCAGCAGCACGTTGCGGTGCTGGCCCAGGTCGAAGGCGGCGGGGCATACGAGGTTGCCGACGTTCTCGATGAACAGCAGGTCGACGCCCGACAGGTCCAGTTCGTGCAGCGCGTCGTGCACCATGGCCGCGTCCAGGTGGCAGGCGGTGCCGGTGGTGATCTGCACGGCCGGCACGCCGTGGCGGCGGATGCGCGCGGCGTCGTTCTCCGTCTCCAGGTCGCCCTCGATCACCGCGACGCGCACGTCCGCCGGCAGCGCCTGGATGGTGGCCTCCAGCAGGCTGGTCTTGCCGCTGCCCGGCGACGACATGAGGTTCACCACCATCACGCCCGCCGCGTCGAAATGGGCGCGGTTGTGGGCGGCGTTGTGGTCGTTCTCGTGCAGCAGGTCCGCCACCACGCGGATGGTGCGCCCGTCTTCGTGAGAGTGGCCGGTGGCGGCGCATCCGCAGGTGTCGCACATGGTGTGTGTCCGGTCGGCGATCCCGAAAACTTAGTGTTGCAAAGTGATTGGGCCGACTCAAGCATCGACCGGAGGACATATGCGGGACACGGACATGGCTGCCCCGCACGGAAGGCCGGCGTTCAGCGGTTCTTGAAGCCTAGCAGCAGCCGGTGCGGCCCCGGCACGCCGGGCGGAACCAGAGCCACGCGGTCGCCCGGCCGCACCACGGCGGCATCGACGGCGCACGCCTTGTGATTGAGGATGGCGACCTCCACCCGCCCCGCCGGGATGTCCAGCCGTTCCAGCAGGCGCGGCCCCGGTGTGTCGCCGTCCAGCTCGACATGCCGGGGGTTCGTCCAGCCGCGCTCGCGGAACAGGTCCGCCAGCCACATGTAGCCCTGCACCTCGACCGTTCCGGACATGGGAGTCTCCTCCACCCGCCTTGGTCCCTGCCGACGCATCATACGCCCCGCCGGGACCGGCGGGAAGGAGAAGCCGTGCCCCGCCCTCACGCCTCCTCGGGGACCGGCAGGCGGTGGCCGACGGCCATGCGGTTGAAGGCGTTGATCACGGCGACGGCGTAGGTCAGGTCGCACACCTCCTTCTCGGAGAAATGCACCGTCACCGCGCGGTAATCCTCGTCCGGCGCGTGCGTCCGCGCGACGTGCGTCAGGCATTCCGCCCAGGCCAGCGCCGCCCGCTGCCGGTCGGTGAAGAACGGCGCCTCGTGCCACGCCGCCACGGCGTTCAGCTTGCGGTGGTCCAGGCCGGCCTTCACCGCCTCGCGCCAGTGCAGGTCGATGCAGTAGGCGCAGCCGTTGATCTGCGACACGCGCAGGTAGATCAGCTCGACCAGCGCCGGCTCCAGCCCGCAGCCGGCCACGTAGTGATGGACCCTGCCGAACGCCTTGTAGCCATCCGGCGCAACGCTCCGGTAGGGGATCCGGCCGGGGATTTCGGTGTGCATGGCGCGCTCCTGCTCCGCAAGTGGGCTTACAGCCTCGCTTGCGGAACGCGCCGGCACAAACGCGCAATCCTCGCCCGCGGGTGAGCGCCGCTCACCCGCCGATACGACGTCGTATGAGCCCCTACCCGCTGTTGCGCAGGCCCGCGGCCACGCCGTTGATGGACATCAGGATGCCGCGCTTCACCCGCTCGTCCCCGCTGCCGCCACGGTGGCGGCGCAGCAGCTCGATCTGCACGTGGTTCAGCGGGTCCATGTAGGGGAAGCGGTTGCGGATGGAGCGCACCAGCAGCGGGTTCTCCGCCAGGAAGTCGCTCTGCCCCGTGATGGCCAGCAGGTGACGCTTGGTCAGGTGCCATTCGTCGCGAATGCGCCCGAAGATGCGGTCGCGCAGCTCCGCGTTCTCCACCAGCTCGGCGTAGCGCGCGGCGATGGCGAGGTCGCTCTTGGCCAGCACCATGTCCATATTGGACAGCAACATGCGGAAGAACGGCCACGCCCGGTGCATGCGCTGCAGCAGCTCCAGCCCGTCCGGCCGCTCCGCCAGCCACGCGTCCACGGCGCTGCCGAAGCCGTACCAGCCCGGCAGCATCAGCCGGCACTGCGCCCACGAGAACACCCAGGGGATCGCCCGCAGATCCTCGATCCGGTCGGACTTGGTGCGCGACGCCGGCCGGCTGCCGATGTTCAGCGTCGAAATCTCGGAGATCGGCGTCGCCTGCCGGAAGTACTGGGTGAACCCCGGCGTCTCGTACACCAGCCCGCGGTAGGCGCCGAAGGCCAGCTGGGACAGCCGCTCCATGGCGTCGTAGAAGGCCTCCGCCGGCTCCACGTCGTTCTCCACGTCCAGAAGCGTCGCCTCCAGCGTGGCCGCGGTCAGGACTTCAAGGTTGCGGCGGCCGACGTCGGGGTTGGAGTATTTGGAGGCGATCACCTCCCCCTGCTCGGTGATGCGGATCTGCCCGGACACCGCCCCCGCCGGCTGCGCCAGGATCGCCTGATAGCTGGGCCCGCCGCCGCGCCCGACCGACCCGCCCCGGCCGTGGAACAGCCGCAGCCGCACCTTGTGCGTGGCGAACAGCTTGGCCAGCTCGATCTCCGCCTTGTACAGCTCCCAGCCCGACGTGAGGAATCCGCCGTCCTTGTTGCTGTCCGAATAGCCCAGCATCACCTCCTGCTCGTCGTCGCGCGACGCGACCAGTGCCCGCCAGACCGGCAGGGCGAACAGCCGCCCCATGGTGGCCGGGGCTTGGCGCAGGTCGCCGATGGTCTCGAACAGCGGGATGATGTTCATCGCCAGCTTCGGCGCCGTGCCCGGCACCAGCAGCCCGGATTCCTTCAGCAGCAGCGCCACCTCCAGCAGGTCCGAGGCACCGTCGGTCTTGGAGATGATGCAGTTGGGCAGCGCCGCCGCGCCATAGGTCCGCCGGATCTCGCGGGCGGCGTCGAGGATCGCCAGCTCGCCCGCCGTCTCCTCGGAATAGCCGTGGAAGGGGGAGCGCAGCGGGCGTGGCGACGCGATCTCCTCGGCCAGGAGCGCGATGCGCTCGTCCTCCGCCAGCGCCTTGTAGTCGGCGCAGCGGCCGGCCACCGCCAGCAGCTCGCCCACCGTGCGCTCGTGCACGTCGGAGTTCTGGCGCAGGTCGATGGGTGCGAGGTGGAAGCCGAAGACCTGCACCGCCTTGATCAGCCGCCGCACCCGTCCGTTCGCCAGCCGCGCCGCGCCCATGGCCTTCAGCGCGGCGGCCAGCACCTCCAGGTCGGCCAGCAGCTCGGTCGCCGCGCCATAGGGTTCGGCGTCGGCCACCGCGTGGCGCAGCGCCTCGTGCTGGTCCAGCACGCGGGCGGTTGCGGCGGTGCGGGCGTAGATGCCGCTCAAGGCCCGGCGGAACGGCTCGTCCTCCCGGTGCGGCGAGGTGTCGGGGGAGCGCGCGGCCAGTTCCGCCAGTTCCGGCGACACGTCCTTCAGCAGCTTGGACAGCGGCAGTTCGCCGCCCAGCTCGTGGATCTCGGACAGGTAATGGTCGAAGGCGGCGGCCGATTGCCGGCGCACCGCCTCGCGCAGGATGGGGGCCGTGACGAACGGGTTGCCGTCGCGGTCGCCGCCGATCCACGACCCGATGCGGAAAAACGGCGGCAGGCGCCAGCCGCGGTCCGGATAGCGGCGCGCCAGCAGGTCCTCGAACCGGCAATAGAGCTTCGGCAGCTCGGCGAAGAAGGTGTCGGTGTAGTAGGAGATGCCGTTCTTCACCTCGTCGATCACCGCCAGCCTCTGCGGGCGCAGCATGCGCGTCCGCCACAGCGTCAGGATGGCGGCCTGCAGCGCCTCGGCGTTCTCCGCCGCCTCCTCCGGCGTCAGACGGGAGCGGTCGCGGGCGTCCAGCAGGGCGGCCACCTTGTGCTCCAGCCCCAGGATGCTCTTGCGCTGCACCTCGGTCGGGTGGGCGGTCAGCACCGGGCTGACCAGCGCTATCTCCAGCACCTCCGCCAGCCGGCCCGTGCCGACGCCGGCCTTCTCCAGCCGGTCCAGCGCGTGCGGCAGCGTGCCCTCGCGCGGGGGCGAGCCGGCGATGGCGTGGTCGCGGTTGCGGCGGATGTGGTGCTGGTCCTCGGCGATGTTGGCAAGGTGCAGGAAGTACGAGAAGGCGCGCACCACCGAGACGACCGTGTCGCGCGGCAGGCCGTTCAGGATCTCCGCCATCTCCCGCCCGGCCGAGGCGTCGTCGTCGCGGTTGAAACGGACGGAGGCCTGCCGCACCCGCTCCACCACGCCGAAGCACTCCTCCCCCTCCTGCTCGCGCACGGTGTCGCCGAGCAGCCGGCCGAGCAGGCGGATGTCGTCGCGCAGGGGCTGGTCCTTATCGATGTTGGCGTCGATGGTGGCGATGGCTGTCTCGCTCATGGTCGCGCGCGCTCCGGTCTCGTGCTGCTTCTTGCAGCAGAGTTAGCCCGTTCGGCCCCGTTGTCACGCCCAATCTCGCGGTGCAGCAAACGCCCGCGGGCCAATCGTCAGGTGCCCGGCCAGTCCTCCACAACCCGGAAGGGGCGCATCATGTCGTGGTCCTCGTGCGACAGGATGTGGCAGTGCCAGACGTAGTCGCCGGGGATGTCGAAGGTGGCGGCGATGCGCATCACCTCGCCCGGCGCCACCCACACCGTGTCCTGCCACCCCGTCTCCTCCGGCGGCAGCGGGTGGTCGTCCGGCGCGCCCAGCAGCACCACGTCGTCGTTGCGGGCGTTGGCGCCGACGGTGACCCGCCCATTGCCGGTGGTGTCGTCGGGCACGCCGTCCCCGTCGGCGTCGGTGAAGCGGAAGCGCTGCTTCTCCAGCACCTGGAACTGCACCTGATGCAGGTGGATGGGGTGGGCGTCGGCGGTGAAGTTGTGGATCTCCCACACCTCGGTGCTGCCCAGCCGCGGCGT
>Ga0196976_1000711_pt1 | contig 19295 bp, 22 predicted proteins | sample S3v_513CmetaG_FD_148644 | JGI IMG/M metagenome (GOLD analysis project Ga0196976, IMG submission 148644) | Soil microbial communities from Anza Borrego desert, Southern California, United States - S3+v_5-13C | ecosystem: Environmental > Terrestrial > Soil > Desert | place: USA: California...
GCGGGAGAACGTGCGCGGGTCCTCGAGGCCGTTCACGACGTTCGCGACATCGCGTACGCGGAGCGGAGCGCCTCCGGGGCCCGCAAGAGAAACGTTCGCGATGTCCTCCGCCTCGGTAGCGCCCGCCTCAAGGCGCACGGCGTACTCGATGCCGGACACGCGGATGGAGCCCAAGGGCGTCGCGATGCCCGACGTGCGGATGGCGTTCGTGACGTCCGAAAGGGAAAGGCCGTACTGGCGCAGCTTCGCCTGCTCGACGATAACCTGCACCTCGCGCTCGCGGACGCCCGTAAGCGCTACCGAGGAAACGCCCGGTACGCGCTCCACCTCGTCCTTGACCGCGTTACCGAGCGCGGTGAGTTCTGCAGGCGCAAGATCGCCTGAGATAGAGGCGATGAGGATGGGCTGGTCGGCGAAGTTCACATCGGTGACCATGGGATCTTCCGCTTCGGTAGGGAGCTCCGCCTCAGCCTTGTCGACCTCGTCCTTAAGGAGCTGTATCGACTGCTCGATGTTGGCGCTTGCGTCGAACTCGACCGTAATGGAAGAGACGCCGTCGCCAGATGTAGAGGTCACGCGCGAAACGCGCTCAAGGCCGATGATGCGGTCCTCGAGCTTGTTGGTGATCAATTCCTCGACGTCCTCTGCGGACGCGCCCGGAAGCACGGTTGTAACAATACCCATTGGGATCTGGACCTCCGGGGAGGATTCCTTCGGGATCATGAGCGCCGCGAACGAGCCGCCGGCGATTAGGACGGCCATGAGCAGCATCGTGAAGTGATGCTTGTCGAGGAAGAACTTCCAGAAAGGGATCATGGCTAGTCGGCGACGTTCACCTGTTGGCCTTCAGCGAGCCCGCGCGCGTCGGTGACGATGCGCACCTCAAGCGGAAGGGATGAGAGCACCTCGATGCGGTCGCCGCGTACTTCGCCGATCTCGACCGGCACCGCGACCAGGCGTCCTGCTTCGTCCACGGTGTAGACGACGCGGTCGTCCGTACGCAGCTTCACTGCTGCAAGCGGGAGCATGACGGGACCTGCCGCAGGCGTATCGCTCGCGACCACGTTCCTGAACGCGATGCGCACGCTCTGTCCGTTCACGAGGCCTTCGCCTCCGGTGACGGCGATGCGGACCTCGATGCGCTTGGTCGAAGGGTCGAGTGCCGGCGCGATAGAGGTGATGACGCCCGAATGCAGGTCCTCCACGGTCACCGTCTCGCCGACGGAGATCAGCTCACGGTCGCCCTCGGAGACGTTCGCTACGACCTCAAGAGAGCCGTTATTAGCAACGGTCGCAACGTGTTGGAAGGAGGTCGCGTAGTCGCCGACGCGGATAGGAAGGTAGTTCACCGTGCCGGCGATAGGCGCGCGCACGATGGTCTTCTCGAGGCTTGCCTGCGCGAGACGAAGGGAGCCGAGCGCCTGCTTCACGGACGCGTCCGCGCTCGCGGTCCTCGAATCGGTCGACGTGGTCTGGCGATCAGCGACGTCAGCCGCCGTCTGCGCGCTCCTAAGCGCGTCACGCTGGCTTGAAAGGGTGGAAAGTATCCCGTCGACGCTTGCGCGGGCGGTTGCGATGCCGGAGCGCTGCGTCGCGGTCGCGTTCGAATCGTTGTCGTTCACTGCGCGCGCGAGCTCGGCGAGGAACTCGGATACCTGGCGGGCAGTATCCTCAGCCCTCTGGATGAGCACTTCCGGCCGCTCGGTCTCGGCACGCTCAAGCGAATAGCGCCATTGGTTCATGAGGTCGCGGATCTCCGCGCGGCGCGCGGTCAGGTCAGCGCCGACGGTCGATACGCGGTCGACTCCCGACATGGCTGGGTCGACATAATTCTCGAGCGCGCTATCGACGGTGGTGAAGGAGCTGCGGTACGTATTGCGCACCGCGCGCTCGGTCTCGGAAAGGGACGCGCCCGTGTCATCCGCCTGGAGAAGGGTGATGGAACGGGCCGCAAGCGCAGCCTCGTAGGCGCCCTGTGCCTGGAGCACGACGGCGCGCTCGCTCGCGTTCTCGAGCTCCGCGATAACGAAGCCTGCCGGAACGCGCGCGCCGAGCTGGGTATGGACCCTGCGTACCGTACCGCCGGACTGTGCGAGCACCTGTGCTTCCGAGACGGAGCGCACCGTACCGATGGTCGATACGGAGCTTCCGTTGCCGGAAAGGGCGCCGACGCTCTCAAGCGTCACCGTGCGGAGCGTGTTGGTCGCAGCCGGAGGCGTGCCGCCTCCAAGAAGCATGAACAGCGCGATAAGGAGGGCCGCAAGAAGGACCGCGATGGCGATCTGCCAGCGCTTTGAAAGGCCCCGATAGCGGCGCCAGCCGCCTACGGCAATCCCGGAAACACGAGAAGCTGTCCGGACGGCGCCGGACCTAAGGGTAGTAACGAATTGCATGGGCATACTATGCTCCTTTTTCATGAAAGTGTCAATGTATACGCCGTTTTACGGATTTTGGCAGTGCTACACTCACGAGTATGAGTGCTCCTGTACGCCGCCGCTTCACCCCCAAGCGCATCGCGCTCGGCCTGCTCGTATTCCTGCTTGCGGCGCTCATGGGCTACGCGTACCTCTTCGGCCCCGTCGACAAGTCCGCGCCGTCGCAGGAATTCCTGGTCGCTCCCGGTACGAGCGTGAGCGCGGTAGCCGACAGGCTCGAGGAGGAGGGGTTCATCCGGAGCTCGTTTGCGTTCAATGCCGCATACCGTGGCACGGGCGGCGGGAAGGTGCGCCCGGGCGGATACCGCATCTCGCGTTCCATGGATACGCTCGCGATCGCTGATACGCTCGCGAAGACGCCCTCGATCGCGTGGATCACGGTGACGCCTGGCATGCGCAAGGAGGAGATCGCGGAACTCGTGGGCGAGTACCTTTCATGGAGCGAAGAGGAGAAAGCGGAATGGATAGCGGTGCATACCGCGCCGTCCCCGTCGTTCGTCGAGGGCGTCTACTATCCGGATACCTATCTCATCCCGACCGACCAGTCGCCTAAAGAAGTCGCGGAGCGGATGCGCAAGCGCTTCCAGGAAGTGTTCGCGCCCTACGCAAACGAGGCTGCGGAGAAGGGAATGGACTGGACGGACGTGGTAAACCTCGCGTCATTGGTGGAGCGCGAGGCGGCCAAAAACGACAAAGCGCTCGTGGCAGCGATCCTCTGGAACCGCATAGACCGCGACATGCTCCTCCAGGTCGACGCTACCCTGCAGTATGTGAAGGGTACGAAGGAGAAATGGTGGCCGGTGCCGCAATCGGAGGATAAATATCTCGAGTCCCCGTTTAATACGTATCAGAACACCGGCCTGCCGCCCCATCCGATCGCGAACCCGAGCCTCGATTCCATACGCGCCGTGCTGAATCCCGACTGGACCGACTGCCTGTATTACCTCCATGACTACGACGGGCAGATACACTGTTCGACGAACTACGCGCAGCATAAGGCGAACGTCGATACGTACCTGAGATAGGGAGTGGTATCATGACGTTCATGAAGAAGATAGGCGGCGTCGGAGCCGTGTTACGGGTGTTTTTCCAGCATGCGAAGCGGTATCCCATATCCGTGAGCGCCGGCTTTATCTTCACGATCGTCGCGATATCGATCGACGTCATCGTCCCGCTCTTCTATAAGCGGCTCCTCGATACGCTCGCGACCGCGGAGCCTACCGACGCGGTGGTGTCCGTGCTCGTGTCGGTCGCCGTGTCCATCGCGGGCCTCCTCCTGCTACGCCAGACTGCACGCCGCATCGGAAGCTACGCGAACACGTACTTCCAGCCGCGGATCATGAACGACCTCACGCAGACGTCGTTCGCGCACCTGGTCAACCACTCCTACAGCTTCTTCTCCAATAACTTCACGGGCTCGCTGGTGCGCAGAGTGAACCGGCTCTCGGGAGCGTTCGAGGACTTTGCAGACCGATTCCTCTTCGACATCGTGCCGATCGTGGTGGTCATCATTGGTATCACCATCGTCCTCTTTACGCGCGATACGATCCTCGGCTCCTTGTTCCTCGGGTGGGTCGTCCTGTTCGCGATCGTGCAGTTCGCGATCGTACGATGGAAGTTCAAGTACAACCTGCGTGTCTCGACGCAGGACTCGGTCGCGACCGGCGTCCTTGCGGACGCGATAGGGAACGATGTCACCATAAAGCTGTTCGCGGGCGAGGCGCACGAGCGCTCCTTGTTCAAGGCCGCTGCCGACAAGCTCACGCGCTTGAGGACGCTCAGCTGGACCATCGACGAGGTCATCAACGCGGTGCAGTCCATCCTCGCGACCATCCTCGAGTTCATGCTCATCTACGCGGCCATACATCTCTGGCAGCAGGGCGTGCTCACGGTCGGCGACTTCATCCTCATCCAGGCGTATGTGATCGCTGCCATCGAGCGCTTATGGAATCTTGGGAACGCATTCCGCCGCCTCTATATCTCATTCGCGGACGCATCCGAGATGGTGGAGATCCTCAACACGCCGCACGACATAAAGGATGTGCCGAACGCTGCGTCGCTCGTCACGACCGAGGGGAAGATCGAGTTCAGGGACGTCACGTTCAGGTTCAATGAGAACCGCGATGTGCTCTCCAAGCTCACGCTCTCGATCGCCAGCAAGGAGAAGATCGCGCTCGTGGGGCCGTCGGGCGCCGGCAAGTCGACCATCACCAAGCTCATGGTCCGCTTCCACGACGTGACCGAGGGCGGCATCTACATCGACGGGCAGAACATCGCCGAGGTGACCCAGGAGAGTCTCAGGAACGCGATCGCGTTCGTGCCGCAGGAGCCGGTACTCTTCCATCGCACCTTGATGGAGAACATCCGGTACGGCAGGCGCGACGCCACCGACGAGGAGGTCATCCAGGCAGCCAAGGACGCGCACTGCTTTGAGTTCATCTCGCAGGCGCCGCAAGGATTCGAGACGTACGTGGGAGAGCGCGGCATCAAGCTCTCGGGAGGCGAGCGCCAAAGGATCGCGATCGCACGCGCGATCCTGAAGAACGCGCCTATCCTCATCCTCGATGAAGCGACCTCAAGCCTCGACTCGGAATCGGAGGCATTGATCCAGGATGCGCTCGATAGGCTCATGCAAGGGAAGACGGTCATCGCGATCGCGCACCGCCTCTCGACCGTCATGAAGATGGACCGCATCGTCGTTATAGAAAATGGCACGGTGGTCACATCCGGCACGCACGACGAGCTCGTGAACCACGAAGGAGGTCTCTACAAGAAGCTGTGGGAGATACAGGCAGGCGGATTCATCGAGGACGATCTCAAATAAGGGAACGACAAAGGGCCCCGTCGAGACGGGGCCCTTTCGGCTACGCGATGTAGCCAAGTTGCCTGAGACGCGGCACGAGGTCGGCGACCGACGACAGCATGTACTGCGGGTCGAAGTCCTCGTGGTCGAAGAACGCATACGGACCGGTGCGGACGATGAACGTGGTGATGCCACGCGCACGGCCTGCTTCGATGTCGACGAACGTGTCGCCGACGAAGATGCAGTCGTCCGGATCGAACCCGCCGATCAACTTCCCGAGGAGTTCCATCGTGCAGTCAAACGACCTGGGGTCGGGCTTATGGAATTCGCTGTCGCACGTCGTGACGATGTGCGCAAACTGCTCCAAGATCCCTTCCGACCTGATTGAATGCTCGAGAGCCCACTTGGGACGCGAGGTGAGGATGGTGTGCACCACCCCGCGCTCGCGCAGGTCCTGCAGCGTCTCCCGCGCGCCAGGCACGAGACCGCAGGGCGACGCCTTCTCCGCGTCCGACCACTCTCGATACAGGGCGGCGCCCTCATCGAGCGGAATGCCGAACGCATGGGCGATGAGCTCGTCGCCCTTCAGCCCCCATTTGCGGACAAGCCGCTTCACGGTGCGTGGTGTGAACGCGAGGCCGCGCTTGCGAGCGAGGCGCGCCAGCACGCGAAGGCCGTGATAGAAGGAGTGGGCGAGCGGTCCGTCATAATCCCAGACGGTTGCGCGGACCCGTTTCAAGCGAAGGCGCATAGCACCCTCCTTTTTCGGTTACAGATCCACGATACAGATCCGTGGGAGTTATAACACGTCTTCATTGACGCAACCATACATATAAAGGTATTGTGTCGATACCAGGCCCCAGGCCTCTTTTATTTTATGGAGATACGAAATATCGCGATCATCGCCCACGTGGACCACGGCAAGACGACCCTCACCGACGCGCTCCTGCGCCAGACGGGGGCCGTGCATGAGGGCGTGTCCATGGACTCCAACACGCTCGAGCGCGAGCGCGGTATCACCATCTATTCCAAGAACGCCTCCATCACCTACAAGGATACGAAGATCAACATCGTCGACACCCCGGGACACGCCGACTTCGGTTCCGAGGTGGAGCGTGTTTTGCGCTCTATCGATTCGGTCCTCTTGGTCGTCGACGCCCAGGAAGGCCCGATGCCGCAGACCCGCTTCGTATTGAAGAAGTCCCTTGAGCTCGGCATCAAGCCTATCCTCGTTTTGAATAAAATAGACAAGCCCGCTGCAGACCCTGCACGTGCAGAGGAGCAGGTCTTGGAACTCTTCCTTGAGCTCGGTGCAAGCGATGAGCAGGCGAACTTCAAGACGGTATACGCCATCGGCCGCGAGGGCGTCGCGATGAAGGAACTCAACGACGAGCGCAAGGACCTCACGCCGCTTCTCGATACCATCCTCGAGCTCGTGCCGCCTGCATCGACTCCCGAGGCGCGCGAGAAGCCGCTCAGGCTCCAGGCGTTCAACCTCGCATATGACAACTTCCTCGGCCGTCTCGCGATCGCCCGCATCTACGAGGGAAGCATCCGCTCGACCGAGAATGTGACCGTGAAGAAGCCTACGGGTGAAGCCCGTACCGGGAAGCTCACCAAGCTCTTCACCTTCAACGGCCTTGAGCGCGTCGAAGCCTCAGAAGCGCAGGCAGGCGACATCGTTATGATCGCCGGACTTCCTGACATCTTTATCGGCGAGACCGTTACGACCGATGCAGCAGCTGAGCCGCTTCCAGCAATTGCGGTCGATGAGCCGACCATCACGCTCAACTTCCTCGTGAACAACTCACCGTTCGCCGGCAAGGAGGGGAAGTACGTCACGAGCCGCCAGCTCCGCGAATACCTTGAGCGCGAGCTCGAGGTGAACGTGGGACTCAAGATCGACTTCGTGTCGCCCGACTCGTTCAAGGTCAGCGGCCGCGGCGAGCTCCATGTCGCCATCCTTCTTGAGAACATGCGCCGCGCAGGATACGAGATGCAGGTCTCCCAGCCGCAGGTCATCATCCGCGAGGAGGAAGGCCAGAAGCTCGAGCCGTTCGAAGAGGTCATCATCGACATCCCGAGCGAATACCAGGGCGCCATCATCGAGAGGCTCGGTACCCGTGCGTTCATCCTCCAGAACCTCACGCAGCACGATGACTCCGTACGCCTTACGCTCCTAGGCCCTACCCGCGGCCTTCTCGGGTACCGCAACCAGTTCGTCATCGACACGAAGGGCGAGGGCATCATCTCCTCGCGCGTGGTCGGCTTCCAGCCGTACGCCGGCGAGATCAAGAAGCGCCAGGTCGGCTCCATGGTCTCCATGGCGCCCGGCAAGGCGCTCGGCTATGCGCTCTGGGGCCTTCAGGAGCGCGGCCTTCTGTACATCGGTCCGGCGACCGAAGTGTATGAGGGCATGGTGATCGGCAATACGAGCAAGGGCGAGGAGATGCTCGTGAACCCGACCAAGGGCAAGAACCTCACGAACGTCCGCTCCTCCGGCAACGACGAGGCGATTAATCTCGTACCGCCGTTCGAGCTCACCATCGAGCGCGGCCTTGAGGTCATGGCCGAGGACGAGTATCTCGAGATCACTCCTGCGAGCGTGCGCCTCCGAAAGCAGATCCTCACCGAGAGCGGTCGCGCAAAATCAAAGCGCAGCTAAGCTTCATAAAGTACTCATGAAAATACCGCTTATCTAAGCGGTATTTTCGTAAGAGGAGGATAGTCCTAGCGTCTTAACTTATGCATTCCGTGAGCGGTAGCTTGCGGAAGGATTATCCGGATAAGAAATCGCTATGCTAGCAACAATTGCAATTCTATTGCTCGTTCTGTGGGCGCTCGGTCTCGTGACCAGCTACACCCTCGGCGGATTCATCCACCTCCTCCTCGTGGTAGCCGTCATCATGTTCCTCGTCCGCCTCATCCAGGGCAGGAACCCGGTAGCCTAACCTCCGTCTATGCCCCGTGGCGACAAGTCAGCCTACACCGATAAGCAGAAGCGACAGGCTGAGCATATCGAGGAAGGCTACAAGAAGCGCGGTGCATCTGAGGATGAAGCAGAGGCACGAGCGTGGGCTACGGTGAACAAGCAAGACAAGGGCGGAAAGAAAAGCGGCTCCGGCCGCGGAAAGACAAAGGACACGTCCCCATCCAAGAAGGGCGGAGCAAAGGGAGGCAGGGCATCAGCAGCACGACCCAAAGCAGCACGGAGTGCCTCCGCAAAGAAAGCAGCGGCCACAAGAAAGAGAAACTCCTAGCTCCGCGTCAGACGACAGCACAAGACCCCACACGATGGGGTCTTGTGCTACTTGCGCATATATAGGGTTTGTGCTATATTTTACCTACCACAGTCCTCCAAAAGTTTGCCGTCTTGAGAGTATCTCGGGACCGAACGCAGAAGTGTTCTAGAGGAAATGTTCGAAACTCTCGAGACTGCGGAATTACACTGACGATCGCGCCCCTCTGCGGACGTTTCAACGAAAAGAATCAGTATGGCTATAACCTATATCCGTCGCACGGACGCACGTCCGCCGCGTCACTACAAGGGTCCTCTTCCTGAGGGCCAGCGCCGCCGCAGGAGCGGAGGCGGCTCTTCTTCTCGCCGCACTGGCGGAGGAGGCGCTCCTCGCTCTGGAGGAAACTCCCGTGGCAAGCGCAACTATCAGGAAATGAACGTCGATATCTCGATGCTCATCAACAAGGCGCAGCCGGCTCAGGAGGTAGAGGTGTACACCCCGGTGCATACCTTCGCCGACTTCAAGATCGATTCCCAGCTCAAGGAGAACATCCTTCAGAAGGGATACATGACCCCGACCCCTATCCAGGACCAGTCGATCCCGGTCGTGCTTGATGGCAAGGACATCGTCGGCATCGCTAACACCGGTACCGGCAAGACCGCAGCATTCCTTCTTCCCCTTATCGACAAGGTGCTGAAGATGCGCGCACTTGGAAAGGAGGAGCGCATCCTCGTCATGGCACCGACCCGCGAGCTCGCGATCCAGATCGAAGCCGAGTTCTACGGATTCGCCAAGCGCCTCGGCATCTCTGCCGTTGTGTGTGTCGGCGGCGCAGGACTCGAGCCGCAGATCCGCCAGCTCCGCAGGAAGCCTTCGTTCGTCATCGGTACGCCGGGACGCCTGAAGGACCTTGAGGAGCGCAGGGAGGTACGCTTCGAGGACTTCCAGACCGTCGTTCTCGATGAAGCTGACCGCATGCTCGACATGGGATTCATCCCGGACATGCGCTACATCATCGGCAAAATGCCGAAGGATCGTCACACGCTCTTCTTCACGGCGACTATGTCCCGCGATATCGAGCGCCTCATTGGCGACTTCCTCAATGATCCGGTCAGGATCATGGTGAAGACCAGGGAGACCGCGGCTACCATCGACCAGGACGTTGTCTACTTCAACGGCGCCGAAGGGAAGTTCACGACCCTCGTGGACCTTCTTAAGGGCCCTGAGTTCGACAAGGTGCTCGTCTTCGGACGCACCAAGCACGGCGTCGAGCGCCTTACGAAGGACCTCGTCCGTTCCGGCATCAAGGCGGAGTCGATCCACGGCGACAAGACCCATGGCAAGCGCCAGAAAGCGCTCACCATGTTCAAGCAGGACCATGTCAACGTGCTCGTCGCGACCGATGTCGCTGCACGCGGCCTTGATATCTCCGGCGTGTCGCATGTGATCAACTTCGACCTTCCGGGTACCTACGAGGACTACACCCACCGCATCGGCCGTACCGGCCGCGCGGGCAAGGCAGGCAAGGCGCTCACGTTCATCGAGAAGCGCTAAGCCTAACCAAAAGGCCGCTCCCTTCACGGGAGCGGTCTTTTGCTATTCATCCGTCCTACAGATGCTTCTGCCGATACTGCCTACATTAGCCGCAGTACATGGACGCATTCCTACAGATGGACATCTTCTTTATCGTAACGACCGTGGTCGTCGTGGTCATCGGCGTATTCGTCGCCCTCGTGCTCTTCTATGTCGTACGGCTCCTGCGCACCCTCGAACGCATCGCGCGCGACGTGGAAGGGGAAGCGAAGGCGATCATCAGCGACATCGACGACGTGCGGGCGAAGGCGCGCATCGAAGGGTTCAAGGTAGGGCAGCTACTTTTGCCTGTCGTAAAGGCGGGAAGGCGGCTGATTATGCACCTGCGGTAGCGATAACGACTATTCATATGGCTCAAGCAAAGAAAGGGAGCTCGAAGAACAAAGACGCGATCATCGCAGCGGAGATCGGCGCAGGCATAGTCGCAGCCGGTGCTGCCGCCGCAGCTACCTACTACTTCTACGGCGCAAAGGACGCGAAGAAGCACCGCGCTGCCGCAGCGAAGTGGGCGAAAGGGATGAAGGGGGACGTGCTGAAGGAAGCGAAGAAGCTCAAGAAGCTCGACAAGCAATCGGTCGCGGCGATCGTCGATACGGCCGCCGCCGCGTACGTAGGCGCCCGCAACGTGGACGCACAGGAGCTCAAGGCTGCGGCCAAGGAGCTGAAGAAGAACTGGCAGGAGCTCGAACGGGAACTGGGATCGGCCAGCACCACCGCGAAGAAGGCAGCCAAGAAATCGGCAAAGAAGGCCGCAACGACAACTAAAAAGGCAGCTAAGAAGACCGCGTAGTCCCCGTTTTGGGAACGGGCAGCAAGGGGGTATCCTAGTAGGGTTGCTACTAAGTTATCTAGGATTTTACGTATGACCGAGCAGGGAACCAGTTTCTGGGAAAAGTATTCGATGCAGATCTCGATCGTCGCGGCTGCGCTCATCCTCGGAGGAGCGTTCTACTTCGGCGGAAACGCCGCGCCGCGCGCAGCCGATACGGGGAACGAAGCGCCTCCGATGATGGAGGTCGATATCAAGAACGTCACGACCGCAGGTTCGCCGTATATCGGCAGCCCGACCGCGCCTTTGACCATGGCGGTCTGGTACGACTACCAGTGCCCGTTCTGCAAGTCGTTCGAGCTTGAGACCCTTGCGCAGGTGAAGCGCGACTATGTCGACACCGGCAAGCTCCGCATCGTGCTCAAGGACTTCCAGTTCCAGGGTCCTGACTCGACCAACACCGCGCTCTTCGGACGCGCGATGTGGGAGGCGTATCCTGAGCACTTCGGCGCGTGGTACGCGGCGGTCGCGGGCATCACCGACGAGACCCTTCCGAACGTGAAGGCGCTCGCCGCCGCTATCGACGGCGTCGATGCGGACCGCGTGGAGCGGCTTATGAACGAGAAGAAGGCGGAATACCAGGCGGCGATCGACGCCGACTATGACGAGGGAGCTCGTCTGGGCATCCAGGGCACGCCCGGCTCCATCCTCGGCAAGACCTTCATCAACGGCGCGCAGCCGTACGATGTGGTGAAGGCTGCTATCGAGGCAGAGCTTTCTAGGTAACGCGCAGGTTCGCGCACGAAACACGCCCCGGCCGGGGCGTGTTTCGTTATACCCATCTATCCTTCATGCCATGCGTGGTATCAAGAGAGCTCATTGCTTAAACCTATGCGCACATTCCTAGTTTTCTCTGGCAGCCTTCGTAAGGATTCGTTTAATACCGCACTCGCGCACGCGTTCATCGACCGCGCGCCTGATGACGCGACGTTCGTCCTCGGCGACATACGGCTACCGCTCTATGACCAGGATCTCGAGGCGTCGTTCCCCGAAAAGGCATCCCGCTTGAAGGCCGATATCCGCAACGCAGCTGGCATCATCCTGTTGACCCCGGAGCACAATCGGTCAACGACGGCAGCGCTGAAGAACTTTATAGATTGGACAAGCCGTCCTTATGGCGACAATGCCTGGGCGGGAAAACCCGTGTTCATTGCGGGCGCATCCGTCGGCAATATATCCACCGCGCTCGCGCAGTACGACCTCAAGAAAATGCTCCTCTACCTCGATGCGCGCGTTCTCGGCCAGCCTGAGTTCTATGTCGGATTTGCGCAGGACAAGGTCCAGGACGGCGTATTCGTGGACGAGGATACGCTTGCGCACGTAGACAAGGCGCTAAATGCATTCATCACATTCGCCTCCTAGAGCGAGGGAGGCTCAGCAGGGTCCTCCTTAGTGACAGCGCGAATGAAGAAGAATCCTCCGATAGACATACACACGATAGCGACCGCGGGTATGACCAGAAGGTGCGCCATGGAGTCGCCCTCGCCAAGGGACGCGCCGAACAGGACGAGCACGGTAGAGACGACCGCAGACAGCGGCGCGATGATGCCGATGAAGAGCGGGTACGGAAGCTTCGAGAGACCGGCGCCGTATGAAAGGAGGTCCGGCACGAACCCAAGCGAGACGCATGCCTGGAAGAACCCAGCAGGCGTGCCCACGTGCTTCACGATCTTCGGCAGGAGGCTGCGGTCGTTGCCCTCGATGAACTTGCGGACGACCGGATAGCCGAGCTTGCGGCTTATGAAGAACGCGACGGTGTAGCCGATCACGTCGCCGATGATGGCATAGACGAGGCCGGGTCCGAATCCGAAGAACGCGCCGATGAGCGGGTAGAGCGGGCCGCCCGAAAGCGGCGCGACCACCACGGTCGACGCCTTGAGGAGGATGAAAAGAAGCGGCGCCCATGCGCCTGCCTTGGCGATCTGGTCGCGGAGCGCTTCAAGGTCGAAGAAGACGGCGATGACGATGAGGATGCCGAGGGTTATCGCGATGCCGCCGAACTTCGCGAACCGTGCTGCTTTGATACGCATCCGCCAAGTATAAACCATGCATGGACGCGACGCGTGAAAGAGGGAATAATCGCGAGTATGGATACCGATGCATTCAGCGAGCTCGCATACTCGATGTGGGACAACGTACCGTCCCCGTACAGGGAGCGGATCGTGAACGTGGCGCTTCTGGTCGAGGACACTCCCGACCAAGCGGTGCTCGAGGAGGAAGGCATCGAGGAGGGGATGCTGCTCGGGCTCTACCGCGGGATACCCAATACCCTGCGCGGGGAAGGGTACGGGGTGGGCATAACGCTGCCGGACACCATCACGCTGTACCGCCTGCCGATACTCGACGAAGCGGCAGAGGATATGCGGGAAGGGGAAAGCGCAGACGATGCCATCCGCAGGGTCATCGCCGAGACGCTCTGGCACGAGGTCGGCCACTACTTCGGGCTCTCCGAAGAGGAGATACACGAGCGCGAAGCGGAAGGCACCAACGCGTTCGGGATACGCACACCCCCTTCATCTAGCGTTTAGCGTATCGTTCTATACTTATACTCGGAGCATTCCTTAGAAGAGTAACGAATACCTGCCGTATGGCTAAAACGCTTGCAATCGTGTTCGGTGCCGCGTTCGTACTCGTCGGCATCCTCGGCTTTATCCCAAACCCGCTCGTCGGTGCCGAGGGAGCGCTGTTCGAGACCGACCTGATGCACAACCTCGTGCACCTATTGTTCGGCGTGATACTCCTCGTCGTCGCGTTCAAGAACGAGGCCGCATCCGCGCTGTGGCTCATGATACTCGGTATCGTGTACCTCATCCTCGCGGTGCTCGGATTCCTCATGATCCCTGAGGAAGGCGAGCTGCTCGGTCTCGTGCACATGAACCACGCGGACCACTGGCTCCATGTCGGGCTCGCGGTGCTCATGATCGGCGGCAGCTTCCTCGCGAAGAAGTAGCTGAAGAAATAGACAACGGGCCGGACGATGATGTCCGGCCCGTTCGTCATTCCCGTATCTGCGGCGCGCGCGGCAGTACCAGCGGGCTTTCGTTGTCGACCTCGATGGTGCCGACACTTGCAGCGAGCTCGGTAGCGGCTGAAGCACTTGTCTGTGCGCCTCGCAGGAACAGGATGGCGGTGGTTTCGATCTCAGTAAAGAGCACGGGGGTGAGAAGCTTCAAGACGATGATCGCAACCCCGAGCCCGAGTGCCTGGAAGAATGGCATAGGTGGGTAACGGGGAGGGCGGTATACGCGCGGGACCAACGCGCGTAAAGACGCTCATCGTCTTGGTTCCTCCCCCCATAAGGGCAGGAGATGCCTGCCGTTATGGGGAGAGGTGTCCGATAGGGTGTCAAAGAGGGGCCTCGCTACCCCCTAGAACCGAGCGGGAGCTATACTGGTTGCATGCAGGAGAGCGCGGTATTAGCAGCGGGGTGCTTCTGGGGCGTAGAGGCGGCGTTCCGCGCCGTCCCAGGCGTCCTGGACGTAGTGTCCGGCTACACCGGAGGGAAGCGCGAGCACCCTACGTACGAACAGGTATGCACGGGCGCGACCGGGCATGCGGAAGCCGTACAGGTCCTCTTCGACCCATCGCGCGTATCATACGAAGCGCTCGTCCGGAAGTTCTTCCAGATACACGACCCGACGCAGGTGAACCGGCAAGGGCCAGACGTAGGCACGCAGTACCGCTCGGCCATCTTCTACCTGGGCGAGGAGCAGAAGGAAGTCGTAGCGCGTGTCATGGAAGAAGTTGCAGCGCAGTACTCGGCGCCTATCGCGACCGAGGTATCGCCCGCGGGACCGTTCTGGAGGGCGGAAGAGTACCATCAGCGGTATTTCGAGAAGCATCCGGACGCCGTATGTCACATATGAGGAAGGGTATCGACTGCATCGGCGTAACTGTTACATACCTCTGCCATGACGGTGTGGGCAGTTACCTTCTTCAGAAGCGAAGCGAGAACTGCCGTGACGAACACGGGACTTGGGATGGGGGAGGCGGGGCAGTCGAACTTCACGATACGGTTGAGAACACGCTCAGGAAGGAGATACGTGAGGAATTGTGTACGGACGTACTCGACTATGAGTTCCTCGGGTACCGGGATGTGCACCGTGAGCACAGGGGCGAGAAAACGCACTGGATCGCCATCGATTTCAAGGTACTCGTCGATCGAGAGAAGGTACAGAACGGAGAGCCGCATAAGTTTGATGAGATTGCCTGGTTCAGGCTCGATGCGCTTCCATCACCGCTGCATTCGCAGCTCCCTAACGCCCTGCGCCTGTACGGACACCGCCTATGACCTTCCTCAAGAAGCACGCCGTCACCATCCTCTCCGTCCCGCTCGTCTCGGCGCTCTTGGCGGCGTTGTTCCTCCTATTCCCCGTATCTGAGCATTCGGACGTCTCGGTAGCGAGCGCTGAGCCCGAGGAGGAGCAGGTCGCGACGTTCGTGTTCGTCGGCGACATCATGCTCGACCGGCACATCCGGCAGATGATGCAGGCCAAGGGCGCCATGCACGTGTTCGGCGGCGTGCGCACGCTCCTTGAAGGCGCGGACGTGACCGTCGGCAACCTCGAGGGTCCTATCACCGATAGCGCCTCGGTGTCGGGCGGTACGAAGGTAGGGGACGCGAACAACATGCGCTTCACCTTCCCGGTCACCTCGGCGAGTACGCTCTCTTCGCTCGGGTTCGATCTCGTCCTCATCGGCAACAACCACATGCGCGATTTCGGCGCCTCCGGCGTCGAGAGCACGAAGCGCCATCTCACGAACGCGGGCATCGCGCACATAGGGGACCCGAACGGCGCGGATATCGCGCCTGTCGTGCGCGAGGTGAACGGCGTGAAGGCGGCGTTCGTCGCATACAACGAGTTCCTCGGATGGCAGGAGGAATGGACGATGCAGGGCATCCGGGACGCCAGGCGTGACGGCGCGGACCTCATCGTCGTCATGACGCACTGGGGTGAGGAGTACACGACCGATGCGCCTGAGCGCATCGACGCGCTCCTTACGCGCTTCAGAGATGCAGGCGCAGACCTCGTGATCGGGACGCACCCGCACGTCATCGGCGAGGTGCAGGACCTGGGCACGCTTCGCGCGTACTACTCGCTCGGCAACTTCGTGTTCGACCAATACTGGAACAAGGAGGTGAGCTGCGGCCTGGTCGTTACCGTGACCGCGACGAAAGCGCCCGGCGATACGAAGCTCGCGTTTGCGGAGACCCAGGTGAAGATGGAGCGCGACGGCAGGACCGTCATCGGCTGCGCTCCTCCTCAAACTGAAGGGACACCGAGTTGATGCAGTAGCGCTTGCCGCCCGCTTCCTTCGGGCCGTCATCAAACAGATGTCCCAAGTGCCCGCCGCAGTTCTTACAGAAGACCTCGGTGCGGGCCATGCCGTATGAGGAGTCCTCCCGGGTGCCGACGTTATCCGCTACCGCAGGATCGGTGAACGAGGGCCAGCCGGTTCCGGAGTCGAACTTGGCATCTGAGGAGAAGAGTTCGGATCCGCAGGCCTTGCAGCGGTACACGCCCGCCTCATGGGTATCGAGGTACCTGCCTGAGAACGGCGCCTCGGTCTCGTGCTCCCGTATAACGCGGTACTCCTCCTCAGAGAGCTTCTTCCTCCAGGCGGTCTCGTCCTTGGGGTCCATATATATTCCATACTACCGCGCCGGGAAAGGGGGCGTGAAGGGGGCGGTAGACCCCAAAACGCTGCGTGATACCATATAGGCATATGATGCGCGGTTCCCTCATGATGGCCGTCATCCTCCTACTGCCCGGGCTTGCGCTTGGGGCTACGCTCGAGGGCGAACGCGACCTCGTGCTTTCCGAGGTGCCGGCAGGGAATACCTATCTTGCAGGTTCCAGCGTGACGGTTCGCGCGCCCGTTCCCGCTGACCTCTCCGCGGTAGGCGCGACCATCGTCATCGAAGCGCCGGTGGCAGGCGATGTCCTTCTCGCCGGCGGCACGCTCGACGTGGACGGACGGGTCGACGGGGACGTGCGCGCTGCCGGCGGGCGCGTCATCATCAACGCACCGGTCGCAGGCGATATCGCCGCGCTCGGTGGCGTGGTGCTCGTGAGCGCGCCCGCGCGCGACATACAGGTCATGGGCGGTACGGTCCGCATCACGCAAGGGTCCTCAGGGAACGTGACGGTCTACGGAAGCGACGTCTTCATCGCAGGCGAGTTTTCGGGCAACGTATCCGTCTCCGCAAGCGACCGCATCACGGTTGCCGAGGGCACGCACATCAGGGGCGCGCTCCGCTACAACGCGCCCCAGGAAGCGACGATCGCGCCCGATGCCGTGATAGAAGGAGGCGCCGTATATACGGGCGCTGCGTCGTACCTGCCGTCGCAGGAGGAGGCTGCGCGCTACGCGCTTGCGGGCGCCGGCATCTTCTTCCTGGTCAAAGCGCTCGCGGCGCTCGTTGCAGCGGGGCTTGTGGTGGGCCTCTTCCCGCGCCTGTCCGAGCGTATGATCTCCATGACGCTCATCAGGGAGCCCAAGCGCCTCCTCATGCTCGCGCTCCTCGGGTTCGCGCTCTTTGTCGCTACGCCAGTGCTCCTTATCCTGCTCATGGTCTCCTTCGTCGGTATCGGCGTGGCGCTCATCCTGCTTGCGCTCTACCTGCTCCTCATCATGCTCGCGTACGTGTACGCGGCACTCCTGGCGGGCTCCGTGATCCTGAGGCTCGCGACCAACCGCACCCAGGCGACCTGGAAAGCTGCCATCCTCGGCATGTTCCTCCTCTATCTCCTCACCCTCGTACCGGTCGTCGGCGGGCTCATCGTATTCATACTCATGCTCGTTTGCGCGGGTGCGCTCGCTAAGGTCGCCTATCGCTTCGCATGGAAGCGCGAAGAATAGCTATGATGCCGGCTCCAGGAACACAGGCTCCCGACTTTACGCTCCTCGACCAGGACGGGACTGCGCATACGCTTAGCCAGTACCGCGGGAAGTGGGTGCTCGTCTATTTCTACCCGAAGGACGATACCCCAGGGTGCACCAAGGAGGCGTGCGCCATCCGCGACGCGGACCCGGACCTCTCTTCCTTAGGCGCGGTCGTGCTCGGCATATCCGCCGACAGCGTCAAAAGCCACAAGAAGTTCGCGGAAAAGTACGGCCTTACGTTCCCGATCCTCGCGGACGAAGACAGGGTCGCGATCGATGCATACGGGGTATGGGGCGATAAGAAGTTCATGGGCAGGGAATACGAGGGTATCCTGCGCACGTCGTTCCTGATTGATCCCGAAGGCGTCATACGCAAGGTATACGAAAACGTGAAGCCCGAGGTGCATGCGGCAGAGGTGCTCCAGGACCTTAAAGAAGCGATAGGCGCATGAGCCCGGAGAAGCTGAAGGTGCGCAAGGCGCGCCTGCGGAAGATGCTCGCGTATCTCAAGAAGGCGTACCCCGACCCTAAGACCGAGCTTTCATACAAGACGCCGTTCCAGCTGGTAGCCGCGGTCATACTCTCCGCCCAGTGCACGGACAAGAAGGTGAATGCCGTCACCAAGGACCTATGGAAGAAGTACAAGACGGTGAACGATTTTGCGGAGGCGGACGTGGAGACCTTCAGCAAGGAGACCTCCTCCATCACCTTCCACAGGACCAAGGCAAAGCATATCGTCGCTGCGGCGAGGATAGTGCGCGACGAGTTCAAAGGAAAGGTGCCGAAGACCGAGAAGGAGCTCGTGCGGCTTCCGGGTGTCGCGTATAAGACCGCGCATGTGGTCCTCGGCGAGCTCTATGACATCTGGGAGGGCATACCGACCGATACGCACGTGAGGCGGTTCGCGCTACGGTTCGATCTGACCGACAGCACCGACCTCACGAAGATCTCCAAGGACCTCGAGCAGCTCGCGCCTAAGGAGGACTGGAAGTATGTAAATAACGGGCTCGTCCTCTATGGCAGGTACGTCTGTCCCGCGCTCCCACACGACTGCGTGGGCCATCCGCTCACCAAGATACATCCGGAAGCTGCGAGTAAGTGGCCGAAGGCTAAATAAGAGAAGGCCGCCGTCCCTAGGGGGAACGGCGGCCTCGCTTTCGCGCCTACTCGGCGCGGGGTTGAACCGGACACTGCAGCAGGAAGTCGGCGAACCGACCCATCTTCCGCTGGCGGCGTTCCTCGATGGAACCGCCCAGGCCGGCGACGTGCTCGAACAGCTCGTACGGCAGACCGACGATCGACTCGGTGTCGTTGAAGCCCAGCTCGTACTCGAACTCGAGTTCGCGGTCGAGACCTTCGTCGTCGTCCAGGGCCTCCACCATCAGCTGCGTGTCCGACTTGTTGTCGGCGGCCGGAACCGGATGGTCTTCGTAGAAGGCGATCACCAGGCTGGTGAGCCGCTCCTGCTCTTCCTTCCCGCCCGTCATCTTGAAGGCGGGGATGCAGGG
>Ga0196976_1000712_pt1 | contig 19240 bp, 17 predicted proteins | sample S3v_513CmetaG_FD_148644 | JGI IMG/M metagenome (GOLD analysis project Ga0196976, IMG submission 148644) | Soil microbial communities from Anza Borrego desert, Southern California, United States - S3+v_5-13C | ecosystem: Environmental > Terrestrial > Soil > Desert | place: USA: California...
AGTGCGTCCTTGAAACGGAAGTCGGCACCATTCAGATGTCGGTAGAGGCGCAACTGAAAGAAATCGAACACGGATTGTTTGATCTTCTGGCACAACGCCCTGAGAACGGCAAATGAAAGGCGGGCATCTGGATGCGTATTTCGCGCGCGTTGAAGCAGCGCCGACCTGGCGCTGGTCTGGGCGGATCACGCAGGTAGTGGGCCAGGTGCTTGAGTCGGATGGTCCATTCTGTTCCGTGGGCGAGTGCTGTGAAATCGTCGATCTCGACGGCAGTCGCTTCGCAGGAGAAATCGTCGGGTTTCGAGGGCCGAAGGTGTTATCGATGGCGCTCGATAAACCGAGCGGGATTCGGTACGGTGACCGGATTGTCGCAATGGGGCACCGGCCGACGGTTCATGTCGGCGACCAACTGTTGGGGCGCGTAATCGACGGCGCTGGCGTGCCGCTGGATTCATACGGAACATGCGCGTGCCGCGAGACCAGAGCGGTAGACGGTGCAGCTCCACTTCCCATGGAGCGAGTGAAGATCGACGAAGTCCTCGGATGCGGTATTCGCGCCATTGATGGTTTCCTCACATGCGGCCGGGGACAACGCATGGGAATCTTCGGCGGCAGCGGCGTCGGGAAGAGCACGCTCATAGGTATGATGACCCGTGGTACTGCGGCTGACCTGACCGTGCTGGCGCTGATAGGTGAGCGCGGCCGCGAGGTGCGCGAGTTTCTGGAGGACGCGCTTGGAGATGAGGGGAGGAAACGGTCCGTGGTCGTGGTGTCCACGTCCGATCAGTCTCCCTTGTTGCGAATACGGGCGGCACTGAGCGCGACGGCGATAGCAGAGTATTTCTGTGCCAAAGGCAAGAACGTGCTGCTCGTTGTGGATTCGCTTACGCGGTTCGCCATGGCGCAACGTGAAATCGGGCTTGCTGCCGGCGAACCGCCAACGGCGAAAGGCTATACGCCTTCGGTCTTTTCGATGCTCGCGCGCTTGATCGAGCGGGCGGGCCGAATGGGAGACGGCAGCATAACGGCGTTCTACACGGTGTTGATGGAGGGAGACGATCAGCAGGACCCCCTTGTGGACGCCGTGCGATCGCTGCTCGACGGACACATCATGCTTGACCGGCGACTCGCATCGCGAGGGCATTATCCTCCCATCTCGGTGCTGGACAGCATCAGTCGTCTCATGCCAGCCGTGTGTTCGAACGAGCAAATGAAGAAGGTGCGGCAACTGCGGGCGTTGTTGGCAGCATATGCGCGCTCGGAGGATCTGGTGCGCGTGGGTGCATATCAAAAGGGCATGGATCCGGAGTTGGACCAGGCACTTGCAGTGGTACCGCAGATCAACCAGTTCTTGCAGCAGACAGCAGACGAGCGCGCAACGCTGTCGGATACGCGTGAACGTCTCACCCGGATAGGCTCGTGACATTCAGATTCTCATTGGAGTCGCTATTACGGCTTCGCCGCAGCATCGAGGAACGCGAGCGCGCGGCGCTGCTCGCAATTGTCGAAGAGATTGCGAGGGCGCGTTCTGATCTGGGGGCCGTGGAGCGACACCAGGCTGAGCAGGCTAAGAACCGTTGGGCAAGCCTGAATGAGGGCGCAACGGGATCGGACCTTCACCTTGCGACGATCTGCGAGAACGCCGCCGAACAACTGCGGGCCTTGTTGGCCGCCCGAATCGAAAAGCTGCGGACAACAGAAGAGCAGCGCCGGAGGGAGTGGCTCGACGCACGCCGTGAACGCGAAATCCTGGATAAGGTGCGCGAGCAGCAGTACGCGGCGTATTGCATCGAGGCCGCGCGGCGCGAACAGGCGGCTGCAGACGATCTCTACCTGCTTCGGAGAAGCGTTCCAGCCAGGCGGTAGGCATTCCCAAGTGGAGCGCGTATCACGCGCTACCGAATCCACATTAGAACTTCGCAATGTTCTTTGGTCACGCGAGTGCAGTTACGCAGCGTGAGTGATCGACGGGATACAAGTCGCTGCGGTGTTCAGCTCCACCACAACCCCGCCAGGCGGGAGCGAACTGGACGGGTTGTTTACTGCGCTGTTTACGAGCGCCATGAAGGGAACGGGAGAGGATGCAGCCGCTACGGTCGGCGATGAAGACTTAGGAAACAGTGATTCCGCCGACGAGGATAGTGAAGCGACTTCTTACGATCCGACCCTGCTCGGAATGCTCCCAGTATTGCTCCAGCCGCAATGTCCGGTTTCAGACTCGGTGATAAATGTCGATGTGCCCCTTGATGCGGAAACGCCGGGTACAACCGAAGTCGAGGCTGGTGCGCCGAATCCAACATCCTTGGTCGCCATACCGACGCAGCCGAGTGATGCTGCCCAGGCGAAAGAACCGGCATTTGGCGCTGAACCGATGCCGGAAATCACAACTGCTCAGGCGCAAGTGGGCCACGAGTCGAGCAAGGCACAGACGCATCAGACCTCGCCGTCGGCTGCCGTTCCAAGCGCCACGAACATCACGACCGGTTCGGAGTCGGTTTCCGCTGGTTTGCAGATGTCGCATACAGCTCAGCGGGAAGTCGAGCCGAGCGAGGGGCATCCGCATCTTCCGGTGCAGGCTCCAGAGCAGTTCCACGTGGGGCACATAGCGGCTGAGACCCCAAGAGACGCTGCGCGTAAAGAAGTCACTCTAGAGACAATGCTCGCGGACAAAGTGAATGACCCGCGATTCACTACAAGCTCGCCACACTCTGATGCTGTCCACGAAACCGCGCAGCGCCCCCTGGAAGAGAGAGAGGGTTGGGTGGTCGAACATCGAAAGCCTCGGGATAGGCACGCGCAGGCGTTCGATAAGTCGGACAGCGTGGCTGCGGCGACGGAAGGCTTTCGGGCGCATCACGCGGTTATGGAGTTCCGACGAGAGCCCGTCGAAAGTGTTGGGGTGAATGCAGTCGGCTCAGTCGATGCAAACACGACTACCCACTACGTTGCGGGTCACGAAGATATTGGGTTACGCGACACGACGCCCGATATGGCTGCGACGCATACGGTCGCGCCTGATACGGCGAACGAAATTCTCGAGTCACGGCTGATGGAACCCGAGGCGATGCCGCGCACCGCGGTGAACTCTGCGAGGTTGTCCGAGTCTGTCGATGGATCTGAGGCGCGAATTCAACTGCGACTGGAAGAGGCTGGCCCGGTTGAGATACGTGCGGTCGTGCGCGAAGACGCTGTGTCGGCAGAAATCGCGACCGAGCGGCCGAACCTGATCGCCGCGTTTGCGGATCACTCGCACGAATTGGCGGATGGCCTGCGCCAGCACGAGCTGAGGCTTGAAGCGCTTTCGTTCGGCAACTATCAGGGCGGAAGCAGCGGTTCCAGACAAGAAGGACACTCGGACTCCAGACCGAGCCAGCATGGGCCACCTCGGGACGTTGAGGACCTCAGGCGTGACACGGACTGGGCACTCGACAGGGGAAGAATGGGCATTGCTGAGTCCAGCAGCGGTCTCAGCATTCGCGTTTGAAACGTGGTGAAAAAGATATGCACGTGACTTCAGCAACGACTGCCGCTGTTTCCGGAATGTCGACGGGCGCGAGTTCGGGCAAGCCGGCCGAAGATCCGACCAAAACGTTTATGACACTCCTGGTTGCGCAGTTGAAGGCGCAGGACCCAACGTCTCCGATGGATCCGAAAGAGATGGTCGGCCAGCTTGTGCAGTTCAACAGCCTTTCGCAACTCATGGAAATTCGCGGACTACTCGAGGAAATGTCCGCAGGGGCGACCCCCGAAGGAGGCAATTAATGCCGCTATTTTCAATTCCACTCTCGGGCTTGACGGCAAGTTCGACTGCGTTATCGGCGATCTCCAACAACCTGGCGAACCTGAATACGGTCGGGTACAAGAGTTCGCGAGCAACGTTCCGCGACCTGTTTTATCAGAACGTCGGTTCGAGTGGTGCAGGGAACCCAGTGCAGATGGGAGCGGGTGCTGCCGTCGGGGGAATTTCGACAAACTTCACGGGCGGCAACGTGGAATCGACTGGAGTCTCGACCGACGTGGCCATTATGGGCGAGGGATACTTCGTCCTTGAGAAGGATGGAGGGTACCAGTTCACGCGTGCCGGAAACTTCCATGTCGGTCCTGATGGACTGTTGATGTCCGAAGAGGGGCAGTTGGTAATGGGGTATCCGGCTGTCAACGGCGTGGTCGGGCAGGAACTTGGTCCGCTGCAGGTTGGCAAAGGGCAAACAAGTCCTCCGACGGCGACTACAGAACTGCACATGCGGACGAATCTGAATGGGTCGGCAAACGTACCGGTCGGAACTAAGTTCAACAGTCCCGTCATGGTGTACGACTCACTTGGAGCCAGCCACGTGCTGACGTTCGAGTTCACCAAGTCGGCAGCGAATGAGTGGGATTACGACATCAAACTGCCGGCTTCAGAGACAGGTGGCAGCGGCGATCCCAGCATCGTTGGCAGCGGCACTCTCACATTCGACGAGAATGGGCAGCTTGAGTCTCCAGCCACGAATGTGACATTCGGCGTTGCTGGGCTTGCGAACGGCGCGGCGGATATGAGCCTCACGTGGCGTCTGTTTGACTCGGCTTCTTCCGGATTGATCACGCAAGTGGGCGCGCCCAGCAACACGGGCTCTACCGGACAGAATGGCTTCGGCAGCGGCACCCTGAAGGATTTCTCGATCAATGCTGACGGGATGATCCAGGGTACGTTTACGAACGGCAAAACCCGGGTGCTCGGCCAGTTAGTGCTTGCCAACTTTGCCAATCAACAAGGACTCATGCGTGAAGGGCACAACAACTTCTCCGCGACGCTTTCGTCGGGAGCTTACGTAATCGGTGCGCCGGGGACTGGCGGACGCGGCGCAGTAGCGGGCGGCGCGCTGGAACTCTCGAACGTGGACATCGCGCGCGAGTTCACGCAGTTGATTCTTGCGCAGCGAGGCTTTCAGGCGAACGCTCGGGCAATCACCACGTTCGACGAGATCACGCAGGAGACGATCAACCTTAAACGTTAGCTTTGACGCGAGTGTCTGACCGGACCTCTCCGTGAGGCTCCGGTTTTTTGTTTTTGAGTGTTCCGTGCGGGCTTCGCTGGCGCATGTTTTACACTGCTGGCATGGGTGTGCTGAGGGATACGAGAGTCACTCTGGAGATGATCAAATGGGAGCACTCCGTATTCGCGCTGCCATTTGCGTTGAGCGCCGCAATGCTGGCGGCCCGCGGCATTCCCGGGGCGCGGCAGTTGTTCTGGATAGTGGTCGCGATGGTGGCTGCAAGGTCGGCAGCAATGGCCTTCAACAGGCTGGTTGATGAGGCGTATGACGCCGCGAATCCCAGGACCAGTTCGCGCGCGTTGCCTGCGGGGATGCTCACGCGGCGATTCGTCGTGCTCTTCATCGTGGTCTCCTCTGCCGTTTTTGTCCTGGCTGCCGCGAAGTTGAACGCCCTGGCCCTGGCGCTTTCGCCCATCGCGTTGGCGGTTCTGCTGGTGTACTCGTTCACCAAGAGGTTTACAAGGTGGTCGCACCTTGTACTCGGATTCGCGCTCGGTATGGCTCCGGCCGCCGCGTGGATTGCCATCCGGGGCAGCCTTGACCCGCGCATCCTCCTGCTTACGGCGGCAGTTACGCTGTGGGTGGCTGGTTTCGACGTCCTGTACTCCTGCCAGGATTCCGACTTCGACCGTAAGGCCGGGTTACATTCGATTCCGCGCTACTGGGGAATCAAAACGGCACTGGTTGTGGCGCGGTTGTTCCATATCGTCACCGTTCTTCTTTTCGCGCTTATCGTGGTGGCATTCGGGTTGGGGAAAATCGCGGTCGTGGGAGTCGTCGTTGTGGCGTTGCTTTTGGCGTGGGAGCATCGCATGGTTTCCGCCGATGACCTCAGTCGGTTGAACGCCGCTTTCTTCACCATGAACGGCTTTGTATCGATTCTGTTCTTTGCGTTCATCGCGGGAGACATCCTGGTTCGCGGCAGCTACTAGCCAGTGCGACGATGTAGCTGCGAAGCTCGCGAATCGCTTATCATCTGACCATGGCTCAGGGCACGCAAGGCTCCGAAATGCAGGCGCAAACACATCCGTTCCAGACCGACGACCCACGTCTCGAATCCGTCGCCGAAAAGGTGATCCGCCAGGAACGGCTCGACGCGCAGGACGCGCTCGCCCTGTACCGGTCCTCGGACATGCTCGCCGTGGGGTGGCTTGCGAATCACGTTCGCGAGCGCATGCACGGGAATGTCGCCTACTTCAACGTAAACCGTCACATCAATCCGACGAACGTATGCGTGGCAGCGTGCCGTCTTTGCGCATTCGGGCGGAAGAAGGACACACTTGGCGCCTATACGATGGCGCTGGAAGAGGCCTTCGAGGCCGCAGCTTCGGGATATAACGAAGCTGTAACCGAGTTCCACATCGTCGGCGGCCTGCATCCGGATTTGCCGTTCGAGTACTTCCTCGACCTCGTAAAGGGTTTGAAAGAACGCTATCCGGGCGTCCACGTGAAGGCGTTCACGATGGTTGAGGTGGCTTTCTTCGCCAAGCGCGCGAAGCTCACTATTTCCGAAGCGTTGCAGAAGATGAAGGACGCCGGTGTCGACTCCCTTCCGGGAGGCGGCGCAGAGGTCTTTGCGGACCGTGTCCGTTCGATCATCTGCGACCACAAGATTGACGGCTCGCAGTGGCTGGACGTGGCGAAACTGGCGCACCAGATGGGCCTGCGATCGAACGCCACAATGCTCTACGGTCACGTCGAAAACGACGAAGACCGGGTTGACCACCTGATGAAGATCCGCGCACTACAGGACGAAACGGGTGGGCTGATGACCTTCATACCACTGGCTTTCCACCCTGACAACACTCCGCTTGCCCACCTTCCGAAAACCACGGGCATGCAGGACCTGAAGAACATCGCGGTGGCGCGGCTTGTGCTGGACAACGTGCCGCACATCAAAGCCTATTGGCAGATGCTCACGCCGAAGATTGCGCAGATCGCACTTCGTTTCGGCGCGGATGACATCGACGGTACCGTCGTGGAGGAGAAGATATACCACGACGCCGGCGCGACCACCCCGCAAGGTATGCGGCGGCAGGAACTCGTACGCCTGATCAAGGAGGCGGGACGAGAACCGGTCGAGCGGGACACCATGTACCGCCCGGTTACGCGCACAGAGACGAGTTTCACCGTGGCCGTTTAGGCCTGCTCTCGAAAGACAACGTACCTCATTGCTCGCGTCCCGTTCTGGCGCTTCGAGTTCGCGCCGGAGTGTCGTGTCTTCTTAGGCGTAGCACGTTGCATGCCGCTTATGTCACGGTGAAAAGGCAACTTACGGGCATTGCGCCGCTTCTAGTCAAAAAGGTGTAAAATCCGCCCACGCAGGAGTCTCCTGGCGCAAAGGTCCCTCGCGCCTCGGGAGTCCGGGACCGCGAGCCGCAAGGAGTTCTTCTCCGAGGCTAGGCATGAATGTTCATATCAGTTACAAAGGCAATAACAAGCCCGCCGATCTCGAACGCGAAGTAAACCCCCAAATTGAAAAGCTCCAAAAGCGCCTGCAGGTGTTCCGTCCCGACCTGGTTCATCTGCGCGTAAGCCTGGATCAGGCAACGGCGAAGGAAGGCTTCAACGTTTCATTGGATCTGCGCTTACCGTCGGGAGACATAGCCGCTCAGGAAACGGGAACCTCGGCCGAAGGAGCAATCAGGAAGGCGTTCGACGATCTGATCGAGCAGGTTTCAAAGCACAAGGACAGGCTGCGCGCACAGCACAAGTGGGTGCGCAGGCGTCGAGTGGGGCGCACGCGTCCGCAACCGCAAGTACCGTTCGAGGAAACGGTCGCGGCCGTCTTGCCTGAGAAGGTGTCCGACGAGGACGTGAGTTCGTGGGTGAACGCCAACCTCAATCGACTGATGCGCTTTGTGGATCGGGAACTGCGGTTCCGCGAAGCGAGCGGACAAATGCAGCCGGACCAGGTAACTCCCGAAGAAGTAGTGGATGAGACGATTGCCCACGCTCTGGGCGATGGCGACAAGCCGGAGAAGGTCGCTCTGGAGCCGTGGTTATTCGCTCTGGCACGTCGTTCCATGCAGGAACTCGGACGCCGAAGTGCGCCAGACGAGAATGCTGTCCCGTTAACTCAAGCGTTGCAGGGTGTGACCTCAACCGGGCACGACGAAGAGCGGATGCAATTTCACCAGCCTGACGAGACGCCGCTCGCGCAGGACAATGTCGCGGACAGGGGCGCTCCGACTCCCGAGGAGATTGCCATGTCTGACGAATTGGTAGGCATGGTGGACGTCTCCTTGCGTGGGACGAAGACGGACGACCGTGAAGCGTTCCTGCTCTATGCAATCGAGGGCTTCACGATCGACGAGATCGCTGTCATCACGAACCGCGCGGCCGAGCAAGTGCGTGCATCCATCAAGGCAGCACGAGAGCACTTACGACGAACTTTGCCCGCAAAAGACCAAGCCTTTACCGAGAGGCTTCTGAGCACCACGAAAATTGCTTAGGAGCCATGGGCGGCAGCACCGCCGCAAATCACAGAGGGACTGCCCAGTGGGGGGAGCAGTCCCCTCATCACGTTAGGAGAAATCCAGCATGTTGACGCGTGAAGATATCGGTGAACTCGCACGATTCGAATCGCCAGAGGGCTGTGCCATCTCGTTCTACTATCAGCCGGATACTCCGCAGGACAAGTCGCATCGCCAGGAGGTGATACTGGTCAAAGACTTGATCCGCGATGCGTTGCGCAGAGCCGAGCGAAGCGGCAAGAACGGGGTATTAAAGTCGGATCTTGAACGGATTCAGACTATATCCGAGCATCTGCACGGCAATGGACGGAAAGCAAAGGCGATCTTCGCGTGCGGGTCCAGAGGAATATGGAAAGAGTTTGACGTCCCTCCTCGCCTGATGAAGACCGAACTACACATGAACTCGCGGTTCCATCTGCGCCCGTTGAGCGCGGTGGCCAACACCTTCCCGCGAGTGGGTGTCATGCTCGTGGACCGAACCAAGGCCCGGGTATTGGAATTGACGCTCGATGAAATGCACGAGCAGGAGAAGATCACATGGGAGCTTCCGCGGCGCGGCAAGAGCGACGGATGGTTCGGATTTGATGCCGGACATGCCGAGCGCAAGGTTGAAAACGAGACAATGAGACACTTCAAGGAACTCGCGGATCTGATTAAGGACAAACAGGATTCGCGTGGCTGGGACAAGATCCTTATCGGCTGCCGAGACGAGACCTGGCCCGAAGTGAACCGGCATCTGCACTCGTATACGAAACAGAAACTCGTTGCACAATTCCCGATAGACCCCGTGACTGCGACGTCCGAACAGGTGAAAACAGAGGTTGAACGAATACTGGCAGAACACCAACTGTCTCGCACGACGGGACTCATTCGCGAGGTAATTGGCGAATCCGAACGTAACGCCAGGGGCGTGCTGGGTTTGCGACGTACGCTCGGCGCGCTGGAGCGCGGGGAGGTGCAAAGCCTGCTGATCGGACGCGACTTCAAGGCCAGCGTTTCAGAATGTCGAAACTGCGGACATCTCGACACGCGAATGGTGAAGCAGTGTGCCGCATGTGGCGGAGAAACGTCCGAAGTCACTGACGTTTCGGACGTCCTGCTCAGCGCCGCAATGCGCAACGGAATCGAGGTCGTGCACGTTGATCCTGACCTTGATACCGAGTTTCACATCAAGGGGGGAGTGGGCGCCCTGCTGCGGTTCCGTGCAGATCAGAATACGAACGAGGCGCTGCAAAAAGCGGGATGATGAGCAGATAGCAATTAGCAAACGGCGTCCTGCGGGACGCCGTTTGTTTGTGGACAGGCCTTGACTCGGTGCTGAGAAAGGCAGCTCGCTTCGACGCGCTTTAGCGCAACCACTGCGTGGGTGCTGCTAACTGCTGATTGCTAAGTGCTGCCTAGAAGAATCTCACCTTCACATCCGGCTTGTTCTCGAGATGGATGGACTCAACGAATCGGACTTTGTTGTGCTTCAGCGTCATAACGACTGACGAAGTTCGAGTACCTTCGCCGAAAAAGCGTACTCCCTTGAGAAGCGTTCCATCGGTCACACCGGTGGCAGCAAAGATCATTTGACTGCCCGGCGCCAACTCGTCTGCCGTGTAGATCTTCTTCACGTCGCGGATGCCCATTTTCTCGACCCGCTCCATCTGATCGGGTTTGACGATGAGGCGTCCCTGCATGTAGCCGTTCAGGCAGCGAATGGCCGCTGCGGTGATTACGCCTTCCGGTGCGCCACCAGACCCCATGACGGCGTGAACTCCGGTTCCCAGCACGGCGGCCGTGATTCCGGCCGAAAGGTCACCGTCGCTGATGAGGCGGATACGCGCACCAGCTTTGCGAATATCGGCGATAAGTTTCTCGTGGCGTGGACGGTCGAGGACGACCACGACGAGATCCTCAACGTCGCGATCCAGCGCTTTTGCGATGCGCTTCAGGTTGTCCTCGACGGGCGCGTCCAGTTCGACACAGCCCTTGCAGGATGGACCGACGATAACCTTCTCCATGTAGCAATCAGGGGCGTGCAGCAAGCCCCCGCGCTCGCTTGCCGCGAGCACGGTAATGGAGCCGGGAGAGCCGGTGGCGCATAGGTTCGTGCCTTCGAGCGGATCGACAGCGATATCGACAGCCGGAACGGGAGTGGTGTCCTGGAATCTGGCTCCCACCTTCTCGCCGATGTAGAGCATTGGCGCTTCGTCGCGCTCGCCCTCGCCGATAACAATGCTGCCGTCCATGGGAACGGTGTCCATGGTCTGGCGCATCGCCTCGGTCGCGACCTGATCGGCGAGTTTGCGGTCGCCCTGTCCCATGGTGCGAGCGCTGGCGATGGCTGCGTTCTCCACCACCCGAAGAAGCTCTAGTGCGAGATCTGTCTCGATGTTTGAGCCGAAGCTCTTTGCAGTGCATTGCTCAGAACGAATTTGTGTGGCCATGAAGTCTCCAGGGGTAAGTAAGTCGCGCTGGGGAGGCGCAATAAGGCCCATCCTCAAACCGGCGTTCGCCGGCATGCCGGGCAAAAGATGATGCTTCGGCAAGCTGGCGGACGTCAACTTGGGTCAGATGCCGTTCTGGAGAGATGGGTTCCTGAGAATCAGCGATTCGGGATTGAGTGAAGAGCGTGGCCAAACAGCGTCGCGCCGGACGGATGCCCGGCGCGAGCGGAAAAGACTTCGGATCAAAAGGCGTCGATGCCGGTAATGCTGCTTCCGATGATGAGCGTGTGGATGTCGTGCGTACCTTCGTAGGTTTTCACGGACTCCAGATTTGCCATGTGACGGAAGACCGGGTATTCATCGGCGATGCCGTTTGCACCCAGGATGTCGCGCGCCATGCGAGCACACTCAAGAGCCATCCAGACGTTGTTGCGTTTGGCCATCGAGATGTGCTGATGGCCTGCTTTGCCTTCGTCCTTGAGCCGCCCCACTTGCAGGACAAGGAGTTGTGCCTTCGTGATTTCGTTAATCATCCACACCAGCTTTTCCTGTACGAGCTGATGCGACGCTATGGGCTGCTCGCGGAACTGCTTGCGGAATCCGGCATATTGAAGCGCCGCATCGTAGCAGGCCATTGCCGCCCCGACGCCGCCCCAGGCGATGCCGTAACGGGCCTGGTTCAGACACATGAGCGCAGACTTCAGGCCGTCAGACTTGGGCATAAGAGAGCAGGCGGGAACACGAACGTCCTGAAGCGAAAGGGAAGACGTGACGCTGGCTCGCAATGACCATTTTCCGTGAACATCTTCGGTGCGGAACCCAGGGGTGTTCGTTTCCACAAGGAAGCCGCGGACCTTACCGCCCTCTTCTTCATTTTTGGCCCAGACGACGGCGACATCCGAGATCGAGCCGGAGGTTATCCACATCTTCTCGCCGTTCAGGACGTAGCCATCGCCGTCACGACGGGCGCGGGTGCGCATTCCGCCGGGATTGGAACCGAAATCCGGCTCGGTCAAGCCGAAGCAGCCGAGCTTTTCTCCGCTGCGGAGGGCCGGCAGCCAGCGTTCCTTCTGCTCGTCGCTGCCGAAGGTGTAGATCGGGTACATGACCAGCGCCGATTGCACGCTGACAAAACTGCGCAGTCCGCTGTCGCCCCGTTCCAATTCCTGCATCACGAGGCCGTACTCGACATTGTTCATTTCCGCGCAGCCGTAGCCCTTCAGCGTGGCGCCGAAAAAGCCCAGATCCGCCATGGGTTTTACGAGTTCGCGTGGAAACCGGCCTTCGCGATTGCATTCCTCGATGATGGGAATGACGTTGTCCTCGACGAACTGGCGGGCCGTGTCGCGCACCATCCGCTCGTCTTCGGAGAGAAGGCTGTCGAAGTGGATGAAATCAACGCCGCGGAATTTGAGAGCCATTGTTGGTATCCTTCGGAAAACCCTCGACAGTATCAGAGCGGTTTTTGCGCCGTCAAACGGCAGGTGCAGTTGGCATGTTCACGCCAGTGGTGCACATCCTGTATTATTAAAGCGCGACCATCGCACTGATTATTTAAGTTCCCGCGCGGAAGCCGCCGGGGAGTGCAGGAGAAAAGGTAAATGGCGAAAATTGCAAAGACGGCGGACCGCAAGAAGGTCATGGACACGTCGAAGAGCACGGACTGCCCCAAGTGCGGCAAGCCGACCCGTATTGTGAAGCGCGTGAAGGATCGCGAGCGCAATACGCCTGGCGGCATCTACATCTCGTGCTCTGCGTGCGAATTCTTCGAAAAGCTCTAGGCTGACGGTCCAAGCGCCTACGCTTTGAACGGCTCCCGAAAGGGAGCCGTTTTCGTTTGCTTCCTGAAATCGTTATTGTGCGTGCTCGAGGGCTGATCCCACCTCTGCGACGATCGACTTGGCGGCGGCAGCGGGGTCGGGAGCTTCAGTAATCGGCCTTCCTACGACAATGTGGGTGGCACCGGCGGCAATCGCCTGTGCGGGGGTAACCACCCGCGCCTGATCGCCGACGTCAGCCCCGGCGGGGCGCACGCCGGGAGTCACGATGGGGAAGCCCGAGCCCAAAGTGCGACGGATATCAGCGGCTTCACGGGCGCTGGCTACAATCCCGCCACAACCGACCTTACGGGCGATAGATGCGAGACGGATTACCTGCTCGGAGGCGCTGGCGTTTACGCCGATTTCTTCAAGTTCTACATTGGAAAGACTGGTGAGAACCGTGACCGCGAGGACCAGCGGCTTGGAAGGCGAATTTGCAGCGGCTTCGGCTGCCGCAGTCAGCATCTTGCTGCCACCACTCGCGTGTACGGTCAGCATGGCGACGCCGAGCTCGCCGGCCGAGCGAACGGCTCCGCTGACGGTATTAGGAATGTCGTGGAATTTCAGGTCTAGGAATACCTTGAAGCCTCGCGCGACCAGTTGTCGGACGAGTTGCGGGCCCTCGGCTGTGAAGAGCTGCTTTCCAACTTTCAGGGTCGAAACGATGCCGGAGAGCTGATCGGCGGTCGCGAGCGCCTGATCGGCGTTCGGGTAGTCTAACGCCACGATCAGGCGGTCTTTCTCGGCGAGCTGGTCGAAGTTCATGAATCGAGGCTAATCGAGAGCTGCGACAGCTTCAACCGGAACGGATGGGGCACCCAGGGCCGCCATGGCCTCGGGCTTCACGATGTCCAGCCGGACGCGCTCGACTCCGGCGGCACGCAGACCCAGCATCTGTGCTGCACCGTAGGACAGATCGATGATGCGGTTCTCCGGCACCGGACCGCGGTCGTTAACGCGAACGATCACCCAATTGTTATTTCGCAGGTTGGTGACCTTCAGATACGTACCCAGCGGCAATTGACGATGAGCGGCCGTGAACTGAAACATGTTGTAGGGCTCGCCGCTTGCAGTGGTACGACCGTGGAAGTACTCGCCGTACCAGGATGCGCGTCCGATCTGGTAGGCGTTGTTGGCATCGCTTTTCTTTGCGGCTACAACCTTCTTGCGCGTCGTTGGCTTCGAGGATGCAGCTTTGGCCGGCTTTTTCCGATCCGAGTTATTGGGCCGCTCGGCTGCCCCTGCGCTGGCGACACTCAACAAAATCGCCATCGCACAGGCCATAAGTGGTCGCATAAACTCCCTCGTAAGTAAAGTCTGCCCAGCTTCCCACCTCTTTCGCACGAGTGATGGGTTGGCTCAGAGGAACCCCTGAGGCGAACTCAGGAATTCTATTGAAATCAGAAAGGTCGAGTCAAACCAGTGTTCCCCTTAGGGTGATGCCAGCGACCCTCCTAAGCCGGGTATCTGTGAGCCCCAGGCCGTACTGATACGATGTCGGGGCAAGGTGTGCGGTTGGGCTCAGTTCAGGCGAAATGTGTGTGCTTGTTTCGGAATAGACCGACTTGCGAGTAACTCCTTCAGTGTTACTTGAAGGCAACGTGGTGGCTGTAGGAGCGGTTAAAGGGGTTGAAGGCAAGGGAGGTGTAAGCTGTAGCGGATGAAAACGCCACCGGTTGTGCTTACGATTGCCGGCTTCGACCCTTCCGGAGGCGCCGGGATCACGGCGGACATCAAGACCATCGCCGCACATGGATGCTACGGAGCTGCCTGTGTGACGGCTCTCACCGTGCAGTCCACGCAAGGGGTACGGAGTGTCGAAGCGGTAAGCCCGTCTGTGGTCCGGACCACGTTGGACGAACTGGCAAGGGACTTGGAGTTTGCGGCCGTCAAGATCGGGATGCTCGGTACGGCAGACATTGTGGAAGCGGTTGCCGACTTCCTGAAGGAGCATCTGGTCGGGAACATCGTCCTGGATCCCATTCTGAAGTCTTCCTCCGGTGCACGGCTTCTCGAAGCGGGGGGCGAACAGCAGTTTCGGGAGCGACTACTGCCTCAGGTCAGGGTGGTAACGCCGAACATAAATGAAGCCGAGGCTCTGACTGGGATAGCCGTTCGGGAGCCAGAGGACATGATCCGGGCCGCCGGCAGATTGCACGAGCTTGGCCCGGAAGTCGTTGTAGTCACGGGCGGCCATCTCGCCCTACCAGTGGATCTGCTCAGTGTCGCGGGGCAGGTTGAAGAATTCCCAACAGAGAAGATCGAATCCCGAAGCACCCACGGAACCGGATGTGCATTTTCGACCGCTCTGGCGTGCCAACTGGCTTGGGGGCGGTCGATTCGGGACGCTGTGGCGGCGGCGCAAGCGTACGTGCGAGGCGCGATACTGGGCGCTTATCCCTTAGGACGAGGCACGGGGCCGGTCAACCATCTTTGGAACGTCTGGCCGAAAATCACCCATTAAGATGTAAGCGAGCACCAGCAGGCATCGACCATGTGCTGCTCAGCCCTGGGCTTACCGTGGCGGAGCGGTGTCGTCGGGTGTTGCGATGTCGTACTCCGGTGCCAGTCTCTCGGGTGGCTGTGCGACGGCGGGAGTAGCAGTGTCTGGCTGCGGCTGCTGCGAACCGGGAGCGGATTGCTGTGCAGTGCCAGCAGGAATGCCCGAATCGGCACTCGGAGATCCAAAGCGAATATCGGCGGAGGGATCCTCGGGCTTAGGCAGTGGTTTCGGAACGGCCCGCTGGCGGTCACGTGTTTTTAGAAATATCTCGCCGCGGGCACGCCGGCGGGCTTCGATCTCCGCCATCATGCGAGCCTGAACGCGTTCCTCGCTAAGGGAGGCGATTTCCTGCAAGGGCTGCCCTTCGGCGTCTCGGCGAGTGGCTACGGCTACCTGACGGCCGCTGCGGTACGCTTCGCGCGCCTTCTGGTAATAGAACTCAGCAGTTTCACGGTCACCGTCGATCTCGGCCATGTAACCGAGGTTGTTCAACGTGAAGGCGTAATCGTCGTCGAGCTTATGCGCTTCCTGGAAGCACTTCCTCGCAGTTGCACGGTCGTTGCGGTTCAGCGCTGAAACGCCCTGGAGGTTCAACCGTGCGACCTTAGCCTCGACCGACTCGCCCTTCCGCATCATGCTGCGAAGCTTGTCGGCGTTGTCTTCCGCGACCTGGCTGATGGGCCTTCCGCGCCACCGCTTCTGGAAGGCCACCACGATTGGCTCGTCCGAATTGAGGCGAGCTGCGGCAGTGTAGTAGTTCAGGGCAGCTTCGAACTCGCCTTGCTTTTCCTTGGCATAGCCCAGGTTATTCAGTGTGAACGGGTTGTTGCGGTCCAGGATGAGCGCCTGCTGCAGCACAATATCAGCTTCGGGAGCGCGGTCCTTGGAAAGCAGCCCCAAGGCCTGGATGTTGAGCTTATTCACCTGGAGGCTGCGATCCTCAGCGGTTCCAGCCACGCTGGCCACAGGGCGACCTTCCACCTCTTCCGTATTGCTGGTGTCAACCACCGCGTCGGAGCCATTCTGTGCTGCGAGGTCGTAGTAGCGCTGGGCGCGTTCTATTTCGCCTTCCAGTTCCGCGATATAGCCGAGATTGTTCAAAGTGAAGGGATCGTTCGGGTCGAGAAGATAGGCACGATAGAAGAGCTTTTTCGCCTTGTCGTACTCGTGTTTCTTGATTGCCTTCACGCCGTCGCGATTCAGTTGCTGAACCGGGGTCGGCTTCGTCCGCTTTGGGAATTTCAGCCGAAGGGACTTTTCCTCAGCATTCGCAATCGTGCATGACAGGAAGATGCTGAGCACGCCTATCCGAACCAGGGACCCGGAAACGTTCATGGGGGACATTTACCTCGGAGCAGCTACACACCTCGACGGGTGCGACGCAGCCGCATCACTCTATTGAAGGGGAATCAGCGACACACGTTGCCTCAGGCGGCAAATCAATCGGGCGAGCAGCTAAACCAATAGGAGCAAACGGGCATCGTAGCTGAAGGCAGGAGTTCTGACGATGAAAGCACTATTCCCGACGGTTTTGATCCTCGTTTTGGCAGTCGGATCTCTGTTGGCTCAGCAGTCCACGACGGCAGGTGGCGATCAGGGAAAAGAACCGGAAGCCAACGTAAGCAGTACGAGCCAGGTGTCCCCCGCTCAGGCTGGTGCGACTACAACACCGGGTGCACCCAACGCGAAGCCTGCGGAGAAGAAAAAGTCCAGCGCGGCTAACGCCGACCCGCTCCTTGAACCGCCACCGCTGCCGGAGACGAAAGTGTCGCTGGTTGGAGGCACGGTGACGAAGATCGACAAAGTGCGCAACCGGCTCACACTGAAGCCATTTGGCAGCGACAAGAAGATGACGTTGGTCTTCGACGATCGCAGCCGGTTCTTCGTCAATGGAGTGGAGACCACGTTTGCCAAGATTCGAACGGGCGACCGCGTGTACGTGGATACCCAGTTGGATGGCGTGAATGTTCTCGCGCGGAATGTACGCGTGATCAACGAAAGTGGTCCGGCCGATGCGCGTGGGCAGATCGTGGACGTTGATGGCAAGCGGTTCATGCTGCGGGACGATCTCTCTTCGCAAGCGTTCGAGTTTGCCGTCACCGACGAAACCACCGTCAAGCGAGACGGAGCGCGAGTGGGCGTGAGCGAACTCGTACCCGGGGCGCTGGTTGCGTTGCGCTTCACGCCGGAGAAGGGAAACACGGGGTTGGCGCAAGAAGTCGAGATCATTGCCATGCCCGGAGATACGTTCACATTTGCGGGAACCGTAATGCACCTTGACCTCAGCGCAGGGTTGCTGGCCGTGCAGAACGGCTCGGATCAGCAGACGTACGATGTGCACTTTAATCCTGAAGCGAATATCGGCGATCTTGCCGTGGGCGCCAACGTGACGATCAAAGCCGCGTTCGACGGACAGCGGTACATGGCCCGCAACATCGAGGTTGAGGAGCCGCCTGCATCGGAGGAGCGGAACCAGTAGAGTCGCGCTCACGATCTGAGTTTTGATCGTCAGGGTTCAAGGCGCAGCTTCAACGCTGCGCCCTTTCTTTGCTCGAAGCACGACGCGAATACCGGAACAGGTCGAGGCCGATGGCGTAGCTGTGTTCCGAATGCAGCGAAAAGTTCTCGTCAAGCCGGCGCTGGAGTTCGCGGCTGGTCGAGTCTGTTGATCCACGGACGAGCAGTACGGTGTCGCAGCAGGCTGCAAGCTGCCGAGTGAGGTCATGGATGGCCCGGTCGTTGAGGTCGATGACCTTTTTGGGCGCTACCAGCAAGTGAGGGCCTTCGATGGAGGGGAAGACAATCCGCGCAGGAGGCAGTTGCAGTTGCTCGCGGTAGTAGTCAAACGGCAGGCGCATGTAAGGGTGGTGGAAGATCACCTGTGCTGCGTTCTCCGCAGTGAGGTCGCGGGCCAGTTTCCGCCATCGCTGCGGAGGCGGATCGAAACTGTTCTGGTACCACGTCCATGTGCTGTGGGCGGAGCCGAGGACGATGAAGCCGGTGAGCGCGAATAACAAGATCCGCCGAAGCGGCGCGCGCGATGCGAGGCCAACGATGCCGATTGCTGCGAAGAGAATGAAGGCAGGCAGCGCGACTATGAGATAGCGCGGGAGAAAGATTGGCTTCCAGAAAGAGATTGTGAGGGCCAGCAGGAGGGGCAGGAATAACCAGGTGATGACGAGTGCGCGGGGCTGCGTGTTCGAACCCTCTGGGGTGAATCGCCGCTCGATGGTGAGCGCCACACCGTACGCCACCGCTGCTACACTCGCAACTGTCAGCCAGATAGCTCCATTTCCGGCGAACTTCACTGCGAGTTCAACCAGTGATGCCAACGTTGGCGGCGCGATCCAGTCAATCTGGCCTACGTCTTTCTTCCACACGAAAAGCAACATCGGGACGCTGAACAGGATTATTGTGGCTCCCGAGTATGCAAACTTCCTCAGCGGCAGTTTTCGCCATGAACTCATTCCAGGCGCAGCGAAGTGAGCCAGGACGACAAGAGCGCAGAACAGATGGGTGTAGATGGCAGCGACGCAGAGAATGGAGTAGGTGACGACCTGCGCGCGGTTGGGCTTTCGCAGCAGTTCCGTAAAAGCAAGAGTGCAGAGCACAGCAAGCAGCACGGCCATAGCGTACCCGCGTGCCTCCTGCGAGTAGCGGATGTGGTAAGTGTTGAACGCGAGCAGGAGTGCCGAAACGATCGCGACCGGGTAGCCGAACAGCCTGCGCGCGAGTAAGTAAAGGGCAGGGACCGTGGCAATCCCGGCTAGAGCTGAAAGGCTGCGTGCGGCGTATTCACCTGTACCGAACGCAACAATCCACAACTTAAGCGTGAGATAGTGCAGCGCAGAGTTCGCCTCGCGATTGGTGATGACCTTGCGGAAATCGGGCCATGGCAGTTGTGCCACGCTGATGCTGAAGGCCTCGTCGTACCAGATGTCTTTGGAGCCAAGATAGGCGAATCGCAGCGCGG
>Ga0196976_1000713_pt1 | contig 19232 bp, 13 predicted proteins | sample S3v_513CmetaG_FD_148644 | JGI IMG/M metagenome (GOLD analysis project Ga0196976, IMG submission 148644) | Soil microbial communities from Anza Borrego desert, Southern California, United States - S3+v_5-13C | ecosystem: Environmental > Terrestrial > Soil > Desert | place: USA: California...
CGCATGCTGGCCGACCTGGCGCTGGTCAAGGGGACCGCGGTCGGGCTGATCGCCTTCCTGGCCGGCTGCGAGCTGAACCTGCGCAAGCTCGCCCCGCGCCTGCGCGCCCTCGGCACCACCGCTCTCCTGACGATGTTCGGCGCGGCGCTGCTGCTCTTCGCGCTGTTCTACGGCATCACCTTCCTGCTGCCGGTGTCGGCGGAGTACAGCACACTGCAGCGGATCGTGGTCGCGCTCATCGCCGCCAACGTCCTGGCCGCGTATTCGCCGGCGGTCGTGGTGGCCATCCTCTCGGAGACGAAGGCGCGCGGGCCGCTGAGCGAGAGCGCGCTGTCGATCGTCGTGCTGGCGGACCTGGTCATCGTGATCACCTACGCGCTGTCGAGCACCTTCGGCCACGGCGTCTTTCCGTCGGAGTCGCGGGGGAGCGCGCTGGGGCTGCTGATGCCGCACATCTTCGGCTCCATCGTGGCGGGGCTGGTGGCCGGCGGGGCGATGGCACTCTACGCCAGCCGCGTCAGCACGCGCAGCGGCGTCTTCACGTTCGCCGTGCTCTTCGTGGCCGCGGAGGCGGGGGCGGCGCTGCACCTCAACCCGCTGCTGATCGGCCTCACCGCCGGGCTGCTGCTGGAGAACGTGACCGCCATCGGCGGCGAGCGCCTCTCGCACGCGGCCGAGGCGGTGGCCATGCCGACGTTTGCCATCTTCTTCGCCGTGGTCGGCGCGGAAGTGCAGCTGCAGGCCTTCCTGCACACGGCGCCGTTCGCGATCGGGGCCGCGCTCGTGCGCGCCCTCGGCATCTGGCTCGGCGCACTCATCGCCGCGCGGATCGTGAAGATGGAGGCCGTCTTCGCCCGCCGCCTGACCCTCGGCCTGCTGCCGCAGGCCGGCGTGGCCATCGCCCTGGCCGCGCTGCTGCTGGCCGACTTCAAGCCGTGGGGGGCGGTGGTGGGGACGATCGTGCTCGGCACGATCATCGTCAATCAGCTCATCGGCCCGGTGTTGTTCCGGAATGCGGTGATCGCGGCGGGCGAGGGGACTTCCACGCCCGCGCCAGCGCCTCGACCTTTGTCCTATCCACCCGATCAAGCGTTTTGAGCGACGTGCCGACGATTGCGCCGTCCGCATCGAACCGTGCGGCGTTTTCCTCGGAGAGACCGCTGCCGACGAGGAGCGGCGCGTCGATCTCCTCGCGCAACGCCTCCAGGCGCGACGGGTCGGCGGCGGCGCCGGTCTCGCTGCCGGTGACGATGACCGCGTCGGCCAGGCCGCGCAGGCGAAGGTCTTTCGCCGACACCTCCCCCATCGGCGTGGCGTGCTTGACGAGGTAGTCGGCGAAGATCAGGACGTCCGGCGCGAGCGCGGCGCGCCTGCGCAGCGTCGCGTACGCGTCCCCCTCGATGATCCCCTGGTCGGTGACCGCCGCGCCGGTGTGGATGTTCACGCGGATGAACGCCGCGCCCGTGGCCGCGGCCACGGCAAGCGCCGACAGCGCGTCGTTGCGCAGCACGTTCACGCCGAACGGCAGGCGCACCTCGCGGGCGAGCTCCGCGATCACGCGCGTCATGGCGGCCACGGTCTCCGCCTCCACCCGCCCGCGCGTGAACGGCCGGTCGCCGAAGTTCTCGATGACCAGCCCGTCGCAGCCGCCGTCCGCGAGCGCCCGCGCATCGTGCAGCGCCAGCTCCAGCACTTCGTCCAGGGAACGGAAGAGCGGCGCGCCCGGCAACGGCCCCAGATGGACCATGCCGAAGAGGGCGCGCGCGGAGAAGCGGGAGGCGAAGGCGGAGCGGGAGAGCATATGAGTGATGAGCGATGAGTGATGAGCGATGAGCGATGAGCGGGGCATGGCGGACCGCCGGCGTCCTCGCCGGCTGTCTGTGCGGGCGTCTCGCCCGCACCGTGGCGGCGGGACGCCGCCACAGACAGCCGGCGGGACGCCGGCGGTCCGCCGTGCCCTGGCTCATCGCTCATCTCTCATCATTCATCTCTCCCTTTATACTCCAGCACGCATGTCGGACCTGATGCTGTTCAACACGCTGTCCCGCGAGAAAGAAGCGTTCATCCCGCTCGTGCCGGGGGAGGCGCGGGTCTACTCGTGCGGGCCCACCGTGTACAACAACCCGCACATCGGCAACCTGCGCACGTTCCTCTGGAGCGACCTGCTCTGCCGCTACCTCGAGTACCGCGGGCTGCGCGTGACGCAGGTCATGAACATCACCGACGTCGAGGACAAGATCATCCGCAACGCCACCAAGGCCGGCCAGGACATCGCCACCTACGTCCAGCCGTACATCGTGGCCTTTCACGACTCGCTGAAAAAGCTCCGCATCCGCCCGGCCAGCGCGTACCCGCGGGCGACGGAGTACATCGACCCGATGGTGGCGCTGGTGCACCGCCTCACCGAGCGCGGGCACACGTACGTCGCCGACGGCTCGACGTACTTTCGCGTCTCGACGCTTCCCGGCTACGGCAAGCTGGCGCGCATCGAGCTCGATACGGCCAGCGACTACAGCCGCATCGAGTCCGACGAGTACGAGAAGGAGTCGGCCCGCGACTTCGTGCTCTGGAAGGCGAAAAAAGAAGGGGAGCCGTCGTGGCAGACACCCCTCGGCGACGGCCGCCCCGGCTGGCACCTGGAGTGCTCGGCCATGTCGATGGGTCTCCTCGGCGAGACGTTCGACATCCACACCGGCGCGGTGGACCTGATCTTCCCGCACCACGAGAACGAGATCGCGCAGAGCGAAGGGGCCACCGGCAAGCCGTTCGTCCGCTACTGGGTGCACGGCGAGCACCTCAACATCGACCAGCAGAAGATGTCCAAGTCGCTCGGCAACATCTACACGCTGGCCGAGATCGAGGAACTGGGCTACTCCCCGCTGGCCCTGCGCTACGCGCTGCTCTCCGTGCCGCACCGCACGAAGCTGAACTTCACCACGCAGTCGCTCGACGACGCGAAGCACGCCCTGGCCCGCATCGAGTCGTTCCTGCTGCGCCTCGACGAGGTGGCCCGCTCCGGCCCGCGCGACGCCGCGCACGCGGACGAGGGAGGCGACGCGCTGATCGGCAAGCTCCTGGGGGAGTTCCAGGAGGCGATGGACGACGACCTCAATACCGCCGGCGCCCTCGGCGCGCTCTTCACCTTCATCCGCGACGGCAACACGGCCATCGACGCCGGCCGCATCTCGTCGGGCGACGCGGAAGGAATGCGCGCCGCCCTGCGCAAGATCGACCCCGTGCTGGACATCTTCCCCGAGCTCGAACAATCCATCGACGCCGACATCGAAGCCCTGATCGCCCAACGCCAGACCGCCCGCAAAGCCCGCAACTTCGCCGAGTCGGACCGGATTCGCGACGAGCTGCTGGCCCGCGGGATCCTGCTGGAAGACACGCCGGCGGGGGTGCGGTGGAGGAGGAAGTGAGGGGAATTGAAAATTGAAAATTGAAAATTGAAAAGCGCGGCCTCGCTTTTTCAATTTTCAATTTTCAATTTTCAATTCCGTCTCTCACCATGATCGGCTACCTCGAAGGCACCCTCAAACAACTCGATGCCGCCCGGGCGCTGGTGGTCTGCGGCGGGGTCGGGTACGAAGTGCACATCTCGCTCTCCACCTACTACCGGCTGGAGGGGCAGCGGGAGGTGGCGCTGGAGATTTACACGCACGTGCGGGAAGACGCGCTGTCGCTGTACGGCTTTGCCGGCGGCGAGGAGAAGCTGGCCTTCGGGAAGCTGATCTCCATCTCCGGCATCGGGCCGACGCTGGCGCAGAAGATCCTCTCCGGCATCGACCCGCACGATCTCGCCGACGCCATCGCCCGCGCCGACGCGCGCAAGCTCTCCTCCATCCCCGGCGTCGGCAAGAAGACCGCCGAGCGCATCTGCCTCGAGCTGCGCGACAAGCTGGTCTTCGACGCCCTCCCCACCGCCACTCCCGCCCCCGCGACCCGCACGAGCATCGACGACGACGTGCAGTCCGCCCTCGTCAACCTCGGCTACCGCCCGAAGGATGCCGAGCTGGCCGTCGATAAGGCCCGCCAGGAAGTGGGCGTGGAGGCCGAATTCTCGGCCGTGCTCAAGCGCGCCCTGCGGCATCTCACCAAATAACCCTTGCGCGTTATGGGATAACGCCATAAATTGGTCTGCATGCCCAGACGGCTGCTGCTCCTCGGCTTCCTCCTCCTCGCCCTTCCCCTCGCCGCCGTCACGCGTGACAACGACGACAGTTGCGACGTCGCCCTCCTCCCGGCGGCCACGCTGCTGCTGCCGGCCTTCGAGGTCGAGCTCGGGAACCTCCCCGGGCCCACCGAGCGCCTGACCACGCGCTTCACCATCACCAACGTCACCAACGCCGACCGCGTCGCGCACGTGACGCTCTGGACCGACTACGCCTATCCGGTCCTCGGCTTCAACGTCTACCTGACCGGGTACGACGTGCAGCGCATCGACCTGTTCCAGGTCATCGAGCGCGGCCTCATCGAGCCGACGGGGACGACCGTCCGGGCGCGCGGCGGCTACTCGCGCGGGAACCCCGCGCTGGACACGTCCGCGTGCGGCTTCCTCCCCGGCGCGCTGCCGCTCGACACCATCGCCCGCATGAAGGCGGCCTTCACGACCGGCAACGTGGCCGGCTGCGGGGAGATCGGCAGCCCGCACGCGCGCGCCATCGGCTACGCCACCATCGACGTGGTGGGCTCCTGCTCCACGGCCGGCGTGCAGGAGAGCGAGTACTGGACGCGCGACCTCCGCTACGACAACGTGCTCACCGGCGACTATGAGGTCATCGACGCGAGCGGCGCCGTGGCCCAGGGGGGACCGCTGGTCCACATCCGCGCCATTCCCGAGGGAGGGACGCCGGAGCTCCGCCGCGCCGCGCCCGTCACCTTCGACGCCGGCTTCCAGCGCACGTTCTACAGCCGGCACCAGCCGGCGAACGCGCCACGGCTGGACGGGCGCCAGCCGCTGCCCGCGCGCTTCGCGCCGCGCTGGATCCAGGGGGGGCCGGGAGAGCTCCGGACCTCGCTGAAAGTCTGGCGCGAGAGTGCCGTCCCCGCCGGCGCGCCGTGCAGCGCGTTCGCCGCGAACGGCATTCGCGACGCGGTGGACCTGGTGCGCTTCGACGAGAACGAGAACGGCGCCGGGCGGGTACCGGCCTCGCGCCTCATCGTCCCCACGTTCCCCGCGCCGGGGCTCAATGCGGCGTCCATCGTCAGCGTGGCCGACGACTCGCTCTACCCGCAGCTCACCAACGGCTCGACCGCGGGGTGGTTCGCGCTCAACCTCGACGCGGCGCCGGACGACGGCGAGGTGACGCAGAGCTGGGTCATCTCCTCGATGTCCGCGCTGGGGCGCTTCTCGACCGACACCGAAGCGGCGGCCCTCGGCAACGGCTGCTCGCCGGAGGCGCGGATCAGCAGATTCTCGGCGAGCGGCGGCGCGCCGATCGAGCCCTCCCCGAACGTGAACCGCAACCCCCGCATCGGCCAGGCCTCGACCAACAACGACGACAGCTGCGACATCGCCCTGCTGCCGGCGGCCACGCTGCTCGTCCCCTCCTTCCGCGTCGACCTCGAGCCGACGCGGAGCGAGACGACGCTCCTCTCCATCACCAACGTCAGCGCGGAAGAGCGCATCGCGCGCGTCACGCTCTGGACCGACCACGCGTTCCCGCTCCTCACCTTCAACGTCTTCCTGACCGGCTACGACGTGCAGAGCATCGACCTGTTCGACGTCATCGCGCGGGGCGTCGTGGTGGCCCCCGGCTGCGAGCGGCTGCCCGGCACGCTCGGCCCGGAATGGATCGCCAGGATGCGCACCGCCTTCATGGAAGGGTCGGTGCCCGAATGCGACGTCGTGGGCGGGTTCCACACGCTGGCCATCGGCTACGCCACGATCGACGTGGTGCGCAACTGCGCCATGACCGCCCCCACGGAGGCGAGCTACTGGTCGCGCGACCTCGCCTTCGACAACGTGCTGATCGGCGACTATCAGCTCGTCGCGAACGGCGCCGCCGACGGCGCGCCGATGGTGCACATCCGCGCCATTCCCGAGGGGGGCGGGGAGACGGCACTGCCGCGCACCTTCTACGGCCGCTTCCAGAGCGCGGCCGCGCCGCGGCGCGACGCGCGCCAGCCGCTCCCCACCACCTTCGCCGCGAGGTGGAGCACCGCCAATGTGGAGACGATCATGGAAATCTGGCGCGAGGGTGCCACGCGCGGCGACGCGAGCTGCGCCGACTTGCGTCAGAACTTTGCGCCCTCGGCCGACATCGTGAAGTTCGACGACCGCGAGAACGCCATCGCCGACATCAGCGTCTGCGCCCGGCAGCCCTGCCCCGAGCTCGAATTCCGGTTCCCCGCCACGTCGCGCAGCAACGTGCGCGACTACAGCATCTACCCGCTCCTCGCCAACGGCGCGACCGAGGGGTGGATCTACTTCAATCTCGACCGCCCCGGCGACGAGCGCTCCGCGCAGGCGTGGGTCGTGGCCACGCGGCTGGCGTTCGGCAGGCACGCCGTCCGCGCCGACGCCACCCCCCTCGGCAACGGCTGCTCGACTCCTCCCGCCGGCCGCAGCGAAGTGACCGCCGGCGGTGTGGTCATCGGACCGGCGCCGGACAGGAACCCGCGATGAAGAAACTGCTGCTGCTCCTGCTGCTGGCCACACCGCTCCTCGCCGCCACGAAGGCCAACGACGACAGCTGCGACCTCTCCGTGATGCCGGCGGCCACGCTGCTGCTGCCGTACTTCGAAGTGGACCTCGACGAGAGCTCCCGCGGCACGACGCTCTTCAGCATCACCAACGTCACGAACGTCGACCGCGTCGCGCACGTAACGCTGTGGACCGACCACGCGTACCCGGTGCTCGACTTCAACATCTTTCTCACCGGCTACGACGTGCAGAGCATCAACCTGTACGACGTGCTGGCGCGCGGCATCATCGCGCCGCCCGGCGGCACCGGCACGGCCCTGCTGTCGCCGCGGCGCGGACCCTATTCCGACCTGAATCCCGCGCTCGACCTCGGCGGGTGCGTACAGCTGCCGGGCGTGCTCGACGAGCCGACCCTCGAGCGCATGCGCCGCGCCTTCACCGAGGGGGTGGCGGGAGAATGCGCGACCGCCGGCGGGAGGCACGCGCGCGCGGTCGGCTATGCCACCATCGACGTCGTCGGCAGTTGCACCGCGGCCGGCCCCGGCGATCCCGCGTACTGGACGCGCGACCTGCGCTACGACAACGTGCTGATCGGCGAGACGCACTACGTCGAGCCCGCGCAGGGCTTCGCCCAGGGGACGCCGATGGTGCACATCCGGGCCGTCCCGGAGGGAGGCACGCCGGAGCTGCGGCGCCGCAACTTCCTCGTCGACGCCCGCTTCGAGCGGACGTTCTACGGGCGCTATCAGCCCGCCGACGCCCCGCGTCTCGACGCGCGCCAACCGCTCCCCGCGCAGTTCGCCGCGCGCTGGATCGACGGCGGGCCGGGCAACCTCGGCACGTCGTTCAAAGTGTGGCGCGAGTCGGCGCCGTCCACCGCGTGCGCGGATCTCGCGCACGTGCGCGTCCTCGACGCGACCGACGTGGTCGTCTTCGACGAGGACGAGAACGCGGCCGGGCTCTCCGCGCCGTTCACCCTCCCCGCCACCTCCCTCACCTCCATCGACGACGGCCGCTACCCGCGCCTCCCCAACGGCGCGCTGGCCGGCTGGATGTACATGAACCTCGACGCCGGCCTGCACGGCCGCACGGCCACGCAGAACTGGGTGGTCACGTCGATGCGCGCCCTCGGCCGCTACTCCACCGACATCGAGGCCTCCGCCCTCGGCAACGGCTGTGCCCCGGCCGCCGGCGCGAGCAACGTCACCCTCGCCGGCGGCACGCCCATCGCCCCGGCAAACGACGACGACAGTTGCGACATCGCCCTCTTCCCCGCGGCCACGCTGCTCCTCCCCTACTTCGAGGTCGATCTCTCGCGCACGCGGACGACGACCACCCTCTTCACCGTCACCAATACCGGGCCGGAGCCGCGCATCGCGCGCGTCACGCTCTGGACCGACTACTCGTTTCCCATCCTCACCTTCAATGTCGCGCTGGGCGGCCATGACGTGCAGAGCCTGAATCTCTTCGACGTGCTGCAGGGGGAGTTCCCCGGCGTCCGCGACTGCGCGGGGCAGCCCGTCACGGTCGCCGGGACGTCCGTGGCCCGGATGCAGCGGGCGTTCACCGAGGGGGAATTGACCGACTTCGAAGAGGTGGAGGGATGCGACGAAGTCGGCAACGTGCACCAGAACGCCGTCGGCTACGCCACGATCGACGTGGTACGGAACTGCGCCGCCCGCAACCCGCAGGACGCCGCGTACTGGACAACCGACATCGCGTACGACAACGTCCTGATCGGCGACTATCAGCAGATCCGGCCGACCCAGGGCGCGGCGCAGGGTGCGCCGCTCGTCCACATCCGCGCCATCCCGGGGCACGACTTCCCGCGCACGTTCTACGGCCGCTACCAGAGTGCGGCGTTCCCGCATCGCGACGCGCGGCAGCCGCTCCCGTCGCAGTTCGCCGTCCGCTGGATCCAGAACCCGTTCCCGTTCGGAACGTTCTACAAGATCTGGCGCGAGGGAACGCGGCAGCCGCAGCTCGCGTGCGGAATGCACCATCGGAACGTGACGCGGATCAACGAGATCGTGCGCTTCGACGAACAGGAGAATCCCGTCGGCGATCTTCCGATCTGCAGGGTCACCTGCATCGACTACGAGCTCACGCTGCCCGCCACGTCGCGGACGTCGACGAACGACGCCAGCGTCTATCCGCAGCTCGTCAACGGCGCCCCCGCCGGCTGGATGTTCCTCAACCTCGACAACGACGAGGCGTACACGCGCGGCGCACAGGCGTGGGTGATCGGGTCGATGTTCGCCGAGGAGCGCTACGCGACGGACATCGACGCCGCGGCCCTGGGCAACGGCTGCTCGCCCGCCGCGAAGCAGACCGAGGTCACCGTCGGCACGGCCGTCATCGGCCCCGCGCCCTAGCAGACTGCACTGGCTTCGCCAACGGAAACACAGCGGACCGCCGGCGTCCTCGCCGGCGGTCCGCATCCGTTGGCGAAGTCAGTGTGGTCTGCTAGGGCTGTCATCCTGAGCCCCGCAGAGGGCGAAGGATCTCCTGCCGACAGCGCGGGCACGGGGTTCCAGCAGGGGGTCCTTCGCCCTCTGCGGGGCTCAGGATGACAGGCGATCCCGTTTGCGTCCGAGACTCCAGATCCCCGGCCCGTGCGCGGCGAGGAACAGCCACAGAAAGCAGTAGAGCACCGCCAGCTCGCCGCGGTTGACGATCGGCCACGGACTCGCGCCCCAGCCGTGCCTCCACCAGTACGCCACGGCCATCGTGCCGCTGGCGAGGAAGGCCGCCCATGAGGCGAAGAGACCGAGCGCGATCAGCACGCCCCCTCCCAGCTCGATTACGCCGGCGATGAGCGACGTCGGGTCCGTGCGCGGCGGCTTGTCGCCCGGCCAGCCGAAGAGCTTCTGCGTGCCGTGCATGGCGAACATCAAGCCCGCGACGATGCGCAGGATGGCGAACAGATGAGGAGCGTAGCGGCCGAGGAAGCGTTCCATCGCGTGTTGCGTGCGACGCAAATGCCGTGCTCAGGAATGTATCAGGTTCGTATTTTGAAATGGCGTTTCGGTGAAGGAGGAGAAAACAAAAGCCATGAAACGAACGCCCTTCATCACCCTTTCGATTTTGTGCATCGCGCTCTGCAGCTGTGCCACGACGGACACCGCCACCACCACCGACACGAATATGACCTCCGCCGCGGATCAGAGCGCCACGACCCAGTCCACCAACAACACCAATTACACCAGCAACGAGACCACGGACAACACCAGCGTGACCGCCGCCACCGGCAGCACCGCCACCATGAGCGGCACGCATTCCCATGACGCGACCGTCGGCACGCAGAACCTGACCAGCCCGACCAGCACCACCAGCGTCAGCGGTACGAGCGGCATGAGCACCTCGGTCACCACGGACAACACGGCCTCCATGGCCGGGACCGGCACCGTCACCAGCAACACCACCACGAACAACAACAACACGAACTACAACACCAACAACAACACCAACACCACGGCCACCGGCACCGTGTCGGGCACCGGCACGACGTCGACAGGCATGAACTCTGCGAATACGCAGAACCTGAACAACAGCAACACGACCGGAACGACGACGAGCGGCAGCATGGCCAGCTCGACGACGGCCGATGATGACGACAACGACCAGGACACGACGACGGGAACCACGACACCGCGGACACGGATGAGAAAGGATTGATGAGATCCCCTCACCCTGACCCTCTCCCCGTGCACGGGGAGAGGGGACTCGATTTGTATCGCCTATGAAACGCGCATCCCTCTTTCTCGCTCTCTTCCTCGTCGCCGGCCTCGTGCAGGCCGACGAGCAGACCTCCGTCCTGCTGGCGAAGGCGTGGCCCGCCTCCGCGCGCGCGGGGCTGGGCGACATCGGTGCGGGAGTGGGGATCGTCTTCAGCCCCGACCTCAGCGTCCCGGGCAACTGCAATTTCTACACGGCCCTCGGCTTCGCCTGCTTCGACAGCGCGGACTGGCTGGAGATCCTCAGCGGCATCCACGCGCACAACATCTCCACGCCCGGCCGGAAGATCAAGACGCTCATCCTGGAGACGCACGGCACCAACGGCCACGGCCTGAAAGTGCAGACCGGCAAGCAAGAGAGCGATCCGCGCTCCTACATCTCCGTCGGCGCGCTGCAGGAGTGGCTCGAGCCGGTCGGCGTGCGGCACATCATCATCAGCGCGTGCAACTCCGGCCGCCTGCTGCGGCCCGAGATCTATCTCAAGCTGAACCCCAATCCCGGCGACAAGCTCTTCCTCCCCGCCACGCGCGGCATCATCGACGCCACCGACAGCTTCGACCCGAAAAAGAACCCGCTCACCGTGATCACGCCCGGCGCCAGCCAGATCGAGACGACGCTCGTCGGCGCGCTGCGCGAGCTCGCCCCCTCCACGCGCGAGGCCATCGAGAGCGCCGCCAAGGCGAAAAACGTCAAGCTGCCGAGCCAGTTCGCCATCTCCGAGATGCTCATCAAGATGCTGCTCCGCGATCCGCAGCTCGAGCTCCGCACCGGCTCCTGGGTCGAGGAGCTGTCGAAGACGCAGACGTCCGCGAAAGCGAGCGAGCGCATCTTCAACGCCTTCGTGGCACACCTGAACTACGTCGCCGCCCGCGATCCGCGCACCCAGACCGCCAGCGCCTCCGGCTCGCGCTAACCACAGCGGACCGCCGGCGTCCCGCCGGCTGTCTGTGGCGGCGTCCCGCCGCCACTGTGCGGGCGAGACGCCCGCACAGACAGCCGGCGAGGACGCCGGCGGTCCGCTGTGGTTAAGAACCAAATAACTCTTGGCAAGCGACCGCCGCGCGAAGATAATCGCGCGCCGGAGGGACGTTCGCATGCACGCTCGGTTTCGCTCCCTGCTCCTGGTCCTGCTCCTCCCGTTCACCCTTGCCGCTCACGCCGCGCGCTACGACCTCGGCGGCCCGCGCTCGACCAGCAACGACGACAGTTGCGACATCGCCGACCTGCCGGCGGCCACGCTGCTGCTGCCGTACTTCGAGGTCGATCTCTCCGACATCAACGGCGAGACCACGCTCTTCACGGTCACGAACGTGACCGAGTTCCCGCAGATCGCGCGCGCCACGATCTGGACCGACCTGGGCGTGCCGCTCGTGTCGTTCAATATCTTCCTGACCGGCTTCGACGTGCAGGCCATCAACCTGCGCGACGTGCTCACCCTTGGACGCACCGGCGGCACGGGCACGGGCGTCTCGAACTTCGGCCCGCTCGGGCGTCCGAGCAACACGAACATCGACGCGCGCGGCTGCATCGAGATCGCGCCGCTGTCGCAGGAAACGATCGTGCGCGTGCAGCGCGCGCTCACCGAGGGCGTCGTGCCGGGATGCGAAGTCGCGGGCGAGGCGCACGCGAACGCGATCGGCTACGTCACCGTCGACGTCGTCGCCGCGTGCACGGGCGCCATGCCGGTCGACGCGAACTACTTCGCGGCCGACCTCCGCAACGACAACGTGCTGATCGGCGATTACCAGCAGCTGAACATGTCGCAGAACTTCGCGCAGGGCGGACCGATGGTCCACATCCGCGCCGTGCCCGAGGGACGCAACAGCGGCCCCTCCAACCTGACCCGCACCTTCTACGGGCGCTTCACCAAGAACGGCTCCGACGCCAGGCAGCCGTTGCCGTCGCGTTTCGCCGCCCGCTGGATCCGGGCCGGCGCGACCTCGTTCCAGACGGACATCAAGATCTGGCGCGAGCTCTCCGGCCGCGCCGGCACCTGTCCGCCGGCGAGCGAGGTCCGCGCGGCGTCGGACCAGGCGGTCTTCGACGAGACGGAGAACGGCGCCGGGGGGGACGGCTCGCGCACTTCCTCCCCTCCCATCTTCACGCCCATCACTATTCCCGCCGCGTTGCGAGCCTCCATCAGCGACCCGGAGTACTTCGTCCAGTTGAGCAACGGCGCCACGGCCGGCTGGCTGTACCTGAATCTCGACGATCCCTCGGACGAGGTCGCGGAACAGGGATGGATGATCACCTCCATGCGCGCCGAGGGACGCTACTCGGCCGACCAGAACGCCTCCGGCCTCGGCAACGGCTGCTCGCCGGCGGAGGAGGTATCGCAGCTCGTCGCCACCGCGGGAACGCCGATCGGCCCGTCGCCGAACGGCCCCACCACGATCTTTCCCACCGGCGCGCCGCTGACCAGGAACAACGACGACAGTTGCGACATCGCGCAGCTCCCCGCGGCCACGCTGCTGCTGCCGTACTTCGAGGTGTCCACCTCGCCGGCGGCGCAGACGACGCTCTTCACCATCACCAACGTGACCAACACCGACCAGATCGCGCGCGTCACGCTCTGGACCGACTACGGCTATCCGGTCATCAGCTTCAACCTCTTCCTGACCGGGTATGACGTGCAGGCCATCAACCTCTTCGACGTCATCGAGCGCGGCATCATCGCGCCCGACAACGGCACGGGCACCGCGGTCCGCCCCCGCGGCCGCTTCTCCAGCGTCAATCCCTCCCTCGCCCTCGGCAACTGCGATCGCCTGCCGGGCGCGCTCGACCCCACCTATGTGAGTCTGATGCGGCAAGCCTTCCGGCAGGGAAGGGTGCCGGCCCTCGGCTCGGTCGTGCCGGCGTGCGACGTCGTCGGCAATACGCACGAGCGGAACGTCGGCTACGCCACGATCGACGTGGTCGGCAACTGCGGCTTCCTCCAGCCGACCGAGCCCAACTACTTCAGCCAGGACATCCGCTACGACAACGTCCTGATCGGCGATTACCAGCAGGTCGACGCGTCCAACAACTCCGCGCAGGGCAATCCGCTGGTACACATCCGCGCCATCCCCGAGGGAGGCACGCCGGCCTCGCGGCAGACGTCGCCGAGCTTCGTCACGAACCTCGAGCGCACGTTCTACAAGCGCCTGACCACGCCGCAGTTCAGCGATGCCCGCCAGCCGCTGCCGTCGACCTTTGCCGCGCGCTGGATCGCCGGCGGCCCGGACGCCTTCAACACGTCGTTCAAGGTCTGGCGCGAGGTGCCGAACGGTCCCGGCAACCCGTGCGGCTCGCTCCTGGCGAACGGGATGATGGCCGTCAGCGACACGGTGGTCTTCGACGAGGCGGAGAACGCGGCCACGCTCGAGGATGACCTGACGCTTCCCGCGACCTCGCTCCTGGCCGCCGCGCCGATGCCGAACGGCGCCATCTCCGGCTGGACCTACTTCAACCTCGACCGCGACTCCGGCGACCGCATCGCCACCCAGAACTGGGTCACGGTCTCCATGCGCGCGCTGAACCGCTTCTCGGTCGATTTCGAAGCCTCGGCCCTCGGCAACGGCTGCTCGCCCGAGCACACCGGCACCACCATCGGACCGGCGCGGTGAAACTGCAGTAGCATCGGGCGGTGGACGTCTTCTCCATCCACCGCCCGTCCCCTTCCCTCTTCAAGTACTACGTCCTCTCCTCGTTCGTGGCGGGACCGTTTTTCTTCATCCCGCTGCTCTATCTCTACTTCCGCTACCACACCATGCGCTACGACTTCGACGAGGAGGGGATCTCCATGCGCTGGGGCATCCTCTTCCGCCGCGAGATCACGCTGACGTACGCGCGCATCCAGGACATCCACCTGACCAGCAACGTGCTGGAGCGCTGGCTGGGGCTGGCGCGCATCCAGATCCAGACCGCGAGCGCGAGCGCCTCGGCGGAGATGACCCTCGAGGGGCTGCACGAGTTCGAGGGGGTGCGCGACTTTCTCTACTCGAAGATGCGCGGCGTGCGCCCGCAGCAGGGCGCGGCCGCGCCGCAGGACGACCTGACCGCGGCGCTGCGCGAGGTGGCCGCCGCCTTGCGCGACGTGCGCGCGGCGCTGGAGAAGCGATGAGCTGGCGCGGCTCGATCCTCTCGTTGCTGCGCGTCCCGCCGGAGCCCGAGCATCCGCCCGGCTCGCCGCCGCGCGTCTTCCGCGCCGCCCCGAACTTCTTCAAGCTGCGGCTGCTGCGCTGGGCGCTCACGCGCCTGGCCGCCCTGGCCGGCCTGCTCTGGGCGCTCTGGTTCGTCCAGTACCTGCAGACCAAACAGACGCCGCCGTGGGTGATCCTGGTGATGCAGCTCGGCGAAGTGTTCGGCTGGGTGGCCTTCCTCGCCGAGGCCGTCGTCGGCTGGACCATCGTCAGCCTCGACTACGAGCTGCGCTGGTACCTGCTCTCCGACCGCGCCATCCGCATCCGCGAGGGGATCGTCACCGTCCGCGAGAAGACCATCGCCCTGGCCAACGTGCAGAACATCTCCATCCGCCAGGGCCCGCTCCAGCGCGCCCTCGGCATCGCCGACGTAGAGGTGAAGACCGCCGGCGGCGGCGGCACGAGCGACCAGGAGCGGAAGAAAGCCGGCGCCGAGCCGATGCACGTCGCCTACTTCCGCGGCGTCGCCAACCCCGAGCAGATCCGCGACCTCGTGCGCGAAGGCGTCCGCCTCCAGAAAAACGCCGGCCTCGGCGACCCGGACGAGATGGAGCACAACGACGTCGTCGCCGAGCTCCTCCGCGAAGCGAAGGCCCTCCGTCTGGAGTGCGGCAGCGGCTAAGCAGAACGCACTGGCTTCGCCAACGGAAGTACAGCGGACCGCCGGCGTCCTCGCCGGCTGTCGCGCAGGCGTCCCGCGCCTGCGCTCCGGGCGGGCGGCGGCGGTCCGCTTCCGTGGGCCTTCTGGCAGCGGTCTGCTTAGCTGCCGCTTTCTATGCGAGGCTCAATCGCACGAGAATATCTGCGTCCAGGTGGTCTGCCCCGCCGGCACGGTGCGGCCGAAAAACGACACCTTCTCGATGCCGGCACCCGTGAGCTGTTCGAACGGTCCGCCGAACGCCGCGGTCTTGTTCACCGGGATGGGATGCTTGAGTGTATCGCCCGGAGTCCCTTGCCACACCGACTCGCCGGAAACGCCGTAGTAATAGACGTTGGGGTCCGTCGCACGTGCAAGGTCGTTCCTGGTCTCGCCCGGTGCCAGGATGTACCAGCCGTGGCTCACCCACGTGCCGGTCGTGTCGATGTACGCGATAGCCGCGGAGATCGTCTTGTCTTTGCAGGTATTGGTGAGGGAGATCGAGATGGTCGTTGCCGCTTGCGTGACGGTCGTGTCGGTCACGATAGTGTCGATGTTTGCGGTGGTTACCGTATCCGTCGTCAGCAACTGCATCATCGTGGTGTCGGTCGCGGCGGTGTCGGTGACCGGCTCTTGGTGACGCTGTGACATCGACGCGATCACGATCATTAGGAGCGCGACTCCGACGAGCATCGTGAGTGCGATCTTGAACTCCCGCGAGGGCATCGCGCTCTTGTGCTTCGGTTTCGGCGTGGATACCGGCGTCGCCGGAGTCGGAGCGGGGGCCGGTGCTGTCGCGGGCGACGGCGGCGGCGTCTTCACGGAAAGCGCACCGTCGAGCGCGTGAATGGTCCGCGCGAATACCCACGTACGCAGGCCCGGATCGTAAACGCTCGTCTCGCTGTCGATGCCGCCCTCCTCGGCCAGCTTTCGCAGCACGGCGATGTCCGGCACGGCGAACTGCTGGTCGTCGCGATGGACCCAGAACACGTCCGGCGGCGGCGCCTTCACCGGAAGCGCACCGTCGAGCGTGCGCATGGTCCGCGCGAACACCCACGTACGCAGGCCCGGATCGTAGACGCTCGTCTCGCCGTCGATGCCGCCGTCCTCCGCCAGCTTTCGCAGCGCGGCGAGGTCGGGCACAGTGAACTGCTTGCCGTCACGATTGACCCAGAACTCGTTCGGCGGCAGCTCGGACGTTTTGTGAAAGGCGTCGCGTAGCTCCGCCACGTCGCGAGCGGGCGTAAATTGCTTCCGCGCCGCGTCATAGACCTGCCCCTCAGGCTTGACGCGGCCCTCCTTCGCCCATTGCACGAGCGTAGCGATGTCGGGAGCGTGGAACTGCTTGCCATCCTGTTGAATCCAGTAGTCGGGCTGCGGCTGCGGTGCGACCTCAGGCGCCGCGACGGGAGTCTTCACGTCGCGCTGCGCGAGCGCTTCGATCGACGCGATGCATGCCTCGAACTCCGGGCCTTCCAATCCGTTGCGCCAGTCGAAGAGATCGGCCGTCTGCAACCGGCGGAACTCGAGCGGCGGACGCACGTCTTCGATGCGCACCGGCACGAGCACTTTACGCCGCGCCGCCTCCGCGGCCTCGTTCTGCACCCATTCCGACGCCACGGAATTCCGCGACCAGAGCACGAGCACGCACGCCGCGGCATCGAGCTCGCGCTCGATCTCCGCTGAGAACGAGCGCCCGACCTGGATGCGCCGATCCCACCAGACGGCCCAGCCGCGGTTTTTCAGCGCCCGCGCAAGAGATTCCGCGCACTCGCGATCTTCCCGCGCGTAGCTGAGGAACAGGTCGGCCATAGACGTTTCCGGAAGGCCGTATGATAACCCTTCGGCTTCGCGACCTCCATTGATGCTCGCCAGCCTCCGCCCGCCCGCGGCAGCTGCGGCTGCCGCTTGCGGCATTGAAAGCGGCAGCTGGCCGCTGCCGCACTCCAGATCACCGCACGAGCCTCCGTTTGAACGCCGCCGCGAGCAACTGCAGGCGCGAGGACACGCCGAGCCTCCGGTAGAGCCGGTTCATCGCCTGGCCCGTCGATTCTCCGCCTACAACAGCGCCACCATGCGCAAAGGCATCTCGACGAACGCCATGTGCGAAGTCCACAACCTCGTCCTCGGGCCGCTGCACCTCGACCTACTCGGGCTCTCCTCAACCGCATCCTGGAGATCTTGGGCGGACTTTCTCGGGTAAACCCTCTCTCCACTCCAAAGGGGCATGAGGAATGACATTTGCTGCCATCTTGACGGAGGTTCGTATGCATAAGTCAGTATCGTGGATTGCTGTGCTTGTGCTGGTCGTGGCGGCAGTGCCGGTGACATCCGCCCAAGTGGCCGATCCATGCAGAGCATGGACGTGCCTGTACGAGTTCTCTGGCGTCGAGGGTGAGGAACCGTCGGTATCGTGCTACGAGATCGGCAGCAGCCGGGGTCAATGGGTGTCCTGTAACGTCACCCGGCAATGCATGTGGGTCGTTACGGATAGCGGCAGGCAGCGGCAATGCACATCGGCCCAATGCGAAGGCGAATACTGCATGTGGGTTTGAGATCCGCGCTTCGCGCAGTGCTCGCGTTCGCGGCCGCGGCGGCAGGCGCTGCGCCTGTGACCGTACATACAACAGCCGTCGACCCGCGGCTCCAGTGTGATGGCGAGATCGTCGCGCGAGCGGAGTGCGGCGGGGCCGACTGCGCCACCAGCCGGTGGCGGCTCGGCCCCACGCATACTGTGGACCTGGACAGGTCACAGCCGTTCGACTGGATCATCGGCGTCGAGTCGAAAAACTGCTGGGCACCGCCGGTCCGTTTGACGACTGCGGCGCCTTCGCCTTCGGTCGACGTAACGCTCTGGCCGCGCGCCACGATTGCAGGCACGGTTTCCGTCCAGGGTGATCTCGCACCGCGCCTGCTGCGCGCGCGCCTTACGCTGCCGCCCGGCCGGGACACCTCTTTGGATACCGTTATCCCTTGTCCGGTGGAGCGCGGCCGGTGGACATGCAGCGTGCCCGCGACCGAGATCGATATCCGCCTCGACGCCGATGGCTTCGTCCCCTCCTATCTATGGAACGTGCGGGCGCAACACGGCAAAGTCACGACACTCCCGGCGACGCGTCTCATTCGGGGAGCGTCGATTTCGGGCTGGGTCGAGGTTCCGCACGGCGATGGGAAAGCGGCCGAGGTCGAGTTGTTGCCCATCGGAGCGGCTCCGGAGATTCCCGTCGCCCACGGCGACGCTCCACGCAGCAGCATCACGATCGCAAATGACCGGGGCTTTTTTCAGTTTCCGGAAGTTCCTCCCGGTTCGTACAGCCTGATCGCGCGCAAGCGCGGATGGTCGCCTGCACGCGAGCCGAATGTGGAGATCGAGACGGGCCGCGAGTACGTATTGCGCGCTCCGCTCCGCCTTCAGCCGCTGGCATCGCTATCCGTCACGTTGCAACCACCGGTCGGGCCGGATAAGAGCCCATGGCGCGTCACGCTCAGTCGCCCGGCTCCGCTGTCACGGTCGTTCGCGGTGGTGAGGCAGGAGCAGGCAGCGGAATCAGGCTACTGGACCGGCATGGACCTGGAGGCGGACTTTTACAGGCTGACCGTGACAGACAGCCGCGGCTCGGTCTTCGCGCGACGTGAAATCACCCTCACGGCACCCGGCTTGTCAGAAGTCATCACGATCGAGAAAGTGGCCGTTGCGGGACGCGTCACGGCCGGACAGAACGCGATCGAGGCACGGCTCGCGTTCATTGATGGATCACTTCGTGTGGAGATGGAAAGCGGCGCCGATGGCACCTTCTCGGGCGTGCTTCCGCAGGGCGGCCGTTGGAACCTGGACGTTCGACCTGCCGGCGGAGCGAACATTCATTACGGACCCATCGAGATCGCGGCGAGCGATGACGGCGAACCGGCCGGGGTGGAGATCGAGCTGCCCGGCGGCAGGGCTCGCGGGCTCGTGCTCGACGAGTCCGGAAGGCCCCTCCAGGCCACGGTCCGCATTCGTGCAGGTGCGACAGTGAAGGCGTACGGT
>Ga0196976_1000714_pt1 | contig 19224 bp, 16 predicted proteins | sample S3v_513CmetaG_FD_148644 | JGI IMG/M metagenome (GOLD analysis project Ga0196976, IMG submission 148644) | Soil microbial communities from Anza Borrego desert, Southern California, United States - S3+v_5-13C | ecosystem: Environmental > Terrestrial > Soil > Desert | place: USA: California...
AAGTATCCGGAAAGGGCAGGAAGGGAGCGCGCAGCCTTCGGGGACGCCTTCTTCGCGGAGGAAGAGGACGCTGCAGCCTTCTTCTTAGCGGGCGCCTCGGCCAATTCGCCGCCCGGGATGATGAGGACGGTACCCTCGGTAAGGGCAGCGCCTACGGAAAGGCCGTTATAGGAAGCGATATCGCCCGCCTCGCCTGAGTATTTCTTGGCGATGCTGCCGAGGGTATCGCCTGACTTCACCTTGTACTGGACTCCGGATACCGGGAGGATGATAAGGTCCATGCCTGGCTTGATGAGCGATGCGTCGCTTATATCGTTGGCCCAGAGGACGGTATTGGTCGAGACGCCGTGGGACGAGGCGATCTCCGAGAGGGAGTCGCCCTCCTTAACGGTATAGGTAGCAATCGCGCCCTTAGCCGGACGGCTCTCTACGTATGAGACGCTGCCGCCAGGACCAGTATTTGCCATGAGCGCGGCGCCCTCGGAAACGGCGATATCCGCGCCTCCCTGGCCCCCGGAAAGGGTAGAGGAGAGGAGCTCCACCTGGCCTGGGTTGTGGATCATGGCGGTTTCGCCCGCTGCGCGGCTTATCGAAAGGGGCCAGAAGGCTCCTGCGGAAGGCGCGAGCGACAGGTAAATGACGCCGGTTGCGGTGGTGACCACAGCAACGAGGCTGAGGGCCCAGTATGCGTTCCGATTACTGCGCACAGGGGTGGAATCGGAAGTTTTATTGAAAGACGTTATAAGTCGGGAGTAGGCACTTCAGCGTTTCTTCAGAATACAAAATGGCTTACCTAAGCCATTCTTTCATTCAACCGTATCAGACGACTAGGGAAGTATACCGTGCCGAAGGGCCGGGTCAACGGTTGACATGAAGATATGTTGAAAAGCTATTAGGACCCGTTTTTAGGTGTTTGGGAAGGGTTTTGGGACCTAAAACTAGGGGGATAGCGCTCCCACCGGTATAGTATCCATCGTGACGTACCTCGACGGACTGAATGACAGGCAAAAGGAAGCGGTTCTCGCGACGCTCGGCCCTGTCTCCGTGCTCGCCGGCGCCGGATCCGGCAAGACCAAGGTCCTCACCACCCGCATCTACCACCTCATCCGCGAAGGCACCGCACCTGAGAACATCCTCGCGGTTACTTTCACCAATAAGGCAGCGCGCGAGATGAAGGAGCGTCTCTCTCAGAGGCTCGAAGGCGCTTCGCTCCCGTTCGTCGCCACCTTCCATGGGCTCGGGCGCGAGATCCTCGAGAAGTATGGACGGCCGCTCGATGTCCCCCGCTACTTCACCATCTTCGACCGCGACGATTCCGAGCGCGCGATCAAGGAAGCGCTGAAAGCGCTCGACGTCGACCCGAAGGAAGTGCCGCCGCGCTCTATCCTGAGCAGGATCAGCAAGGCGAAGGGGGAAGGGCATACGCTCTCGTCGTTCCGCGAGAAGCACGCGCGCGAAAGCTTCAAGAGCCGCATCGCCGCCGAAGCGTGGGCCAGGTACGAGAGCACCTTGAAGAAGGAGAAGGCACTCGACTTCGACGACCTCATCTGCCTTCCGGTCCGGTTGCTCGAGGAGCATGCGGACGTGCGTAAGACCGTACAGGACCGGTTCCATTTTATACACATCGACGAATTCCAGGACACGAACGAATTGCAGGGACGCCTCGCAGCTCTTTTGTGTGGGGAGCGGAAGAACCTGTTCGTGGTGGGGGACATCGACCAGACGATCTACACCTGGCGCGGCGCGACCATCGACAACCTCCTTTCGTTCGAGCATGCGTACCCCAACGCGAAGACCATCGTGCTCGAGCACAACTACCGCTCGACGAAGACCATCGTCGAAGCTGCCAACCAGATAATCGAGAAGAACCGTAACCGCAAGGAGAAGACTTCGATTACTGGCAACGACTACGGCGACCGCATCATGCTCCATATGGCGGACACCTCGGAGCGTGAGGCGCTCTGGATCGCCAAAGAGACGAAGCGCCGCATACGCGCGGGCGTCGCGCCTGAGGAGATCGCCGTATTGTTCCGTACGAACTTCCAGTCGCGCGCCATAGAGGAGGCGTTCCTGCATGAGCAGGTGCCGTACCGCCTCCTAGGTACGCGCTTCTTCGACCGCAAGGAAGTGAAGGACGTACTGAGCTGGGTACGGCTCGCTCTTGATCCTTCGCGCGAGGCCGACCGCATGCGCGCGGTGCAGTTCCCGAGCCGCGGCATCGGGAAGGTAACGCTCGGCAAGCTCTCCGCAGGGAAGCGCGATGAGCTCAGGGCAGGAGAGAAGAGCAAGGTGGATGCGTTCGAGGAGCTCGTGTACGGATTGAACGCGTTCCTTCCGGGAACGACGCCATCGGTGTTCGTGCGTACCGTGATCCAGAGGAGCGGCATCGAGGACACGCTTGCTAAGGGGAGCGATGAAGATAAGGAGCGGCTCGAGAACGCGAAGGAACTCGCGACCTTAGCTGCCCGCTACGACTACTTGACCGGCGAAGAGGGCATCGCAGCATTCCTTGCGGATGCGGCGCTTGCGGGAGACCAGGACGAGATGGACCGGCCGGGCAAGAGCGGCGTAACCTTGATGACCGTACACGCCGCAAAAGGGCTCGAGTTCGATGTGGTGTTCGTCACAGGACTCGAGGAAGGGCTCTTCCCGCACGAAGGCATGGGAGGCGACGAGGACCGAGACGAAGAGGAGGAGCGTCGATTGTTCTATGTCGCGGTCACGCGCGCAAAGAAGTGCCTCATCCTCTCCATGGCGCGCATCCGCCGCATCTACGGCACCGACTACCTCCAAGAGCCGTCGCAGTTCCTCCATGACATCGACGCGTCGCTTATGGAGCACACGAACGCGTACGGGGACGACGATGGCTTTATCATAGAGGCATGATCCACCCATCGGCTAAGAAAGGACTCGGCCAGCACTTCCTGATGCACCGGCAGACGAGCGAGCGCATCGTGCTTGCTGCCGGCGTCACGGAAACCGACGCCGTGCTTGAGATAGGCCCCGGCACGGGCGTGCTCACCCGCGAGCTGCTCGCGCGGGCAGGGAAGGTCTACGCGGTAGAGACCGATGCCGAGCTTATTCCCAGGCTCTCGGAGACTTTTGCTGAGGAATTAGCCTCCGGGAAGCTCGTCCTTATGCATATAGATGTGCGGGCATTCGATCCATGCGCCATCGAAGGGCCCTACAAGCTCGTCGCGAACATCCCGTACTACATCACCGGCGAGATCATCCGCCAGTTCCTGACCGCGGACCATAAGCCTTCATCCATGACGCTCCTCGTGCAGAAGGAGGTCGCCGAGCGGGTCGCCAGGAGCGAGAAGGAGAGCCTTCTGTCGCTTTCCGTGAAGGCGTACGGGACACCGAAGTACGAGTTCACGGTCCCTAGGGGCGCCTTTGTACCTGCGCCTAAAGTGGATTCGGCCGTGCTTTCGGTGCGGGATATCAAGGCGCCGTTCGCAAATAGTGAGCAGGAAGCACGCTTTTTCACCATCCTGCGCGCCGGATTCGCGCACAAACGCAAGCGGCTCATGAAGAACCTCGAGGCGGTCGCCCTTAAAGAGAAGGTTGGAAGGGCATTCGTGAGCGCCGATCTTCACGCTGACGTACGGCCGGAGGATGTGCCCCTTGCAAGCTGGGTAGCGCTTGCGACCGCACTCGCACTCTGAGTAATGCACATGTGCAAGTAGTGAAGCGCGCAAGTTATGCGTGATACCATATATATAGTGCCTACTCTTCCACTTACTTCGCGGACCCTGCGCATCATCGGCGCGCTCGTGATAGCGGGAGCATTGATGACGCTCGCGTACGCGCTCTCCGGTCCTTCCATTTTCTCTTCAAGGCTCGCTGGTGCGGAATCCACCGAGGAGCTTCTGCGCGCGTTCTCATCGCGCGACACGGATAGCGACGGACTACCCGACTGGCAGGAGTCCTTGTACGGGACCAATCCGGATAACGCGCATTCCTTCAGCCTCGAGATCACCGACGGGGAAGCGGCGGCACAAGGCCTTCTCGAGCCTAAGTTCCGCACCGACCTCTCAGGACTCGCGGGGAATCCGAACGTGCCTGGGGTCGATGCTGACGCCAATACCGTGACCGGCGTATTCGCGCGCGACCTCTTCACCAACTACATGAACACGCGTAGCGGCGTTCCTCCGACCCCGGAGGAGATCGATACGTTCATGCAGGACGCGCTCGCGGACCTCGCCGCCAAGCAGCGCGCCGTGAAGGCATACTCGCTCGGCAACGTGCGCGTATCGGGTTCCGGTCCTGAGGCGCTCCGCGCGTATGCGGTCGCTGCCGAACAGGCGTTCTCACGAAACACCGTCGACACCGACGAGAACGAGCTCTTCTACTTCACCGAGGCAGTGCAGAAGGGAGACGAGAATGCGATGAACCAGGTGCGTGCGATCGTGCGTGCGTACAAGAACATCGCTGCAGCGCTCATCCAGGTTTCCGTACCGAACGAGGCGCAGACCGCGCACTTGAACTTCGCGAACGCGCTTTCATACATGAGCGTGGTCGTCGAGAATCTGGCAAGCGTCGAGAGCGATCCTCTGCGTGGCATGCTCGGCATGAGCGAGTACCGCACCGCAGCCGATGGGATGATTCGCGCGTACGCAGAACTCAACACGCTCTTTGCGGGAAGCGGCATTTCGATAGGGCAGGGCACGGCCGGATACTTCTTCGTAAAGGGTGCTAAAGATGCAGCAGCCGTAGTACCAAGCCTATGATCCGCACATCACTCGCGCTCCTCCTCGTTCTCACGCTTCTCTTTACGAGCATGCCGCGCACGACGCACGCGCAGTTTGTTGTTCAGGACCCGATTAATCTCATACAGAATACGGCCACTGCACTTTCTGAGGGCTGGGACATACTCAAAGAGGGCGGACTCGATGCGATCGCGTGGACGGTAGCGCGTACCGCGCTCCAATCGGTCACCAAGAGCACGGTCACCTGGATCAACTCCGGCTTCGATGGCTCGCCTGCGTACGTCACGGACCTCAACCGCAACCTGCTTCGGGTGGGGGACCGCGTTGCCGACGATTTCTTCGACGAGCTCCAGGCGCGTAACGAGATCGACTCTCCGTTCAGAGACGATATCGCGCAGGCGGTACGCGAGGACTACTACCGCTCTACAAGTGGCGGTTCGTATTTCAATAAGAACCGCTTTACGCTCAACGAGGTATCTGAGGATCCGAACGCCTTCCTCGCAGGTGACTTCTCCAAGGGCGGATGGGATGCGTGGATCGAGGCGTGGAGGAACCCGCAGAACAACCCGTTCGGCGCGTACCATGAAGCGCAGCATGAGCTCGGCAGCCGCGTTACGAGCGCAGAAAGTGCACGCCGCACAGAGCTTGATTGGGGTAGGGGATTCCTTTCATGGAGAGGGGAATGTGACAATTCATCCAGCACCGCATCGAGCGGTCCTGGCGAGACCGTGAACCTAGGCAGCGCAGAGAGCGAGTGTGCGGGCGGCGAGATACAGACACCAGGATCGGTCATCGAGGGGCAGCTCGAGAAGACCCTCGGCTCACAGCTCGACCAGCTCGGCCTTGCGGACGAGTTCAATGAGATGATCGGTGCGCTCCTTGCGCAGCTCACTTCGAATGTCCTTGGCGGCGGCGGGCTCGGCAGCCTTTCTCGCCCTAATTCAGGCGGCGGCTCTTCATACCTCGACCGCGCGACGAGTCCTGACCAAACGAACGCCCAGGGTGCGAACGCAACCTTTACACAGACCCTCCGGAACCAGCGGGGCCAGATCGCAACTTTCAAGACGAACTGGCAGAAGATCCAAGGCGCGGCTCAGCGCGCAGCAAGTTGTAACAATGACGCTGAGGTGCAGGCGGTACTCACAGAGTCAGCTGCTGCGATAGCACGCGCAGACGAGTCACTTACCGGTATCGATGCGCTAACCGCAAAGCTCACTGCTGCGAATAATGCAGCAGGTGGGAACCAGATCGCTGCGCTCCAGGAGGTCTCGACCGAGTACCAGCAGCTCATGGCAGGCACGATCCCTACCGCAAGCGACCTTGCACGCGCGCAGACCGAGAGCAGGTCTACCGGGGACGACGGCGGTTCGCTTTACTTGCAGATGACCGAGAAGGGAAAACTGTGCGGACGGACATAACGCTATGCGGGCACAGCGTTCCATTGAGTGGATAAAGAGAGCGGGGGTCGCAACAGCGGCCGCTGCGATTCTCGTTAGTGGGCTGTCGCTTCTTCCAAGCGCAGCTATGGCGCAAGAAGTGTGGCCTCCGTTCCCCGCAACGATTGAGGCGGCGCGAACGGCAGCGCGCGCAAACCCGCAGACTACCTTCACACAGGCAATGCTCGATTCCGTAACGTGTGAAGGGAGGACGGTCGCCACATGTACGGGCGTGGAGCGGGGTACGAATATCGCAATGGAGAGTACATGTAGCTTGCGTGGCGACGGCAGCGCGAACTGGTGCAAGATCTCGTTCAATGACAACCGATACGTCGTCGAACTCGGTAATCGGGGGCTCTCAAACGAAGTAGGGATCGAGATTACCGAGGACACAGGTACAGCTGACGAGGATGAGGTTCCTGCGGGCGAACGTCCGCCGGCAGGATGGACCTGTATGCCATCCACCGAAGGTCAGTACGGATGTGACTGTGATGTAGTTAACGTCGGAGGTACGCAGGGCAGCACGCGTACGGTGTGTACCTCGCCTTTTGTAACTACCGTTGCTGACCCTGGAGGAGAGACCGTGACCGAGACGAGGAACGAAGACGGGACCATCACGCAGGAAGCTACGAGAGACGATGATGTATGTAGCTTGATCGGTGGCAATCTTGGCGAGTGTCTCGCGAGCATCGTAGCGAAAGTAGGGGCATCGGTGCTGTTCCTATTTGTATCCGTATTTGGTGTGCTCCTGGGTCTCTTTGGAGTGATATTCAACTGGGTGGTTCTCGTCACGGTCTTTCAGTACGCTACGTATTTCGGTAACTCGGAGGGCCTGCTCGTCGCCTGGAGCGTGCTTCGCGATCTCGGAAACATCTTCCTCCTCTTCGGCTTCATCTTCATCGGCCTCCAGACCATACTTAACATTGGGCATTTCAGCGTAGGAAAGGCGCTTCCTCGCCTCCTTATATTCGCCATCCTCATCAACTTCAGCCTTCTCGTATCCTCCGCGATCGTGGACACCGCAAATGTATTCAGCGCCGCATTGTATTCAGGCGTTGGGGAAGTGAACTGCGGGAATGCAGAGGCCGGCGCGGAACCAGAGGAATGTACGGGCATCGGCATCGCCGCAAAGATCCAGGCGGCGGCCGGCCTTGGGAACATCATGGACCGCTCGGGCAGCATCCAGGAACTTTGGGGCGCGGACGACGGCGTCGGCATGTTCATAACCTACTTCGGGCTCCTCCTGCTCATCATCATCATGATGATCGTGTTCCTCGCGGCCTCGATCATGCTTCTCATACGTGCCATCACGCTTATGTTCCTTCTGGTGCTGTCGCCGCTCGGCTTTGCAGCAACGGCTATACCTCAGTTCGAGGAGTACTCGAAGATGTGGTGGAACAAGCTCCTGTCGCAGGCGTTCTTCGCACCTATGTTTCTCCTTATGCTCTTCACCGGATTGAAGATCATGGACGGCGCTAATGCGACATTCAACTCCACGGGTGCTTCACTCACGACGGCGTTCGCATCGGGACAGGCGAGCGCGGGCGGTATCTTCATCCTGTTCATGCTCGTGATCGGCTTTATGATCGGTTCCTTGATGGTCGCAAGCAGGCTTGGTGCTATGGGTGCGAGCTTCGCAACACGGCAGGCAGGAAACGTTGTCATGGGCGGTATGGCGAGAGTGGGCAGGCATACGGTGGGTAGGAATATGCACAAGTGGGCTGAGGCACGGAAATCGACCGCTAAAGACCGCACTGGTTTCAGCAAGCTTATGTACAACACGGTGGCAGCAGGTGGTAAGGCAAGTTTTGATGCACGAACTACTGGCGCTGTAGGTGCGATTGCGAAAGCCGGCCACCTCGACTTTGGTAAGGGCAAGACCGGCGGATACACGAAGATACTCCACGATGAGGAGAAGTCGCACATGGACTACGCCAAGGATCTGAAGAATACCCCTGAGGAGCTGGCGCAGATAGAGGCACTTAAGAAACAGATCGGTAACGCGGATACAGCATACAAGGCATTGACCGATGAGATGCGCACCCGACACAAGGCAGACAAGGAACTTGTCCGTGCGCTTGAGGATATTAAGAACCTTAGCGGCCAGGCACGTGCCGCTCGTGAGCGCGGGCAGATTGATGAGAAAGCAGAGTCAGCGCTTTCAAACGCGTATCGTCAGCGTGACGATAAGGTAGCGGAGCAGAAACAGGAGCTTGATGAGGCGAAGCGCGCATACGAGAAACAGGTAGAGATATACAAGGTCGGAGAAGACGGAAAGAGCGGCATCAAGGGACTCAAAGAGAAGCCACAGCGCGACTACGCCGCGAACATCGGACATCCGGGACCTATACTCAGCAGAACAGTCTTTGGTGAAGCTGGCGAGCACGCAGGACACAAGATTATAAAGGAGCTCGATAAGACGGAAATGCAAAAGCTGACTGACGCTCTAAAGGACGCGAAGGGTGCAATTGCCGCAAAGCCAAAAGAAGGTGGAAAGGACGAGCACGCAGCCGATCACTAATGTAGAATTGGTGCATGGCTGGCACCAATGATCAAACACAGGAGGAAGTAGAGGGTGCACTCGCAGAAATTCTCCTTAAGTTGCCTGAACCTGTACGGGAGTTCGTAACAGGACCTGAGCGCGATAGAGTCTCACTCGCGCTTTCACAAAAGTACCAACTACATGCTGACCAGGCAGGTATTTTTGAACGGGCATATATACAGATGCTTCTCGGGGTCATCTCTCCCGAGCAATTCATCTCGACTCTACGGCAAGCGAGCGTTCCTGAAGCTGATGTCACAGGTCTTACGAATGATGTGAACGAGATGGTCTTCAAACCGTTGAGGCGCAAAGAACAGGAGCTTTCTGAAAAGGCTCCTGAGCCTAGGCAGCCTGCGCCTCCCCCGGCACCCGTTAAGGAAAGGGAAGAGGCACCCGCACCGCAGCCAGCGCCAATTCCGCCGCCGCCTATATATGCGCCTCCTTTCCCAGGCGCCCAGCAACAGACGTATTGGGTCCCGGTCTCTATTACGGCTGTGCCGCAGCCGTACATGACCACAGAGCCGCCTCCCCAGTACCAGGCACCCCAACAGCCGCCGGCACCACCCCCGATGCCCGCTCCTGTGCCTGAACCCCCGAGGGTTGAGGAGCGTCCAGCACCGCCTCCTCCTCCGATACCTGCATGGGAACCGCCAGCGCCCCCGCCGAACCTCCCGACGCATGAGAATTCGTTCTCCCCAATCACAAAAGACTACGCAGCCGACCCGTACCGCGAACCCATATAAAACACACCCCGCATTCGTGCGGGGTGTTGTTATACTATGTAGCAATGGAGTACCAGGTACCGCAGTTCATTGAGGTAGAGGAGAAGGTGTTTGGCCCGCTCTCTATCAAGCAGTTCGTCTACATCGCCGGCGGGTTCGGCCTGTGCGCCGTGCTTGTCCTGTATCTCCCGCGTGTCATCGGCGTCGCGCTTGCGATACCGCTTGCGATCTTTACGCTCGCGCTTGCGTTCTACAAAGTGAACAACCGGCCGTTCCTCGACGTGCTCGAGTCGGGCTTCAACTACTACCTCGGCAGCCGTCTCTATCTATGGAAGCGCGTGGAAAAGAAGGCAGAGGCTCCTGCAGCGCCCCAGGCTCCTACCGCGGCAGCCGAGACCAGGCAGAAGCTCGGGCTTTCCCAGAACAAGCTCCACGAGCTCGCTTGGTCCTTGGACATCAAGGACCCTAACGCTTCCTGATCATGCCCGCCCCACGCGCAGCCCAGGAGTTCGTGCCCGTTAAGGAGATCCGGAACGGCGTCATCATCCTCAAGGATGGGGGATACCGCGGCATCCTCATGTGCTCGTCGGTGAACTTCGCACTCAAGTCCGAGGACGAACAGCGCGCAATCATCGGCGGCTTCCAGAATTTCCTCAACACGCTCGACTTCTCCGTCGAGATCGTCGTGCAGTCGCGCAAGATAGACATCCGCCCGTACCTCGCGCTCCTCCAGGAGCGCATGGACAAGCAGTCGTCCGAGCTCATGCGCATCCAGTTGCGCGAGTACCTGCAGTTCATAAGCTCCTTCATCGAAGGGACGGACATCATGACGAAGCTCTTCTACGTCGTGGTGCCGTACAGCCCCGCGGCTGTCAGCACGGTCTCGGGTGCGCTTCCGTTCCTCAAGAAAGAGACGGGCGCGGCCCCTGTGGAGGCGGGAGGGGACGAGTTCGGGCAGTTCCGCGTACAGCTCGAGCAGCGCATGGCGCTCGTCGGGAGTGCGCTCCAGGGTTCCGGCGTCCGCGCGGTGCAGCTCGGGACCGAGGAGATCATCGAGCTCTTGTACCGCTCATTCAATCCGAGCGAGCACGAGAATCCTATCCGCTTTTCATAACCTATGGCGCTACTCGACTTTTTCAACAGGAAGAACCAGCAGGAACCGGAGATGACGCCGGTGCTGCCGGCTGACATCTACGCCGCAGGGGAGCTCGATCTTGCGGACACCATCGCACCGGCCGCGCTCAAGGTCGGCTCAAGGGAGCTTGAGATAGGGGAGAAGTTCTCGCGCACCTTCTATACGATCTCGTACCCGCGCTTCCTCACGGACAGCTGGTTCACGCCGATCATCAATCTCTCGAAGCAGCTCGACGTGTCGATACACATCCATCCGCTTGAGACCGGCATCGTGATGCGCAACTTCCAGAAGAAGGTAGCGGAAGTGCAGAGCCAGATCGCGGAGCGGGAAGCGAAGGGATTCGTGCGCGACCCGATGCTCGATACGGCGTATCGTGATCTTGAGGAACTTAGAGACCAGCTCCAACAGGCGCAGGAGCGTCTGTTCGAGGTGGGCCTCTATATCACCGTATACGGAAGCACGAAGGAGGACCTTGATAAGGTGGAGGCGGAGATACGCGGCATCCTTGATGCGAAGCTCGTATACACGAAGCCTGCCCTGTTCCAGCAGGAGCAGGGGTACCGCTCGACCCTGCCGCTTGCGATCGATGAGCTGAACTCGCACTCGAAGCTCAATTCCTCGCCTCTGTCCTCGCTGTTCCCGTTCGTCTCCTTCGACCTCACGAGCGACCGCGGCATCCTCTACGGCATCAACCGCCACAACGCGTCACTGGTCCTTTTCGACCGCTTCTCGCTCGAGAACTACAACTCGGTCGTGTTCGCGAAATCAGGCTCCGGAAAGAGCTATGCGGTTAAGCTTGAGGTGCTGCGCTCCCTTATGTTTGATACGGACGTGATCGTCATCGACCCTGAGCGCGAGTATGAGTATCTCGCACAGGCAACCGGCGGCCGTACGTTCAACATCTCGCTCTCCTCCGAGCACCATATCAATCCGTTCGATCTTCCGGCCGTGAAGGACGACGAGGAACCGTCCGATATCCTCCGCTCGAACATCATCAACCTCGTCGGCCTCTTCCGCATCATGCTCGGCGGTCTCACTCCTGAAGAGGACGCCATCATCGACCGCGCGATCTCGGAAACGTATGCCCTGAAGGACATCACCGGCGACGCGGACTTCACCGGCATGGAGCCGCCGCTGCTGTCTGATTTTGAGGGCGTCTTGTCCGGCATGGAGGGAAGCGAATCCTTGGTGCAGCGCCTTTCCAAGTACACGCGCGGTACGTGGGCCGGGTTCCTGAACCGTCCGACCAACGTCGACATCAACAAGCAGCTCATCGTGTTCTCTGTACGCGATATGGAGGACGACTTGAAGCCCGTCGCGATGTACATCATCACGCACTACATCTGGAACGCGGTCAGGCAGGAGCTTAAGAAGCGCCTGCTCGTGATCGATGAGGCGTGGTGGATGATGAAATCGGACGACACCGCCTCTTTCCTCTACTCGATGGCGAAAAGAGGCCGCAAGTACTATCTCGGCCTCGCGACCATCACCCAGGACGTCGAGGACTTCCTCCGTTCTCCGTACGGTCGTCCCATCCTTACGAACTCTTCGATCCAGCTCCTGCTGAAGCAGTCGCCTACCACGATCGACATCCTCAAGGAGACCTTCAACCTGACCGACGAGGAGAAGTACCTATTGCTCGAGTCAGGTGTCGGCGAAGGGCTCTTCTTTGCAGGCATGAAGCATGTCGCCATAAAGATCGTTGCATCCTACACCGAGGACCAAATCATCACTTCGGATCCCTCGCAGCTCCTTGCGATACGAAAGGAGAAGGAACGGATGGAAGGAGTATAGTAGGGGAGTATGCGCTCCCGTATCAGCTTCGTTACCGCATTCTTTCTCATTGCCACCGCGGTCACCTTCGACCTGATCGGAGGTCTTGCCGCGTTTGTCCCAGGGCTCGGAACGGTAGTCGCTGTATTCGCCTACATACTGTTCTTCCTCTGGTTCGCGCTCCTTGGCGTCCAGTTCATGAGCGGAAAGAAGGCGCTTCAGAAGCTTGGGACCATGGCCGTAGGCTTCATCGTCGAGGCTTTGCCATTCCTGGGGGCACTTCCTGCGCTGACCATGTCGGTCATACTTATAGTCCTTATAACGTACGCCGAGGACAAGAAGGCGGCAGCGAAGCGCGCAGCGCAATTGAAGGCAGAGCAGGGAAGGAGCGCGCAGCAGCGGAACCGGCATGATTGGTCCTGGCGAGGGGATGACGCCGCAAGCCGGCAAGCTGCCAACGATAACGCGCCAGAAGCAGCGAACGATAACGAGGAGGAGGTGGAGGAGCGCCGCGCCGCATAGATACCCACGCCCATGTCTGTGTCCTGTGCTCTAGCAAGCTATACTAAGCATATGTTCCGCGTGCTTCTCAGCGCCCTCTTCCTCTCCGCATTGGCGGGCGCCGTTCCTGCGCACGCGCAGGTCGGGACCGCTCCTGTGACGATCTCCATCTCTCCGCAGTACCCGCGCCCGTACCAGACCATCTCTATCACTCCTAGAAGTACGCAGCTCAACCTCGCGGCGAGCACTGTGACCGTATCGGTCAACGGGACGGTCATCGAGGAAGGCACCGGCGTCGTCACTGCCTATACGAGGGTCGGCGCAGCAGGGGAGCGGGCGGTGATACGCGTGTCGGTAACCTCAGGCGGGCAGACATACACTGCGGAAACTTCCGTGCGGCCGGCCGACGTGTCGCTCATCGTCGAACCTATCTCGACCGCACATCCGTTTTATAAAGGCGGCACCTTGGTCGCGTCAGAAGGACGGGTCCGTCTGGTCGCCATCCCCGATATCAGGACCGCGAACGGGGCAGTCGCGCCCGAAAATCTCGTATACACCTGGCGGCTCGGCAGCCAGATCCTTGAGGCAGCTTCCGGCATCGGGCGCTCGAGCCTCACCGCGACCGCTCCCGTGCGGTATAGGGACGCGAACGTGTCGGTGACCGTATCGACGCAGGACAGCGCGGTCGTTGCCCAGGCGTCCACGGTGATCGCGCCTGCAGACCCTATCGTACGCATCTACAGGAACGATCCGCTGCTCGGCCCGATCTTCGACCGCGCATTCAGCGGCACGTTCGCCATGAACGGGGAAGAGGATTCGTTCCGTATGATTCCGTACTATTTCGCAGGCAGGCCGGCGCTCTCGTGGACGGTGAACGCGGTCGCGAGCGGCGGAGATGACGATATTACCGTGCGCGCGACCGGTACGGGACGAGGTTCCGCGCTCCTATCAGCTACCGCGCGATACGCGGATACGTTCCAGTCGGCAGACACGTCCTTGAGCGTACGTTTCGGCGAGGACCGTGCTCTTGGTATATTCGGACTATAGCTATGACCTTTCTCATACACCTCTTCGCGCTCGCTCTCGTCTTCATCCCCACTGTTGCGTTCGGTCAGGCGGATAATTCGTTCGCACCGCTGACCAGCATCCCCGGCCTTGAGACCGCCGGCGAAGCGCCGAACATTACAGACTTCCTCAACCAGCTCTACAAGATCTGCATCGGGGCCGCAGCAGGTATCGCGGTCCTCCAGATAATCCGCGCCGGCATCCTGTTCATGACGAACAAGGGAAGCATCTCTGAGAACGAGCAGGCTCGATCGCTTCTCCAGGGCGCTATCTTCGGCCTTATTCTCGTACTTTCCCCGGTGGTGGTGTTCGGCATCATCAACCCAAAGATCCTCGAGCTCAACTTCAGCGCCGAGCGTCTTGAGACGCCGCCGCCTGAGAACACCGGTTCCGGTGGTGGCGATCCGTGGGACAACCCGATCTGCACCAATGACACGCACGACCAGTACCAGTATGCGACCGTACCTGCGGGTAAGCAGTGCAACGATGTGCTTGGCGGCGGCTGGGTCACGCTCGGTGGCGTACCCGAGGCTGTGTGCTGCCCTGGCGTGAAGGGGGAGGGACAGGTGTGCTGCGGCCACGGCAAGTACTACACCCCACCTACGACGCCACCAAGCGGCACTGAGTTCAATATCGGCACCCAGAAGCTCGACCTGAACCTCGCGAGCGAGGAGAGTGGCGATAAATGCCGCCTTACGAGCTACCAGGCGTTCGAGACGCTTGCCTTATGCGAGGCGCAGCAGACGCGCGTTATGAACGGCCAGTACAGCGAAACCGTCCTCACCAAGCGCTGCGACGGCAGCTCCGTAACGCCTCCTGTGCCGGCGGCTGCATGGGCGCAGATGAGCGACAAGCCGGTATGCCCGAGAGAATAGCCATGAAGCGAGCACTTATCATCGTCGCAAGCATTATCTTCCTCCTCGGGATCGGTTTTGGCATATACCTTATCTTCGGTCCAAAGGATCCTTCGCTCACCGCGTCTGATGGTGTTTCCTTCGATGAGGCAGGGGACGCACCGCTTCCCACGGACCCGACCGAAGGGGCTACCGGCCCCGTGCCTGCTGGGGAGGAGGTCGCACCGCGCCTCATCCGCATCACGGAGAGCCCGGTCGCCCTAGGTATGGCGATATTCGAGCTTCCGTCCCAGGTGGTCCCAGCGGGGACCGCAAGCGGCACGCCGCAGACACTCCCGGGCGACGTCGAGATCCGGTACATCGACCGCGCAAGCGGCAACATCTACGCATACCGCTTCTACGACCGCACCCTGGAGCGCATCGCGAACCGCACGCTTCCAGGCATTCAGGAAGCGTCATGGCTCGGTGACGGCTCGCTCGCGTATACGCGCTTCATCTCAGGAAGCGACGAGGAGGACCGCGTCGAGACGTACGCGCTCCCGGCTAGTGGGGAAGGGGGGTACTTTCTCGAGCGCGGGCTCTCTCAGGCAAGCGTGATCGGCACGACGACGCTGTTCACGCTCATGCCGTCTACCGCAGGCTCGGTAGGAACGGTCTCGAGCGCGGACGGCACGAACTCGCGCACGCTATTCTCATCTCCCTTGGCGAGCCTGATCGTGCACCTTTCGGACGGCCCGTTCATGGCGCACACGAAGGCGTCCGCATCCCTCGACGGCTACGCGTTCACCATAGGTGCCGGCGGCCAGTTCGCAAGGATACTCGGTCCCTTGCGCGGACTTTCCATACTTCCGAGCCCCTCGGGGAGCCTCGTTCTCTACACCTATATGGATGGGCGGACGCTCCGTATGTCAGTCCTTGATAGGGCGGACGGCACGAGCACCGCGCTTCCGATCGCGACGCTTGCGGAGAAGTGCACCTGGTCCTCGGACAGCCGTGCGATATTCTGCGGCGTGCCGCGCGGGGTCTCGGGAGCGCTGCCGGATGAGTGGTACCAGGGAGTCGTCGCATTCTCCGACCGCATCTGGCGCATAGACATGGATGGGCGGGTGGCAACGCTCCTCATCGACCCTGCGACGAGCGGCGAGACCACGATAGACATAACCGGCCTCAAGACGGACGGTAGGAACGACATCCTGACGTTCAGGAACAGGATCGACGGGTCCTTATGGGCGTACGACCTATAACAAAACAGCCTCCACTTAGGAGGCTGTTTTGTTATACCGGCTTCGCCTTGAGACCTGACTTCCTCACGATGTACTCCTGGAGGAGCGCCACGAGATTGCTTGTGATGAGGTAGAGGGCGACCGCGCCGCTCGTAAACGCCACGAAGCCGATCACCAGCGGGAGCACGAAGCGGGCCTGGATAGCCATCGCACGACCGAACTCAGCGCCCATATCCTCCTTGGTAGGTGCCTTGGAGTAGTCGCGCTCCTTCTTCGGGGGGAGGGGGATGGCGTAGCGGGCCTGGACGAACTGGGTGGCTGCCGCTATGACCGCGAGGATGATGTTGTGGCCTGCGATCACGAAGAACCCAAGGAAGAGCGCGGAGAAGAGCCCTGGGTCTGGGACGAAGGAATAGAGGATCTCCGGATTCACACTGTCCATCGATTCCTTCTGGAACACGAGGAAGAGGGTGATGAGGACAGGGATCTGGATGAGCATGAGGAGGATGCTCGAGAACGGGCGGATGCCGTACTTCTTATAGAGCGCGAACATCTCCTCCGCCTGCTTCTGCTTGTCATCCTTGTATGTCTCGCGGAGCTCTTTAAGTTCCGGCTCGATCTTGCGCATCGCGGCCTGCGTCTTCACCGCTGAAAGGGAGAGCGGGAAGGTGAGGATCTTCACGATAAGCGTCACGATCACGACCGCAAGCCCGATATCGGCGACCGGAAGCGCGCCGACGATATAGATAAGGAGGTTGTAGATCGGTACGTAAAGGAATTGGTGGAAGAATTCGAGCATAGTGCTCAAAAGATACCAGATTATGCGCGGACGCGCTCGAGTGTAGCGGACAGTTCCGCAGAAAGGTCCGCGAACGAGAGGGTCTCGGCGCCCGGGCGGGCGTAGACGATGAGGACGTAGTCCTTGGAGCAGTAGCCGCGCAGAACCTCGCGCATGCGGCGCTTCAGGAGATGGCGCTTCACGGAGCTGCGCTCCACTTTCTTCGAGACCACGACGCCGCAGCCGCCCTTAGAGGGGGAGGGGCCGTAGGAAATGGAGAAATGCGGGCTTACTGCCCGCATCAGCTCCTTTCCGCTTACGACGCTCTCGAAATCCTTCCTGGAGAGACGCAGACGGCGTGGAATCATGTTATACCGCGAGTTCCGTGCGGCCTTTACGGCGGCGGCGGAGCAGGACCGCGCGGCCTCCCGGCGTTGCGGAACGAGCGCGGAACCCGTGGGTCTTCGCGCGCTTGCGTTTCTTTGGCTGATAGGTGCGCTTAGGCATGTTGTCCACAGGATAGTACCAGGGGTGCCTACCAAACGCAAGATTCTAGGCGCTTCCGCGTTTTCCCAGGGCGCGTATAATACGGCAACGATGAATAAGTCCGATCCGCATGAACTTTGGGAATACGTGCTCAGTCAGGTCGAACTTTCCATATCTCCCGCCAACTTCAATACCTGGTTCCGCGACAGCTCGATCGTAAAGATCGAGGACGGCATCGTGCACATCGGCGTCCCGAGCCAGTTCTACCGCGACTGGTACCTGAAGAAGTTCCACACCCTCCTCCTGAAGATCGTCCGCGGGGTCTCGTACGAATACCGGAACATCGAGTACGACATCGTGAAGGACATCGCCCGCAAGCCTAAGGAAGTGAAGCGCCAGCAGCAGCCTACCGTCGAGCTTCCTTTGGGCGACTTCTACAAGAACAAGAGCGACAATCTCAACCCCCGCTACACGTTCGACACATTCGTGGTGGGTTCCTTCAACGAGCTCGCGCATGCGGCGGCCCAGGCAGCCATAAAGAATCCCGGCATCCTCTACAATCCGCTCTTCATCTACGGCGAGACGGGCCGTGGAAAGACGCACCTCATCCAGGCGATTGGGAACCAGTTCAAGAAGATGTACCCGAACCGCAAGGTCTACTACCTCTCCTCGGAGCAGTTCGGCAATGAGTATACGGACGCTATACAAAACGGCACCGCCAACCGTTTCAAGGAGAAATATAGGCACTACGACCTCCTGATCATGGACGATGTGCAGTTCTTCGCGAAGCGTGAGAAGACCCAAGAGGAGGTGTTCCACTTATTCAATACGCTGCACGACAACAACAAGCAGATCATCTTCTCCTCCGATCGCGCGCCTGCCTCCATCCCGGACATCGCGGAGCGCCTTCGAGGCCGCTTCTTGGCCGGTATGACGGTGGATATCAGCGAGCCGGACACGGAAAGCCGCATGGCGATCGTCCGTAAGAAGGCCGCCGCAAACGGGGTCATGCTCTCTGATGAGGTGGTGGAGTATGTTGCGACCTCCATTTCAGGCAATATCCGCGAGCTTGAGGGCGTCATCAACTCCATCGTCTGCCACACGCAGGTGAAGGGCGTGCCGCCGGATATCGCTGAGGTTAAGCAGTCGTTGCGCTCGTTCTCGCGCCCGACGAAGACCGTTTCCGTGAAGCATGTGGTCTCCAAGGTCGCTGAGTTCTACGGCATTGATGAGGAAAGCATCTATGAGAAGACCCGCAGGAGGGAAGTGGTGCGCCCCCGCCAGGTCATCATGTACATCCTGCGCGAAGACTTCTCGGTCTCGTACCCCACGATCGGCACGAAGCTCGGGGGCCGCGACCACACGACGGTCATCCACTCCTGCGAGAAGGTAAAGCGTGAGGTCGCTACCGACACGGAGCTCGCCAAAGAGATCCAGGATATCCGTAGCCTGTTGGTATAGCTGTGGATAGGTGTGGGAAAGCGGGTATAGGAACGTGGGGAGAACTACTGAGGTTCTCCCCACTTCCATATACGGCCCCGTTCTTGTCCCCATTTGAAAGGCCGTTCTACGAGCAGTACCCAACAGCTTCTTGGGTAAGGCGCACTTCCAGAAAGGGCGTATACTGTAGGTATACGGGACTTATCCCCCTATCCACACGGCTAATAATAATGAGCGGCATATGATCATAACTGTAGATAAGAAAGAACTAGCCCAGGCCGTGGGCACCGTCGCCAGGTTCGCTGAACGCCGCTCGGCGACACTCCCCGTACTCTCCGGTATCGCTATCGTCGCAGGGGATGACGGCATCAAGCTCCGCGCCACCAATCTCGAGACCGGCATCGACTACAAGCTCGCCGGCGACATCAAGGCGCCGGGCGTCGTGGTGCTCCCTGCCGCCACGCTCCGCGAGATGACCTCCTCCTTCACCGGCAGCGGCACGGTGTCGCTCGAGTACAGCGGCGAGACGGTCGTCATTACCTCCCAGATGGGCCGCA
>Ga0196976_1000717_pt1 | contig 19132 bp, 17 predicted proteins | sample S3v_513CmetaG_FD_148644 | JGI IMG/M metagenome (GOLD analysis project Ga0196976, IMG submission 148644) | Soil microbial communities from Anza Borrego desert, Southern California, United States - S3+v_5-13C | ecosystem: Environmental > Terrestrial > Soil > Desert | place: USA: California...
GAGGGCACCCTGAGCGGCACCGGCACGTGGACGCTCAACCTGGCCATCGAGACCGACTACGAGCTCTACACCGACCTCGGCTCGAGCAGCGACAATGTGGCCGCCTTCATCGGCAACCTCGTCGGCGCGGCCTCGGTCATCTACCAGCGCGACCTGCGCACCGAGCTGCTCGTCTCCTACAGCCGCATCCAGACCTCGGCCGCCGATCCCTGGAACGTCGTGCCGGGCGGCACCGGCGCGTGGAACGGCAACCCGAGCGTGACCTACTCGACCTCTCACGCGCTGGCCGAGGTGGGCGACCTGTGGGCCAACGCCGGCACGCGCCCCTTCAACGGCGCGCGCTCCTCCGTCATCCTCGTCAGCGGCAAGCAGCAGACCGCGGGCGTGGCCTGGGTCGGCACCACCTGCGGCAGCGACTTCGCCTGCGGCGCCGGCTGCGGCGAGGTCTTCAACGGCCACACCGGCGGCCGCTACGCCTACGTCGGCCTCGGCAACCAGTTCACCACCAGCGTGCCGGCGCCGAACAACACCGTCAACGGCATCCAGTACGGCATCCCGTCGTCGAACTACTGGGCGCTGCTCGGCTTCGCGCACGAGCTCGGCCACAACGTCGACGGCCCGCACACGCACTGCTTCGCCCTCTCCTCCGCCGACAAGACCACGTACAACGTGACCCGCGACTGGATCGACGTCTGCGTCACCGCCGGCGGCTGCAACGCCGGGGCGACCGCCGTCCCGGCCGAGCGCGGCACGATCATGAGCTACTGCCACCTCGCGAGCGGCACGTGGCCGACGTCGCGCTTCCTCTTCGGCAAGAGCGGCGAGACCAGCGAGCTGATGGCGAACCACATCAAGGGCTACATCAACTCCGTCACGCCGGCCTCGCCCGGGATCACCGCGCCGGCCTCGGTGGACGTCAACACGAGCGCCAACGCCTCCATCACCTCGCCGAGCGGCAGCCTCACCTACCAGTGGAGCATCACCAACGGCACCATCAACGGCAGCTCCACCAGCACGACCGTGAACTTCACCGCCACGGCCAACCCGGTCACGCTCCGGGCGCGGGCCACGAACAGCTCCGGCTGCTCGGCCAGCGACTCCGTGAACGTCAGCGTCAATACTTGCGGGCCGCCGGTCTTCAGCAGCTACACCGCCGGCATGACCATCACCCTCGGCACGACCATCGAGCTCAACGCCGTCGCCACCGGCAACGGCCCGATCACCTACCAGTGGTACGTCGGGACGACGGGGAACACCTCCACGCCGGCCGCCGTCGGCAACCCCATCAACGCCACGCCGTCGAGCACGACCTATTACTGGGTCCGCGCGACGAACTCCTGCGGACTGTGGGCCGACAGCCCGACCATCGGCATCGGCGTCGTGACGCCGCCGACGACCAGCACCTCGCTCTACATCGTGACCCCGTGCCGGGTCGTCGACACGCGCACCGACGGCGGCACCCTGGCGAGCGCGGCTACGCGAAACATCTCGTTCACAGGCACTTGCGGCATTCCGTCCGGGGCAAAAGCGGTCGTGGCGAACGTCACGGCCGTGGCTCCGTCGGCGGCCGGATTCCTCTCCATTTATCCAACCGATGGAATCTGGCCAGGAAATAGCACCATTAGCTACCGTGCAGGGAAGACACGCGCGAACAACGCTATCATTGTCCTGGCCAGCGACGGGCGGGCCACGGTGTTGAACAACGGTGCAGCCCAGCATTTCATCATCGATGTGACCGGCTACTTCCAGTAAGGGGATTCCAAATCATGCGACGTCTCGCACTCTCGACCATTCTCGCCGCCGCCTTCGCCATTCCTGCGCTCGCGCAGAGTGGTCCTTACCAGTACTTTCCGCTCTCGCCCTGCCGCGCCGTCGACACGCGCGGGGCGACGTCCACCAACGGTGGCCCGATCTTCGGCACGAACTCGACCCGCAACTTCCAGATCCGCGGCCTCTGCGGCGTGCCCAGCACCGCCAAGGCGGTGTCGCTGAACGTCACGGTCACGCAGGCCACGGCGTCGAGCTGGCTGGCCGTATGGCCGTCCGGCCAGACCCGTCCGGTCGTTTCGATGATCAACTTCGAGCCGTCCGATCCCGCGCTCGCCAACGGCATCATCGTCGGCCTCTCCACGAATGCGCAGGACCTCTCGGTCTACAACAACTTCGGCAACGTGCACGTGATCGTCGACGTGACGGGCTACTTCCAGTAAGAACCCCCTCCCTCTCCCCGCGCGCGGGGAGAGGGTCGGGGTGAGGGGCGGTTCCTCGCAGCGGGGCACGTCCCCTCACCCTAACCCTCTCCCCACGGGGGAGAGGGGACTCACTCACCGCTAGCGCCGCGGGCCGGTGCACTTTACGACCATGAACTCGTAATCGACGTTCGGGTCGAACGGTTGCACGTCGTAGATCCCGCGCGGCGTCCAGAGAAGCAGGCGGAACTTGACGAGCTGGCGGAGGATCGCCGCTCCCTTCTTCCAGATTCGCCCCACCCAATCGAACAGCTTCGTCACCGCCGGCGACTGCGGCGATTGCCCGTAGAGCTCCACCCGTTCGAACACGCGCTCGAGCATGGCCCGGAGCTCCTCGGGGGTCCATTCGCGGAGATGCCACGGGTTCAGCGGCTTTGCGCTGAGCGGCGCGCGCGGATTGCGCACGAGGCGGTTCGGGGTCGAGCAGAGGAACGTCCCGTCGCGGCGCAGCGAGGCGGCCACGTCGTCCAGGAATGCGTCCGGATCGTCGAAGTGCTCGATCACCTCCAGGGCGACGATCACCTCCACCGAGTCCGGCCGCAGCGGCAGCTTCTCCGCGCTGCCGTTCACCGCGCGCACGTTTCCCTCGGCCGCGCCGCGCACGAGCGACACGGCCTCGAGGGCGCGGTCCATGGCCACCATGATCCTCGGCCCGCCCCTGGCCATCGAGCGCGAGCCCTTCCCCTCGCCGCTGCCGCAGTCGAGCACGAATCTGCCGGGCACGTACGCGCGGCAGAAGGTGTAGCGCGCCTCGTGCTCGCGCGCGAGCCACGGCGGCAGGAACCTCGATTCAGTGATGCGTTCCGAGTGAGAGATCGGCATGAGCAGAAGCGGGTCTCGTTCCGGCCGTCGCGGCGATGCCGTGACGCGTGATCAGCCAGATCATCTGCAGTCCCAGCCAGAACGCGGTCGCGGGATCGCCCGTGACCGAGGACTGCCCGACGCGCGGGCTGTAATTGACCGGGATCTGCACGCAGCGGTAGTCGTGCTGACGGAGGGTCAGGGCCATCATCTCCGTCCCGAAGTGGCTCCCCTTGATGCGGTACTGCCCGGCCAGCTCCTGCGCCACGCGCCGCTTGACCAGGCGCATCGTGCAGCCGACGTCGGTCAGGTTCGGCCCGTTGAACAGGAGCTCCATGTACTTGGCCACGGCCCAGTTCCCGAAGCGGAGGAAGAACCCCATGTTCGCGCCGCGGCGGACGAACTGCTGCGACGTGCGGCTGCCGAACACGACGTCGAAATCGTGTGCGTAGGCCAGGAGCTTGTGGATGTCGTGCGCGTCGAACGTGCCGTCCGGCTCGCAGAGGACGATGTAGTCGCCGGTGGCTTCGCGCAGTCCGCGCTGGCAGGCCGCGCCGTATCCCTGCTCCGTCTCGAAAATCTCGATCGCGCCGGTGCCGGCCACTTCCTCCGACGTCCCCGGCGCGGCGTTGTTGTTGATGACGATGACCTCGTCCGCGGCCCCTGTGGCGAAGAAGTCCTGGATCACGCGGCGGATCGAGTCCTTCTCGTTGTAGGTCGGCAGCACCACGCTCACGCGCGGCTGCAGCCGCGGCTGATCGCGCGGCCGGTCCGGCACGTCCACCACACGGGCCGTGCCCCACTTCGGCAGCAGGAAGGCGATCCCAAGGATGAAGGCGAAATGCATCGGCACGATGGTCTTGTAGCCGTAGGTCCACGGCGTGGCGATGACCAGCGCGGTCAGATGGGAGGCCGCGAAGGCCAGCAGGACGGTCTGCACCGCCCAGGGAATCCGCTTCGTCTTCAGCGCGAATGCGAAGACGATGGGGAAGATGAAGAAGATGGCCGGGAACGTCCCCGCCTTCGGGCCGAGGAAGGTCAGACCGAGGGTGAAGCCGATCTTGCGCACCTCCACCCAGGCCGAGTGCAGGGGACGCTCGGCCACGAGGTCGAGGAACCTCTGCACGGATTCCAGCGCTCCGGGTGCGCGGCGTCCGATGCCGGACAGGTCCGGCGGCACCGTCTCTTCGGGGGCGTAGATGAACATCGGCAGCATCACGAACGAGCTGACCAGCAGCACGAACTTGCCCGAGACCAGCCAGTTCCGCAGCGTGAAGGGCGACACGCCCGCGCCGAACCCACACACGTACGCCACGGCCGCGCCGATGCGGGACATCAGCGTGCCGATCCGCTTCTGCAGCACGATCGCCAGCAGCGCGAAGGGCACGAAGATCAGAAACGACGGCCGCGTGGCCGCGCCGAGGGCCGTCAGCAGTCCCACCAGCGCGAAGCTCCGCCCCCGGGGACGCTCCATGGCTTCGATGAAGACGGCCAGCGTCGCGAACACGAGGACCATGTAGAGATTGTCCGAGTACGCCGTCATTGTGTACGGCGTCCAGTACCTCCACAGGAGGAGCGCGAACAGCGTCAGCACCGCGATCAGCGCCCCCTCCGCGATGCGATTCCGCAGGATGCGCCACACCAGCAGGAACAGCGCGGCGATGCAGATGTAGTTGAGCATCAGTACCGAGCCGAAGTCCTCGCCGAGGAGCAGGTGCGCTCCTGCCAGCACGTACGGGTACAGCGGGTAGTGGAAGTAGGGATGCCCGCGGCCGTTGTCGTCCACCATCAGCAGGCCGTTCTGCAGGATCTGCCGCGACTGCGACTCGTACGTCAGGAAGTCGTCGCCCAGCGTCTGCACCATCGTCACGTGCCGGTAGAGCACGTTCTGGCCGAGGCCGAGCATCAGGAACAGCGTCAGGAACCCGATGGCCGCGACCTTCGACTGCCGCTCCCAGATCCGTTCGAGCAGAAGGTGGCTGATGCGGCCGTAAGCACTCCGGAACGCGCCCGCCAGCAGCAGCGCCGCGACCATGCCGATCAGCACGATGGCGCCCCGGGCCAGCCGCGAGCGCGTCCACCCGGCGAAGCGGTCGTAGGGGAGCACTGTCGTGTCCAGGCCGCTGACGGTGATCTGCGCCTCCATGCGTGGCGGCTTGACGTACGTCACCCGCACCACATGCGTACCGTCCGCCGCGAGTTGTGGCAAGGGCACCGAGGCGCCGTCGGGATCGGCCGCGCTGAAGACGCGCGTGCCGTCCACCTCGATCGTGACCAGTCCCGTGGCCGTCACCACTGCCGTCCGCGACGCGCCGGGCCGCAGGTAGCCGGTCCATTGCACGCGCAGCGGGTAGAGGATGTCGCGCGCGATTTTCGACGGGGCGAAGCTCTCCGGGTGGGCGTTGTTGACGAACTGGAGCCCGAACGTGGCCCGGTTCCAGTCGATGTACGGATCGACGCGGTAATGGCGCACCGCGCCGTGCTCGTAGAAGCGCTGCAGGGTGAGTCTCGTCTCCCGTTCGCGCCACGTCTTCACCCACCAGTACCGCCCTTTCCACCCCGTCTCGACCACCATCGGCGCGAGCAGGAGCTTGAGCGCGGCCGCGGCCGCGAGGGCCAGCAGCCAGCCCGTACGGACACGGCGCCGGGGCGGGAAGAAGATGCAGAACGCTGCCAGGACCAGCGACAGCAGAAAGACCGCCTGCGTCCGCGTGGCCATCGGCAGTCCCGAAAACGGCGTCCGGTCGGGACCGGGCAGCATCACGAAGGCGAGGAAGAGGGCGTACGCCGTCCACCACGACAGCAGCACGATGCTTCGGGAAAATCGTGGATTGGCGTTCATTGGGAGGCGTGAAAAACTGCGGCAGTATTACCGCCGCAAACGCCCCTGTCCAGCAGCGCGCGATACACTTCGGGGCGTTGTCCGTCCCATCGCACGTTCGAGCGGCCTGGGCCGCTCTGCCGCTCATCGCCTTCCGTGCCGCGGCCGGCGGCATGCCCATCCTCCTCGGCCTCTTCATCGCCAGCCGGTGGGGGCTCGAGCAACTGGCCGCCTTCACCGTCGCCAACGCGGCCGTGGCCGTGGCACTCATCGTCGCCGACTGGGGCGCCACCCGCGCGCTGCCGCGCAACCTGGCCACCCTGCCGCCGGCCGGGGCGGCGGAACTGCTCTCCTCGGCCAACGCCTTCCGCCTGCTGCTGGTGGTGGCGCTCCTGATCCTCGGCCTGGCGGCCGCGGCCACGCGGTGGATCGCGGCGGACATTGCCGTCTACGCGGGCATCCTCTTTCCTCTCTGCTTCCTCGGCGCCATCACCACCAACGGCGTGAGCGAGCGCGTCGTGGCGGGGGAGACGCTGCCGATCCTCACCGCGGTCCTGGCCGGACTGGCCACGTTCGCCGCCGGCGCGCTCGTGGCCGTGCAGTTCGGCCCGCGCTGGTTCGTGGCGGCGTATGTCCTCGGCAAAGCCGTCGAGTCGCTGGTCATCACCGCCGGGCGGTGGTGGGTGCTGCACGTGAGCGCGCGCTCGATGGGCTCCACCGCGGCCGCGCTCTGGCCGTTCAGCCTGCAGGCCATCCTCGGCGTCATCTACGCGCGCCTCTCCGTCTTCACGGTCGAGCAGATGGCCACGCGGGCCGAGCTGGGCGTCTTCTCCGTGGCCATGGCCCTCTACGCCGCGCTGCTCCTGGTCCCGACCTCCCTGGCGCTGGTGCAGTTCCCCGAGCTCACGCGCCGCGTGCAGCGGCACGACCGCGCCGGGGCGCGGCGTCTCGTGGTGCGATATGCGATCATCTCCGCCGGCGGCGTGGCCGCGGGGGTGCTCCTCCTGGCCGCGTTGTCCGGACCGGTCGGTGCGCTGCTGAAGGTGCCGCGGCCGTATCTCGGGTTCGTGATCGCCTTTGCGGCGCTCGCCTTCCTGAACATCTTCAGCGCCATGACCGGCTTCTTCATGCAGGCCATGGGGCGGGAGGAACTGGCCGCGCGGTTGTCGGTCGTCACGCTCCTGGTCGCGCTGGTGTATCAGATCGCGGCGCTGGCCTGGATCGGGTTGTGGGGGATCGTCGCGGCCGTGGCCGCGGCCGAGCTCACGACCGTGGCGATCTTCGGCGCGGCGCTGATGCGCTCTCGGGAGAAGGAATGGAGATGATCGACAAGCGCGGCCTGCTGCAGCGGCCGCAGGAACTGAAGGACGTCGTCCTGGAACTGGGTCCCGGCCCGGCGCGCCGCTACCCCGGCTCGATCGGCGTGGACATGCTCGACGACGCGGCCGTGGACATCATCGGCGATGCCATGGAAGTGCTGCGCGCGCTCCCCGACGGCTGCGCGCGCCTCATCACCTCGGCCCACTTCATGGAGCACGTCCCCGACGCCGCGGCCATGCTCGACGAGATGAGCCGCCTCCTCGCGCCGGGAGGAGAGATCGAGGTGATCGTCCCGCACTTCGCGCACCCGTACTATCACTCCGATCCCACGCACACCAACGCCCTCGGCTACGGCCTCTACACGATGTCGTACCTCGCCCGCGACCCGCACTTTTCCCGCCGGGTGCCGGGCTACGTGCGGCGCGAGCACCTCACGCTGGCGAAGGTCGACCTCCGCTTCAAGGCCGCGCGGCCGTTCTACGGCCGCTACGCCATCAAGCGCGTCATCGGCGCGCTCTTCAACTCCTGCCGCTACCTGCAGGAGCTGTGGGAAGAGAACCTCTGCTACGTCTTCCCCTGCTACGAGATCCGCTACGTGCTCGTGCGCACGGAGGATTTCGAGCACAAAAAAAACAGCCGCCGGTGACCCGGCGGCTGTTCGTTCCCACAGGAAAAAGAGACTAGTTGTTGCCCGGGTTGCAGGCCGGCAGGGGAAGCGGGCCGTTGTTCGAGTTGCCCGAGATCCGGTTGTTTCCGAACGAGCACAGCTCGAGACCGGCGTTGCTGGTGCCGGTGCCGTTGCCGCTGATGAGCGAGTTCGCCACGCGGAGCACCGCGGTGCCGCCCGAGGTGCGGAGGCCGATGCCGGCGTTGTGCGAGATCTCGGAGTCCTCGACGAGCACCGTCGCGCCCGCGCCGCCGGCCGCCGTCGCGAAGACGCCGTCGACGGTGTTGTTCACGATGCTGCTGCGGACGATGCTGACATTGGAGTCCGGCTCGGCGCGGACGCCCGTGCCGTTCTTGGCGATCGTCGAGTTGTGAATGCTGACGCGGGCGGTGCCGCCCACGACCGGCTTGATGAGGATGCCGTTGCCGCTGGCATTCGAGATGCGGCAGTTGTTGACCACCAGACGCGCCAGCGAGTTCGGGAGGAACTCGATGCCGTCGCTCGACTGCGTCTTGATGTCCACGTTCTCCAGGATGAGCGAGTCACCCGAGACGAAGCGGACGCCGTCGACGCCGAGGGTCGTGCCCGCACCGTCGACCGACAGGTTGCGGAGAACGACGTGACGGTTCGTCGGGCCGGCGGCGATGTTGATCACGAAGCCGTTGACGCTGGAGTTCAGCGTGCTGGCCAGCGTGCCCGTGCCTTCCACGGTGATCGGCTTGGTGATGGTCAGAGTTCCGTACCCACCCGGATCCAACGCATCGATGATGCCTCCGGACGCGGTCTTCGAGATCGCGCCGGCGTATGTCTTGCACGGTGCGGTGCGACTGCACGGATTGACGTCGTCACCCACACCAGAAACCCACGTCCTCGTCGCCTGCGCGAACATGCTCGTGGCCATGAGCAGCAGCGCAAGAATGAGGATGGAACGGGACCATCCGGTAACACGCATAAAACAGCCCTCCTATTTGATCTGAGACCGGAAAGTATAAGCGACTTGGTTCGCGTGAAATCGAGTTTCTTTCGAGGGATTTCGCGGGTTTTGTCCCCTACGGACATAATTGGCCGATGATTGTGTGACCGGAATCACAAAGCCCGCGAAAGGCGTTCCCGCGCCTGAACCGATGCGCCCGCTGAAGGTCCTCGCCGTCGCCACGTACCCCGTCAAGGCGGCCTGCACGCGCCTGCGCATCGCCCAGTTCCTGCCGCTCCTTCGCACGCACCAGGTGCGCGTCTCTCTCTCTTCCTTCCTCTCCGACGCCGCCTTCGAGCGCCTGTACGATCGCCGCCGCTTCGCCGCCAACGCCCTCTCCATCGCCGGAGCGCTGCTGCGCCGCCTGCTGCAGGTGCCCCGGCTGGCGTTCATCGATCTCCTCTTCGTGCAGCGCGAGGCGATGCTCGTCGGTCCGCCGCTCTTCGAGTGGCTGGCCCGCCGCGTCTTTCGCCGTCCCCTCGTCCTCGATCTCGACGACGCCACGTTCCTCGACCAGGAGAGCCCGGTCTACGGGCGCCTGGCCTCCCTCCTCAAGTGGCGCGGCAAGACCGACCGCCTCATCGACTACGCCGACGTGGTGATCTGCGGCAGCGAGCGGATCGCCGCCCACGTGCGCGGCCGCGGCAAGCCCGCGGTGATCCTGCCGACCATCGTCGACACGGAGCTCTTTCGCCCGCTGCCCGGGCGGCCCGCGGACGCGCTGCCGGTGATCGGCTGGGTGGGCTCCCACTCCACCTGGCCGTATTTCGAGCGCATCATCCCCGTGCTGGAGCGGCTGGCGCGGACGCACCGCTTCCGCGTGCGCGTCGTCGGCACGGGACGCGACTCGGTGACCATCCGCGGCGTGGAGGTGGAGAATCTCCGCTGGGAGCAAAGCCGCGAGGTGGACGACTTCCGTACGCTCGACATTGGGGTCTATCCGCTCCCGCCGAACGATCCGTGGGTGGAGGGGAAGTCGGGGCTGAAGGCGATCGAGTACCTCTCGGTCGGCGTGCCGTACGTGGCCAGCCCGGTCGGCATCGTGAACGCGATCGGCGAGCCGGGGCGCACGCACCTCCTGGCCACGACCGACGACGAGTGGTACGAGGCGCTCTCGCTGCTGCTGCGCGACCCGCAAGCACGCCGGACGATGGGGGCCGCGGGGCGGGATTACGCGCTCGCGCACTTCCGGATCGAAGACTTCGCGGCGCGCATCGCGGCGCAGATCCGTGACGCCGCGGTCGCGACTCGTTGACGGATCTCTCCCGCCCCGCTACGATCTCGCCCGAGCTCTCGATCAAGCCCGAACAATCCCGTGATCCTCTCGTTGCTCCTCCAGACGTTGTGCCTCGTCGCGGCAGGCTATGCCTTGTGGCGGCTGTGGGCGGTAATCGCCCGCCGGGGACCGCTCATCTCGCTCGTGGTCGCGCTGGGCTTCGTCGGACGCTCGCTGGCCGGCCAGGCGTTGTTCTGGGTCTCGTACCTGAAGCTGCCCTACGGCCGCTCGCTGCAGCTCGGCGACGGGCTGTGGTTCTTCGGCCTCGACGCCATCCATTATTACGGGGCCGCGAAGACGGCCGCGTATGACGGACTGGGCGCCGTCCTGACCATCAGTCACTTCGTGCCGTCCGTCGTCTACGTGAAGGTGGTCGGTCTCTTTCTCTGGCTGTTCGGCATCGCCACGTCGACCGCGATCCTGGTCAACCTGGCCGCGTACCTCGGCACGGCCGCGCTGATCGTCGTCTGCGCGGAGCGCCGCCGGGTCAGCCCGCGCATCACCGCGCTGACGCTGGCCGCGGTGAGCTTTCTCCCGTCGACGGTCCTCTGGTCGCTGCAGCCGCTCAAGGACGCCTTCGTGCTCTTCCTGGCGGTGCTGTTCGCGTTCATGGTCGACGAGTTCGCCGCCGCCTGGCGCGGCGAGGCCGGCCGCGCGCGCACCCTCCGCCTGCTCTTCGCCGCGGCGATGCTGGCCGCGACGACGTACGCGCTGGCGGGGATCCGCTGGTACTACGCGCTGATCATGCTGGCCGCCGCGTCGATCCCGCTGCTGGCGATCATCCTCGGCGCGCACGGCGGACGCTCGATCGCCATACGCACCGCGGTGATGGCCGTGCTGATGGTCGTGCTCACCCAGAACGTCGTGGCCGGCGCGGGCCCGTATCTCCCGCTCCGGATGCGCGCCGTGCTGCGGCCGTGGACCGAGGGTGGCGGCGGAATCGTGCAGCGCATCGACGCGGTGGGAGAGGTGGTGGTCCAGTCGCGCGAGAACTTCGATCACTACAAGGGCGCGGGCACGCGCATCCGCGCCGGCGCCGCCGTGGCGGAAAAGGAGAAGGAGGCGACGCAGGTCGCCACCGCGACCGCTCCCTCCGCGCCCGCTCCGGCCGTGACCGCGACGGCACCTGCGCCGCAACCGGTGCCGCCCGCACCGCAGCCGCAACCCGCGAAAGAGGTGGACGTCCCCACCACCGCGGGCGGACGCCTGACCGCCGGGCTGGCCGCGCTGCTGCTCCCGCGCAAGGTGGCTTCGGCCCTCGGGCTGGTCTCCATCGGCGGAGGCCGCGGCCTGATGTGGTTCGTGGACATCGACACGGTCCTGTTCAACATCGTGCTGGTGGCCCTGGTCGTGATCTTCTTCATCGGCCTCCGGCGCGGTGCGTGGCGCGATTCCTTCGTCTGGTATCTCGTCGTGGCCACGATCGTCATCACCGCGGCGCTCGCATACACGGTCAGCAACTTCGGCACGCTGTTCCGCCACCGGCAGATGGTGGTGGCCACGCTGGCGCTGATCGGGATCGCCGCCGCGCGCCCGCGTCCGAACGCGCTCACATGAAGTTCGGGGTGTGCAGGTCCGAGATCGTGGTGGCCTGTCCGGCCGTGAAGCCGGCGCTGCGGAGGCGCCGCATCCGTCCTTCGTGCATGGTGGCCAGGAGCTCGCGGAAGGCGTCGTGCCCGCGGGCGACGCGCCGCGGCCCGCTGCCGCCGGCGGCATAGATCGTCAGCGCGTCCTGCACGGGCGCGGGGACGCCGGCGATGCCGGCCAGCGTCGCGGCGCGCTGCCGCACGGCCGCCTCCAGGCGCGGGTAGAGCGTGGCGTCGCACGCCAGTGCGTGCCGCACGTGCGCCAGTCCGAAGTGCACGTGGCGCGACTCGTCGATGCGCGCGCGCCGGGCCAGTTCCGCCGTCGCCTCGTCGGGGGCGAAGCGCTCCACGAAGGCCAGCAGATCGAGGAACGTCCCCTCGCCGAGGACCGACAGCAGGAACGCGGCCTCCGTGAAGTCGTCGACCTGCAGCAGCGAGTGCAGCGAGCGGGAGGTCGTGGCCGAGGCGATGGCGGGAGGGGAGCCGGTGGCGCGGGCGCGGCGGAGAAAGACGTCGATGTGGCGCGACTCGTCCTGCATCTGCGTGGCCAGGAACATCGCCACGCCGACGTACGCGGGATGCAGGCGGGCCAGGAACCGCGACGGCACGTACAGCGCCGACAGCTCGTTCTCCGCCAGGAACGTCATCACCTGCCGTACCGCCAGCTCCACCTCCGGCTCGTACCGCCCGATCGTCTGCCACGGGATGTCGCGTGCCGCGCTCCATTGCCCGGCCACGGCCTGCTGATAGAGCTCCGCCACTTCCGGCGCGAGCACGCGGTCGCGCTCCACGAGATCGAACGGATAGACGGGGCCGCCGCGCTCGACCACCGTCCCGTGCGGCGCGAACCCGGTCGCCGCGTCGGCATGCTCCGGCAGCGGCGCGTCCGCATCGCCCGTGCGGTGCACGCCGAAGCGCCCGCGGCGCAGGAGATGGCGCGTCGTTCCGTCGCCGGCCGTTTCCGCGCCGAGGTATTCGTGACGCTCCGCGCGGCACCAGGAGTCGAGGTCGTCCGCGACGGAGCGGCTGCGCGACAGGATGGCCAGCACGCCGCCCGGCTCGAGCAGCGTCAGCGCCGGACGCACGAGCGCCAGCAGGCCGCCGCCGAGCGGCAGCGCGCCGCCGTCGACGGCCATCGCGCCGGCAGGAGAGCTCTCGCGCATCGCGTCAACCCGCGGCGGCCATGGCGCGCTCGCCGGCCAGCGCGTCGATGAGGCTCTGGTAGCCCTCCTCGCGCGGCGGCATCCACTCGCGCAGCCCTTCCAGCTCGAGCAGCCGCCGGTGCGCCGGGTTGTCCCACGACATGGCGAAGAGCGTCCGCACGAAGGCCTCGCGCTTCGCCGCGGGGAGCGTGGGGAGCGCGTCGAACATGCAGTGGTCGAAGCCGGGAGTGGTGTAGAGCACCTCCAGCCGGGCCGGGTCGACGTGCCCCGCCGCCTGCTGCTGCACCCAGGTCAGGTCGCCCACCGCGCCCGCGTCCGCGAGCGCGCGGAGCACGTCCAGCTCGCTCGTGCCCGTGTCGCCGTGCTTCGAGCGGCGTGCCCGACTGGTTGAAGTAGTCGCGGATGCCTTCCCAGATCGTGACCACTTCGGGTCGTAGGCCACCGCGCCGAGGAGAATGGTGTCGTGCATGAGAGTCACTCGCTTCAGAAGAGTGGAAGGCCGGTGAGCGCGCGGCCGATGAAGTCGCGCAGGTGATCGGCGGTCGGGGCCATGACCCAGCCGGCGCGGGCGTCGCGGAAGAAGCGCTCGACGTCGACCTGCCTGGAGAAGGCCGCTCCGCCGCACGCCTTCATGGCCAGGTCGGTGACGTCGCAGGCCGACTCGATGGCGGAGAGGCGTGCCTGCAGGACGAACAGCGGCGCCGTTTCCGCGCCGCTCTCGATGACGCGCAGCGCGTGGCCGAGCAGGGCGCGGGACTGCGCCACGCGGACGCTCATGTCCGCGAGCCGCGCCCGCAGCGTCGGCAGGTCGCGCAGCGCGGTGCCGGTGTGCGCGAAGCCGGTGCCCTGCAGATGCTGCGCGGTGCGGTCGAGGGTGGCCCGGCCGATGCCGTTGGCCATGGCGGCCGTGCCGATGGCGAACCAGGGAAGGACGACCTGCAGCATCGTGTTGGCCCCTTCGCCCTGCGGGCTGATGAGGTCCGCCGCGTCGACGTGCAGTTGCTCGAGGGCCACGGGCGCCGAGTCGTTGCCGCGCAGGCCGAGGCCGCGGAACGTGCCGGCCGTGCGCACGCCCGCCGCGCCGCGGCGCACGAGGTAGACGGTCGATTCGAGCGGCGACTCGGCTCCCGGCCGCTGGGCGCTGGAGACGTACGTGTCGGCGTGATCGGCGGAGGTCACCCACGACTTCGAGGCCGTGGTGATGAAGCCGCCGTTGCCGTCGGAGTCGAGGCGCGAGACGGGCGCCCAGAAGTGGGAGCGCGATCCGGTCTCGGAGAAGGCGAGGGTGGTCAGGTGCCGTCCCGCCGCGATGTCGCGCAGGATTTCATCCCTGCCGGTGAGCGTCCCCGACGAGGCGACGGCCTGCGCCGCGGTGACGTGCATGACGTAGATCATGGCCGTCGAGGGGCAGGCCGTGGCGATCTCCTCGACGACGGCAGCAAACGTGCGCATCGACTCGCCGGCCCCGCCGGCTTCCGCCGGGACGCAGAGGCCGAGCAGCCCCGCCGCGGCGAGCGCGTCGATGTTCTCGCGCGGGAACCGCCCCGCCTCGTCGACCGCCCCGGCGTTCTCGCGAATCACGCCGCCGGTGGCGAGGGTGGTGGTACTGGCGAGGTGGGGATTCTGCGGCTGTTCGAGGTAAGGGTGCGTCACGGCGCGGAGTATATCGGTCGGACGCGGCCGGTCGAACACCAGCTGATTTCGCTCATCTGGTGAAGCGGACCGGTAATGACTCGACGCCGGTGAGCACGAGCCCTCGCCGCCACTGCAGCACTGCATCGGGCTTCAACTCGATCGAACCGAAGCGCTCCAGCAGCATGTGGATGGCGATCTGCCCTTCCAGGCGGGCAAGGGGGGCGCCGAGGCAGTAGTGGATGCCGTGGCCGAAGGCGAGGTGACGGTTCGGCTCCCGGGTCATGTCGAAGCGTTCCGCATCGACGAACGCCTCCTCGTCGCGGTTCGCCGCGGCCAGAGCGACGTACACGAGCGAACCGCGCGGGATTCTCACGCCAGCCATCTCCATATCGGCCGTTGCGTACCGCTCCGTCGCAAACTGGAGCGGGCTGCCGTAGCGAAGCATCTCTTCGACCGCGTTCGGGATCAACCCGGGCTGCTCCCGCAGCCGGGCCATCTGATCCGGATGTTCGAGCAGCGCCAGCACGCCGTTGCCGATCAGGTTCACCGTCGTCTCGTGGCCGGCGACGAGCAGCAGGAAGCACATCGCGAGGAGCTCGTCGGCACTGAGGCGGTCGCCCGCATCCTGCGCTTCGATGAGGCGACTGAGAAGGTCTTCGCCGAGTGCGGCGCGGCGCTTTCGGATGAGCTTCCGCAGGAACAGGATGAATGCGATCCCCGACGGAATCGCGCGGAGCTTGTGCCATGTGGAGGTGTCCGCGGCGACGACGTCGGTGGACCAGCGGTGAAAGCGGCGGCGGTCGGAGTGCTCCACCCCGAGCATCTCGGCGATCACCGTGACGGGAATCGGCGCCGCATAGTCGACGATCAGATCCGCCGTTCCGGTCCCGCGCTGCTCGATCCGGTCCAGCAGTTCGCGCGCGATGTCCTGAATTCGAGGCCGCAGTTCCTCCACGACACGCGGCGTGAATGCTTTCTGCACCAACGTGCGCAGCCTGCGGTGATCCGGCTCGTCGACGTCGAGCATGTTCCGGCTCAACGCGCGCAGCGGCCCCGGTAACCACGGCGGTTTGCTTCCGGCCTCGCTCTTCGCTCTTAGCGGGTCCTTGGCGAACCGCTGGTCGCCGAGCACGGTCACCGCATCCTCATACCGCGTGATGAGCCAGGCTTTCGTACCGTTCCGGAGACGCACGTGATGGATCGGAGCGTGGCGCCGCAGCAGCGCCCAGTGTTCGTACGGCGCCGCCTTGAACGTGCTGCTCGCGTAGTCGGGATCACGCTGTTGCGTCATGCGGACACTCTTCCGACAGTGAGATTCTGCGCAATCTCGTCGATCGCGGCGGACCAGCCGCGTGGGCCGGCCGCCGTCGCGATTCTCGCTTCGGGGAGGAGCGCGCACAGATTCGGGTCGGCAGTTCCGTCGGTGCGGGGGATGATGATCGGCACGTCCGCCAGCTCGAGAAAATCCGCATCCATCGCTGAAACGCCGAGCGCCACCACGAATGGCATGACGCCGAACGAGTGCGCGATCTCATCGCGGACCCGCCGTGCTGCGTGGTCCTTGCTGCTGCCGCTGCTGAGGTGATGAAAGCGCGTGCCGCTGCGCACGCGCAACCCCAGCGCATGCGCTGCCTGCGCGACCGCATCGAGTGTTCCCGATTCGAGCAGGAATGGCTCATCGAAATGGCGTTGCATGGATCGGCGAAGCTCGATCCCGGTGAGGCCCGACGCCGACGCCGCTTCGTCGAGTCGCATCGCAGAGTAGAGCTGCAGCCGTGCTCCGCTCTGCCGCTCGATGAGGGGGACGGCCGCGCGTACCGCCTTCGTATCGCCGCCGCATCCCTCGATACGCCACGAGCTGCCGATGCGTCGCGCGATTCCTCCGCCGGACTCGATGACGACCGGCCCTTCGAGATCGAGATGTTCGGCCAGCGGACGCACCTCCGCGAACGTTCGCGCGGTAACGGGGATGACGGGGACACCGGCGGCCACGAGCCGCCGCAGCGACGCTCTCGCGGCGTCATTGGAGAACGTGCGGGCATCCAGCAGCGAGCCGTCGAGCGCGGTGAAGACCATCCACGCCGTCATCGTGCCGCGACCCCGCGGACTCGGAAAACGGCGGTCGGCGGCATGAGCAGACGGAGGGAGGTTGGGGCGACGAATCGGGTCATGATCGGGTGCGGGGGCGTGCGATCGCCGACCTTCGCCACGGGTGGCGCCGGGAACGATCACCGCGCTCGCGGTTTCTCCTGGATGGCGGCCCGACCATCCGTCGCTCCTGCAGGGTCGATTCCCTGCACCCGTCAGCGACGAAGCTACCACAATCCGACCGGGTACCGTCCTGATCGAAAGGAGAGGATGCCCCGGTCTCGCGGTGGCGCTGGATTCGGGCCGCGGTGGTGACGTACTTGCAACGCAGATCGGCGTTGCCTGTCACTGCGTCCGCCGCCCTGCGACTTTTCCTGCAGCAGCGACTCACCTCGATCGATCAGATCGAGATCGTGTTGCTGCTGATGCGCGATCCCGCGCGCGCGTGGACCGCGCCCGAGGTCGCGGCGGCGGTCGGTACACCTCAGGAATCGGCCGCGATGCGCCTTTTCCTGCTCGCCTCGGGCGGGCTGATCGTTTTCGAGGCCGCGGGGATGCCGAAGTACCGATATGCGAGCGGTAACGCCGAGGCCGACGCAATGCTGTCCGAGCTCGCCGAGCTTTATGAGGTCGATCCTGCCGGCGTGGCCGTGCTGGTCGGTGCGCCGCCCGATCCCCTCCGCAGTTTCGCCGATGCGTTCAAGCTGAAAAAGTGATCATGTTTGCCAACGTCGTTTACATCCTCTGCGCCGCAACCAGTTCGCTCTGTGCGGGGCTCCTCTTCCGCGGCTACCGCCGGTCGGGGGCGCGCCTGCTCTTCTGGAGCGCGCTCTGCTTCATCGGACTGGCGCTGAACAACGTAATGCTGATCGTCGACGTACGCGTCGTGCCAGGAATCGACCTTTCGACTTGGCGGATGGTCCCGGCCGTAGCGGGCGCGGCGCTTCTGCTGTACGGCCTGATCTGGGAGACGCGGTGAACGACCTCCTGTCGGGCGGCCTGATCGCGATCTATGCCGCGATCGCTCTGTTTTTCCTGCGGTTCTGGTTCGCGGCACGGGAACGGTTGTTCGGATTGTTCGCGCTCGCGTTCGTCGTGCTCGCCGCGCAGCGGCTCGCGCTGTCGCTGTCGAACGCGACGATGGAAGACCAGACGGTGTTTTACCTCCTCCGGCTGGCCGCGTTCGTGATCATCGTCGTGGCCATCGTCGATAAGAACCGGCGCTGAGGCGTCTTACGGAGGAGGCGATCACCGTGAGAACGCCTTCGCCCTCGGACGTGCGAGCCGCGGTCATGCGGGGCGGCCGCGCGACGATCGCGCTCGGCCGCTCGCTGTTTCAGGAATGGAAGCGCGACAACGCGTCGATGCTCGCGGCCGCGGTCGCGTTCTACGCCACCTTCTCCGTCGCGCCGCTGCTGGTGTTGAGCCTCACCATCGCCGCGATGGCTCTCGGCGCCGAGGCGGCGCAGCGCGAGGTCGTGGAAGTCATTGCCCGCACGATCAATCCGCGAACGGCGCTCGCGGTGCAGCGGCTGCTGTCGCCGGCGGTGGCGGACGACGGAGTGGGCGTGACGATCGTCAGCGCCACGCTGCTGATTGCCGCTGCGTCGGGCGTGTTCCGCCACCTCCGCGTCGCGTTGAATCTCATCCTCGACGTGCCGACGGTGGAGGCACCCGGCTGGAAAGCCGCGGTACGCGGCCGGCTGGTCGCCGTGGTGATGGTGATTGCGGCGCTGGCGCTGCTCCTTGGCTCCGTCGCGCTCACGGCCGTGCTGGCGACGGTACGGAAGCTCGTTCCGACGATTCCTGCCGCTGAAGTCGCGGTCTGGCGGACGGTGGAAATCGCCGGGACGACGCTGATCGTCGCCGGCGTGTTCGCGGCGATCCTGAAGCTCGTCCCGGATGCGAAGCTGGCGTGGCGCAACGTGCGCGTCGCGGCGGTCGCCGCCGCGGTGCTGTTCGGCGCCGGCCGGTACCTGCTCGGCGCGTGGCTGTCGCGCACCAACATCACCAGCTTGTATGGCGCGGCGGCGTCGCTCTTCGTGATCCTGGTGGCGACGTACTTTGCGGTACTGGTGTTGTTTCTGGCCGCTGAATTGACCGAGGTGCTGGCGCGGCGCGATGAAGAGTTCACGGACGACCGTGCGCGCAAACAGGCGGTACAGCGGCATGCGCGCCGCAAGTCGGACCGCGATCCGCTGGAGGAGGTGAGCGAATGACCGAACGCGACAGTCTGCAACCCGGCACGGCGGCCCGCCGCTCGCTGCGCCAGCGCCTTCACCTGCGCGACGAGCTGCTGCTCGCGCTCGTGCCCACCGCGACGGTGCTGATCGTATTCGCGGCGGTCGAGGCTCTGAGCAATCAACGGCTGCTGTTTGCGTCGCTGGCGTCGAGCGCGTTTCTGATTTATCTCGACCCGGAGCACGGGACCAACCGCGCGCGGACGCTGGCGGTCTCGCAGATCGGTGCGGCGGTGCTGGGGTTCCTGGCGTTTGCGGCGATCGGCCCGAGTTATGCCGCGGGCGCGGCGGCGATGGTGGCGACGATCGCTTT
>Ga0196976_1000718_pt1 | contig 19126 bp, 15 predicted proteins | sample S3v_513CmetaG_FD_148644 | JGI IMG/M metagenome (GOLD analysis project Ga0196976, IMG submission 148644) | Soil microbial communities from Anza Borrego desert, Southern California, United States - S3+v_5-13C | ecosystem: Environmental > Terrestrial > Soil > Desert | place: USA: California...
GCCCGATCGGCGTGTCCGTTTCGCGCCGCGACAACGGCCGCGTGATCTTCGCCAACCAGCGCTTCGCCGAGCTGATCGGCATGCCGCGCGAGGCGCTGATCGGCGCCTTCGCCCGCGACTTCTATGTGGACGAGCACCAGCGCAACCGGGTGGTGGAGCGGCTGAAGGTGTCCGGCTCCGTCGTCAACATGGAGGTGCAGTTCAAGAAGGCCGACGGGTCCACCTTCTGGACGCTGTTCACGGTGAACCAGGCGTCGATCCACGGCGTGCAGGTCAACCTCGCCTGGATCTACGACTACACCGAGCGGCGCAACATGGAGGAGGCGCTGCGCGACATGGCCTCCAAGGACCCGCTGACCGGCATCTACAACCGCCGCTCCTTCATGGAGCTGGCGCGCCAGCAGATGTCGCGCGCCCAGCGCTTCAACGAGCCGATGTCGGTGCTGGTGCTGGACGTCGACCACTTCAAGCGCATCAACGATACCTACGGCCACGCCACCGGCGACGACGCGCTGCGCATGGTGGCGGGCGCCTGTTCGGCCATGCTGCGCGAATACGACGTGCTGGGCCGGCTGGGCGGCGAGGAGTTCGTCATCATCCTGCCCGGCACCACCGGCGACGAATCCCGCGTGGTGGCCGAACGGCTGCGCCGCCACCTCGCCAAGATGCCGATCCCGGGGCCGGAGGGGCGGTTCCACCTGACCGCCAGCATCGGCATCGCCGGGGCCGACCATTCCGTCGACACGCTGGAGAAGGCCATCCACCGCGCCGACCTGGCGCTGTACCGCGCCAAGCGCGAAGGGCGTAACCGGGTCATCGTGTACGAGCCCGGCATGTAGCACCCCCGGCGGGCTAAGGCCGAATGCCGTTCGGCGCCCGGCCTCCCGCGCATTACATGTCGGTGCCGGTGAAGTCCTGGCAGCGATGCGATCGGGGGTTGTCCATGCCGGTTCTCAGCGGTGGACGTGGGGTTCGCGCCGTGGTGCTGGTGGCGGGCATGATGGCCGGGATGGCGATGCTGGGCGGCTGCGCCATGACCGGGTCGCGCTACGCCCAGCCGTCGGACGCCTGCTTCGTCCACCGCAAGGCGCTGGACACGGCCGGGCAGGGGTTCGCCGGCAGCCCGGCGGAGGTGACGGACGCGGCGGAAGCGGGCGCCTACTGGCAGGCGCGCCGGGCGCGCACCCGCGACCGCGGCCGGCTGTACAATGCCGTGCTGGCCGACGCGGACGCCGAGGTGCACCGGCTGGGAGCGCTCCGCACCGCGTTCGACCGGCTGATGGACTGCCGGCGCGCCCAGGCGGCCGAGCTGCGCGAGGCGTGGTCGTCCGGCCGGACCCCGCGCTGGGAGGCGCGGGGCCTGCTGGACGAACTGGCGGAGGCGGTGGGGGCGGACCGGGCGCTGGCCGATGACATCGCTGTTGACCTGGAGCGCCGCACGGAACAGCTTGCCCATGCCAGCGAGCGCATGAGCCCCGGCACCGGGGCGAAGGTGCGGGCGCGGGCGATGCGCCGCGCCGCGCTGCCGGCGCGGGACGACGCGTCGCTGCGGCGGCGCGTGCGCGTGCTGCCGACGGGTACTCTGGCGGCGGACAAGGCGGCGGCGCGCACGGTGCGGATGGTGGAACGGCTGCTGGAGGGGCGGGAGCGCTTCCGCCTCGCCCGCGCGGCGGTGGCCGATCCTATAGTTGTGACGGGGCGGTGGTGACGGGGCGGCTCGATTCGCCCGCGGGGTGACGGCAAGGGAGGAGGGGCACGGTGGTCGCGACGTTCGAGACGAAACGCCTGGTGGCCGCGCGTGCCCATCCGGACGACCTGGACGACCTGACGCGCATGCACACCGACCCCAAGGTCATGGAGACGCTGGGCGGCAAGGCGTGGACGCTGGAGCAGACGCAGGCGTTCCTGGAGCGCGTCATCGACCACTGGGACCGCCACGGCTATGGCGTGTGGACGCTGCGCGACCGGGAGACGGGCGCCTTCGCCGGGCGCGCCGGGCTGCGCCGCAAGGTCATCGACGGCTACGAGGAGACGGAGCTGCTGTACGCCCTGATGCCGGAGCATTGGGCGCAGGGGCTGGCGACCGAGGCGGCGCAGGGCATCGTGCGCATCGCCTTCGACCGGCTGATGTTCCCGCACCTCGTCGCCTTCACCCAGCATTCCAACGCCGCCTCGCGCCGGGTGATGGAGAAGGCCGGCTTCGCCTTCGAGCGCGACTTCATCCACGCCGGGCTGCCGCACGTGCTCTACCGCATGCGCCGGCCGTCCGGTGGTGCGGGCTGATCCGGTGGCGCTCACCCGCCAGCAGCGCCGCCAGCAGGAGCGCGACGACGAACGCCTGCTGCGCCACGGCATCCCGCTGAACGAGGACGCCGCCCCGCTGCTCGCCGAGGCGCGGCGGCTGCTGCGCATCCTGGCGCGCGGCGAGGCGACGCGCGCGGGCGACGCGGCGGCCGCCATCCACGCCGGCTTCGACACCGCGCTGCGCTGGGCCAAGCCGGAGCCGGCGGCCTGCCGCCGGGGCTGCGCGCACTGCTGCGTCAGCTACGTGGCGGTGACGGCGCCGGAGCTGTTCCTGATCGCCCGCAGCCTGAAGGGCCCGCGCCGCGCCGCCGTCGCCGCCCGCGTGGCCGAGGCGGACGCCGTGACGCACGGCCGCACCCTGGCCGAGCGCTTCGCCGAGCCGCGGTTCTGCCCGCTGCTGGAGGACGGGGCGTGCGGCGTCTACGCCGTGCGGCCCAGCTCCTGCCGCAGCCTCGCCAGCTTCGACGCGGAGGCCTGCGCGCGGGCCTTCGGCGCCAACAGCGGCGAGGGCCTGCCCGGCCCCGCCGCCGGCCTGGAGCTGCGCAGCGCCTATCAGGCGAGCTTGCGCGCCGCGCTGACGCTGGCCGGGCTGCCGGCCGCGGCGTACGAGCTGAACGCCGGGCTGAACCGCGTGCTGCAGACCCCCGACGCCGAGGCCCGCTGGCTGGCCGGCGAGGACGTGTTCGCCGGCATCCCGGCGGAAGGCGGGGCGAAGCCCAATTTCGACGCCACGGTGCGGTTCCTGGTGCAGGAGATCCGGGCGGAAAACGGGTGACGTCGGGCCGTCACAACGCCCGCGCCGACAGGGGCATCCCGCGCACTTCGGCCACGTATCCCTCCAGCTCCGCGGCGCGGCGGACGCCGGTGTGGCTGGCCATGACGCGGCGGCGGGCGGCGCGGCCGATGGCGCGGGCGCGCTGGCCGGGGGTGTCGCGCAGCCAGCGCATGACCTGCTCGCCGTCGTTCGTGATCAGGATCTCCTCGCCGGGGGTGAACAGCGTCTCCAGGCCGTTCCAGGGGTCGGAGATGATCGGCACGCCGCAGGCCGCCGCCTCGAACAGGCGCACGCTGGGCGACCAGCCGGCGGCGACCATGTCGGCGCGGGTGACGTTCAGCGTGAAGCGCTGCGCGTTGTAGAAGCGGCGATGCTCGGCCGGCGGCAGGTGCTCCACTCGCGCCACGTTCTCCGGCCAGCCGATGCCGTCGGGGTACTGCGGCCCGGCGACGATGAAGGAGCCGCGCTCCCACGCCCGCGCCGGCTCGACCAGCAGGCGGTCCAGCGTCGGCTGGCGGTCGGGGCTGTAGGTGCCGAGGTAGCCGAGGTCCCAGCGCACCGGCCCCAGCTCCGGGTAATAGCCCTCGGGATCGACCGAGCAGTACAGCACGCGGGCGCGCTGCGCGCCGAACTGCCGCTCCAGCCGGTCGAGGATCGGGCCGCCGGTGAAGGAGAGGTAGAGGTCGTAGCCGGGGATCTGCCCGGCCGACAGGTATTCGGTGTCGCCGCGCTCCAGCCGGGCCACGGTCACCGGCGTGTCGATGTCGTAGAAGGCGGTGACGCCGTGCGCCGTGCGCTGCACCCAGTCGCCCACCTCCACGCCGTCCGGCACGTAGGAGCCGACGATGACGAGGTCGGCGCGGCGCACCGTGTCGGCGTAGCGGTCGGCCAGCTCGTCCAGGCTGTCGTAGAGGGCGACGTCGCAGTAGTCGGGGCTGGGCAGGTCGCGGTTGTCGGCGTACCAGGGCTTGTCGCGCTCCAGGAACAGCACGCGGTGGCCGCGCGCCGCCATGCCCTTCAGCAGCGCGCGGAACGTGGTGGCGTGCCCGTTCCCCCAGGAGGAGGTGATGGACAGGCCGAGGACGACAACGTCGAGTGCACGGGCCATCACACACCCTCCACATGGCGGAAATGGGCGGCGTCGGTGCCGGACAGCAGCGCCTCCACCAGCACGGCGCGCTGTTCGTAGGTGTGGTGCGCCAGCACGCGCTTCAGCGCCGCCTGGCCGATGGCGTGCGCACGCTCCGGCGTCAGGGCCGCCACGTGTTCGGCCACCGCCGCACCGTCGCGGGCGACCAGCACCTCCGTGCCGGGTTCCAGGAACGTCTCGATGCCCACCCATTCGTCGGTGATCAGGCAGGCGCCGGCGCCGGCCGCCTCGAACACGCGGGTGGCGGGGGAATAGCCCATCCGCGCCATGCTCTCGCGCGAGATGTTCAGCACCGCCACGGCGGCGCAGTTCAGCGCGTTGTGGTCGGCGGTGTAGACGTGGCCGATGGCCTTCACGTTGCCCGGCAGCGGCTTGTCGTGCCAGCCGTTGCCGCCCAGCAGGAAGCGCTTGTCCGGCAGCCGCCCGGCGGCGTCCAGGAAGAACTGCTCCACCCGCGCCTCGCGGTCGGGCAGGCGGTTGCCGAGGAAGGTCAGGTCGGCGAAGAAGCGGGCGTCGAAGGGCACGGGGTGGTGCGTGGCCGGATCGAGCGCGTTGTAGATGGGCACGCAGGCCTGTGCCCCCAGCGCCTTGAACGCCGTCACCACCGGCGGCCCGCCGCCGTAGGTGAGCACGAGGTCGTATTTCGGGATCAGGCCGCGCAGCGGCTGCTCAGGCTCGGCGTCGAGCTGCGCCAGGGTGGCCGGCGCGTCCACGTCCCAATAGACGGCCAAACCGTCCGGGCGGCGGATCGACAGCACGCCGGCCGCCAGCTCGTCGTCGAAGACGCCGACGCCGCTGGCCTTCACCACCACATCGGCGCCGCGCGCGTGGTCGAGCGCGCCGTTGAGGCCGTCCTCGGTGGCCGGATAGACGACGACGCGCGCCCAGGGGGGATCGGGGATGTCGCGGTGCTTCTGCCGGTCGTAGGCGTCGGGCTCGTAGAAGGTCACCCGGTGGCCGCGCATGGCGAGCGCCCGGATGATGCCCCGGTAATAGGTCGCGGCGCCGTTCCAGTAGGCCGAAACCAGGCTCGAACCGAAGAACGCGATCTCGAGACCGGCCATCAGACGATGCCCTCCTTGATGTCGGTGGTGGCGATGTCGGTGTTGGCGATGCCGGTGGTGACGCCGAGCGTGCGGCAGACGGACAACAGCTCCTCCACCCGGTGCGCGCAGGTGTGGCGGCGGCGGATGGTCTCCAGGCCGGACCGCGCGATGCTCGCGGCCATGGCCGGCTCGTTCAGCAGGACGCGCAGCAGCTCCGCCATGGCGGTGCCGTTGCGGGCGACAAGGTAGTCGGCGCCGGGCCGGAACAGCCCTTCCGCGTCGTTCCAGGGGGCGGAGACCAGCGGGATGCCGCAGGCCAGCGCCTCGAACACGCGGATGGTCGGGATGCCGGGCAGCGCCTCCACATAGGGGCGGCGCGGCACGTGCACGGTCACCCGGTGGCGGGCGAAGGCGGCGGGCGCCTTGTGGTTGGCCAGCCAGCCGGCGTAGGCGATGCCCGACCGTTTCAGCGCCTCCAGCGCGTGGCCCGGGTAGCGCACGCCGTGCACCCGTGCGCGCAGCTTGAGATCGCGGACGGGACCCAGCAGGAATTCGTGCAGTTCGGCGGTGCGCTCGCCGTCGCCCCAATTGCCGACCCAGACGAGGTCGCCGTCCTCGGGCGCTCCGGGCATCGGGCGGAACAGGGCGGTGTCGGCGGCCTCGTGCCACGTCCAGGCGCGGCCGGTCCACCCCAGCCGCAGATAGCGCTCCCGCAGCACCTCGCCGAAGGCCAGCACGCCGTCGTAGGCGGAGAGGTCGAGCGCCGCCATCTCCTCCGGCTTCGACACGACGCGGTGGTGCGTGTCGTGGAACAGCAGGCGGTAGCGCCCGCCCCGCGCCCGGTGCCGGCCGATGCGGGCGACCAGCGCCGGATCGGTCCATTCGTGCACCAGCACGACGTCGGCCCCGTCCAGCGCCTCCTCCAGGTCGAGGGTGGCGGGGCTATAGGTCTCGGACGTCATGCCGGGGAAGGCGGCGTGGAAGTCGTCCACGGCGGCCGGACCGCCGTCGGCGAGCAGGTTGGACCGGCTCCATCCGTCGGCGGGCTCCAGCACGCGCACGGCGTGGCCGCGGGCCATCAGCTCGCGGACGATGCCGCGCAGGAAATGGGCGTTGCCGTGGTTCCAGCAGGAGACGAGGGAGTGGCAGAAGAGAACGAAGCGCATCGGCTTCCGCTTGTCGTTGGTGTGGCGCGGCCGGGGCCGCGTGTCGTGCCCATGGTTTCGTGTGGCGACCCGTCTGCGAAGCCCGGGAAAAGCGGTAATCGCTCCGCACGGGGGTAGCCTACCCGTAAGCCACGGGGCTTAGAGCGAAGTACGCCCCCTCTTAAGCCCCTCTCCCTTGACGGGAGAGGGGTTGGGGAGAGGGTGGCGCCGCGCAGCGGCCAGGAACTCTTCTTCCGCCCTGCCGGGCGTAAATCCCCCTCTCCCCAACCCCTCCCCCGCGAGGGGGGAGGGGCTTTGGTTCATGTTCGCGTGCGTCCTGTTCAGCAGGGTGGCGTACGCGTCCAGATAGCCGCGCGTCATCCGGGCGGCGGTGTACGTATGCGCCCGCCGCCGCGCGGCGACGGACAGCGCCTGCCGGCGCCGGGGATCGGCGGCGAGGCGGTTGAGTTCGCGCGCCAGCGCGTCGCGGTCGTCCGGGTCGGCGAACACCGCCGCCCCGTCCCACAACTCCCGCAGCGTCGGAATGTCGCCGAGCACCAGGGCGCAGCCGGCGAACGCCGCCTCCAGCGCGGCCAGCCCGAACGGCTCGTAACGGGCGGGCAGGGCGAAGACGGCGGCGCGGCCGAACCAGCGCGCCAGCTCCTCCGAAGGCACGCGGCCGAGGTGGCGGACGTGGCGCGGCGTGCGCACGCTGCCGTCCGGCCCGGACGCGTCGCCGGCCACCACCACCGGCCAGTCCACGCGCGGGGCGGCGGCGTCCAGCGCCGCGATGTTCTTGGCCTTGTCCCACACGCGCCCGGCGCTGAGGATGAAGGGCTGCTTGGGCAAGGGGCGGTAGAGGCCGGCGTCGCGGCCGTTGTGGATCATCCGGCGGCGCTGCAGGTCGCCGTAGAGGCGGCCCAGCGTGTCCAGCATGGCGTGCGTCGGCGCCACCACGAGGTCGGCAAGGCGCAGCCCGTCGGCCACGCGGGCAGAATAGCGGTCCCAGCCGGCCGGCGCGTCCTCCCCATGCACCGCCTGCCACCAGGAGCGCACGCAGGAATGCCCGACGCACAGCACCGGGGCGCGGAACGGCAGCGCCGCCTGGGCGTAGCCGTTGACGTGCACGACGCCGGGGCGGATCTTGCGCTCCAGGTCCAGCAGCCAGTCGCCGGCCTTCAGCAGGTCCGCGTCCGGGTCGGCCATCCATTCCAGGCGGAAGGGGGCCTCGTCCAGCGTCAGGCCCGGAATGCGCGCGGCGGCGGCGCGCTTGCGGTGGTCGACGCCGCCGCCCATCACCGCCAGCGAGGTGCCGACCCCCGCCCGCGCCAGCCCGCGCGCCAGTTCCAGCGCGTAATCCCAGACGCCGCCGACGGCGTCGGCGGTCATCAGGACACGGCGGGGGTGTGCGGCGGCCGTCACCTCAGTCGTCCCCCGCCACCGTTTCCAGTTCCCGGATCGGCAGGGGGCGCTCGTCCTGCAGGTCGCAGAAGGCGCCGTGGTGGGTCAGGTAGTGGTCCACCGCGCGCTCCCACGCCTCGTCGTCGGGCAGGCCCCAGCGCAGGCGGTATTCCGGAGAGCCGGGATAGGGGAACAGCGGCACCGGGTCGTTGGACCACACGCCGTGCTCCAGCATCATCGCCCGCCATTCCTTGATCTCGGCCGGGTCGTCGCTTTCCGTGCGGATCAGGTTGGCCTGCACGAAGGGCACGACTGTCTTGGCCAGGATCAGGCGCTGGCTCAGCTCGTCCGTGCCCATGCGGCACTTCTTGTCCAGCGCGGCGCGCCCCTCCACGCTCAGGCTCTCCACGCCCGCCTCGATGGACACGCAGCCGGCGCGGCCCAGCAGCTCGATCATCGGCGGCTTCCACAGGTCCAGCCGGGTCTGGATGCCGAATTTCACCGGCCGCTCTGCCAGCGCCTCCAGCAGCGGCTGGTTGGGCAGGAAGATCTCGTCGATGAAGTAGACGTACTCGACGCCCTGGGCGATCAGCCCGTCCAGTTCCTCCAGGATGACGGGAAGCGGGCGCTTGCGGTAGGCGTCGCGGAAGTTCTCCTTGGCGCAGAAGGTGCAGTTGTAGGGGCACCCGCGCGAGGTCTCCATCTCCGCCCCCGGCCCCGTCGGTGCGCCGTCGAAGCGGTGGTGGTGGTGGTGGTGCCGCCGGATCCATTCGTCCGGCCAGCGCAGCGCCGGCAGGTCTGCGAAGGCGGTCGCCGCCGGGCCGCCGTTGACGCGGACCTCGCCGCCGTCGCGCACGCACAGGTGTTGCAGCGTGCGCCAGTCGGCGCCCCAGTCGGCACCGCCGGCCATGCGGGCCAGCACCTCCTCGCACTCACCCATCACCACGGCCTCGACGCCCAGCTTGCGCAACGTCGCCTTGGGCGTGGTGGAGCCGTGCGGGCCGACGGCGACCATGCGGCCGCCGACGTCCTTCAGCGCCGCGACGGTGCGCATCGGCACGCGCAGTTCCGGCGGGGCGCAGCGCCAGAACAGGTAGCTGGGCGCCGTGGTGACCACCGTCATGTCCGGCCCGAAGGCGGCCACCCGCGCCCGCACATCGTCCAGCGTCAGGCCGAACAGCTGGGCGTCGACGATCTCCGCCGTATGCCCGGCGCGTTCCAGCAGCGCCTTGGCGCAGCCGTACTCCAGCGGCAAATGGGGCTCGCGGCAGCCGAAGTAGATGCTGCCGTCGAAGCTCCAGGGCGGGTTGACGAGCGCTACCCTCATGAGGCCACCCGCTGCAGGTCCGTTTGGGGCCTTTCCGCGGGAACCGTGGCGTCGGTCAGCCAGCGGCACAGCCGCGTCAGCCCCTCGTCGATGCCCACGCGCGGGCGCCAGCCGGTGCGGGCGAAGAAGCGCTGCGTGCTCGACACGTACCAGGGCTGGTCGCCCGGCCGCCATTCGTCGTAGCGCAGGATCGCCTTGCGGCCGATCAGGCGCGGCATGCGGTCCAGCAGCTCGTGCAGGCTGATGGCGTTCTCCGGCCCGCCGCCGATGTTGTAGGCCTCGCCGCTCAGCGACGCCATGCGGTCGGACGCCAGCAGCAGCGCGTCCACGAGGTCGTCGACGAACAGCACGTCGCGCACCTGCCGGCCGTCGCCGTAGAGCGTGATCGCCTCCTCCGCCAGCACGCGCTTCAGGAAATGGGCGACCCAGCCCTGGTCCTCGGTGCCGAACTGGTGGGGGCCGTAGATGCAGCTCATGCGGAAGACGGCGCAGGGCAGGCCGAAGGTGCGGGCGTAGTCCAGCACGTACTGGTCCGCGGCACCCTTGGAGCAGCCGTAGGGGCTGGCGAAGTCGAGCGGCTGTTCTTCCGACACGCCGCGCCCCGCCATCAGCGCGTCGCGCGGGACGTAGCGTTCGCCGCTGACGGCGAAGGTGACGCCCGGCAGCTTGCCGTACACCTTGTTGGTTGAGGTGAAGACCAGCGGCGGCGGCTTGGCGCACGCCCGCGCCGCCTCCAGCAGGTTCAGCGTGCCGGCGGCGTTGACCATGAAGTCGTGCACTGGGTCGACGAGGCTGGTGGTCACTGCCACCTGGGCCGCCAGATGGAAGACCCGCTCGGCCCGCGCCACGGCGGCGTCGACGATGGCGCGCTCGCGCAGGTCGCCGACCACGGCCTCCACCGCGTCGCCGTGCGTGGCCTGCAGCCACGCGAGGTTCTGCTCCACCCCCGCGCGCGACAGGTTGTCGAGGATCAGCACCCGCTTGCCGTTCGAGGCGAGGCGGTGGGCGAGGTTGCAGCCGATGAAGCCGGCGCCGCCGGTGATCAGCACGCGGTCTGGTTTCGGACGCCCGCTCATGCCGACAGTCCCCGGCCGGCGAGTTCGCGGTTCATCTCCTCGATGCGATCGATGGCGATCTGCCGGCTCAACCATTCCGACAGCTCGGCCAGACCGTCCTCCAGCGTGACGCGCGGCTCGTAGCCCAGCACCGTGCGCGCCGCCGTGATGTCCGGCCAGCAGTGGCGGATGTCGCCGACGCGGCAGCGGCCGGTGATCTCGGGCGCGATGTCCTCGCGCCCGACCGCCGTGCACAGCGCCGCCGCCGCCTCGCGCACCGTGCGCCTGACGCCGCTGCCGACGTTGAAGACCTGCCCCGCCGCCTCCGGCGTGGTCAGGCTGAGGCGCAGCGACTGCACGACGTCGTCGACGTGGACGAAGTCGCGCGTCTGCAAGCCGTCCTCGAAGATCAGCGGCGCCTTGCCGTTCAGCAGGCGCACGGCGAAGTTCGCCAGCACGCCGGTGTAGGGGTTGGACAGCGCCTGCCGCGTGCCGTAGCAGTTCCAGAAGCGGAGCGCCGTGGTGGGGATGCCGTACGCCTCGCCGATCAGCAGGCCCAGGCGCTCCTGCACGTACTTGTTGAGGGCGTAGACGGAGGCGAGCGTCGGCACCACGCCCTCGTGCGTCGCGGCGGGCCGGATGCCCCCGCGCCCCGCCACCTCGTGCTCCCAGCGGCCGGCCTTCATCTGCTCCACCGTGCGGGGGCCGACCTGCACGGGGCGTCCCTCGGCATCCACGTACAGGCCTTCGCCGTACACGCTCATGCTGGAGGCGACGACGAGGCGGCCGACCGGGCGGGCGATCAGCGCCTCCATCAGCACGGCGGTGCCGTGGTCGTTGACGCCCACGTACTCGCCGACCTGGTACATGCTCTGCCCGACGCCGACGCGGGCGGCGAGGTGCACCACCGCGTCCACGCCCTGCAACGCGGTCTTCACGGCGTCGGCGTCGCGGACGTCGCCGACCTGCAAATCGACTTCGGGGGCGAGGTAATCCGGGCGGCGGCCCGCTTCCCCATGAACCTGTTCGTCCAAGGAATCCAGAACGCGAACACGGTATCCCAACGCCAACAGCTCATCGGCGAGGTGCGAGCCGATAAAGCCGGCACCGCCGGTGATGAGAACTCGTTGGTTCATGGGGTCGGCCCTCCAAAATCTCTCGTTCGTTAGGGGCGTGAACGCAAGCCGTTCCGGGCGAGTTCCTTGAGGGTGCTGGTTTCTTCGATTTCTTCCGGTGTAAGCCCCGGGGCTCCAACGCACTTGCGAATCAACCGCAGAATGCAGGCCAAGTTGCGAATCCGCATGGGCGCTTCGGGGCTAGCCCCTTGGAAGACGTGGCGGGCGGGCGTCGGCTAACGGCGTGGACGGAACAAGACTTGGATGGTTTTCAGTCGCTCTGTTAGACTGCTGACGATCATGCCCGCGCGGGCGTGGCCGATCGGACGGCGTGCCGGTCCGACGACGGAAGAAGAACGGGTGGGGCATGGACTACACGGTCCGGGACGGGGACGGCGTCCGCGAGGTCTTTCTCAAGGGACAACTGACGTTCGAGGCGGACGACGACTTCCGGAAGATCATCGGCGGCATGGAGAAGGACCGGACCGGCGCCGGCGTGCCGGAGATGGTGCTGGACATGGCCGGGCTGGATTTCATCGATTCGGCGGGGCTGGGGCTGCTGGTGCTGGCCAACAACACGGCCAACCGGTGCCAGGTCCGGCTGAAGATGCGCGGGCCCAGGGGGCAGGTGCGCGAGATGATCGAGATTTCCGAGTTCCACACCCTCATCCCCTGCGACTTCTGAGGCGGCGGGCCCGTCGGCATGGACAGCGCGGCCATCGACACCCGCTCCACGGGGCTGCGCGCCCTGGTGGGCCGGCCGACGCGGCGCGGTGCGGCGCGGCTCGCGCGCTGGCTGGCGACGCTGGGCCTGCGCCACGTCGACGTGGCGGCGGGCGGGGAGGAGGTGCTGGCCCTGGCCGGGCGGCGGCCGGATCTCGTGCTGCTCGATTCAGGGCTCGCCGACGGGCGGCTGATCGCGCGCCTGCGCGCGCAAGCCGGGATGGCCGAGGTGCCGGTCCTGATGATTGGCCGCTTCGCCGGCCCGCGGGAGCGGGCGCGGATCCTGGCGCTGGGCGCCACCGACGTGATCGATCGGCCGGCGACGCTGGCCGAGGTGGCGGCGCGGCTGCGCGTGCACGTGGAGAACCGCTCGCTCGACCGCAGCCTGCGCGAGGTGATCCGCAGCCTCCAGGGCTTCCACACCGACACCGTGGAGCGGATGAAGGTGGCGCGGGGCATGCAGCTCGCCCTGCTGCCGTCCGAGTCGCTGCGGGGCGAGCTGCAGCGGCGTTACGGCGTGCGGCTCGACCATCATTTCGAATCGAGTTCGGAGCTGGGCGGCGACCTGTGGGGGGCGCGGGCGCTGGGGCCGGAGCGGTTCGCGGTGTTCCTGTGCGACTTCACCGGCCACGGCGTGGCGGCGGCGCTCAACACCTTCCGCCTGCACGCGCTGATGGCGCGGATCGAACTGCCGGGCGACGACCCGGCGGCGATGCTGGAGGCGCTGAACGGCCTGCTGGCCGGGCTGCTGCCGGAGACGCAGTTCGCCACCATGCTCTACGCGGTGGTCGACACCGCGGCCGACCGCCTGACCTACGCCACGGCCGGCGCGCCGCGCCCGCTGGTCGGCACGCCGGACGGCGGCACCGTGGTGGGCGAGAGCGTCGGCTGGCCGCTGGGCGTCTCGCCCAGGGCCACGTACCGGAACCGGGAGATGGCGTTCCCGCCCGGCTCCTTCCTGTTCCTGTTCTCCGACGCGCTGTACGAATCGCGCGACTGGGAGGGGCGGCCGTTCGGCTATGAGGGCGTGCAGGAGCTGCTGCGCTGGTCCAGCCATGAACATGAAGGGGAGAACGTGCTGGCCGTGCTGCTGGAGCGCTATTTCGCGGTGATGCCCCGCCCGCTGGCGGACGACCTGACGGCGATCTGGATCGGGCGGAAGCGTGATTGACGTCACCCGCCCCGGTGCCGTGCGATCTCCACCGTGCCCACCACCGTGTTGCCGCAGCCGAGGTAGCGCACGTCGTCGAAGCTGACGCTGCGCGCCAGCGCGATGCCGCGGCCGTGCAGGTCGCGGGCGCGGGCGGGGTCCGCGTCCAGGTAGGCGCGCCAGTCGAAGCCCTGGCCCTGGTCGGTGATGGTGTAGGTGATGCGCTCCGCGTCGCGCTCGAACCGCACGGTGGCGTGCTTGTCGCGGTTCTCGGCCAGCGCCAGCCGCGCCTCGATCTCGCGCTTCAGGATGTTGGAGGCCTTCAGCCGGCTCTTGGTGGCGAAGCCGATGCCCAGGTTGCCGTGCTCCACCGCGTTCATCAGCAGTTCCATCAGGCCGAACGTCAGCTTGCGCGCGTTCGGGCTGGCGGCGGCCAGCGTGATCGCCAGGTTGTGCGCGTCGCGCGGCGTGCGGAAGCGGAAGGACCCGGATTGCAGCAGCGCCATGGCGTCGGTGCGCGAGCGCACGTCGCCCTCCAGCCGCTTGAGGCGGGTGTAGTCCTCCACCGCCGCGGCCGCCACGGAGCGCAGCAGTTCGCCGTCGTAGGGCTTGGTCAGGTAGTAGAAGACGCCGGCCTGGATCGCCTCCGCCACCTCGCCGGAGGAATCGGCGATGGTCTGCATGATCACCGGGATCTGCGCCAGTTCCGGATCGCCGCGCAGCACCTCCAGGAAGGCGAGGCCGTCCATGCCCGGCATGCGCCGGTCCAGCAGGATGACGTGCACGTCGTGGCGGCGCGACTTCAGCACCTTCCACGCCTCCGCCCCGTCGGCGGCGTCGACGGTGGCGTAGCCCAGCCGCGCCAGATGGCCGGCGACGACGGCCCGGTTCATCTCCTCGTCATCGACCACCAGGGCCGTTACGGGACCTGCCATGGCGCTGCTCTCCAAAGGCGCGATCACGCGACATAATCGCAGGCAGTGTTAAGAAACGGTTGGCGCGGGCGCCGGTGTTTCCACCGTGGCGGGTGGGGCGTGCTGGCGGCGCACCCGCTCCAGCGCGGCGGCCAGCGCGTCGACGGCGTCCATGGTCACGGCGGCCCCGTCGCCGTGGCGCGCCGCCGCCACGATGCGGGCGGCCGTGTCCGCCATCTCGCGGAAGCCGACGCTGCCGGCGGAGCCCTTCAGCACGTGCGCCTCGCGGCCGGCGCGCTCCAGGTCGCCGTCGCGCACCGCCTCGCGCAGCTGGCGGAGGTGTCCGGGGCAGTCGCGGAAGAAGGTCTGCATCAGGCGGATGAAGCCGTCGGCGCCCATGGCGTCGCGCAGCTCCTCGATCTTGGCGCGGTCGACCGGAGAGGCCGCCGCCGGCAGCGGCGTGCCGAGGGGGGCAGGCACCTCGCCCGGCGTGCACCCGCCGCGCCGGCCGGCCCAGCGCTGCACGGTGGCGAGCAGCTGTTCGGAATGGATGGGCTTGGACAGATAGTCGTCCATGCCGGCGGCGAGGCAGGTCAGGTCGTCGCCGCGCATGGCGTTGGCCGTGATGGCGACGACGGGCACCCGGCCGCGCTCGCCGGGCAGGGCGCGGATGGCGCGGGTCGCCTCCAGCCCGTCCATCTCCGGCATCTGCACGTCCATCAGCACGAGGTCGTAGGACACCGACCGCACGGCGCCGACGGCGTCCGCGCCGTTCGCCACCGAATCCGCCGCGTGGCCGGCGCGGCGCAGCAGCGCCAGGGTGAGCTGCTGGTTGACCGGGTTGTCCTCGGCCACCAGGATCCGGCAGCGCCGCGCCGCAAGCGGCGCCAATTCGGAATGTTTGGGTTCGGTAGGCCGGGGCTCCGAAAGCCTGGGTTCGGAAGAATGGGCCTCGGGTGCCGGCGGTTCGGCGTCGAGCAGGCGGGACAGGCAGGCCTTCAGCGACGCCAGCCGCACCGGCTTGGCAAGGTGCGCCTCCACGGCGGTCGCCCCGGCGTCCTCCTCGCCACCCTGGGAGGAGGCCAGCGCCAAGCGCAGGCAGGCCAGCTCCGGCGTGGCGCGGATGCGCGCGGCCAGATCCACCCCGCTGGTGCCGGGCATGCGGTGGTCGAGGATGGCGGCGTGGTAGGGACGGGGACCGGCGGCGGCGGTGCTCAGCCGGGCGAACGCCGAATCGGCGTCGTCGGCGCAGTCCGCCTCGATGCCGAAGGCCGCCAGCTGGCGGACCAGAAGCTCGCGGTTGGCCGCCACGTCGTCCACCACCAGCACGCGCCGCCCCTGCCAGTCGGGCGCCGGGGCGTCGAGGCGCGCGGCGCCCGCCCGCAGCGGCACGGTGAACCAGAAGATGCTGCCGTGGCCGGGTGCGCTTTCCACGCCGATCTCGCCGCCCATCAGCTCGGTCAGGCGCCTGGAGATGGCGAGGCCGAGGCCGGTGCCGCCGTGCCGCCGCGCGGCGGCGGGGTCGACCTGCGAGAACATGGTGAACAGGCGCGCGTGCTCGCTCTGCGGGATGCCGATGCCGGTGTCGCGCACCTCGAAGCGCACGCGGGCGCGGCCGCCCTCCACCGCCTCCTCGGACAGCAGAATGGTGACGCTGCCCTCGTCGGTGAACTTCACGGCGTTTCCGGCGAGGTTGATGAGGATCTGCCGCAGCCGCGCTGCGTCGCCGACCACCGGCCCGCGCAGCGTCGGCGGCACGAAGCTGGCGAGGTTCACGCCCTTGGCCAGCGCGCGGGATGCCAGGATCTCCACCACGCTCTCGACCAGCGGCACCAGCTCGAACTCGGCCTCGTCCAGCGTCAGCTTGCCGGCGTCGATCTTCGAGAAGTCCAGGATGTCGTTGATGACGACCAGCAGCGATTCCGCCGAGTCGCGGATCGTCGCGGCGTAGGACCGCTGCTCCTCCGCCAGCGGCGTGTCGAGCAGCAGGCCGGCCATGCCGATCACGCCGTTCATCGGCGTGCGGATCTCGTGGCTCATGGTCGCCAGGAATTCCATCTTCAGGCGCTGGCCGGCCTCCGCCCGCTCCTTCGCCTCGCGCAGGTCCTGCTCGGCCCGCTTGCGCTCGGCCAGGTCGCGGACGATGGCGGCGTACAGGGTGCCGCCCTCGGCCGGCACGGCCGCCACCGAGACGTCGAGCGGGAAGGCCGCGCCGTCGGCGTGCATGGCCGTCACCTCCCGGCTCAGCCCGACCAGCGACTGGGGCTGGGTGTCCGGCGGGATCAGCGCCGCGATGTCGCGGCCGAGCAGGTCGCCGGGGGCATAGCCGAAGATGCGGTGGGCGGCCGGGTTGGCGCTTTCGATGGTGCCGTCGGCGCGGGTGGTGAGGATGCCCTCGACCGCCGTCTCCAGGATGGCGTTGAGGCGGGCGTTGCCTTCGTGCAGCGCGGACGCCTGCCGGCGCACCAGGGCGATGGAGCGCGTCAGCATCACCGCGAACAGCGCGATCACCACGATGAAGCCGGCGACGATCAGGCCGCCGGCCATCAGGTTGTCGCGCCACCCGGCCAGCTCCTCCGCCTCGTCCCGGCTGATGGCGAGCACCAGCGGCCAGATGGGTGTCGCGCGGTAGGCGGTGATGAGCGTCCGCCCGCCAGGGCCGGGGCCGGGGCCGCGGAATACGCCGTGCTCGGCGCGCGGCAGCTGGTTGTGGAACAGCTCGCTCTCCGCCTCCGCCCGGCCGATCTGGTCGGCCTGGAAGGGCACGCCCGTCAGCAGGACGCCGTCGTAGCGGTACAGCGCGACCGAACCGCCACCCCCCTCCTGCACCGTGCCGTAGATGCCCTGCAGGTATTCCGGGTTGACGGAGGCGACGACGACGCCCTGGAAGCCGCCGCCGCTGTCGCGCACCGCCCGGCTCATCGGCAGCAGCCAGCGGCCCGAGTGGTCGTCGGGGGCCGGCGGCAGGACGAGGTTGCGGCCGCGCACCGGCAGGCCGATGAACAGCCCCTTCGCCTTGCCCAACTCCTGCATGCGGAAGAAGTCGCGGTCGACGAAGGGCACGCCGGTGAGCTGCGAATCCTCGGTCGTGGCGATGGCGCGCCCGCCGGAGTCCAAAAGCGTGAGCGAGCGCAGGTGCGGCGAGCGGCGCAGCCGTTCGCCCAGCAGGGCCAGCGCCTCGAACCGCTCGGCCGCGGTTTCCGGCAGGCCGGTCGAGAAGGCGTCGGCGACGGAGGCGAGGGTCACGTCCACCGACTGCACGGTGCGGGTGGTGCTGGCCTCCAGCGCGCTCGCCAGATTGCCCAGCGTGTGCTCGGCCTTTTGCAGTGACAGGGAGCGGCCGACCTGGAACTGGTAGCCGAAATCGAACAGCAGCGCCGCCACCGAAATGAGCGCGAACGCCAGCATGCCGGCCGGATTCAGGAAGACGCCATGCCTTTTCATTGTCTTGCCCAAATCCCCCGCGCGGGCGCCATACGGTCGCACTCCGAACCGGCTATGAAAAATGGTAGAGTGTCGCGGATGATCGCGCAAGCGACGGGGTTGTGACCGGTGGCGGGGGTGTGACGTGGGAATGGTGTCGAAGCGGGCGTGGACGCTGCGCCGGTTGGCCGCCGTGGTGTCGGGGGTGCTGGTGTCGGGGGTGCTCATGCTGGCGCCCGAACCGGCCGCCGCCCAGGGGCGCGCCCGCGAACGCGTGGCCCAGGTGCAGGAGACCGGCGTGCTGCGCGTGTGCATGTGGCCGGATTACTACTCCATCTCCTACCGCAACGAGCGCACCGGCGAGCTGCAGGGCATCGACATCGAGCTGGCGCGCGCCTTCGCCGCCGACCTCGGCGTGCGGGTGAGCTTCGTCGAGACCAGCTTCGCCAAGTTCATCGATGACCTGCTGGCCGACCGCTGCGACATCGGCATGTTCGCCATCGGCGCCACGCCGGCGCGCGCCCAGCGCGTGGCGTTCAGCCAGCCCTACCTGCGCAGCGACATCTACGCCGTCACCACCCGCACCAACCCGCGCGTCAACGGCTGGGCCGACATCGACCGCGACGGCATGGTGGTGGCCGTGCAGACCGGCACGCTGATGGACGCCTTCGCCCGCGAGCACATCCGCCGCGCCCGCATCGTCGCCGTCGCCCGCCCGCAGGAGCGCGAGGACGAGGTGCAGTCCGGCCGCGCCGACGCCTTCCTCACCGACTATCCCTACGGCGTGCGCATGCTGGCCTTCGCGCCCTGGGCGCGGCTGATCGTGCCCGACCCGCCGGTGCACGTGACGCCCTACGCCTACGCCGTGGCGCCGGGCGACGCGGCGTGGCTGGCGCGGGTCAACGAATTCGTCGCGGCGATCAGGAAGGACGGCCGGCTGGAGGCCGCGGCGGCGCGCAACAACCTGCTGCCCATCGTCGCCCGCGACTGACCCTGCGGGGGAACGGCCGTCCGCCCCGCATGGTTTTAGGCGATGGGGTTGAAGGCGGTTGGGAAGGTGGCCCATGGGCTGGTTCGGATCCGCGGAGCGCTACGCCGACCGCCGCGACGCCGGGCGGCGGCTCGCGCCCGACCTGATGGTCTACAAGGACCGCGCGCCGGTGGTGCTGGGGCTGGCGCGGGGCGGGCTGGCGGTCGGCGTGGAGATCGCGCGGGTGCTGGGCTGCCCGCTGGAGCCCGTGTTCGTCCGCAAGATCGGCGTGCCGCATCACGAGGAGCTGGCGGCCGGCGCCGTGGTGGATGGCCCCACGCCGGAGATCGTCACCAACCCGGACGTCTGCCGCATGGCCCGCGTGCCGGAGAGCTACATCGCGGCGGAAGCGGCACGCCAGCTGGCGGAGATCGCCCGGCGCCGCGGCGCCTACCTGGGCGACCGGCCGCCGGCCGACGTGGCCGGGCGCACGGCCATCGTGGTGGACGACGGGATCGCCACGGGGGCCAGCATGCGCGCCGCCCTGATCGCCGTGCGGCGGGCCGGCCCGGCGGCGCTGGTCATGGCGGTGCCGGTCGGCGCCGACGACACGCTGCGGGAGATGGAG
>Ga0196976_1000719_pt1 | contig 19122 bp, 15 predicted proteins | sample S3v_513CmetaG_FD_148644 | JGI IMG/M metagenome (GOLD analysis project Ga0196976, IMG submission 148644) | Soil microbial communities from Anza Borrego desert, Southern California, United States - S3+v_5-13C | ecosystem: Environmental > Terrestrial > Soil > Desert | place: USA: California...
CACTGCACTTGCGATGAATGCAGCGTGGATGATCCGTGCCAGTTTCAATGACGCGTCCAATTAGCGCCTCCGCCCGTTGCCGTTACGAACAGATCAGAGTAGATTGTGCCTCACTGAGGGTGGCAGCAAAATCCCTGACGTGCAAGCCCGCGGAGGCAAGCATGTATCGCGAGTTCAAGGCGTTCCTGCTGAAACACAATGTGATGGCCCTTGCGGTGGCCTTTATCCTCGGTGCTGCTGTGAGTAAGGTGGTTGCGGCACTGGTAACGGACATCCTGATGCCCACGATTGGGTTGGCCCTGCCCGGAGGAGACTGGCGTGAGATGACCATGCCGATCGGAGGCGCTCGGTTGCTGATCGGAGATTTCATGGGGGCCGTTCTAGATTTCCTGATCATTGCCTTTGCCGTATTCATCATTGGCAAGGCATTGCTCAGGCCGGAGCCCACGCCGGAGACGAAGACTTGCCCGGCATGCCTGGAAGTGATTGCCGCCGGTGCGAGCCGCTGCAAGTACTGCACCGAGGTGCAGACCGGGGCCCAAGCTGTAAGAGCGTGACGAGCGGAACGGTGGGCCGGAACACAGAAAGGCCTCCGCCGAAGCGGAGGCCTTTTGGAATGCGTGGCTACTTCTGAACTTTTTCGTACTTGCGGCGGAAGCGCTCGATGCGGCCGGCGGTGTCGATGATCTTCTGCTTGCCGGTGAAGAAGGGGTGGCACGCCGAGCAGATTTCGACGTGGATGTCGCCCTTATTGGTCGAGCGGGTCGTGAAATGGTTGCCGCACGCGCACTGTACGCGCACTTCGTTGTACGCTGGGTGGATAGCTGCCTTCATAAACCTTCCTAAATCTTGCGAAACACTTCGCGAAAAGACTGATTCTACAGGAATAGGGCTGTTTTCGGCAAATCTGGTGCCGGACCGGGCGTGCGCCCGTGTTCTGAACAATGCCTGAAAGGGTGCTCAAACGCGTGAGAGGGCAGGCCGACATGCCTGCCCTCGAACCTTGTTCGGATGCCGGGTTGCGGCTATTTTGCCTTGTTTACTGCCTTCTTCAGTTCGACTCCAGCCGAGAAGCGCGCGACGCGGCGTGCGGCAATCTTGATCAGAGCCCCGGTTTGCGGGTTGCGGCCGTTGCGGGCCTTGCGCTGCGACACGCAGAACGTGCCGAAGCCCGATAGCGTCACGCGGTCGCCCTTCTTCAGTGCGCCGGTAATCGCGTCCACCATGGTGTCAATGGCCGTTGCGGCCTGTGTCTTGCTGATCTTTGAGGCCCCTGCGATTCGGTCCACCAAATCGGCTTTGTTCATAGCAGGCTCCTGCGGAGGTGTGCACCTACGGGGACGCAATTATTCCCATCTGGCCCGCAAAGTCAAGCATGTAACGGGTGACAGCGAACGGGGAGCAGGAAACAGCTGACAGCAAACATCGTTTCCTGTTACACGCCCCCTGTTACTGTGTGCTGTCCACTCAGGCGGCCACCTCCTCTCTTCTCGGCACTTGCAGGGCGAGGTTGAGTAGTTCTCCGAGTTCGCGGAAACGGGTTGCCCACGCACTGTCTGCATCAGCGGTGAGGTCCGGCGTGGTTTGCAGCAGATCGTTAAAGGCGTTCTGGACCTTCCACAGGTCCACTTCGAAGGGCAAGACCTTTGCGGCCTGTACCAGGTCGCATAAATGGTCCAGGGCAGCGGCGTCGATCGGATTCTGAAGCACAGCGTCGGCCGCGTCGCCGAGGCGCTTCTTCAGCAAGTAGCTCAATCCGGCATGGTCGAGCATCACGTGCTCGCTGCCTGCGGCTTCGACCAGCGTCCTGACCCGCTGCACGTCCACGGCGGGTGCGGCCAACTCCTCCCGCAATTGCATGTTGATGACAAACTCGCCCGTTATGCGCAGCACCTCGGGCAAGGCCATGTGGATATCGGCAAGGAAGCGCACGAGAGGTCCGTGTAGCTCGTGCAGGTGGCGGTATGCCATTTCGGCGTCCGCCAGTACCGAACGCATGATCTCGTCCAAGACCTTGCGCTGCTCGTCGCGGAAGAGCGACTTGAGGGAATACGTGTGTCCGTCGAAGTGCTTGCTTATTGCTATCACTGCGCCGGGAATGTCGGCGCGCCCGAATGCATCGGTTAGATCGGCCTTCGTGCCTGCAAACGCATCGGGTCCGCGGAAGTGGCGCACACCTGCGGTTACGTTATGGTCGCCGAGGTGCACGGCGCCGAACGCCAATTCGGCTGAGTCCCCAGTGACCTGGGACCGAATCTCCGCGCGGCCAACGGACAGCCGTGAACGCCCATATTGCTCGCGGTGGCTCTCCAGTACGGTGACGTCGTAGCAGTAGATCTCACTGCGCTCCGCATAGTCTTCGAAGATGGAACTGATGGCGTAGTGCGCACCCACCGCCAGCAGATCGAGAATTGCGGGCTTAATCCACTTGCGGTAAATGTTCGCGCCATCCACGTACTCGGGCACGTTGCTCTTTGCATGTGCCAGCCTGTCGAGGAATCCGGGCTCGAAGTCCTGCCCGAAGACGTCGTTGGCCAATTGCAGCGCGCGGCCGGCGTAAAAGATCACCTGCACGGTTTCAATGCCTGTCAGCTCGTCGAAGAACCAGCCGCAGGAGGTGTACATGAGCATGGCGTGGCGCTGCATCTCCAGAAGCTTCAATGCCCGCGTTCTCTCGTCGGGAAGGAGTTCGCGGACGGCATTCTCGGCGATGAACCGGTCGATACCCTCCGGAGAGCGGTCGAGCAAGACGTTCACGTACACGTCGCGCGCACGCCAGGGATCCTTCAGGAGTGCGCGGCCCTTCTCTTCGTATAGCTCGGTGAGTTCGTCCCGCAGCCAGTCAAGCGCCTTGCGCAACGGCTCTCGCCAGTGCTGGCGCCAACCGGGCTTCATGCCCGAATTGCAGCCACAATCGGAGCGCCACCGCTCGACACCATGAGCGCAGGACCAGGATGTGTTCTCGACGATCTGCGCCTCGACTTCCGGCGGGTGTTTTTCGAGATACTCGCCGTAGTTTGTGATTTTCGCGAGGTTCTGCGATTCGATGTGATGCAGAGCGTAAGCCAGCGCCATGTCGCCGTGCGGATGATGATGGCCGTAGGTCTCGCCGTCGGTGGCGATGTGCATCATCTGAGGCCACTTTCGGGCGTCGCTGAAGCCGCCGACCAGCCTCGATGCAAAATTCTCGCCACTCGAGAGCAGTTTTTCGAATGCCACCGCCCGTGAGATCGGTCCGTCGTAGAAGAAGAGACTGATCGATCTGCCCGAAGGCAGGTGACACACATAAGCTCGCGTGGGATCGACGTTTCCGCCCTCGACGTTCAGCCAATTGCGTCCGCGCTTTTTCCGGACGGCCTTCGCCTGGTGTGGCGCAAGAATCGTGAATTTGATTCCCTGCTCCGCCAGGACTTCAAGCGTTTCCGTATCCACCGCCGTTTCGGCCAGCCACATTCCTTCGGGAAAACGACCGAAGCGCCTTTCGAAATCCCTGATGCCCCAGATGACCTGCGTCTGTTTGTCGCGGCGGCTGGAGAGCGGCAGGATCATGTGGTTGTAAACCTGTGCAATGGCTGATCCGTGTCCGCCGAAGCGCTTCTGGCTGTCCTTATCGGCCTGGAGAATCCGCTGATACGTATCCGGCGCCGCCTGCTCCATCCAACTCAGAAGTGTTGGCCCGAAATTGAAGCTGATCTTTCCGTAGTTGTTGATGATCTGGGTAATCCGCCCCTGGCCGTCGAGAATGCGCGATGCCGCGTTGGGCGCGTAGCACTCGGCAGTAATCCGCTCATTCCAGTCGTGGTAAGGGTAGGCCGAATCCTGAAGTTCCACCGCCTCAAGCCATGGATTCTCCCGCGGTGGTTGATAGAAGTGGCAGTGAATACAGATATAACGATCCATCGAATGCCTCGCACATTGGATGCTTACCTATGGCGGCGCAGACTGCCCCGGAGGGTACTCCTCAGCGGGGCTAAGCAGCCATGCGCGTGGTTCCAAGTCGAGCGCTTGCTGGCAACAACCTGTCTCTTCCGGGCTCCGGTCAGGCCACTTCCTTCTCTCCCACCCGCGCCTGCCCCGGTACTAAGCCGGCAGAGTCCACTGCGGGGCATTCGCCAACGATCGGCTCGCAGGCGGCGTTGGGCATTGCGACGTTTGCGGGTTCCGAGGCAGAGCCATCCAGAAACTGCTCTTCTTCCGTCGAGCCATGCAGGGCAGTGACGGACGAGTTGCGGCCTGTAACCACCTGCGTGATCTCGTCGAAGTACCCGGTGCCGACGAAGCGCTGGTGCCTCACGGCTTCGTACCCGTACTGCGCCTCGCGATGGAACTCCTTCTCCTGCAGGCGCGAATAGGCAGACATGCCGGAGTCGCGGTAGCCTCGCGCCAGTTCGAAGACGGCGAGGTTCATGGCATGGAAACCTGCAAGGGTAATGAACTGGTACTTGTATCCCATTTCCGCCAACGCCGAACGGAAACCGGCGATTGTTTTCTCGTCGAGCTTCTTGCGCCAATTGAACGACGGCGAGCAGTTGTAGGCCAGCAACTTGCCTGGATAGTGCTTGTGAATGCCATCGGCGAAACGATGCGCTTCATCAAGGTTCGGTTCGCTAGTCTCGCACCAGATGAGGTCGCAGTAGGGCGCGTATGCAACGCCGCGTGCGATTGCGCAGTCGAGTCCCGCACGAATGCGGCAGAAGCCTTCCACCGTGCGTTCTCTTGAGGTGATCCACTCGCGGTCGCGGGGATCGATGTCGCTGGTGATGAGCCCGGCGCTGTTTGCATCGGTGCGGGCGATTACCAGCGTGTTCACGCCCATGACGTCAGCCGCCAGGCGAGCGGCCACCAACTTCTGGATCGCTTCCTGGGTCGGAACGAGCACTTTCCCGCCGAGGTGTCCGCACTTCTTCGCGGACGACAGCTGGTCCTCGAAGTGCACGGCAGCGGCGCCAGCTTCAATCATGGCGCGCATAAGCTCGTACGCGTTCAGGATTCCGCCGAAGCCCGCTTCCGCATCGGCCACGATGGGCACGAACCAGTTCACGCCGTTCCTGCCTTCAGAGTGATGAATCTGGTCGGCACGCAGGAGCGCATTGTTGATGCGGCGCACGAGATGGGGAACGCTGTCGGCGGGATACAGGCTCTGGTCGGGGTACGTATGCGCTGCCTCGTTGTTGTCTGCCGCAACCTGCCAGCCGCTGACGTAGATCGTCTGGAGGCCCGCACGTACCATCTGGACCGCCTGGTTGCCGGTTAGGGCGCCGAGGCCGGCTACGTAAGGCTGCTCGTGCAGCATTTGCCAAAGCCGCTCTGCACCTAGCTTTGCCAGCGTGTGCTCAACATGCAGCGTTCCTCTAAGCCGCGCAACGTCTTCGGCCGTGTAGGGCCGTTCGATGCCGTGCCAGCGCGCGTCATCCCACTTCAACTCAGGAAAGCTGTTCCGTTCAGTCATGCCACCACCCCGATCCAAAGTCGTCTGCACCTGCCGGCAACGAATCGCGCCAGCGAAGGTCTTGTGTCCAGCTAGAACGGGTTGAACTCGCCGTTCGTGATCATCGCTTCGCCTATCCGGCGAGCCTCGCGGAGGGTCTCCGGTGTACCCACATCCGCGCGCTGTGGGTTTGCCATGATCTTTTCCAGTTCCTCATCAAACAGTTGGGTGATCAGCGCTGGAGTGTGCGGCACCGGATCGCCGCGTTCGTCAACGATGGGCGTGTGTTCCCAGTGCTTCATGCGTTGCGAAATCATGAGGCGGTAGATGCGGTCGGTCGCAAGGTCTTCCATGTATCCATCGAGAAGACTTGCGCCTTTGCCGTTGAGTACACCGTTGTGGTAGCGGATGACGGTTCGCACCGCGGCACGCGTACCTGCCAGCGTTCGCGCCCCAACGCCGACTGGCAGGGGACGCAGGTCGGGATAACGTTCGGCATTCGCGGGACGCCTTTGCACCTGGTTCGGTTCCGGAAACTGCTTTACCGCTATCTCGTTCTGGTCCGGATGCCCGGTCCACGCGCCGTCCATCAGGCACTCAGCCTCGTTCCTTTTGTCTTTTTCAAGAACACTGAGGGCACGCGCATTCAGTTCCGCGTCCTCACGGCTGGGGTAGAGCGCCGTCATCCCGCCAATGGCGAGGATGCCGCGCCTGTGGCAAATCTCGGCCATGAGCACGCGAACGCGCTGGAAGAACTCGACATTGTGCGGAATCGTGTTGCGGTCGGGCAGCACCCATCGGGAATCAGCAAGGGTGTAGTGGATGAGACTCGCCATGTAGTCCCAGCGGCCAAGATTCAAGCCCACGATGTGATCGCGGAGGTTGTAGATGAATTCCTCCATCTCGTAGGCCTGCTTGTGCGACTCCACAAGCGCCATGCACTTGATGTAGTCCTTCGGCCAGCCCTTCGCGTGCGCCAATGCCTGGAAGAGGTCGCGCCACCACAGGGCCTCTTCCGCGCCCTCGGACTTCGGTATGTAGATCGCGAGCGGGTGCTTCAGTTGCGACGAGTCGATCTGAAAAACAAGTCGCGCCACGTCGAAGAGCGACGCCGACATCGTCCCGGCGAACACGCCGCCCTGGCTCAGGTGCAGTCCGCGCGGCCTTATCCAGATAACGGTTTTGCCTGGCTTTATCCCGACTTCACCGCCACGCTTTTTGTCCTGGTAAGTGAGTTCGCCACGCAGGCAGGCCAGGATGTTCTCCGCACCGAGCGCCTGGTGCGACCATCCGTTCACCGTTGAGTCTTCCAGGTCGAGCATCACGCCGGGCGCGCCAGAATTGAGCATCTTGACGCAGAGTTCAGCGTCGTCAGCGGGGCCGGTCATCTGGTTGCGCTGGTCCTCGCACCAACCCGGCAGGGTGATCTTCCAGCCGCCCCTTGTCGCTTCCGACGGGCGCAGATGTTGCGGCAAGTGGCCATCGTGTGCGGCATCAAGGGCCGCTTGCCGCTTGGCGATCAGTTGCACCTGCCACGGAGTGAACTGCTCGTGCAGCGGCGCGAGGAAGTCGAGAAGTCCGGATGGCAGGTCGCGGCGGGCGTCGAAGCCGGACGGCGGAACGTTCAGGCGGAAGCCACCGGTGCTCAGGGCAAGATTTACGGGAGTAACAGCCATGGAGATCCTCCACGGGACCGCGGAACCGGCACGCGGCACGGGTACAATCAGGACGGAACTGTTAGAAGGCTAGGGTATGTCGCTGGTTGCGCGCCGAGTCTGAGCAGAGTAGATTTTGATTTCCCATGCCCTGTACGATCTGCAACGAAACCGGCTGGAAGTCACTAGGCACGCGCGTCACTCGCTGCGACTGCCGCCAGCAGTCCCGCGCCGACTCGCTATTGGCCCAGGCTCGCATCCCGCGACGCTACGAGCACTGCGAGGTCTCTAATTTCGATATCCTGCCCGGCAAGTTCGAAGCGGCAATGCACCGCGCCAAGCTGATGGCCGGCCGCTTCGTCGAGGAGTTCCCCCTGGACCGGAACCAGGGCCTTTTGTTTGTTGGGCCGATAGGCTGCGGCAAGACGCACCTGGCTGTCGGCGTCCTGAAGGAGCTGGTCCGCTCGCGGGGAGTACACGGCCTTTTCTACGATTATCGTGAGCTCCTGAAGGAGATACAAAACTCCTACAACCCCGAGGTCCAGACCACGGAAATGGACGTTCTTCGGCCTGTCATGCAGGCCGACGTCCTGGTGCTGGATGAACTGGGAGCGGTGAAGCCGAGCGAGTGGGTGTGGGACACCGTTTCCCATATCCTGAACACCCGCTATAACGAGCAGCGAACGACCATCATCACGACGAATCTAGCGGATGAGCCTCCGGCTGGCGCGTCCGGCGATGGCGCCGACAGCGCGGTTGCTGCCCGCCGCGCTGCGCGAGAGGCCACACTCGGTGATCGCATCACAGAACGCATGCGTTCACGCCTCCACGAAATGTGCCGGAAGGTGGAGATGCAGGGCGAGGACTTCCGCCAGAAGTACCGAAGCGCCAGCTTCCGGTAGGGATTCACCGTTCGTCGTAGAATCCCTGTGATTAGAGGATCAATCGGTGGCGGCTGCGCTCGCAGCGCGTGACACGCCCGCGCGGCGCTTCCGCCAAAGCTCCATCGCGTCGTTACGGAAGACCAGCAGAACCCCAACGACAAACAGCGGAAGAGTTGCCGCTATCTGGAGGAAGAAGATCCCCAGGTTGGGTGCGGTCCAATGCAGGTTCGTCCAGTAGCAGGCGGCTGCGTAGGGAATGGCGGCCACCAGGGGCCGGACGCCGCCTTGCACGAGAAAGTCGCGAACACGAACACCCACAAGCGAGCATGCATAACGAGGGCGCAAGAATAGTGCGACAAACGCCGCTGGGATGAGCGTTCCCCATGCCACACCCACGAGACCGAGGTAGCGAATGAGGATGAGGCTCAGTGTCAGGTTGGCGATGGCCTCTCCTCCGGTCCAGATTGCGCCGCGCTTGTGCCTGGCCACGCCATACATGATTCCCCCGGCCGTATGGCTCAGGTTGAGCACGATTTGCGAGACGACCAATACGCGCAACACTGCACCTGAGACTGCCGCGTACTCCGGGCCCATCCACAGAGCGATGAACGTCTCGCCGCGGAACAGCAGAGCGAGTTCGATTGGCAGGGCAACCAGTGCCGTGGCCTGCGTTCCCTTGATCAGCAGGCGGCGGAGGTTCTCCTGTTCGCCGGTCGCTTCAAAGCTGCTCGCAAGGGGAGTGAATGTTGCACTCAGGGACGACACGACGCCCCGCATGTACTCGACCAGGCTCGCGCCGATGGCATAGAACGTGACCGCGGCGGCGGAGATGGTCGCGCCCACTAAGAGATTATCGGTATAGAAGATCACCTGCTGGCCGACGTGGGTCAGGAAAAGCCACGAACTATATCCCCATAGATCGCGCAAGATGCCCGTATCCGGAGCACGCAGGTTCACTCGTAGCTCCGAGTATTGCCGCAGGCAAATGACTGCAAGCAGCAGGTTCGCCAAAACGACGGCGAAGAGCTCCCATAACGCGAGGGCGACGATGCCATAGCCGCTGCGAAGCAGCAGGACAACACCCACGGCGCGCGTAGCCACCTGCAGGATTTGCACGGTGCTGGTCAGGTCGAACCGCCGCAGCGCAACCAGCACGCCACCGAAGACACCGAGCGTAAGGCTGACGGAGACGTTCAGGGCCGTGATGAGAATCGCCAGCCTGGCGGCTCGCACTAGTTCGGGAGGAATTTTGAGGACGTGCGGCGCGGCCAGCGACAAGGCGACGCTAACCAGCAGTATTACCGCCGCTATCACCAGTCGGACGGCCAAGGCAGCAGATACCGCCTTGCTGGAAAGCTCGTGTTCGCCGCGCGCGTGACCTCGCGATACGAACCGGACGACAGCGCCTCGCAGGCCGAAGTCGAGCAGGCCCATGTAGGACGCGATGGAGACCACCAGCGTCCACACTCCGTAAGACGAGTTGCCAAGCTTTGCGACGACGAACGGAGAGAGGAAGAAGCCAATCAGGATGCCGGCGGCCATCGCCATCCAGTTGCCGAACACTCCACGCACGAGTTGTCCGAGTCGCTGCAAGCCGCCTCCAGTGCGCCTTGGCAAGCGCACAGCATCCTACTCTGGAGTGGCTCAGTATCTCACAGCTCACACTTGCGGATACAATCTGCGAGTGCCCTTCAGCAGGCTCACATTTTCGCCCGAGTGCGACGCGGAATTCTTCGCCGGCTTGCCGGCTACACCCGCGGTGTTTGTGCTCCGGGGAGAGGACCCGAACGGTGAGCCTTACGTCTCGAAGACCTCCAACCTGCGGCGACGCCTTACACGCCTGTTGGGACCAGCCGAGGACCGCAGCCGCCGCCTGAACCTGCGCGACCGGGTACACGAGATCGAGTTCGCTTTTACCGGATCCGACTTCGAGTCGGGACTGGTGCTCTATCACACGCTGCGCCGCGAATTCCCGAAGAGCTATGCGAAGAGGTTGAAATTGCGGCCCGCGCCACTCGTCCGGCTCATGCTGGAGAACCAGTATCCGAGAGTGACTGTCACCACGCGGATTGCTACTCTTCGTGGCCGGTCGCTGTACTACGGTCCATTCCAGTCGCGAGTGGCGGCTGAGAAGTTCGCCAACGATGTGCTCGACTTCTTCAAGATTCGCCGCTGCACGGACGAACTGAATCCCGACCCGTCGTTTCCGGGTTGCGTGTACTCAGAGATGAAGATGTGCCTGGCGCCCTGCTTCCGCGGATGCAGCGACTCGGAGTACAACGCAGAGGTTGCGCGCGTGCAGGCGTTCTTCGATACGCGCGGGCTTTCGCTCGAACACGAACTCGCCCGCCAGCGGGACGAGGCCTCGATGAACCTGGAGTTCGAGGCCGCCGCAGCGCTCCATACACGAATCGAGAAGCTGGCGCCCGTGCGTCAGCAGTGTGGCGAAGCCGTGCAGCGACTCGACACGATGCGAGCGCTCATCGTGCAGCGGTCTGCCGAGGCGGAAAGTGTAGCGCTGTTCCGCGTCGAGTGCGGTCTAATTGGGGATCCTATTCCGTTCAGTCTTCAACTGAAGTCTGCAGAACATACACAGAAGCCACAATCGATGGAGTCGCGCGTACAGCAAGCGCTCGCGGCTGCGCCACCTCTCGAATCGGCTTCAGTGGCGGAAACCGTTGAGCAGCTCGCTTACCTGAAACGCTGGGTTTACCGTACGAACAAAACCGGGGAGATCTTCTTCGCCGACGGGAAAGGCGAATTGCCCTGGAGGCGCGTCGTGCGGGGTATCTCGCGGGTGTATCGCGGGGAAAAGCCCGGAGGCGAACTGAATGAAACGGCCCGCGATTACTGGATCAATCGCGGCCGGGCGGCAGAGATCAATCCAGAAGATTACAACGTCTGACGCACGCCCGCGTTTCGCCTTTTTCTGAATACCACCCGCACGCCCTCCCGCCAGCGCTCGTCGACTGCAACCAACGTGGCGTTGATTTCGGGTGCGATGTAGCGAAGCACTGTGTCGATTGTCGAATGAATTCTGAGTGCGGGTGCTACGAGGAGCAGTAGAGGCGGCTCGGTAGAGAGTTCGCGGCCCGGGAAGTATCCGAAACGCTGGAACTCCCCACGTTGCTGATGCCAAACCACGCGAGACCAGTAGTCGACTGCCTGAAGCGGCAGGTGCATGTCTTCATCTGCCTTGAGTTCGATCAAGGCCAGGCGTCCGCTCTTCGTGCAGGTGAGCACGTCGATCATCGCGCGGTCGGCGGCGGTGAATGCCGGCACCTGCGAGTAAACACATGCAGGATCGAGCCGCTCGTCGATGGCCGTCACGTTCTGCACAACAAGGGATTCCAGCCACCGCTCCGGGCACATCCGCCAGACAGCGTTGTTGCGGGCCGCCCCCGGTTGTCGCAGCTCGGCGACTCTCCGCACCAGCTCTGCGAACTGATCTTCGTTCACTTCCGTAAGCTCGGTTTCGTTCGCGCCCGTGCCGAAGACCACGCGAACGGCATTCCTGAAGGAAGTGGCTGACGGCGCGACTTCCGCGCGCGCGAACTCAAGCCCGTGCAGGCGGAATGTTATCTCCGCACTGGAGAGGACTGCGACCTCTGCCTGCGGCACCAACGACATGATTCGAGCTACCGGGTCGGCGAACCTCTCCAGCGTGGCGGTTGTATCTGGAGCGTGTACGAGGCGCGTTTCGATGTTGCCCCGGTCGGCGCAGTCCATCTCGATGGCTTCGCCCGTCCGCTCATCGAGTTCGTATATCTGCCACTTCGCTGCGTGCTCATCGAGGTGCGCGATGCGCTCGCGAACGACCGCCGAAGTGCCGCGAGGGAGATAGAGCTTCAGGCCTTCAACGTAGGCACGCGATGCCCGCTCCCTGCATAGATCGAGCCAAAGGATGCCGAACGTAAGCGCCGCATCGATGGTGGCCTGCGGCTCCTGCGCGTTCACGCCGAGTACAGCGAAAGCCGACTTTCCCTGGCGGATCAGCCCACGAGCGTAGGCAGGACCGAACGAGCGCTCAAGGTCCATGTCCGTGGTGAGGCGCTCGATTGTGAAGCCGAAGAACTGACGTTCAAGCACACGCTTCAGCAGGTTCTTGTATGCAATGCGGGCGCTACGGCGCGCTGTTGGAGTGCGGCGGTCGCGGTCACGCCAGAGCTCGAATTTCACAGGCTTTGCCTGTCCGAAGCGCTGGACCGCAAGCCGAAGCGTGTCGTTCTTCAGTTCGGCATCGATGACGCGTCGCACGACGTTCCGCTCGGGCGACCACATGTGAAGCACGCAGCGGCCGTTCTCTCCGGAAAGCGTGTATCGCGCCGTTGCAAGGTCGAACAACACCTCGCCATCCTCCACGACGACTGCGTTCCGCGCAGATACGAGGAAGTCTGAGAAAAGTTGTTCGAGTTGCGAACTCTGCATCTGGCCGTGATGATACAGGCCACCACGAAGCGTGTCAGCCTCGAGGCCACCGAATGGAGTCATCCTGAAAGTGGTGACTTGGAACTAGGTAGTGGCTGTGTGACCGCCAGTCTGCGAGTGGCGGTGATGCCGGTCAAAGACCGGCACCCACACTGAACTGGTCGCTCTAAAGCGCCGAAGCGACCTTCCAAGTCAGACATGCACGCCGGTTGGCGAGTTCTCGCGCTCAAGAGCGCGCCACGAGTACTTCCCTTCGCCGCGCGGCTCGACGTAGGCGAACGGCGTGTCGGGGTCGTGCGTGAATACGCATAAATAGCCGTTCGGCACCGCTTCAGAGTAAAAGCGCTTGCGGCTCTCGATGGTGTCCAGCGGGAACAGGTCGTAGGCCATCACCCAGGTGACGTCGAGATGCGCGGTGGTGGGGATGAGGTCGCCGATGTAAACGGCCGTTTGTCCGCCGCTTCGAATGAAGACTGCCTGGTGGTTGCGTGTGTGACCCGGATAAACGCGAACGCTAACGCCGGGCACGATCTCGCAGTCACCCTCAATCAGTAGCATCTGTCCATTCTCGATAAGCGGATCGTAGTTTGGCGCGTTGTAGCTGACGCGGTCGCGAATGTGTTGCGTGGAGGCGTGCTCCCATTCGCCGCGTTGCGCGTAATACCGAGCGCGAGGGAAGGTCGGCACGATGTTGCCGTTGTGCAGCATCGTGTTCCATCCGCAGTGATCGAAATGCAGGTGCGTGTTGATGACGATGTCGATCTCTTCGGGAGAGACGTGCGCTTCTTCAAAACTCTTCAACAGCCGCTGTTCGTTGCCATAGATGGCGCGGGCCTTGTCGGTGAGTTTGTTACCGATTCCGGTTTCGATCAGCACGTTGTGATCGCCGGTGCGGACGAGGAGCGAGTTAAGCCCGAGCGTAATCCGGTTCTGCTCGTCGGCCCTCGCCTTGCGCTCCCAAAGAGGCTTCGGGACCACGCCGAACATGGCTCCGCCATCGAGCCAGTAATTGCCGTCGGACAGAATGCTCAGTTCGAAGTCGCCAAGCGTCACGCGATGCAATGCCTTCCTCCAGTTCGGCGGTTTAGATGTATGGGAGTGTCCGGAAGCAGCAGAAAGCTCGGACGAAGTCTCAGGACATAAAGGCGGGCCGAAGCCCGCCTTATCGTCGATTCAACCCTGTTATTTCGACCGCGAAAAGATGCGCACGCCCCAAGCCGTCAATTCAAGCGATGCTGGTGAGAAGGCAGCGGGTTTCGGGGCCTTCTCGTCCAGCACAGGGGTCAGTTCCGTGTACGCACCCGGTTGGGCCTGTACCGTCCCTCTGAACGGCCTGTTCGAGAAGTTGATGGTAACGAGAATCTCGTCGTTCCCCGCTCGCCGCACGTAGGTGAGCACGCTGTCCATTGCCGAATTCTTCAGCCACTGCGTTTCGCCCTGCTGGAGAGCCGGTCGCGACTTGCGCAGCGCAATCATGTGCGTGAAGAACTTCGGGAACTCAGGGCGCCGCTCGACGAACTTCCAGAAGATCGGCATCTTCTCAAAAAGAGCCGGCGCGCCGGATTCGGTTGAATCGCCCGCTTCGTTTCCGTTGTAGATGAGCGGAATACCATCCGTCGTGAGCACGAATCCCGCGGCAGCAAGCACGCCACGTTCGCCGAAACGGCTGATCCCGCGCTTCTCGTCGTGGTTGTCGTACATGTGGAGTTCGAGCGCGTTGCGCGGGAATTTCAACTTCTCTGTTTGCCATACTTCGGTGATCAGCGTGGCGGGTGCACCCTCGTTCAGCACCTTGGACATGGCATGGAAGAGCGGCCAGCCGTAATCGGCCTCGAACGCCTTCACCAGCAATTCGGGCTTATTGGTCTCGGCGAGCATGAAGATATCGGGCTTCACCTTCTCGAGTTCGACGCGAGCGTTCTCCCAGAAGTCGGTCGGGACTTCGCCGGCGACATCGCAACGGAAGCCATCGAGGTCGAATTCACGGATCCAGTACTTCATCATTTCGGTCATGTACACACGAAGTCCGGGCTGGCGATAATCGAGCCCGGCTACGTCCGACCAGTCGTACGGATACGTGATGTTTCCCTGCGCGTCTTTCTTGTACCACTCGGGGTGCTGCTTGGTCAGAGTGTTGTCCCAGGCGGTGTGGTTAAGCACCATGTCGATGATGACTTTCATTCTCCGCTGGTGCGCGGCGCGGACGAGGCTCTTGAGATCGGCGGCGGTACCATACGCAGGGTTGATTCCGTAGTAGTCACGCACCGCATACGGACTGCCGATAGTGCCCTTCTTTTTCACCTCACCGATCGGGTGAATGGGCATCAACCACAAGATGTTCACGCCGAGCTTGTCGAGATCGTCGAGCCTTGTTTCGACGCCCTTAAAGGTTCCGGCTTCGGAGAACTGGCGCGGGTATATCTCGTACACGATGCCGGACCTGATCCAGTCTGCGGCGGGACGCGCCTGCTGCTTCGATACCGCAGTCTGCTGCTGGGCGACGGCTGGCAACACCAGCGCGAGGCTGAGGACGAGTGCTATAGGCAGCCGGTGGACACGTCTCATGCTTTTGCCTCCGTGAAAAACGGGGTATCAGCTTACCGCAAAACGGCAAAGGTACTTCGGACAGCAGTTCGGGCGGGCCGCAGCCCGCCCTCGTGCTTGTGCGAGTTCCGCCTTACTTCAGATAGCGCTCGAAGTGGTCGAGTATGCGCGTGAAAAGGTGGGTGCGCGCTGCGCTACCGGCTATGCCGTGGGTCTTGCGCGGATACAGTTGCAGGTCGAAGGGCTTCTTCGCCTCGATAAGCTGATTCACCATGGTCATGGTGTTCTGCATGTGTACGTTGTCGTCGCCTGTGCCGTGCACGATCAGCAGGTGGCCGCTGAGATTACTGGCATAGTGCACAGGTGAGGACTTCTTGTACCCCTCGGCATTTTCCTTGGGCATGCCCATGAAGCGCTCGGTGTAGGTGGAATCGTAGAGCCGCCAATCGCTCACGGGTGCAACGGAGACGCCGGCTTTGAATCTCGTGGAGTGCGTCATGCCATAAAGGGTCATGAACCCGCCGTAACTCCAACCCCAGAAGCCGACACGGTCGCTATCCAGTTGCGGAAAGTCCTTGAGTGCCTGGTCAAGAGCGGCAATCTGATCGGCGAGTTCCACCTCGCCAAACTTCAGTCGCGATGCGCTCACAAAGTCTTTTCCTCTTCCGGACATGCCCCGGTTATCGACCTTCAATATGGCGAAACCGCGATTCAGGAGGATCTGGTCAAAGAGCCCGTTTGGACCGACCCAGGCATCGCGAACAACCTGTCCGCCGGGACCACCGTACGGATTCAGGATCACCGGAACTTTCCCGGTGGTATTCGGAGGCAGGTAAAGCATGCCGTGCAGCTTCGTGGTGCCATCGGCGGCGGTGAAGTCTACGAATTTCGGCGCGACCAGTTCGAACTGCTTCACTTCCCTTGCCTGCCAGAACGGCGTGCACTCGCCGCCAACTTTGCACAGCCGGAGAGCCGGTGGAGTCAGCGTCTGCGAAAAGTTGTCCACGTAGTAGGCGCTGCTCTTTTCCGGGAAGGTGATGCTGTGTGTTCCGGGCTCGCGGGACATCTGTCTGATTTCTCCTCCGGCGAGCGGGACGGAGTAAAGGTGGCGTTGACGCGCATCACCTTTGTTGGCCGTGAAGTAAACGAGGCCCGCCTTTTCGTCGACGGAATCTATCGAGAAGACCTCGAAGTCACCAGAGGTGAGTTGGCGTTGCAGAACCGCGCTGGAAGCCGTCGCGTCCATCGAGTACAGATAGATATGCGTGTGACCATCACGCCAACTTGTCCATAGCAGCGACGTCCCGTTGCCGGTCTTTACGAATCGCGGGTCGGTGACTTCGACCCATGACTTGGGTTCGGACTCCTGTACCGGTGCGTATTGTGACTTTGCGGCTGGCGGAGGTAATCTGAGCGCAAGTGTCTGCTGCTTGCGATCCAGCATTTCAGCCCAGAGTCGGCCGGAAGGCATGAATCCAAAACGAGGAATGTAACCGTCGAGTTCCTGTTGTCCATCGGACTGGAACGGCCATGAAACCTTACCGCTCGCAACGTCGATCATGCCCAGCTTCACGACCGGATTCGGATCGCCTGGTTGCGGATACTTTTGCATGTCGGCAGTAGCCTGCACCGGGACCCAATCAACGAGCGGATAAGTTGGCACCTGCTTCCGGTTTGTTTGCAGAAAAACGATGTGCGTCGAGTCCGGTGACCAGAAGTAATTGCTGCGGACGTCCAGTTCTTCGGCGTACAGCCAATCGACTTCGCCGTTGAGAAGATCGTCGTTGCCGTCTTTCGTCAACTGGCGCTCAATGCCGGTCTTCATGTCGCGAACAAAGATGTTGTGCGCGCGGATGAATGATAGGTAGCGCCCATCGGGCGAGAACTTCGGCTCGCTGCTTGGCTCCTTGGAGTTCGTAAGTTGCTGCGACTTTCCTGTGTCGAGCGAATAGAGCCAGAGCTGGCCGCGGGTGTCGAAGAGCAGGTGGCGGGAGTCAGGCGCCCAGTGATATCCAGCTACGGAGTATCGGGTGAGGCGCTCCTTCTCGCGTTCGTCCTGGACCGCGCTGATGGGCGGCTGAAGAGTCGCGAGCGTTTCTTCGGCAACGAGGACGGCCTTCTTGCCCGAGGCCACGTCCACGTACCAGAGCGAGCCGTGAGCGCCACTGTCGTCCCGCTGGACGAAACTGACCTTTGTTCCATCGGGGCTCCATTTCACCGTTTCGGGTGCGCGGCCGGTGACGCCGCCCTCGGCGAAAATCGCTTCTATCGTGAGTTGTTTCGAGGCTTGGGAGAGAGCGAACTGCGCGAACAGAAGTAGACAGACGATCAGACGCTTCACATTGCGCTCCAAAGAGGACTAGGAGCGCCAGTGTACTGGAAACAGATCAGCAGTTCTATGGTGAGACGCAGTCTGGCTTACGGGTTGAGGAGTGTCCAGATACGTAGGGCTTCGATGGCGACGACGAGCAGGCCCAATCCGAAATAGACGTTTCGTGCCGTCTCGGTGCTTAGAGCCGAAGGAAGCGTGAGCCCACGCCGCCGGAACATAACGATGAGTAACCTGTCCTGTTCCAGGACGAAATCCGCAACCTGGCGGTGAAACGCGAGGAGAAGCAGGCCAAAAAGCAATCGTGTGACTTCAAGCGCCATCGGCGGATAATCCTAACGGGACGGGCACTTCCGGCCAATCGGGGAAACTCCCTAGGGCGCCTCGTCACGTCGGCAAACGCTTACGCGTGCTAATATTTTTATAGCGCCATGCATCCAGATGTCGAAAAACTCATTGAACTGGAACGGCTTACAACCGAGATCCGACGGTACAACAACGAAATCGCGGCGCTGCCCCAGCGCGTGGCTGCAATCGAAAAAAAGCTCGCCAGCACGCAGGCGCTAGTCGAGAAAATCAAGGCTGGCGGCAAGCAGAACGAACAGAACCGCCGCAAGTTCGAAGGCGATATCCAGGCGCTGCAACAGAAGATATCGAAATACCGCGACCAGTCGCTCGCCGTTAAGACCAACCAGGAATACAAAGCGCTCCTCGACGAAGTCGCCTATGCCGAGCGCGAAATCCGCGAAAAAGAAGACAAGATTCTCGACAGCATGGTCGAGGCCGAGAGCCTGGACGTGCAGTTGAAAGAGGCTGAGAAGCTTCTCGCGGCAGAACGCGCCGAAGTCCAGAAAGAGCAGAACGAAGCCCGCAGCCGCACTGCCGAAGACGAGGCTCAACTGGCGCAACTGTTGCCGCAGCGCGACGCCCTGTTGAAGCAAATTGACGAATCGCTGGTCCGGCACTACGAGCGAGTCGTAAGGCAGCGAGGCTCTGGTGTTGCCGAGGTGCGCGACAGCAAGTGTACGGCATGCCACGTGATGCTTCGCCCGCAGGTCTATAACGAAGTGCGCACGGACGAAAAGGTCATCACCTGCGATTCCTGCCAGCGGGTGCTCTACTACGATGCCAGCCGCGACGCTGCTCCGGCCGAGCCGGTTCCAACCTCCACTTCCGGCCAGTAACAGGCAGTTCCGCTCAGCTCAGCATTGCTGAGCTGAAGTTGTTCGTGCTCGGCAACTGCGCTACACTCTGCGGCACTCGAAGTGGGTGAGGAGGGCCCCAATGCCCCGTCATCGAGTCGCCGTTCTGCTCGCCTCCCTTCTGCTCTTCGCTTCCGTTGTGGCCTTCGCCCAGCGCCGAACCCCTTCAGCGCCAAGCCGCACACAGTCCGACCTCAGGGTTCGCGTTGTTTACGAAAATGATCGCCCTGCCGGACAACACCTGGAGGTCACCCTGCTCGCACCAAGTGGAACTGTGATTGGGCAGGGGTTCACGGATGACCTGGGTCAGGTGACCTTCCCATATCTCAGCCCGGGACACTACAAAGTCAGAGTGAAAGGCGTGGACATTGAGAGCGTCGAGACAGGGATATTCGAGATTGCCCGTAATGAGAGCGTTCACCACGAATTCGTGAACGTGAAGCTCAAGGAAGAGGCGGCCAAGCGGGCCTCCCCAGGCGACGGGCGCGCAATGGTCTCGGCGTCGGAACTGAACATCCCTGAAAAGGCTCGCAAGGAATTCGATAAGGGCCTGGACGCGATGAAAGATGGCGATCTCCAGAAGGCGCTCGAGAAGTTCGAGAAGGCCACCGTCGCATACCCGCAGTATGCTCTCGCCTACAACAACATCGGC
>Ga0196976_1000720_pt1 | contig 19120 bp, 13 predicted proteins | sample S3v_513CmetaG_FD_148644 | JGI IMG/M metagenome (GOLD analysis project Ga0196976, IMG submission 148644) | Soil microbial communities from Anza Borrego desert, Southern California, United States - S3+v_5-13C | ecosystem: Environmental > Terrestrial > Soil > Desert | place: USA: California...
CTCGCCCGCAACAAGGCCGAGCTCGTGGTGTTCGACCTGACCGGCAGACAGCATGACGGGTTCCGCTTCGACCAGCGCTTCCGCCGCATGCTCGGGAAGACCCCGCGCGAGCTCCGCGAGGGCATCGAGCGCGGGTTCGGGAATCTACCGGCGGGGTGCCACCTCCAGCTCGACGAGGTCTCGCGGGAACAGGTACTCGCACAGCTCAAGCGATCGATCCCAGATCGCATCGACGAGCTTCGGAACCTCCTCCGCGAACCCGCCCACGCGAACCTCACGCTCGATGAGTTCACGCTCGAGACGGAGGTGGGGCTCGATCTCATCTACCGGCACCACCGATCCTGGACGGAGCTGCGCAGGAGCGTGGGGCTGGAGGAGCGACCGCTGTCGCCCGGGGAGGCCGAGGCACTCGCGAATGTCTGCAAGCTCACGTACATCGGGGATCGCGTCCGGCTCGAGTCCTGGAGCAAGCTCCTCCGGCTCGAGCAGCCGCGGGGTCCGCTCGAGGAACGCGTGCGGAACATGTTGTTCGCGGTCCTGTACGGGCGCGAGCTGGCGGCGGCGAGCGAGAGCTGGGATGCCTGGGTGAGCCACCCGCTGTTGCGAGAGGAACTCGCGGCGCTCATTCCAGTCCTCGCCCGAGAGAACGCGGTGCTCGCAGCCGACGTCCGGCTGGACCCCGAGAACCCGCTCGCGCTGCACGCGCGCTACCTCGGGGTCGAGCTCAGCGCCGCCTTCGACCAGCGAACGAAGGAGGGGACGTTCCGGGAATTCTACACAGGGGTGGAGTCGGTGGCGGGCGGCCGCTTCGACATGCTTCTCGTCACCCTGGAGAAGAGCGCGACGCAGAAGGAGCACCTCCGGTACCGGGATTTCCCACTCTCCGATCGCTGCTTCCACTGGCAATCGAAGGCGGGGACGACGGTCCACTCGAAGCAGGGAAGGCGCCACCTCGCGCCCGACCACGAGGGCTGCACGCCGTTGCTCTTCGTCCGCGAGCGTGCGGATGACCGACCTGGCGTCACGATGGGCTTCCGCTATCTCGGACCAGTGCGGCCGATTCGCTACGAAGGTGAGCGTCCGATCACCATCGAATGGGAGCTCCAGCACGCGATGCCGCCGGACCTGGTGAGGTCGGGGCGCATCGCTTCTTGACGAGGGCGCTCCTGAAGCGCCCGCTCTCCAACCTCGCCCCCAGTTGCCTTCCTGTCCGTCCGCCCCGTACGCTCGAAACATGAACGCATCCTTCACCTCGGAAGCCCGCCGCGCCGCCGCCGCCATCCGCGACGCCGAAGCCATCGTCATCGGCGCGGGCGCCGGCATGGGCGTCGACTCCGGCCTCCCGGACTTCCGCGGTGACGCGGGGTTCTGGAAGGCGTACCCGCCCTATGCAAAACTGGGCGTCACGTTCGCGGACGCCGCGAACCCGGCGAACTTCGGCGCCGATTCCGCGTTCGGCTGGGGCTTCTACGGCCACCGCCTCGCGCTCTACCGGGCGACGGTCCCGCACGCGGGCTTCGGCATCCTCCTTCGCTGGGTCACCGGGCGTCGCCTTCCGTTCTTCGTCTACACCTCCAACGTGGACGGTCAGTTCCAGAAGGCCGGCTTCCCCCGCGACGCGCTCATCGAGATCCACGGCTCCATCCACCACCTCCAGTGCTCGAAGCCGTGCACCCAGGCGATCTGGGAGAACCGCGAGTCGGTGGAGGTGGACGAGTCGACGATGCGCGCGCGGAACGTGCTCCGGTGCCCGAGCTGCGGCGCGGTGGCCCGGCCGAACATCCTCATGTTCGGGGACTACTCGTGGGTTCCCTCGCGGAGCTCCGAGCAGGAGGCCTCGTTCGACGCGTTCGTGAAGCGCCAGCGCGGGCGCAGGGTCGTCGCCGTCGAGCTCGGGGCGGGGACGGCAATCCCGAGCGTGCGGAGGATCTCGGAGGGCCTCGCCGCGCGCCACGGGGCGACGCTCGTTCGCGTGAATCCGCGGGAGTCGAAGGGTCCCACGGGGACGATCTCGATCGCGGCCGGGGCGCTCGAGGGGCTGCGAGCGGTGGACGAGGAGCTCGCGAAGCTCGAGACGAGCTCCGAGCGAGGGGCGTGAGCGACGTGCTGCCACCAACTCTCAAACGGCTGGCAGCGCTCCGCGACCAGCTCGTGTCAGGCCCGGCTCCACGGACGCCATCCAGCGCCTCCTCACGAGGCACTCCACGATCCGGACCTGCTCGTCGGGCACGTGAAGTCGGTCCGGTGCTACGCGGCCCCGGAGCACCTGCGGGACGGCCGGGTCGAGGAGGCGGAGCGGACGCTCATGACGGGGCTCCGCGGCTTCGGCGATCTCCCGCGGACCGGCTGGGAGGAGGTGGTCGGGGAGTGCCGCGCCCTCGCCCCGGGCTTCGACGACGTCCTGGGCCGTTGCCGCGAGCGTGAGCGGAAGCTGCCCCGCTTCTACCGCACGAACCTGATCCGGACGAGGACGAGTGGCCCTGGCCGGCGCGCTACGTCGTCCTGGATGCGCGGGCGCTCCGCCTGGTGCGTGTCTGGGACGTCAACATTGCCACCGGTCTGCGGCTTGGGGTTCCCTGCTAGGGTGGCGCCTCCGAGGGCGCGGCGTTCATCGCCGATCTCATCCGCAGCCTGCCCCTCGCGCCCGGCGCTTTCGGTACGGCGACGCCGGAGGACGGGGTGACGAATGGGAGCCCGTCACCGCCGTCGCGGCGCTCGATCCGACGAGCGGCGAGGGCGTCGTGGTGCTCCAGGACGACAACGCGAACGACTCCACGTTCTTGCGCGCGACGCCGCTGGAGCACGTCGACGAGCAGCTCGAGCGATACATCCGTTGTGCGGCCCGCGAGGATCCCGAGGTGGAGTGGTCCATCGAGTCCTCGAGCAACGGGCACGGGCCGTACGCGGTGCCCGACGGGCCGTCCGTCCGGCCAGGTGAAGACCCGCAGCGCCCGGTAGGCGACGCAGCCAGCACTCCAGCGCTCGCAAATCGTGACCGCCTGGGTGGTCCGCAGTCCTTACAGAGAGCACCTCGCGAACGCCCCCACGTTGTTCTTCAGGACCTTGCTCGGCTCGGACTCCGCGTACTCCGCCGGGAAGATGGAAGCGGTCTCCCGCACGACGCAGTTGCAGTACCCGAAGATCGCTGCCTCCGAGGAGGACGGTGTCGTCTGCTGTCCCTGCCTCCTGCAGTCGTCGAACACGGCCTTCGCCACCCCTCGGGGCCACTGCAGCGGGTATTCGATGGCGAGCTCCGGGTCTGCCGTGGGGAACGTGGCAACGCTCGTTCCCGTGCAGCGCGCGATGCACGCCTGCGTTCCTCGCCCCTTGCATGCCTTCATGCCCTGGACGAGATTCGCCGCGTCACCCTTGGTCTCGACGGCACCGATGTCTCCCCGCTCGCGGTCCACGCACGACTTGTAGGCGGCGTAGGATGCCTGGTCGAGCTCCCGCTCGCGTTCGTCCCGAGGCTCCTCGTTCTCCAGCCGTGAGCACGTTGCACGACAGGCACTGGCCGCCGCTTCCGCAGTGGGCTCGGACGGCGCCGGAGTGCTCACGACCGAACGTTGCGGGAGCCGCTGCCCCTCGGCCGCGGCCCCGTCGAGCACCCTCTCGGCCAAGCTCGAGGATGCGATCAGGACCGCGATGGCGACGAGCGGCGCGCTCAGGTATCGCAGGATCCAGCCGCGGAAGCCGAGGCCGATGAAGAGCAGCGGTGAGCCGACCAGCGCGATGGCGAGGGAGATGAAGCCGGCGGCAGGGCCCCTGGCGGCGCCAGGCACCAGCGGGAACAGCAGGGCCACCGCGAGGAGACAGAGCCCGAGGATGAGCATCGGCTTTCGAGCCCCGGTCCCGCGCAAGGAAGCTCCGGGTCCGTCACGAGGTGTCGTGGTCATCGGCTTCTCCGTCACGCAGCCTTCTTCCTGGGCGCCTTCACGTTCCGGAGCTTGCCGAGCAACCCGGCGAGCTTGCCTCGGAACTCCTTCTGCAGCGCCGGCCCGAGATGGTCGACGCCGTCGTGATTGTCGAACGCCCAGATGGCCTGCTCCAGCGCATCGACGGCGCAACGCTCGATGCCCTTCCAGCAAGCCTCCTCCGTCATGGAGAGCTTGTACGCGAGCCTCTTCTCGAACGGCTCTACCCGTCCGTACACGAAGACGCGCGCGAAGACCTGCGAGGAGAACGCCTTCGAGGCGCGCTGGCGTCGATCGACATCGAACCGCATCCCGATCTGCACGTACATGTAGCGATTCGGATTGGATACCGTGATCTTCTGCCAGGCCCACGCGGCGAAGCACCCGCCGATCTTCTGCGCTTGCCCGGCGTATTCGGGCGTGTCCTTGGCGGCGTCGAACCACTTCTTCGCGCCGGGACTATCGAACAGCGGGTCGAAGGCGAAGTTGACGGTCGGGAGCTGGGAGAAGAGCCCCTCGCGATACCTCGAGTAGAACGCGTCGCCGAGCACTGACACGTTCCCGAGCACCGCCTCGAACGCCGCCGGCACCATCGCCATGGTGGGGCGGCTGGTCCGGCGTCGGCCGAGGCCGTTGTTATGGGGAAGCCCGAGCCCCTTGATGAGGAGCAGCTCGAGGGCCGGGCGATCGATCGCGGTCGTGAACACCATGCCGTCCTCCTGCAGAAAGTCCCGGAGCATGCGGATCGCCGGTGCATCGGCCTCTCGCGGCGCGAGGTCGTGGAACAGCTCGGCATACGTGAGATGCCGGACGGTGCCCGGGGCCGCGGCGACGAGCTCGAGCTGGTCGGCGGGCGGCTCGCGCTGCGTCAGGTACACGAACGGTATGCCGCACGACGCCGCATACTCGGTGTAGTCGACGAGCTGGCCATGGCAAGAGGGCAGCTTCTCGTCCTCGTACTTCACCTCCAGCATCGCGAGCGGTCGGGCGTCCCACCTGCTGACGATCGCCAGATCGGCCCGGCGCGACGCTCCCTTCCACCGGAACGGGAACTCGCGCACGACCTCACAGTGGGAGCGGCTGTAGCCGCACTTCGGGAAGAGGAACCTCACGATCTCGGGATCCTCCAGCATGGTCTCTTGCAACACCATGCTGACGTAGCGACCACCGAAGTCGGAAGGCAGCTTGTCCTTGATTCGCGAGAAGAAGCTCTGCACGGCCCCCTCCACACACTTCACCGTCCGCGAGCGCAACCATACCGGCTCGCGAGCGCACGTCCCAGTCGAGCGAGCTCGGTACGGAGAGTACGTGGCCCCCTCACCTCGACCCACTCCCTCCAGCTCGCCACCCAGCTCGTCACCTCGAACGACTCGCCACACCGGAACCGCAGCTCGACGCCTCCCCCGCGCAGCTCGTGAAGCCGCTGGGTCGGGTGCCAGACCCGCTCCCGGATGTACGGCGCGACCTCGGGTGCGAACCGGAGGACGTAGGTCACCGGCCTGTCGCCGGGGAGCAAGCTGAAGGTCGACTCGGCCCAGCGATCGGCGTCGAAGTCGGGCGGGGGCTCGCCGATCTGGTCCGTCACCTCGACCGCGCCCAGCCGGTGCAGGTTCAGCGTCCCCACGGTTCCGTGGCTTCGAAACCTGCACAGCAGGTACACGGCCCGATCGTGAACGAACAGTCGGAGCGGGAGCACCTCGTACCTGCGCTCCTGGCCCCCGCTCGACACGGCGCGATACGTCACCCGGCAGATCCGCCGGCCCTCGATCCCTTTCACGAGCGGCCACAGGTGCTCGCGCGGCGTCCGCCGGTACGCGTGCTTGTCCCACGACAGGAAGCAGCGCTCGATCGCCTCGAGCTGCGCCCGCCCCTTCGGCCCGACGGCCTTCTCGATCTTCTGTGCGAGGTCCTCGAGCGTCGCGTACAGGCCGCTCTCGCGCGCCAGCGCGCCGGCGTCGCTCATGGCGACACGGAGCGCGAGGTAGTGGTTCGCGTCGAGCAGGCCGGCGACGCCGCCGAGCCGGTCCTGCCGGGCGTCGAGCCGGTAGCGCACCCTCTTCCCGCCGGCATCCGGCTCGCGCGCCAGGGGCAGGCCGAGGCGCTCCAGCGCCTCGAGGTCCCTGCGGATGGTCCTCACGGCGGCGCCATACTTCTCGGCGAGCTCGTACACGTTCGTCCCATCCAGCCGCGACACGTCCCGGATGATCTCGAGCACGCGCTCGAGTTGGGCGTTCCGACCTCTGCGTAAGGCGTCGCTTCTCACGATCGCCAGTGTGCGGGTCGGGCGGACATCGCCCCGTCGCCCTTCGACGGGCTCAGGGCGAGCGGAGTGGGACGTGTGTCCCGACGTGACCGAGGTCGGCTCTACGTTCGCGGCGTCTGAACGGAGGAGAGCCCATGCCCCGCACCCGCCGCGTCACCTCGATCGACCCCTGCCACGACCCGCTCCGCGCCACCGAGCAGGGCTACGCGCGGAACCTCTTCGTCTCGACCGTCCTCCGCCAGATGAAGCCCTCCACCCTCCACTCGTTCGAGGACGCGGAGATCGCGCAGGAGTGGGCGCACGAGTCGCGATGCCGCCGCTGCGATGAGGACGAGATCCTCCAGGGCGACCACATCCGCCGCCACCTCCGCCGCTGGCTCGCACGCCACGACAGGCCTGCTCCGGTCGCGGCGCCCGCGTCGCCGGTCCGGGAGAACTTCAAGTTCCTCGCCGACCTGCTGGCGCTCTCGGAGGACGAGGTGGCGGTGCTCCAGTTCCTGTTCGTCGTCGCCCGGAGCCAGCGGCTCCAGGCGGTCGCGAGCTCGCTCGGCGAGATGGCGCTCCCGGACGCGATCCGCGCCATCGCGGCGGCCTCGTCCCTCACCTACCCGCGCGTCGCGGCTGCGCTCTCGCCGGGCGCGCGGCTCATGCAGGCGGGCCTGGTCCGCGTCGACGACAGCCCCTTCGTCCTCTTCTCCAAGATCCAGGCGTCGGAGCCGCTCATCGACGTCCTCTCGCTCCCGTCGCTCGATCGCGGCACGTTCCTGCACGCGTTCGTCGAGGCTGCGGCACCCGCGACGCTGAGCCGCGCGGACTTCGCCGACGCGGCCGCGGTCGAGACCGCCTGCGCGCTCGTGGGCGCAGCCGCCCGGACGCGAGCGCGGGGCGTGAACCTCCTCCTCCACGGTCCGACCGGCGTGGGCAAGACCGAGCTGGCGCGCCTCATGGGACAGGAGCTCGGGCTGGAGGTCCTCGCGGTAGGCCGATCGGACAGCGCGGGCGAGCCCGCCTCTCCATCCGAGCGGCTCTCCTCGCTCCGGCTGGCGCTCCAGGTCGCGCCTCCGGGGCAGTCGCTCCTCCTCTTCGACGAGCTCGAGGACCTCTTCCGGTGGGAGCTGAACCTCTTCACGCCCTCGCGCGCAGCGCCACAGATGTCGAAGCAGTGGTTCGGCGCGCTGCTCGAGGAGAATGCGGTCCCGGTCGTCTGGTGCACGAACCGGATCGAGGGCATCGACCCCGCGTTCCTGCGCCGCTTCGCGTACGCCGTCGAGCTGCGGTCGCCGGGCCGCCAGCAGCGGGCGAGGATCCTGGCGAAGCACCTGGGCCCGAGCTGTCCCCTCGCGGCACCGGACGTGGACGCGATCGCGCAGCGCTTCGACGTCAGCCCGGCCCAGCTCGCGACCGCGGTCCGCGGTGCGCGGCTCGTCGCCCCAGGCGGTGTCCCGGACCGCGCGACCATCGAGCGCCTGCTCGCGCCCGTGCACCGGGCCATCAGGGGCGAGGACGCGACGCTTCGCCCTGTGTTCGAGCCGTGCGGCTACCGGCTCGACGCGCTCACCTGCCGGGAGGACCTCGCGGCGCTGGCGGACCGCGTGGCGCGGTTCACGCCCGGCGCCGAACCGGGCGTCACCCTGTGTCTCTACGGCCCGCCGGGGACCGGCAAGTCGGAGTACGTCCGTTACCTGGCCTGGCGCTCGGGCCGCCCGCTCGTGCACCGGCGGGTGTCGGACCTGGTCTCGTGCTACGTCGGGCAGACGGAGCGGAACATCGCCGCCGCCTTCGAGGAGGCGCGCCAGGACGGCTCGCTCCTCCTCTTCGACGAGGCGGACTCGTTCCTGCGCGAGCGGCGCGCCGCGGAGCGATCCTGGGAGGTAACCCAGGTGAACGAGTTCCTGCAGCAGCTCGAGGCCTTCCCGGGCGTGTGCGCCTGCACGACCAACCTGCTCCGCGACCTCGATCAGGCCGCGCTCCGCCGCTTCGTGTTCAAGCTCGAGTTCGGGTTCCTCCGCGGCGAGCAGGCCGCGGCGCTGTTCGCGTCGTCGTTCCCCTGGGCGGTCCCGCTCCCGTCCGCGGCGGAGCGCGAACTCCGGCAGCTCGGGCAGCTCGCCCCCGGAGACTTCGCCGCCGTGGTGCGCCGGCTGCGCGCGATGGACGCGAGGCCCTCGCCGCCGGAGCTCGTGCGGATGCTGGCCGACGAGGCCGCGCTCAAGGACGCGGGCGCGCGCGCCATCGGGTTCTAGCCGTGGACACGTTCACCAGACGGATCGCGCTCTGGCGCGTCCTCGAACGATCCGGCGAGCCGTCATCGCTCCGCGCCCTGGCGGAGCGGTTCGGCGTCTCCAAGCACACCATCCGGCGCGACGTGGACGCGCTCTCGCGCGCCGCGGTCCCCGTCGAGGAGGAGCGGCGGGGGCAGGTCAGCTTCTACTTCGTCCGGAAGGGCAGCAGGTGATCTCCCGGTCCCGTACCCCTCGGACGCCCTCGCCGCTCGGTCTCGCTCGTTCACTCGCTCCACCCATCGCGCGACGAGCGCGCGCTCGACCGCGACGGGCGCCCGGTCGTCGATCCCGCGCAGCTCGGTCTGGATGGGCGTGACCGTCCGGCCACGCCCAAGGCGGCAGCGAGACGTCACCGATCGCGTGCCATTTCACGCCGCCCCCGAGCTCCCGGATTTCGACGACCGGCCCGAGCCCGAGGCTCGGCACCCTGGACAGGAACGCACCCAGTCGTCCCTCCGGTGACTGCGCGTGAAGGTGGCCCGCATACCAACGCCGCGCCTCGGCGAGGATCCGGACCGGGTCGGACCTCCGCCCCGGTCGCCTCCCCGTCGCGGCACAGTAGGCGGTGAGCCGCTCGATGACGCGCCGGACCTCGTCACCGCGGTCATCCTCGTCGGCGGGCGGCGTCCGCCGGGCCTCGCCCAGGATGGCGCGGTGGTGCCGCGAGACGAAGCCGCCCACCGCTTCGCCGACGCCGGAGCCGCGGTGGAGCCGCCACGACGCGGCCCAGCTCGCGCGAAACCAGGCAGCGCTCCGGTCGGGCCTTGAGGGGATGTCCTCCGGCGCCACGCCCGGGATCGGGCGCGCAAGGAGGTGCTCGGGATTCACCTGCGCGCCCGCGGAGCGGAGGAGCACCGCGTGCATCGCGGCGTCGGCGCTGGACGCCCCCTCCCACTGCCAGTGCTCGAGCCCCGTGCGCGCGAGGACCTCGATCCGCACGGGCGGGTCGACCCGGAGCTCGAGCCTGAAGGCGTGGTCCAGGGCCGGTCCCGAGCTCTGGAGCCAGACCGTCCCGCCGCGGACCACGCAGCGCAGCTCGAGCCCGGACATCGGAAGGGGACACCAGATCGCGGAGTCATCAGGAGAGATGGGCACGCGGGCACCCTGGCACGCGACCGGGGCGGGATCCGGCACGGGCGCGTGGTTCCATCGCCTCGTGATCGACTACCGCTCCATCCAGGCGCTCGAGCCCGACCTCCCTCGCGCCGGGGTCGTGCCCATCGGACCGCATGCCGTCGAGCGCGCGCGTGGGATCGCGCAGCGGGGAGGTACACTGCGGGTGCGCACGCTCGCGGAAGGCCGCGGTTCGCACGTGGTCTGGGCGCTGCTCGACGCGCGGGACGCAGCGTGCGCCCCGGAAGCGTCGCGCCTCGCGCATCTGGGAGGAGTGGCAGGCATCCTCCTGACGGGAGTGTGTCCGACCCGCAGCGCGCTCCAGGGCTACGCCCGCGAGCTCGGTGCACGGGTGCTCTGCGCGGCCGGCCCCGACGTCGACGCGATCGCCGCGCTGGAGGACTGCTGGTTCGCGCCGCTGCTCCTGCGCGGCGTCCTGGGGTTCTACCCCGACGACCTCGAAGCCATCCTCCGCGCGAGCTCCTGCGGGCTCCTGGACGTCGTCCCGCTCAGGCCGCCCGCCGAGCGGGGGCCGGAGGGTTACGCGCTCTCGCAGCGCTCGAGAGATGCGCTCTGCGGCGCCCAGAGCGCCCTGGTCGTCGTCCACGATGCGCCGGAGCTGACCCTGTTCGACGTGAACGAGCTGCTGGTCGCGCTCGGAGGTCTCGTCCCGCCGGAGGCGAGCGTGCTCGCGCAGGCGATCGTGCACGACCCGTGTCCGCGGCCGAGGCTCGCGCTCTGCACGCTGTACGGGGCCGTCGTCGCCGGCAGCACCGCCCCCTGAGCTCCTGCGCGCGAGTGACGGGCCGGCGGCGGCACAGGCTCTACCCTCTCCCGAGCGTCTGGCCCGAGTTCCGCACGTGGACCACGAGCGGAACGTCATCGACGCTCGAGGGAAGACACATCCGGAGCTGCTCGTCCTCCTGCAGGAGGTGGATGTGCAGCTCGAACCCGACCTCCTTCGCCAGGCCGATCCGCACGCCGAGGAACGAGGGGGCGGTCCCGAAGGTCGCCTCGATCCACCGCGCGGCCCGCGCCGCGATCCGCCATTCGGCGAGAGCCACGACGCCGTCGCGCGTGCGCATCGCCGCGAGTCGGCGGCACCTCGCCTTCGCCGCCGCCTGGTACGACTCTCGACTCGGCCCGCCCATGCTGCCGTTGTACGCGTCGGGCGGACACTGGCGTGTCCGACTGCGGTCGCACGCGATCGCGCCGACGGAACCGCAAGGCCAGCCGCTCCCGGGTTGGCGCGACCCAGGGTCAAGAAGCTGCAACGGCACGCGGAGGCGTTACGCCCGAGGAGCAAGAGGTGCCTGGGCCCCCCGTTTGCACTTGGGCCTCGAGCCATCTTCACGTGAAGTCCGTCGGCGCCGTGTCCGTCCATCGACGAGATTGACCGCTGAACCATGAACCCCGTCCACCCCATCCTGCAGTCCCCGGCCGACTGGGCCGACGCGGTCGCGGCGCTGCCCGCGACCGGGACGCTTCCGGTGCGGACGGTGGTCATGCCGAGCGAGCGGCACGCTCACGCGGTTCGCCGGGCGCTGGTGGCTTCGGGGCACGTGTCGGCGCTCGCGGGGACGAGGTTCGTCGGGCCCACGACGCTGGCGCACGAGGTGCTGGCGGCGGGCGGTCTCCGGCTGCGCCCGGGCGAGGAGGGGCTCCGGTCCGCCAGGCTGGTCTCGATCCTCGCGACGGCCCTGCAGCTGGAGCACTTCGACCTCAGCCTGGTCCGCGGCACGCCCGGATGGCCCGAGGCGTTCGCGGCGGCCATCTCCGATCTCGAGGGCGCCGCGCTCTCGCCGGGGCGGCTCCCGGCGACGTCGGCGCAGTGGCGTGACCTCGCCGTGCTCTGGCGGCTGCTGGACGAGGCGGCGGGGGAGAGCATCACGGCCGCGCGAGCCTACGCGGAGGCTGCGGCGCTGCTCGAGCGGGGGACGAGGCCGGCCGCACCGTGCGGGCCCACCCTGGTCGCGGTGACGGGGCGCGAGCAGGCGGTGCAGTTCCGGTTCCTGCGCGCCCTCCCGGACGTCACCGTGGCGGTGTTCGCGGCCCGCCCGCTGCGCGAGCGCCACCTGGACCGCGTCGCGGCGGTGCTCGGCCCCGCAGCTCGCGACGCGCTCGCGAGCTCGCCTCCCCCGCGGCAGCAGGCCACCGAGCGCGACCTCCTCGTCCGGTATCTCTTCGCCACGCCAGACCTGCTGTCCGATCCGGCTCGCAGGCGGAGCGCGGGCCCGGACGGCACGCTCGAGCTCTCGGAGCACGCAGGGGTGGAGACAGAGATCGAGGCCGCTGCCGAGTGGGTTGCCCGAGAGGTGATGACGGCGCGCACGCCGCTCGCAGACGTCGCCATCCTGTTGCCGGTCGCGGATCCGCTCGCCGCCATGGTCGCGAGCCGTCTCGCCCGCCTGCCCTGGCCGGACGGACGGTTCCCGGTGCACGTCGCCGGCGGACTGCCCGTGTCCGGTACCGCGGGCGGTGCGCGTGCCCTCGCGCTGTTGCGCGCGCTCGCCGGCTATCTTCCCGCCGCGTCGATCGCCGCGCTCCTCCCGGCGCTGCGCATCCCGATCGGCGACCGCCCGCACCTCACCCACGCCGAGGCGGCGACGCTCGCCTGGTCGCTCGCGACGGTCGGCGGGAACGCAGCGCACCGGGACGGCGCCCTGGAGTGGGCCCCGGGTGCCGCGACACGCGAGGCGCAGCTCGTCCAGGCGGTGGCGGCGCTGGAAATGGACCCGGCGGCAGACGAGCGTCAGGGCTACCGGCTTCGCCCGGTGCTCGACCTCGTCCGCGCCGCGCGGCCGGCGCTCGAGGCGCTCGTCGCGCTCGCGAGGCGCGTGGTCGGGGAGGAGCCGCTCTCGACGCTCGGGCCCGCGATCGCCGCGTTCCTCGAGAGGTGGGTCCTCGATCCGGGGCCGGGGGCGCCCGTGCACGCGCTGCTCGGTGAGGCCCTCGCGGACGCCTCCGGCGCCTCGCTCGGCACGTCGCTGAAGGGCGCCGCCGCGATCGATCTCGTCGAGGAGCGGCTCCTCTCGCTCCGGACCTCGACGTGCCGCTTCGGTGAGCCGGCGGTCTATGTCGGAACCCTGGCGAGCGCGGTGGGTCTCGAGTTCCAGGCGGTGCGGATCCTCGGTCTCGCCGAGGGCTCGCTCCCCTCCCCCGTCCGCGCGGACGCCGTCCTGCCCGACTCGATGCGGCGACAGGCCGATCCGCTCCTCGTCCCGCTCGCCGAGGACCGCGCGCTCGGGCAGCTCCACGCGTTCGATCACGCCGTCCGCGGCGCGCGCCGGGCGATCGCGCTCTCGGTGCCGCACTGCGACCTGCAGCGGAGCGAGCGCGAGGCGTCGTCGCTGCTGCTCGACGCGGGGGCGGCGCTGGCCCGCCCGGATCCCGAGACGACGGGACCGATCCCCAACCTCGCCTCGCTCGCGCGCACGTCCTTCGGCCCCGCCCGGGCAGCCGCAGCGTACTTCCGGAGCGCGCAGCCGCTCTCCGAGGCCCAGTGGCAGGACCGGAGCGCGCGCCTTCGCGAGCTTCACCCTTCGTGGACGGGCGATCTCCACCTCGACCTCGCGCGTATCCGCTCGTTCGCGAGCCGGGACGGCCTCGGCCCGGCCCACGGCCTCCTGGGCACTCGCGGACCGTTTCCGCCCATGCCCGGCCTCGTCCCGGACCGGCCGATCTCCGCGTCGGCGCTGGAGAAGCTCGTGTCCTGCCCGCTCGGCTTCCTGTTCGAGCGGATCCTCCACTTCGACGACCCGGGTGGCGCGCCCTCGGTGCGCGAGCTCGATGCGCTCTCGTACGGCGGCCTCTTCCACGAGGTGGCCGAGGAGTTCTACCGCGAGCACGGGGAGGCGTTCGTCGGCAGGAAGAGGACGCTGTCGCACTGGAAGGCCCGCGCGCGGGAGGTCGCCGACGCACGCCTGGCGTCGCTCCTCGCCAGCCATCCGCTGGTGGGATCGGCGAGCCGCGACAAGGAGCGCGAGCGCCTGCTCCGCGACCTCGAGGCGTTCCTCGAGTACGACTGGCGCCTGCCGCTCTCCCGCTTCGTCGGCGTCGAGCTGCCCTTCGGGTACGACGAGCCGCTTATGCTGAACGTCGGCGGCATCCCGCTCCACGTCCGCGGGTACGTGGACCGGATCGACGTCGAGGGGGATCACGCGCTCGTCCGCGACCTCAAGACGGGGAACGACCACCCCCGGACCGGCGACGAGGCCGGGCCCACGCCATCCCGCGACATCCAGCTCGGGCTCTACGGGCTCGTGGCGCGGAAGCTCGCCGCGCGATGGGACATCCCGAAGGAGCTCCAGGCCGCGTACGCCTACCCGCGAACCGGCGAGGAGCGTGCGTTCCGCGACGACCACGCCGACCTGGACCGGGCGACCCGGGACTGGCTCGGGCTCGCCGCGCGCCTCCTCTCGGAGCACGCGTTCCCGCCGACGCCGCTCGGGGCCCGATGCGCGTACTGCGCCTTCGGGCCCGTGTGCGGGGACGCCACCCCGGCGCGCGCCGCCGCCGCGCTCGAGGAGGCGGACGGAGCGGTCGCCGACTTCCTGGGGCTGCACATGGGCGAGGGGTGAGGGATGAGCGCGCACAGGACTCCACCCGACCAGGCCCATCGCGAGAGAGCGATCGCCGCACGGGACGTGAACGTGCTCGTGGACGCGGGGGCCGGCACGGGCAAGACCACCCTGCTCGTCCGCCGGCTCGTGGAGATGATCGCGCCGACGGACGACGGGCCGGCCGTCCCACTCTCCAGGATCGCCGCCGTCACCTTCACGAGGAAGGCGGCCGGCGAGCTGCGGCTGCGGGTCCGGGAGCGGCTCCTCTCCACGCTGGCGAAGCCCGCCACCCCGCTCCAGGGCGAGCGGCTCGCGCGCGCGCTGGCCGAGTCGGACATCGCGTTCATCGGGACGATTCACGGCTTCGCCGACCGGCTCCTGCGCATGAAGCCCGTCGAGGCGCGCCTCAGCCCCGCGTACGAGATCGTCGAGGAGACGGACGCGCTGTGCCGGGAGACGTTCGAGCTGCTCCTGCAGGCCGCCGAGGCGGGCCGGCTCGCGGAGGAGCTCGACGGGACCGGGTGCGACGCGGCGCGGGCCCGCGAGGCGGAGGATGCGATCCGGACCGCGCTGGAGGCGGAGGTGCGGGCGGAGAGCCGGGAGCTTGCCTGGACGACGTGGAGCGGCCTCGACGCGCTCTTCGCCGGCTTCATCCTGCACCGCGACGTTCCACCGCCCGAGGCCAAGCCCGCATCGTTCCAGCGGGCGCGCGTGCTGGAGAAGGTCGCGGAGCTGCGCGAGCTCGCGGCGGCGTCCGAGGGCGTGGGGAAGGGGTCGCGCTGGATGGCCGGTGCCGTCACGCGGCTCCGACGCATCGAGGGTCTCACCGAGCCGGTGGACCTCTACCGCGAGATCGCCCGATTCGTGCGCCACGCTCCCGGGGACTCCGACCTGCAGATGCGGCGCGACTTCCCCGATGACCCCGCCGGCTGGGCGGCGTGGAAGGCGTGGCGCGGCGACAAGAGCACCCTCGGCCTCCGGGAGGAGCTCCTGCGGCCGCTCCACCGCTGGATGGCTACCCGGCTGGTCCGCGTCTTCCCGGCGGTCGTGGCGATGTACGAGAAGGTGAAGGGCCGCCACCAGGCGGTGGACCAGGTCGACCTCCTCCTCCGACTCCGCGACCTCCTGCGCGACGATCGGAGCGTCCGCGCCGAGCTGCAGGGCCTCTTCGACCACGTCTTCGTGGACGAGTTCCAGGATACGGACCCGCTCCAGGCCGAGATCGTCCTCTTCCTGTGCGAGGAGGGAGCCCGCGCCTCGCGCTGGGACGAGGTGTCGCTCGCGCCGGGGAAGCTCACCTTGGTCGGCGATCCCAAGCAGTCGATCTACAGGTTTCGGCGGGCGGACATCTCGGTCTACGAGGCCGTGCGCGCCATCGTGACGCGCGGTGAGCACGTGGTCGTTCCGCTCACAGCCAACTTCCGCTCCGAGCCCGCCCTCCTCGAGCACCTCAACGGACGGTTCGACCAGATCCTCGGCGAGCCCCGGGAAGGAAAGCCGGCGTTCGACGCCGCGGCGGGCGCGGTCGTGAACCAGCACCTCGATCCGGGGCGGGACGGCTGTGGCGAGGCGTGCATCGAGGTCCTGCCGTTCTCCACCAGCGAGGCCAAGGCTCACCCGGACCGCCTCCGCGAGGCGGAGGTCGTGGCGACGTGGATCCGCGCGGTCGTCGAGGGTGGACGGAAGACGGTGCTCGATCCCGTGACCGGAAAGAGGCGCCCGCTAGGGTACACGGACGTCGCGGTCCTGGCTCACTCCACCGCCAACGTGGGCCTGCTCCTCGACGCGTTCGACCAGCTGGGCGTGCCCTGGTCGGCACGTGGCGGCAAGCTCTTCCTGGAGGATCCCCTCCACCGGCAGTTCCTGCTCGCGCTCCGCGCGGTCGCCGACCGCGACGATGGGCCAGCGCACGCGGCGCTGCTCCGCGCGCCCTTCTTCGCCGTGGACCTCGCCGATCTGGTGCGGGGTCGCGCAGCCGCGGCGGACGAGCACGACGAGGGCATCGACCGGGCCCGCGCCGCCGAGGAGCTCGTGCGGGAGCTGCGACGCCGTCGGCTCGACCGCCCTCCTGGCGAGACGGCCCGCGACCTCCTCGACCGGACCGGGTTCGCCCGGGCGGCGGCGCTCGGGCCGAACGGCCTCCAGCGGCTCCAGCGGGTCCGGGAGCTGTGCTTCGAGCTGGAGCGGATCGCGGCCGCGGAAGGGTTGGACTACGACGGCGCGACGGCCCGGCTGCGCGAGTGGGCCCTCGACCCGGTGGCGCTGGACGCGCCTCGGCCCGTCGGTGTCGACGCGGTCCAGGTGATGACCATTCACCAGGCGAAGGGGCTCGAGTTCCCGGCCGTGGTCTGGTGGGATGCGCACGCTCCGCTCGTGCCCCGGAACGGCGGGGCGTCGCCCTGGTTCGTGGAGCGCAGCGGTGCGGCCTGGGCGATGAGCATCGACGGGCTCGCCTGGGAGGAGCCGGAGGGGAGCGATCTCCTGTCGCGGGAGAAGGCGTTCCATGGCGCCGAGCGACGCCGGCTGGTGTACGTCGCGGCCACGCGCGCTCGCGACGTGCTCGTGCTCCCGATCGCGCTCGGGGCGAAGGGCGATTTCGTCACGCCGGCGCTTCGTGGGGTCGAATCTCCGGCCCTCGCCGTCGCCGACGTGTGGACGGACGAGGCCCGGCCCGCTTGGGCCGCGGACGTGAAGGCGCCGGAGGAGCGCGCACCGAACGTGAACGCCGAGCTCGCGGCGAAGGTGGAGGCGGCGTGGTCGGGCGCGGCCGCGGCCGCATCTGCGCCGCTGCTCGTTCCGAAGGGCGTCGCCGCGGAGGCCCACGAGGTCGTCGAGCGCCGGGCCGAGGGCGAGGCCGGCGCGCGCTGGAAGGAGCGGAAGGGGCGCTTCGGCGCGGAGTTCGGCGAGACGGTCCACCTCGCCATCGGGAACGCCCTGCGCGAGCCCGTCCTGACCCCGGCCGACGCGGTGGCCCGCGCGGCGCTCGAGACCGGGCTGGCCGATCACCGCGCGGAAGCGGCCGAGGACGTCGCCCGCGCTCTCGCGGCGCTGGAGCGCGAGGGGCTGCGGAGGTTGCCGGGTGAGGACCTCCGGCTGGAATACCCGGTCGCCGCTGGCCGCGGCACGGTGCTGCTCACCGGCTACGTCGACCTCCTCGCCGAGCGCGGCGGCGAGCTGGTCGTGCTGGACTTCAAGACCGATGCGCCGCCGGCAGGTGAGGTCACGAGCTCGCACCCCGCGTACGTCGAGCAGGTGCGGAGCTACGAGCGCATCCTGGTCGAGCTGGGGATTGCGAGCGAGGGGCGGGTGCGTGGGGGGCTGCTGTTCACGGGTGATGGCAGAGTGCGGTGGGTGTGACGTCGAGGCACGAACATGCCACTCGAGCCGGCCGAGCAGCACATCGTCGATGCGCGTAGAGCAGCGATCGAGGAGACGATCGGTACGCTCCACAACCACCCCTGGCCCATTCGAACGCGAGCCGCGGCTCTTCAGCTCGACGCGATCCACGGCGACTGGTGGGGACGTTACACGGCCGCGCCGCGCTCCTACGCCGACGACCTCGCCCGCGTGAACGAGCTCGCCGGGTGGGAAGGGCCGTTTGCGGCGGTCACGCACGTCGCTCGGAACGGGACGACGTACCTCGCGCCTCCCAAATTCTTCGGCGGAAACGTCGCCAGGCTCGCGGAACAATTCGTGCTCGCGGTCTCCCTGAACCACGCGACCCCGAGCACCGACAAGTACCTCCTCGAGCTGGCGGACCTTCAGGCTCGCGAGACCTGCCTGGTCGCGCATCGCGACTACTTCCGGCAGGGGTACGTCCACGGACGCTTTTTCAAGCCGCGGGCCACGGTGCTGAATGCGTACGCGGAGGGGCTCGGGCTGGACGCGCCGGAAACCTGGTGCATGGTGAACGAGCGCTTCTCGCTCTATCTGGAGCGGTATCCCACGCTGTCCGCGAACTGCAAGGGAGCTCGCGCGCCACACGCCGTCCTGGAGGCGGAGTCCTTCGTCATGGCGCTCAACGGGTTGACGCACGAGGTCGTGCTCCGGCTGCTCCGGCCGCGCGCCATCCTGCTGGCGGGACAGCCGACGTGGGGTCTCCTCCCGGCGGCGGGCCCGGTCGACGTGAGCGCACGGATCCGGCCTTCACAGGACCCGAAGTGCCGGGTCACGGTGGATCACCTCGGGCTCGGCGCCGGCACGCCGCCAGCGACCGTCGTCCGCTGCAACTTCCTGAAGACGGTGCACGGACCCAACTCGAACGCTGAGCTCGCACGACTCGGGGGCCTCCTCGCGAGCTGAACCCGCCCGGAGGTCGGCGAAAGGTTCCCGACGCTCGTTGCGACGGCGCGGACGACGCCGAGCAGCGGAGGTGGCCCTCGCTCCGCAGATCACGCCGCCATTCGCCTCATCATCCCCCCGCACACGGGACACCGCTTCGTGGAGCTCGGGGCGTACCTGACGTACTCGACGTGGCCACAGCTGGTGCTGACACAGACGTACATCCACTCGGTCATGGCGTCTCCTCGTCTGTGTTCACGTTGCGTGTTCGACGGACACGCGAGGTCGTGCGGCGCCGGCCGGGCCGTGTCCGTCCCTTCCTCATCCTCGACGCATGTCCACCCAGGGGCTGCGGCTCGCGGGCCCGCTGAAGCGTCTGCTCCCGACGTACGCGCGCAACCTCCTCGTGGGAACGGAGGTGGGAAGGTGGCGCGACGAGGACGGAACCCCTCTCGCCCTCGGCAAGAGGCTCTTCGCGGAGACGCTGGAGACCGAGATCGAGGATCTCGACGAGGAGGACGACGGCGGCGCCAAGCTGAAGCGCCTCCTCGCCGCGGCCGGTGGCAGGCTGCTGTCGCCGCCGCGAGCCGCCCAGCCCGTCCGGCGCAACCTGCGCCTCATCGGCCGCGTCGCCGGCCTGGGGAGGGTCGAGCGACGCGTCCTCGAGTTCCTGCTCGCCGTCCGCATGTACCCGTCGCTCGAGGGGTG
>Ga0196976_1000721_pt1 | contig 19106 bp, 16 predicted proteins | sample S3v_513CmetaG_FD_148644 | JGI IMG/M metagenome (GOLD analysis project Ga0196976, IMG submission 148644) | Soil microbial communities from Anza Borrego desert, Southern California, United States - S3+v_5-13C | ecosystem: Environmental > Terrestrial > Soil > Desert | place: USA: California...
GTCGAGCTCGATCTTCGAGGCGTTCATCCCCCTCGCGCAGGAGCTCAAGAACCGGCCCGACGGCGAGTACCTCCTCGCGTTCGCGCTCAAGAGCTTCTTCACGAAGCACCGGATCGAGAAGGCGGCGGACCGCGAGAAGGCCGAGCACAAGCGGAGCGAGCGCGTGCGCCGCGAGCACGGTGAGACAGAGAAGCCGCCGACCGCGCGCGAGCCCCGGGCTGCGGGCGAGGGGCGCGGCGGCCGTGGCGAGCGCGGCCGCAGGCGGGAGCGGGGCGAGGGCCGCGAGCGGCGCGACGGGGCCGACGGCGTGCGCGCCCGCGCGCGCGCCGCGCTGGACGCGGCCGAGGCCGAGGCGACGCCGTCGATGGAGGTGGAGATCGTCTCCACGGCCGAGGCGCCGCGCCCGGCGCGCGGAAAGATCTTCTTCACCCTCGGCGAGCAGGACGGTGCCGACGTCGCGAAGGTGCGCGAGGCCGTCGCCGCGCTCGCCCCCGAGGCGGTGCTCGAAGACGTCGAGGTCCGCCGCGCGCACAGCTTCCTGTACGTGAAGCCCGAGACGCTCGACGCGGCCGTGGCCGCGCTCGACGGCAAGGAGTGGAACGGGAAGAAGCTGGGGGCGGAGAAGGCGCGGCGGCGGCGGCGGTAGGGCCTAGTCCGCTGGTCAGCGCCGTGAGGCGCGGCCGCTCGTCGCGGTCGCGCCGGTGAGGCCACGATCATGCGCGTTCGGGACTCCTTGGCGGTGCTGGTCGTCGGGGCGTGCACCGCGCGCGCGGGCGAGCCGCCCGCGGGCGCTGGTCGCCTGCCCTCGGCGCCGCCGACGGCTGCGCTCGGGGTGATCCGGCCCGAGGGGAGCGCGGCCGCGCAGTTCCTGGTGTTCGACGCTCCTGCCGCGGAGCCCAGGGTCCTCCCCGCCTTCGAAGGCGGCGCGGCGTCCGCCTTCGACGGGCTGCGCGCGGCTTCACCGCCCGTCACGTTCACCACCGCCGCCGGGGCCGTCACGCTGCGTCCGGGACAGGCCTCCGTCGGAGGGAGGCGGATCTACGACGCCGCGAAGGACCTGTCCGAGCGGCTCGCCTCGGAGGAGCCGAGCTGCGCGCTCGACTGGCGCGTCCAGTACAGCCCGCTCTCCCTGACGGGCGACCTGCTCACGTACGAGAAGGTGGAGTCCGGGCAGCTGGCCTGTGGACCTCCGGGATCGAGCGGAGAGGTCCGGGCGGTACACCTGCGCACGCTCGAGCCGGCGGACCTCCGGGAGTTCGTCGACGAGCGCTCGCTCGTGGAGGCGCTGCGGCGAGACTCGTGGATCCGGAGGAGGGGAGGTTCCGAGGCCGGGGCGCCCTACTCGAGGTACCTCCGGGAGCTCGACGCAGCGCAGACCATCGAGGAGCTGACTCCAGTTCTGTCCCGGCGCCTCGGGCTCGACGCGTCCAAGCTGTGGAGCCGTTTCTGCGTCCTGGGCTACGACGCCGCGACCGGGACCGTGCGGTTCAGGCTGGTCGCCACGACGCACGGCGGTTTCGATCACTCGAGGTACGTGCAGCTGGGGCTCGTCGTGCGGCCGCTCCCGGCGTTCGCGGAGGCGCTGGCGACCGTGTCCGACTCGACCGGGTTCTTCGCCGGGAGGTTCGCGAACGGGGTGGTGAAGAAGGCGGCCGCGGCGCGTGGCGAGCGCTGAAGCGGGTCGCTGTGCTCAGTTCACCGCGTCCGTCCCCGCGAGCTTCGCGCGCATGGGCGCGATCTTCTCCTGGAAGTCGGCGAGGAACTGCGCCGGCACGGGCGCGTCGCGCGGGATCTTGAGGTGGAGCGGGTTCACGTACGTCCCGCCCTTCTTGACGGCGTAGTGCAGGTGCGGGCCGGTGGAGAGGCCGGTCGAGCCGACGGCGCCGATGTACTGCTTCTGCGAGACGCTCCGGCCCGCCGAGACGGCGACCGAGGAGAGGTGGCAGTAGACGGTCTCGTAGCCGTTGCGGTGCCGGATGGTGACCGACTTCCCGCACTGCCCGTTCCAGCCGGCCTGCTTCACGAAGCCGTCGCCGACGGCCCACACCGGGGTGCCCGTGGGCGCGCTGTAGTCCACGCCCTGGTGCGCCCGCATGTAGCCGAGGACCGGGTGTCTGCGGTTCCCGAACCCGGACGCGACGCGCGCGAGCTTGAGCGGCGACTTGAGGAACCCGCGCCGCGCGCTCTGGCCGCTCTCGTCGTAGTAGCTCGTCTGCCCGGCGGGGTCGGTGTACCGGAAGAGCTTCTTCGTGCCGGTCGACGCGCCGGCGTACTCGGCGGCGAGCACCTCGCCGTAGCGGAGCAGCTCGCCGTCGACGAGGACGCGCTCCACCAGCACGCGCATCCGGTCGCCCCCGCGCACGTCCTGGTAGAAGTCCACGTCCCAGGCGAGCACGTCGCTCGCCAGCACCGCGAGCTCGGGGTCCTGCCCGGCCCGCTCGAGGCTCGCCCAGAGCGAGCCCTGGATCTCGATCTCCACGCGCGCGAGCTCCGTCGTGAGCTGCACCGCGCGCTTCGCGCCCTGGTACGTGCCGTCCGGGAGCCGCTCGACGATCCACTCGTCCGCGGTGCTCTGCCGGAAGCTGAACCGCCAGACCGCGTCCTCGCCGTCGCGCCGCTCCACGCGGAGCTGATCGCCCGGGCGCGTGCGCTGGAAGGGCAGGGTGTCCTTGAGGGCGTCCACGATCCCGTTCACCTCGAGCATCGGCACTTCGAGCTTCACGAGCGCTTGGGCGACGGTCTGGTTGCGCGCGAGGCGCGCCGTCACCGCGCGGAACCGCTCGGGCTCGGCGGGCGCGGCCGGCGCAGCGTCCGCCGCGGGTGCCGGCGCTGGCGCCTCGGCGACCGGGACCGGATCGGGGACGGGTGCCTGCGGCAGCGACGGGAAGAGCCCGAATGCACCCGCGAGGGCCAGGCCGATGGTCGAAAGGAAGCCGAGGGCGGCGAGCAGGGCGGGGAGCCTGCGGCGGCGCGGAGCATCGTCGGGGGGCCAAGCGTCCGGCATCCCGGCAATGTACCAAGATCAGGTGATGCCAGGAAGCGCAGGTTCAGGGCCCAGACAGAAAAGGGGACGCTCGGCCGGTGTACCGCGCGGGACGCCGCGCTTCCGTGGCAGTCGCGCGGTCAGGGCGGGGGGCCCCAGCGAAGCTGGGGGGAGGGGCGAAGCCCCTCCGACGCGGGGCACCCGCGCGCAGCCGCGAAGCGGCGAGCACGGCCCAGGGCCCCGGGCGATCGGGGTGGGGCGGCGATCGAGCTTCGGGCTCCGCCGGCGGGGCGGGGCGGCACGCCCCGTTCAGAGGTCCGCGCGCCGATCCGAGTGCTCCCGCCCGTCGTACCGGAAGATGGTCCCGCGGCCCTCGACCTTCGAGTGCAGGTTGACCGGGCGGCGCCAGAGCGACTGGACGTTCCGGAGCGTGTCGCGCGCGTAATCGAGCTTGAGGTCCACGCCGTCGTGCTTGTGCACGAGGTAGAGCTCGCCGCGGTTCTCGTAGTTCCCGTCCTCGACGGCGATCACCGGCTGGCCGAAGTTGGTCAGCATGTGGAGCAGCTTGTCCTTCACCTTCCGGAACTCGCGCTCCATGATCTCCCAGCGCTGGTGCTTCTCGTTGTAACCGTACGTGAAGAGCTTCTGCTGGAGCGAGAACTCGAGCGTGAGGAACTCGTCGATGAAGGTGACGTCGTTGTAGTGCTTGCGGACCTCGAAGATCTTGTCGCGCCCGAGCCCGAGCTTCTTGTCCCAGTTCCGGCGCTGCACGAAGGAGTCGCAGTCGTCGTACTCCTTCCCGAAGCGCCCCTTGTTCCAGCGGTCCTCGATGTCGCGCCAGAGCTCGACGCCGAGCTTGTAGGGGTTGAGCTGGCCGGGGTGCGTGGCGAGCGTGCCGGAGTGGTGGTCGGCGTAGTCGATGATCTCGGAGGCGTCGAGCGCCTTCTCGGTCATGATCTTGGAGTGCCAGTACGTGGCCCACCCCTCGTTCATGATCTTGGTCTGACCCTGGGGCGCGAAGTAGTACGCCTCCTCCCGGACGATGGAGAGGACGTCGTGCTCCCAGCGCTCGAGCGGCGCGTGCTCGAGGAGGAACAGCAGCACGTCGCGCTCCGGCCGCTCGGGGAACTTCTTCTTGCGGGCGGCCTCCTCGTCGAGCCGCTTCTGCTGCGCCTCGAGGTAGGCGGGCGGGTTGATGTACTGCCGCATGTACTCGCGGTCGGTCTTGAACCCCTTGGCGACCACGCGCTCCTCGGGCTCGCCCGGCGGCCTGGGGTGATCCGGGCGCCGCTTCACGTACGGCGACTGGTAGTCGATGAGGTTCTCGATCGAGAGGCACCGGTCGATGAAGTCCTCGACCGGCTCGACGCCGAGCTTGTCCTGGTAGCGGCGCACGCGCGTGGCGTGGTTCGCCATCTGGTCCATCATCTTCCGGTTGGTGTGCCGGAACATGAAGTTGTTCTTGAAGAAGTCGACGTGCCCGAACACGTGGGCCATGACGAGCTTCTGGTCCACGTCCATGTTGGACTCGAGCAGGTACGCGTACGAGGGGTCGTTGTTGATGACCATCTCGTAGATCTTCGAGAGGCCGTACTCGTACCCCTTGGCCAGCCGCTCGTATTCCATCCCGAACCGCCAGTGCGGGTAGCGGTTGGGGAAGCCGCCGTAGGCGGCCACCATGTTGATCTCGTCGAACCCGAGCACCTCGAAGACGGTGTCGAAGAAGTCGAGGCCGTAGCCGCGCGCGTAGCCCTCCACCCGCTTGCGGATGTCGTGGAGGTGCGCCGGGAGCTGTGCGTTCTTCTGCATCGTCACTTGCCCGTCCCCAGGAACTGCTTGATCGAGGCGTAGATGGCGTCCTTGTCGGCGATCTCGGAGAGCGCGACGTTCTCGCGGCCGCCCACCGCCTCGCGCAGGTCCTTGATGAACTGGCCCGAGCCGTACGGGCTCTCGACCTGGCCGTAGCAGAAGAGGTTCACCGCGGGGAGCATCCGGTCCCGCAGGATCTCGACGCACACCCGCGTGTCGTCGGCGCTCCAGTTGTCGCCGTCGGAGAAGTGGAACGGGTAGACGTTCCAGGACGACGAGGCGTAGTCGGCCTCGATCATCTCCAGCGCGAGCTTGTACGCGGACGAGATCATCGTGCCGCCCGACTCGCGCGTGTGGAAGAACGTGTCGCGGTCGACCTCGCGCGCCACGGCGTCGTGGATGATGAAGCGCGTCTCGAGGCCCTTGTAGTGGCGGCGCAGCCAGGTGTCGATCCAGAAGGACTCGATCCGGACGATCTCCTTCTGCTCGTCGCCCATCGAGCCCGACACGTCCATCATGTAGATGATGACCGCGTTGGTCTCCGGGAGCGGCACGTGCTTCCAGGTCCGGTAGCGGCGGTCCTCGCGCACCGGCACCACGACCGGGCGGAGCACGTTGTAGGAGCCGCTCGCGATCTGCCGCCGCAGCGCCTGCTTGTAGGTGCGCTTGAAGTGGCGCAGCGACTCGGGGCCGGAGGGCGAGATCCCCGTGTACTTGATCCGCGTGGTGACGATCCGGTCGCGGCCGCGCGGCTGGATGCGGGGGAGGGCGAGCTCCTCGCCGAGGATGTCGGCGAGCTCCTCGAGCGAGACGTCGACCTCGAGGAGGTGCTTGCCCTCGCCCTGGCCGGCGTTGCCGCTGCCCGGCTGGGCCTCCGACGGGGAGAGCGGATCGCCGGGATCGCCCTCGCCCTGGCCGACGCCGCCCTGGGACTTCTCGCCGAAGCGGAAGTGCGGGATGTCGATGGTCGGGATGGGGATGGTGATGAAGTCCTTCCCCTTCTTCCCGACCATCTCTCCCTTCTGGATGTACTTCTTGAGGTTGCGCTTGATCCGGCCGCGGACGATGTCGCGGAAGCGGGCGTGGTCCTGTTTGATCTTGAGAGACATGCCTGGAGCCTCAGGACCGGAGCCGTGGCTCCGCGTCAATCCTTCGCGTCGCCGCGCGCGAAGATCGAGGCGACGAAGTTGAGGACGTCGGTGGAGCAGACCTCGCAGTAGCCGTAGTTCTTGATGAGCCGCTGCTTCACCACGTCGATCTTCTCCTGCGTCTCGCGATCCACGACCGAGGCGACGAGGTTCTTGAGCTTGATCGAGTCCTTCTGGTCCTCGAACAGCTTCAGCTCCAGCGCCTTGTGCAGCCGCTCGTTCGTCCGGTAGTTGAACGTCTTGCCCTCGATCGCCAGCGCGCCGATGTAGTTCATGATCTCGCGCCGGAAGTCGTCCTTGCGGCTCTCGGCGATGTCGATCTTCTCCTCGATCGACCGCATCAGCCGCTCGTCGGGCTCCTCGTACTGGCCGGTGTACTTGTTCCGGACCTTCTCGCGCTGCGTGTACGCCTTGATGTTGTCGATGTAGTTGGCGCAGAGCTTGGTGATCGCGTCCTCGTCGGCGCTGATCGCCCGCTGGACCTCGTTCTTCACGACGTCCTCGTACTCGCGCTTCACGTCGGTGAGGAGATCGCGGAACCGCTTGCGCTGATCCTCCGACGAGATGAGGGAGTGCTGCCGCAGCCCGGCCTCGAGCTCGTTCAGCACCATGAACGGGTTCACGCAGCCGTCGCCCTTGTCCGAGACGAGCGCGTTGGAGATCTTGTCCTGCACGTACCGCGGGCTGATGCCCTCCATGCCCTCGCGGTTCGCCTCCTTGCGCAGCTCCTTGATGTTGTCCTCGGTGAAGTTCGGCAGCGTCTTGCCGTTGTAGAGCTTGAGCTTCTGGACGAGCGTGAGGTTGTGCTTCTTCGGCTCCTCGAGCCGGGTGAGCACGCCCCACATCGCGGCCATCTCCAGCGTGTGCGGGGCGATGTGCTTGCCGCGGATCTTGTGGCTGTTGTAGTCGCGCTCGTAGATCTTCACTTCCTCGTCGAGCCGCGAGATGTACGGGATGTCGATCTTGACGGTGCGGTCCCGCAGCGCCTCCATGAACTCGTTCGACTGGAGCTTCTTGTACTCGGGCTCGTTGGTGTGCCCGATGATGACCTCGTCGATGTCGGTCTGCGGGAACTTCTTCGGCTTGATCTTGTGCTCTTGGGTCGCGCCGAGGAGGTCGTAGAGGAAGGCGACGTCGAGCTTCAGGATCTCGACGAACTCGATGATGCCGCGGTTCGCGATGTTGAACTCGCCGTCGAAGTTGAACGCGCGCGGGTCGGAGTCGGAGCCGTACTCGGCGATCTTCCGGTAGTTGATGTCGCCGGTGAGCTCGGTCGAGTCCTGGTTCTTCTCGTCCTTGGGCTGGAAGGTGCCGACGCCGATGCGGTCCTTCTCGGAGAGGATGAGCCGGCGCACGCGGATGTGAGAGAGGACCTTCTCCCAGTCACCCTTGTACTCGGTCATCAGCTCCTTGTAGACGAAGCGGCACGCCGGGCAGAGGTCGCCCGTGTCCGGGATCGTGAAGCCGGACTCGGGGGGGCAGAGATCGGAGTAGACCTTGGCGCGCCACTCCTGCGGCACCAGGTGGAGCGGCTCCTCGTGCATCGGGCACGGCATGAACTCGCGCCGCTTCACGCCGTCGAGGTTGGTCCGCTCGACGTCCCAGCCGAACGTGTAGAGCGCGCCCTCGGCGGTCTTCGAGTACGCCTCGAGCCCCTTCTTGAGGAGGCGCGCGATGGTGGACTTCGAGGAGCCGACCGGCCCGTGCAGGAGGATGACGCGCTTCTCGGTGCCGTACCCCTGCGCGGCGCTCTTGAAGACGTTCACGAGCTTCATGAGCGCGATGTCGAGGCCGTAGATCGCGTCGCGGCCGCCGAAGTCCGGGTCGGTGAAGAAGTTGAACCGGACCAGCTTCTTCTTGTTGTCGATGTACTCGGTCTTCCCGTGCGACAGGATCATGTCGTACACGCGCTGGAAGGCCGTGCGGGTGACCTTGGGGTTCTGCCGGACGATCTGCAGATACTCCTCGAAGGACCCCTCCCAGTGCTGCTCGGAATAGCCCTGCCGGTCCTGGAGCGCGGCGATCCGTGCGAGCAGACCGCCACTCATTTCCCTGGGCTCTCTCATCGTGCTCCTCGTCGTGGTCGCGTCGGGTGCGCCGTGCCGCGGCGATTCGCGCCGCAGAGGGAGCATAAGATGCGAGGAGCCCCGCTGCAGAGTCGCGCGCGAGGAGAGCAACGCCCCGTCGGGTGTGACGCGCGGGATACGGTCTCAGCGGCGTCGCTGGCGGAAGTACTTCACCTGCCACGTCTGCACCGCCGCGTTGTGACAGGCGAGATCGGGGCAGAACTCGTGCGAGCCGTCGTTGCGGGACACGAAGTAGAGGTCCGCGCACGAGTCGGGCGCGAGCACCGCCCGGAGCGCCGCCGCGCCCGCGTTGGCGATGGGGCCGGGGGGCAGGCCCGCGGTCGTATAGGTGTTGTACGGGTGAGGGGTCGTCAGGTCGGTGCGCGAGATGTTCTTCGACCACCGGCCGGTCCGCAGCATCGTCGCGTACATCACGGTCGGGTCGGTCTGCAGCCGCATGCCGAGGCGCAGGCGGTTGTGGAACACGCACGCGATCCGGGGCCGCTCCGACGCCTGGCCGGTCTCCTTCTCGACGATCGACGCCAGGGTCGCGACGTCGCCGAGCCCCAAGGTGACCTCGGGCTTCCGCTCCGCGTTCGCCCGCTCGTACTCCGCCTTGAAGCGCGCGACCATCCGCTCGGCGAGACCGCGGGCCGTGATGCCGCGCGGGATGGTGTACGTGTCGGGGAACAGAAACCCCTCCAGCCCCGCGCCCGGGACGCCGAGGGCCTCGGCGACCGAGGGATCGCGGGCGACGGCGAGGAACTCCTCCGCGCGCACGAGCCCGGTCCGGGCCACGATCTCGGCGATCTCGTCGGCCCGGAGCCCCTCCGCGACCGTGAAGCGGTAGACCTTCACGTGCCCCAGGTGGACCCGCTCGAGCACCTGGTCGGGCGTGAGCGGACCCGCGAACGAGTACTCCCCCGCGCGGAACGTGGGCCCGTCCCGCCGGACCCACCGTACGTAGAGCCACGCCTCCCGCTCGTGCGAGAGGACCCCGGCCGCCGCGAGCGCACGGACCACGCCGCGCGCGGAGCTGCCCTGCGGGACGACGACGACCTTCTCCTCCGGGCCGCCGTACGGCGCCGATCGGAAGCGGTCGATCTTCCACCAGAGGACGCCCGCGGTGCCGGCCGCGCCGAGCGCGAGCAGCACGAGCAGCGCACGGAGCGCGCGCCTCACGCGCCCTCCCGATCGAGCCAGCCCTGCAGGATCACCGCCGCGGCCTCCTGGTCCACCATCGAGCGACGATCCTTCGACGAAAACCCCTGCTCGCGCAAGCGCGCCTCGGCCTCGAAGGTCGAGAGCCGCTCGTCGAACAGCTCGACCGGGACCCCGAGGGCCGCCGCGAGCTTGGGCTGGAACGCGCGCGCCCACCGCGCCGCCTTGCCCTCGGAACCGTCCATGTCGAGCGGGAGGCCGAGCACCGCCCGGCTCACCTCGTAGTCGTGCGCCAGCGCCGCGATGGCGGCGAGGTCCTTCGCGTCCCCGCGCCGCTCGATCGTGGCGAGCGGCCTCGCGGTGCGGAGGACGTCGTCGGCGAGCGCCAGCCCGATCCGCACCCGCCCGAGATCGACGCCGAGGGTCCTCACGGTCCGTACTAGAGCATCGAACTCCGGCGGTGGGAAGCGGTCCGCGCCGCGGCCGGTGGTCCGGGTCGCGGACCGCCCGCCGGGGCGAACCCTCCGCGTTTTCGGGCGCGTGGCGTTGGCACGGCGCGCGCTCTGTGGCTCGACGAGCGGCCGAGCCAGGCTCGGCCCGACCTCCAGGAAAGGACCTTTCATGGCGAACCACATCTCGAACAGCGTCACCGTCGCGAGCGCAGGCGCGACGATCGTGACGACGGCGGGGGGACCGGGCGGGGCGCCGCCCGTGACCGTCGCGGCCTTCCAGAACGCGGACGTGCTGGTCGTGGCGATGCCGCACGGTCCCGTGTGCAGCGGCGGTGTCATCGCCGCGCCGCCGCGCCGACCGACGCGCCCGAAGGCGCCCCCGGGGTGGGCGCAGCCCACCATCTACACCGCGGTTGGGAAGACGAAGACGCCGTCCAGGACGGGTGCGTCGGGCGCGACGAAGACCACGACGAGCGCGGGCTCGACCTCCACGAGCAAGAGCACGTCGGCGAGCACCAGGTCCAGCGGACCGCTCGCGTTCCTCGACGACAAGAGCCTCTCCGTCGACGAGAAGCTGTTCCGGTTCCTCTGCTACGTCGCCGACAAGAACGAGAAGGCCCTCGAGAAGAAGCTCGAGGAGATCTCCGGGAAGCAGAAGGGCACCGGCGCCGGCGGTACCAGCGGCGGCAAGAGCACGGGCACGAGCGGCTCGAGCGGGAAGTCGTCGGGGGGCGGGGGCGGGTTCCTCGGGAGCCTCCTCGGCGGCGGCGGGGGCCAGGGGCTCCTGGGCGGCCTGATGGGTGCGGGAGGCCCGATCGGCGCGCTGGCCGGCGGGATCCTCGGCGGCGGGGGCGGGGGTGGTCTCCTCGGAATGGTGGGAGGGAGCGGGGGCGGCTTCCTCGGCATCCTGGGCGGCGGCGCCGGAGGCGGTGGCGGCATCCTCGGCGCGTTCGGACCGATGCTGTCGGGCGCGGGGCTCGGGGGAGATCTCCTCGGCGGTGGAGGGTTGAAGGACCTCGTCTCCCAGCTCGCCGGGCCGGTGCTGGCGGCGGGCGCGAGCGTGATGGGGTTCCCGATGCTCGCTCCGCTGGCAATGCAGCTCGGGCCCACGCTCGCCAACGGCGCGATGAGCCTGCTCGACGGCGCCGCCGGAGGCGGGAAGGCGGGGTCGAGCGGCTCCTCGGGAGGCGCATCGGGCGGCTCGGGTGCGTCCGGGAGCTCGGGCAGCTCCGGCACGTCGGGGAGCTCCGGCACGTCGAAGACGTCGGGGGGCACCAACGAGCCGGACATCTCGCAGAAGGACCTCATGGAGATCCAGCGCCTCCAGGACAAGCAGAAGGAGGCCTTCACGATGATCAGCAACATGCTGCGGGCCATGCACGACACGAAGATGGCGGTCATCAGCAACCTGCGCGCCTGAGGAGCCGACCATGACCATGACGACCACGATCGACGAGGCGGGCACGCTCGCGGAGCTCGGCACCATGAGCGCGGACCCGACGCTGGCGGAGCTGCAGGGGATGACGCCCGAGCTGGGCGAGGCGGTCCTCGAGCTGGCCGAGCAGGAGCTCGAGGCCGGGCACGTCGCGACGGCGCGGACCATCCTGGAGGGGCTCGTGGTGACCAACCACCGCGACGCCCACTCCTGGGCGCTCCTCGCGGTGGCGCACCGGCGGCTCGCGCAGCCGCTCGCGGCGCGGTTCTGCGCCGAGGTCGCGGCGAGGCTCGCCCCCGGGGACTCCTGGGTGCGCCTCGTGCGGGCCGAGAGCCTCCTCGGCGTCCCAGGGCCGCAGGACGAGGCGCGGAGCGAGCTTGCTGCGCTGGCGCCGGACGGGGAGGTCGGGGCGCGGGCGCGCTCCCTGCTCGCCGCGCTCGGATAGTGAAACGACTTAGCGGCCGGGATCGCCGTGGCTGGTCGAGGCCCCCGGCGCGCCGCGCTTGACGGTCCTCTCTCGTTTCGGGGATATTTCGCGGCCGAGCCCAGGGTCCGTGCCCCGCGGGCTCCGGGGCCGGCGGTCGGCCCTCGTGAACGATAAGGAAGTGGGAGCGATGGCGAACGGCACCGTGAAGTGGTTCAACGACGCGAAGGGCTACGGCTTCATCTCTCAGGAGGGCGGCGAGGACGTCTTCGTCCACCACACCGCCATCCAGATGGACGGGTTCCGCACCCTCAAGGAGGGGGAGCGGGTCGAGTTCGACGTGACGCAGGGCCCGAAGGGTCTGCAGGCGGCGAACGTCCGGAAGGCGTAGTCACCTTGCACTGACGAGCGTAAAGGGCGGCCTCGGGCGACCGAGGCCGCTCGCGCTTGTGCGGTAGCCGGAAGAAGAAGCGCCCGGGGGAGCTCGCCGGGCCGGGACCGAGGCTGAAATGAGCGAGAAGGAAGCAGGCATCGAGGTCCAGGGCACCGTCGAGGAGGCCCTCGCCGGCGGCATGTACCGCGTGAAGGTCGATCAGGGGCCGGTGGTCCTCGCCTACGCCTCCGGCAAGATGAAGAAGTTCCACATCCGCATCATCCCGGGCGACCGGGTGAAGCTGGAGCTCTCGCCGTACGATCTCACCCGCGGGCGGATCACGTACCGCGATAAGTGACGATCAGTTGAACCGCAGGCGCGGGGCGGCACACCCGGTGAGCACCGCGTCCCGCCCGGCGAACTCCAGCGACTCGACCAGCGCCGCCGACAGCTCCTCCTCGGTGAGCGTCCCCTGGACGCTCATGGTCCTGAGGAGCCCGTCGACGCGCTCCTCCCACGCGTCGCTCAACCAGCCCCGGTTCCACATGTAGTGATACCGGACCGGGTTCGGGATGACCGTCGCCAGGAAGGCGGCCTCGCGCGGCGTGAGGTCCCGCGCGTCCTTCCCGAACCAGTGCCGCGCCGCCGGGCCGATCCCCCAGACCCCGGGGCCCCACTCCGCCACGTTGAGGTAGACCTCGAGCAGGCGCTGCTTCGGGACCGACGCCTCGAGCGCGACGGTCAGCATGGCCTCGCGCAGCTTGCGGGCGAAGGTCTTCTCGCGGGAGAGGTACAGGTTCTTCGCGAGCTGCTGGCTGATCGTCGAGCCGCCGCGGACCACGCGCCCGGCCTGCGCGCCCTGGATGGCCGCGCGGCGGAGCTCCTCGAAGTCGAACCCGGAGTGGCCGAAGAACCCGGAGTCCTCGCTGGCGGTCACGGCGCGCACGACCCACCGCGGCAGCTCGGAGACGGGCACGAAGTCGGGGTTGGCGGGCCCGACGAGGAACTCGTGGACGCCGCCGGAGGTCGTCTCGGCGCGGTGGACGAACGCGCTCCGGATCGCTGCGGGGGCGGCGCGCCGCGCCTCCTCGCGCATCCGCGAGAGATCGAGCGCGGCGTCGACGCGCCAGGCGGCCGGATCGAGGAGGGGACCGTCCACCCGCAGGCGGGCGTCGAGGGTGCCGGCGGGGAGAGGTGCGCCGGCGGGGAGGGCGAGCGACGGCGGCAGGGCCTCCGCCGTCCGCCGGAAGTCGAGGCTATCGGCGCGCGCCTCGAACGAGAGCGGCAACCCGTCGACGAGCGCGAGCCCGCCCGCCACCACGACCGGAGCTCCGCCCGGGAGCGTGAGGCGGCCCGCGTCGAGCGCGAGCCGCCGGGTCGCGCCGCTCCACGCCACCGTCCCGGCGAACGCGACATCGACGGGCCCGATGGGCTCCGCGCCGGCGAGCCGGCCGGCCACCTGGAGGCCGCGGGCCCGCGCGTCGAGCTTGGCCTCGACCCGCGCGAGCCCCGGCTCCGCGTCGCCTTCGATCGAGACGGCGAGGGTCCCCCCGGCCCACGCCTCCGCGATCGCCGGCAGGCCTTCCGGCAGCGCGCGGCGGTCGAGCTCCTCGACGCGCGCGGTGACGTGCCACCCGCCGCCGCGCCGCTGGAGCGACACGGCGCCGTGGCCGGAGCCCGGAAAGCGGGCGTCGGCGTGGAGCGCGTCGCCCTCGGGGGCGGGGGTCACGATCAGCTCCAGGGGCCCGGCCGTGATCGCCCGATCACGCACCGTGAACGTGAGCCGGACCCCCTCGAGCGAAACCGCCGCGGGCGCCACCCGGCCCGTGCGGAGGAGCGCCGCGAGGTCCGGCCGGACGCGCAGGGTCTCCACGCGGAGCGGGGCGGGCTCCCCCGGTCGGGACGGCTGGAGGAGCAGCGGGCCGAACTGGACCCGGAAGAGGCGATCGACGCGGACGTGGGGGCCGAGCTCGACGGGGCCGAGCCGCTCCTCGACGAGCGCGAGGAGCCGGCTGCGAAGCGCGCCGCTCCGGCACGCGTGCCAGGCGACGAGCTGCGCCGCGCCGTACGCGACCAGCAGCCCCGCGACGCCCCACGCGGCGAGCCGCGGCAGAGCGGCCAGGCGCCTGCGACGGGCGGGGGCGGGAGCGGTCATCGCGCGCGCTGTGTACCGGTCGGCGCGCCGGAGATCAACCGTGCGGCGCGCCGCAGGCCCCGGACGTGCATGCTCCGGATGAAAATAGCGCCCCACCTGTTAACATCCGCGGGAGATCATGGCCTTTCTCGGCCCCAGCCTGCGCCGCACGAAGGTGCTCGACCGGCCCGTCCGGCGCGTCGCCGTGGCGGGGCTGATCTCGCTCGCAGTGAACGCGGGCGTGCTGCTCCTCCTCGGGGTCGCGGGCGCGTTCGAGGTCCCGAAGGCGATCGACGCGGACAAGGTGGAGCTCGCCCCGCTCTCGGACGCGGAGTGGGACGCGAACCGGACGATCCGTCTGCCGTCTCCGGACGGCGACCGCGCTCCGCCGGCGCTCGCCCGCCCCGCCCCGCCGACGCCACCGCCCGAGGAGAAGAAGGCGCGCGAAGAGAAGCAGCCGCCCGAGGAGAAGAAGCCGCGCGACGAGGCGGATCCGCCGGGCCGACTGGTCCAGGCCGCGCCCTCCGAGGATTCCACGCCGCCCAAGGAGTCCCGCTTCGTCGCGGACCGGGACAGCTCCGTGGCGAAGGAGACCCGCTCCCGCTTCGCCGGGACGAAGAAGTTCGAGAACGTCCTGCCCGGGGTCGTCGAGGGGCAGTCCCGGAAGGCGCGCGGCGACGGAGGCGACGCCGCGGAAACCCGCGCGGAGAAGATGGGGCCCGACGTCCCGGACGGCGCGAACGCGGACGAGCGCAAGCAGCCGGGCCCGAAGGAGGATCGGATCGCGCGCGTCGATCGCCCTGCCGAGCGCGGCCCCGGCCCTGGCCTCCCGCGGCCGAGCCTCCCTGCGCTGCGCGCGCCCGGCGACGAAGGCCTCGGCGCCCCGGGCCTCCCCGGAGAGCCTCGTGCACCGTCGCTCCGGGCCGGGGAGCCGAACCTCACGCCGAGCGCCGAGAGCATGGCCGCCCTCACCGGCGGCCCGAGCCCAGACGACCTGCGCGCCATGGACCTCGAGGAGGGGGACGAGACCCGGCTCAACACACGATTCTTCCGCTACGCGACCTTCTACAACCGAGTCTACTCGGGGATCTACGAGCAGTGGGATCCCAACGAGGCCTACCGGAAGCGCGACCCGGAGCTCAAGACGTATCCGCTCCGCGACCGCACGACCGTGTTCGCGCTCACGCTCGATCCCGCGGGCGAGATCCGATCCGTCGAGCTCGTCCAGTCCTGCGGCCTCGACTTCCTGGACCGCGAGCTGCTCCGCGCAGTGAAGGCTGCTGGCCGGTTCCCCAACGTCCCGCCGTCGCTCGTGAAGGACGGCGTGGTGAAGATCCCGCCGGTCGGCTTCACGCTGGTGATGGATCCGAAGCACCGGCCCCGCGTCTACTTCCAGCGCTGGCCGTGACGGCGGCGGATCCCGTCACCCCGGCCTCCACCGCAGCACCGGCCTCCGCGCCGCGCGCGTCTCGTCGAGCCGCGCCCGGAACGGCCGCACGGGCGCGGCGTGGAGCGCGTCCGGATCGCGCCGGGCCTCCTCGGCGATGGCGAGCATCGCTTCCGCGAAGGCGTCGAGCGTCTCCTTCGACTCGGTCTCGGTCGGCTCGATCATGAGCGCGCCCTGGACCACGAGGGGGAAGTAGATCGTCGGCGGGTGGAAGCCGTGATCGATGAGCCGCTTGGCGACGTCCATGGTGACGACGCCGGCGGCCTTCTGGTTCCGGTCGTCGAACACCACCTCGTGGAGCGACTCGGTCTCGTAGGGGAGGTGATACGCCTCGCGCAGCCGCGCGCGGAGGTAGCTCGCGTTGAGCACGGCGAGCTCGCCGGTGGCGCGGGCGCCCTCCGGCCCCCACTCGCGGACGAGGGCCCAGGCCCGCACGAACATCGCGAAGTTGCCCCAGAACTCGCGCAGCTTCCCGATGGTCGCGGGCCGCTCGGCCGGATCGGTCACGAGCCGGTACTCCGTGCCGTCCTTCACCACGACCGGGAGCGGCAAGAACGGCTCGAGCACCTTCTTCACCGCGACCGGCCCGGAGCCCGGGCCGCCGCCGCCGTGCGGGGTCGCGAACGTCTTGTGCAGGTTGTACTGCATGACGTCGAACCCCATGTCGCCCGGCCGCGCCACGCCCAGGAGCGCGTTCATGTTGGCGCCGTCGCCGTAGACGAGGCCGCCCTTCGCGTGGACGATCTCGGCGATCTCCGCGACGTGGCGCTCGAACACGCCGAGCGTGTTCGGGTTGGTGATCATGATCGCGGCCACGTCCTCGTCCATCGCGGCGGCGACCGCCTCCGGGTGGAGTCGCCCGTCCGGCCCGGACGCGAGCTGGACCACCGCGTAGCCGTTGAGCGCCGACGTCGCCGGGTTGGTGCCGTGCGCGGTGTCGGGGATGAGGACCTTCTTGCGCGGGTTGCCGCGCGCCGTGTGGTACGCGCGGATGAGCATGAGCCCGCACAGCTCGCCCTGCGCCCCGGCCGCGGGCGTGAGCGTGGTCGCGTCCATGCCCGCGATCTCGGAGAGCGCGCGCTCGAGGCCGTACATGAGCTCGAGCGCCCCCTGGCAGAGCTCCGCCGGCGCGAGCGGGTGCAGGTCCGCGAAGCCGGGGAGGCGCGCGACGGCCTCGCTCGACTTCGGGTTGTACTTCATCGTGCAGGAGCCGAGCGGGTAGAACCCGGTGTCGATGCCGTGGTTCCAGGTGGAGAGGTGGGTGAAGTGCCGGACCACCTCCAGCTCCGAGAGCTCGGGCAGGCCGGCGAGGCCGTCGCCGCGGAGGAGCGCGGCGGGCAGGGCAGGATCGAGGCCGCGCTCCGGGCGCGGCAGGGAGACGCCGCAGCGGCCGGGAGAGCCCTGCTCGAACACGAGCTTCTCCTCGTGGACGAGCCCGCGGGTCGCGCCGCCCAGCCCCGTCGGCGCCGGCGCGCCGGCCGCCTCCGGGGCCTTCGGCGCGTCCACGCCGGGGTTCATCGTCGGCTTCCATCCGGTGGGGTTCGCCATGTCAGTCCCTGAGCGCGCGCGCGAAGAGCTCGATGAGCTCGGGGGAGTGGAGCTCGGTCGCGCAGCAGAGGAGCGCGCCCTTCGCCCACGGACGATCCGGGTACCAGCGCGCGAGCGGCGCGCCGGCGACGATGCCCCGCCGCGCGAGCTTCGCCACCGCCGCCTCGGCGTCGCCCACGTCGAACGCCTGCTCGTTGAAGACGGGGCCCGAGAAGACGGGCGCGAAGCCGGCCCGCCCGAGCGCGTCGCGCAGGAGCTGGAGCCGGGCGTGGTTCAGGCGGGCGAGCTGGTCGAGCCCGCGCCGCCCGAGCAGCGACAGGTGGATCGTCGCCGCGAGCGCGCAGAGGCCCGCGTTGGTGCAGATGTTCGAGGTCGCCTTCTCGCGCCGGATGTGCTGCTCGCGGGTGGAGAGGGTGAGGACGAAGCCGCGGCGGCCGTGCCGGTCCACCGTCTCGCCGGCGATGCGGCCCGGGAGCTGGCGGAGGTGGGCCTCGCGCGCGGCGAAGAAGCCGGGGGCGGGGCCGCCGAAGGTGAGCGGGTTCCCGAAGCTCTGGGCGCTCCCCACCGCCACGTCGGCGCCGAGCGCGCCGGGCGGCGCGAGCAGGCCGAGCGCGACCGCCTCGGCCGTCACCGCGATCGTGAGCGCGCCGGCCTTCCTCGCCAGCGCGGCCGCCTCGGGCAGGGCGTCCACGACGCCGAGGAAGTTCGGGTAGCCGACGAGGACGCAGGCGGTGTCGCCGTCCACGGCGCGCGCGAGCGCGTCGAGGTCGGTGCGGCCGTCCGGGCCGAAGGGGACGGTGATGATCGCGTCGTCCGTCGAGCGCAGGTAGGTCGCGAGGACCTTCCGGTACTCGGGGTGGACGGCGGCGCTCACCACCACCTTCCGGCGACCGGTGACGCGACCAGCCAGCAGGGCGGCCTCGGCGGCGGCGCTCGCGCCGTCGTACATCGAGGCGTTCGCCACCTCCAGGCTGGTGAGCAGGCAGATGAACGTCTGCCACTCGAACAGCGCCTGGAGCGTGCCCTGCGAGACCTCCGGCTGGTACGGCGTGTAGGCCGTGAAGAACTCGCCGCGGAGGAGGAGCTGATCGACCGCGGGCGGGACGTGGTGCGGGTACGCCCCGGCGCCCGCGAACGGCGGGTGGCGCGTGTCGTTGCGCGCGGCGAGGCGGCGAAGCTCGGCGAGGAGCGCGATCTCGTCCAGCGCCGGGGGCAGGTCGAGCGGGCGGGAGAGCCGGAGCGGCTCCGGGATCGACGCGTGGAGGTCGGAGATGCTCTTCGCCCCGATCGTCTCGAGCATCGCCCGGACGTCCTCGGGGGTGTGCGGGTGGTAGCGCAAGGGTCGCCCTGGGGCCTGCTCGATCACTCCTGCTCGTCGAGGAACGCCTGGTACGCCTTGGCGTCCATCAGAGCGTCGACCTCGGCGGGGTCCGAGGGCTCGATGACCACCATCCAGCCCTCCTCGTACGGATCCTCGTTCACGGTCTCGGGCGCGTCGGAGAGCGGGTCGTTCACCTCGACCACCTTCCCCGAGATCGGTGCGAACAGCTCCGAGACGGCCTTCGTGGACTCGACCACGCCGAACGCGTCGCCCTTCTTCACCGCGTCGCCGACGTCGGGGAGCTCGAGATACACGACGTCGCCGAGCTGGTCCTGCGCGAACTCGGTGATGCCGACCACGACGTTCTTCCCTTTCCGGCGGGCCCACTCGTGCTCGCGGGTGTAACGGAGGTCGTCGGGGAAGTTCATGGGTTCCTCACGGGCGCGTGTAGAAGGGAGTCTTCACGGCGCGGGCGGCGGCGGGCCGGCCGCGGATCTCGACGGCGAAGGTCGATCCCTCGGCCGCCAGGGCCGGGGGGAGGTAGGCGAGGCCGATGGACGTGCCGAGCGACGGGCTCTTGGTGCCGCTGGTGACGGCCCCAACCTGCCGGCCGTCCTGGAGGACGGGGTAGCCGTGGCGCGCGATCCCCGGCTCGGTCAGGACGAAGCCGACGAGCTTTCGCGCGATGCCCTGCTCGCGCTGGCGGAGGAGCGCGTCGCGGCCGACGAAGTCGCCCTTGTCGAGCTTCACCACCCAGCCCAGGCCGGCCTCGAGCGGCGTCGTGCCCTCGTCCATGTCGGCGCCG
>Ga0196976_1000722_pt1 | contig 19088 bp, 21 predicted proteins | sample S3v_513CmetaG_FD_148644 | JGI IMG/M metagenome (GOLD analysis project Ga0196976, IMG submission 148644) | Soil microbial communities from Anza Borrego desert, Southern California, United States - S3+v_5-13C | ecosystem: Environmental > Terrestrial > Soil > Desert | place: USA: California...
GCCGCCGTTCGTGTCCTGGCTGGTGGAAGGGCGGGTGAACTGGGCGCGCGGCGTGCCGGTCCGCCTCGTCGGGGCGTTCGCGGTGGTGATGGCGCTGCTGGTCGCCGGGCATCTGTGGCTGCGCGCGGCCGCCGCGCAGGGCATCGCCGCCGGCCTTCCGGAACAGGCGGGCGAGGCTGGGCTGGACCCGCGCCGGGCCTTCCGCCGGGCGACGCGCGTCTTCCGGTCGCTGTTCCGCGCGAACCCGGTGGGGTGGGGGCGGGGGGCGGCGCGCCGCGTCGCCAAGGCCCGCGAGTCGCTGGTGGCGCGCGCATAGGGCCGCATGCGCTTTCCTCACCGCACCCCTGCGAAAGGGGCGCGCTGGGCGCAGAATGGCGGGGGCTAGAATCCATGGGATTCGTGAGTTTCCGTTTCCTGCGCGAGGCCGGTCATGCGCACGACCGATGCGGCGCGTCTCCAGAAGGGCATCGTCGCCTACGCCATCGCCGCGATGGTGGCGCTCAGCATCGCCGTCGCCGCGGCCTGCGTGGTGCCGTTGCAACGCCACACGGTGGCCGCCGCCGACCGCAACCTGTCCCATTCGCTGGACCAGCAGGTCATGGCCATCGGCGAGGCGCTGTCGCGCCTGCGCGATCTGACGCGTCAGGTCACCAGCCGTACCGTCATCCGCGACGCGCTGGTCCAATACAACGACGGCGTCATGACGCAGGAGGCGCTGCACGCCTTTTCGGCCGACAAGCTGGCCGACGCGCTGCGTCTGGCGCCGGAGATGCTGGGCATCGTGCGGCTGGACCGCGAGGGCCGCGCGGTGGTGACGGTGGGTGAAGCGCCGGCCCCGGAGGCGCCGGTCCCGACGGTCGGTGCCGATCCCGTGGTCGGCGACCTGACCCTGGCGCCGGACGGGCGGGCGCGGGTGGTCGTGGTGGCGCCGATCAACGGGCGGACGGGACGGCGCGAGGGGACCGACGTCGTGCTGTTCGACGGCGCCGCGCTAGAGGCGCTGGTGACGGACGGCCATCACGTGGGCCGCACCTGGGCGAGCCGTCTGGTGGTCGAGGGCGGGTTGGTGGTCGAGGGCGGGGCCGGTGGCTACGGCGTGCTGGTCCCGCGCGACGGCGCCGTGGGCGAAGAGGCCGGGCTGGGCGCGGCGCTGGACGCCGCGCGCGACGCGCCGTCGCTGGTTCGCGTGGAGCCCGAGGGCGGCGGTGCGGTCGTCTGGGTGGCGCGGCGCGTGCCGGGCACCGCGTGGCTGCTGGCCGCGCGCATGGACGCGGACGAGCTGTACTATGATTCCAACCGGCTGGTGCTGTCGGTCGGCGGCACGGCGGCAGGGCTGACGCTGCTGGGCACGCTGGGCCTGTTCCTGGTGCTGCGGCCGCTGACCGGGCGGATGCTGGTGCACGCCGACGACCTCGCCCGCCAACTCGACGAGCAGCGCCGCACCGTGGCCGCGCTGTCGCGGCTGCAGCGCACGCTGAAGACGCTGTCCGGCGGCAACCAGGCGCTGATCCACGCCACCGCCGAGCCGGACCTGCTGGCCGAGATGTGCCGCATCGTGGTCGACGTCGGCGGCTATCCGCAGGCCTGGGTGGCGCTGGTGGAGGAGGGGGCGGTGCGCGTCGCCGCGCAGTGCGGCGACGGCGTGCTGCCGGAGGCGGAGGCCGCGGCGCTGGCCGATCCCATCCGCGCCGGGGTGACGCTGCACCGGCCGACGCCGCACGGCCTGTTGTTGCTGCCGCTGCGGGACGGCGGCGGGGCGCCGTTGGGCGCCATCGCCATCCACGGGCGCGACGCCGCCGGCTTCGACGGGGAGGAACGGGCGCTGCTGAGCGAGATGGCCGGCGACCTTGCCTATGGCATCGTCACCCTGCGCACCCGTGTCCGCTGGCGCGCCGACGAGGACCGGCTGGAGCGTGCGCTGGAGAAGACCATCCAGGCGGTTGCCGCAACCGTGGAGATCCGTGACCCCTCGACCGCCGGCCACCAGCGCCGGGTCGCCGAGCTGGCCGCCGGCATCGCCCGCGCGCTGGGCCTGCCGGAAGACCGGGTGAAGGGCGTGTACGTCGCCGGCATCATCCACGACATCGGCAAGGTCGCCGTCCCGGCCGAGATCTTCAGCCGCCCCGGCCGCCTGAACGCGCTGGAGTTCGAGCTGGTCAAGGAACACCCGGCGGCCGGCGCCGACATCATCGGCGGCGTCGAGTTCCCCTGGCCGGTCGCCGCCGCCATCGCCCAGCACCACGAGCGGCTTGACGGCTCCGGCTATCCCGCCGGGCTGGCCGGCAACGCCATCCGGCTGGAGGCGCGCATCCTGGCCGTCGCCGACGTGGTGGAGGCGATGACCGCGCACCGCCCGTACCGCCCGGCGCTGAGCGTGGCCGAGGCGCTGGGGGAGATCCGTGCCCACCGCGGCACGCTGTACGACGCCGCGGTGGTGGATGCCTGCATCCGCGTGCTGGAGAGCGGCACGGTGCGGCTGGAGGAGCCGGCGTGACGGCTACTTCGCCGCCACGGCCTTGCGGGCCGCCTTCACGGCGTCCAGGCACTCGTCGTACTCCTTCTCGCGCTGCTCGCGCTCGGCGTTGCGCAGCTGCTTCTTCAGGGCGTCGAGCGTGGGCTGGGCCGGCGCCTTGGCGATCTCGGCCTTGATGAACTCGATGCCGGCCACGCAGTCCGACTGGTCGTCGGCGAGCGCGGGCCCGGCGAGGAGGAGGGCGACCAGGGAGGCGGCAAGGATGGGGGTGCGCATGCGTTTCCTCACATTCCGTTTCTTTATTTCACGATGATCTTGCCGGTCATGCCCTTGTCCTCCAGGCCCTTGATGCTCCAGGTGTATTCCCCGGTGCGCATGGGCACGAAGTCGATGGCGATGGTGCCCTGGTCGTCGAACTCCAGGGCGTAGGGCGCGCCCATGGGGTGGACCTCCAAATGGTTGATGACGATCTGGTTGACCCAGATGTCGCGCATGAAGTCGGGGGCGCGGAACATGTATTCCTTCTGCCCCTTGGCGGTGATCTCCAGCCGGTAGAACTTCCCGCCTTCCAGCGTGAGTTCCTTCTGCGAGACGAAGAAGTCGTCGCCGTCCTCGGTGCCGAGGACCAGTTCGGGCAGGTTTGTGCGGTTGCGCGCCAGGTCGGCGGCGGAGGCGGGGGCGGTGAGCGCCGCGCCGGCCAGCAGCGCGAGCGCGGTGAACAGGGCGGGCACTCTGGACATGGCGTATCCCTGGTGGTGCGGGGTGGGGCCAGCAGTATGGCGCCGGTGCCGCCGGGCGGTCGAGTGCTACCAAAGGATGGGTTGGCTATGCCGTGCCGCCGCCTGGGGTTGGCCCTGTGGTTGGACGAGGGAATCGCCGCAGTCTCCTCGCGGCCATTGCCCTGGCGACGGAGCGTGCTATAAACGCGCCACCTGATCTGGAAGAAGGGCGCGGCTTCGTGGCCATCGACGCGTCGGTGCTGGTCCTGAACGGACCGAACCTCAACATGCTGGGCGTACGGGAGCCGCACATCTACGGCTCGCTGACGCTCGACGACCTGGAGTCGTCCTGCCAGGAGCGGGCCGAGCAGCTCGGCCTGAGCATCGATTTCCGGCAGTCCAACCACGAGGGCGAACTCGTCTCCTGGATCCAGCAGGCCCGCACGGAGCATGACGGCATCGTCATCAACGCCGGCGCCTACACCCACACCTCGGTCGCCATCATGGACGCGCTCATCCTGTCCGAGCTGCCGGTGATCGAGGTGCACCTCTCCAACATCTTCAAGCGGGAAGCCTTCCGCCACCACTCCTACATCTCCCCGGTGGCCAAGGGCATGATCTGCGGCTTCGGCCCGCACGGCTATCTGCTGGCGCTGGAGGCCCTGGCGCAGATCCTCGACCGCGACTGACAGAACACGGGATTTCATGAGCATGGCGAGCTTCGACATCGACGGCGACCTGATCCGCAAGCTGGCGGACCTCCTGCGCGAGACGGGCTTGAACGAGATCGAATTCGCCGAGGGCGAGAAGCGCATCCGCGTCACCCGCGGCGCCCCAGCGGCGGCTGCGGCCGTTCATCTGGCCCCGGCGGCCCCCGCGGCCCCGATCGCGGCGGCCGCGGGCGCCAAGCCGGCGCAGCATCCGGGTGCTGTGACCTCGCCCATGGTCGGCACCGCCTATCTGGCGCCGGAACCGGGCGGCACGCCGTTTGTTCGCGTGGGCGACCAGGTGAAGGCCGGCCAGACGCTGCTCATCATCGAGGCCATGAAGGTGATGAACCCGATCAAGGCGCCGCGCGGCGGCACCCTGACCGAGGTCGCCATCGCCGACGCTCAGCCGGTGGAGTTCGGCGAAGTCCTCATGGTCATCGAGTAAGGGAAGGACGCATCCCTTGGCGATGTTCGAAAAGGTTCTCATCGCGAATCGCGGCGAGATCGCACTGCGCATCCATCGCGCCTGCCGCGAGATGGGCATCCAGACGGTGGCGGTGCACTCCACCGCCGACGCCGACGCCATGCACGTGCGCCTCGCCGACGAGAGCGTGTGCATCGGCCCGGCCTCGGCGCGCGAGAGCTACCTGAACGTGCCGGCCATCCTGTCGGCGGCGACGATCACCGGGGCGGACGCCATCCATCCGGGCATCGGCTTCCTGTCGGAGAACGCGCAGTTCGCCGAGATGGTGGAGGAGCACGGCTTCACCTTCATCGGCCCGACGCCCGAGCACATCCGCATCATGGGCGACAAGGTCACCGCCAAGTCGACGGTGAGCCGCCTGGGGCTGCCGGTGGTGCCGGGTTCCGACGGCCCGGTGCCGACGCTTGAGGAAGCCGAGCAGATCGCCCGCGACATCGGCTATCCGGTGCTGATCAAGGCGGCGGCCGGCGGCGGCGGCAAGGGCATGAAGGTGGCCCGCAACCCGGAAGGGCTGCGCGAGGCCTACCAGCTGGCCCGCGGCGAGGCGCGCGCCGCCTTCGGCAACGACGAGGTCTACATCGAGAAGTACCTCGGCCGTCCCCGCCACATCGAGATCCAGCTGCTGGGCGACACGCACGGTAACTGCGTGCACTTCGGCGAGCGCGACTGCTCGGTGCAGCGCCGCCACCAGAAGGTGATCGAGGAGGCGCCGTCGCCGGCGCTGAACGCCGCCCAGCGCGACTTCATCGGCACGCTGGCCGCCAAGACCACGGCCGCCATCGGCTACCGTGGTGTGGGCACGATGGAGTTCCTGTTCGAGGACGGGCAGTTCTACTTCATCGAGATGAACACCCGCCTGCAGGTCGAGCACACGATCACCGAGATGATCACCGGCATCGACCTGGTGCGCGAGCAGATCCGCGTGGCGACCGGCGCGCCCCTGGGCTACACGCAGGGCGACATCCGCTTCCAGGGTGCCGCCATCGAGTGCCGCGTCAACGCCGAGAACCCGGAGACGTTCGTTCCGTCGCCGGGCAAGATCGACGGCTACCACGCGCCGGGCGGGCTGGGCGTGCGCGTCGATTCGGCGCTGTACGACGGCTACCGCGTGCCGCCGCACTACGACAGCCTGATCGCCAAGCTGGTGGTGCACGGCACGACCCGCAACGAGTGCCTGATGCGCCTGCGCCGTGCCATCGAGGAGTACGTGATCGGCGGCATCGACACGACGCTGCCGCTGCACCAGCGCATCATCGCCGAGCAGGCCTTCATCAACGGCGACTACGACATCCATTGGCTGGAACAGCTGATGGGTTTGAAGAAGTAGGGTGGGTTTAGTCCCTCCCCCGCCTCCGGCGGGGGAGGGAAGCCCGCGAGAGCGGGCAGGGTGGGGGCGACGCCCTATCGGGACGACAGACACGCCAGGATCGTCTCGGCGACACCCTCCGGGTTCTCCAGAACCTCGTGGTTCCAGAACCGCAGCACGCGCCAGTCCTGTGTTTCCAGATACACCGTGCGCTGGGCGTCGCGCGGCGATCCGGCATGCTGCTCACCGTCGCATTCGACGGCGACGCACACCTCCAGGCAGGCAAAGTCCAGCACATAGGGCGGCACCGGATGCTGCCGGCGGAACTTGAACCCGCCGACCTGCCGGTTGCGCAGCAGGCGCCATAATGCACGCTCGGCCGGGGTCGGGTCGCGGCGCAGCGTGCGGGCCTTTGCCAAAGTGCTTTCTGGGACACCTTTCATGGCCGTGGCCTCCTGGGTAAGCCGTTGCCCCCACCCTCCCACGCTACGCGTGGGTCCCTCCCTCCCCCTGCGGAGCAGGGGGAGGGCATGGATTGGCTATCCCTTCAGCGCCATGCCCTTGCCGCACCGATCCGCCACGCCCTTGCCGCAGGCGCGGAACTTCAGGTCCTTGTCCAGGCACACGCGCACCTCGGTCACCTGACGGCGGGCGCAGATCACGGCGACCATGTCGGGCGTCAGGCCGGGGTTGGCCTCGGTGAACAGCGACTGGAGCTTTTCGGGGGGCAGCGACAGGTCGGGCTTGGGCGTCTTCACCGCGTCGGGAACCGTCACGCGGGCGGCGGCGTCGCGCAGGGTGGCGAAGTACTTCACCACGTCGACGCCGCTGCAGGTGCCGTGCTTTTGCCACTGCTGCACCATCAGGCTGGGGCTGGGCATCACCGGCATGGTCTCGTCCACCACCGCTTTCGGCACGGTCCGCTGCGCCGAGCAGGAGCGCGGGTAGCCGCCCTGTTCGTGCTGCGGCCACAGGCCGTGCACCACGAAGCCGTGGTTCTTGCCGGCCCCGCACTGGTCAGGATCATCGTCGCGGTCGGGGCGGGAGCAGTGGGCCGGCGACCAGGACAGGCTGAGAATGTAGTAGTCGAAGGCGCCGGGGTCGGCCTTGCGTTGCGCGGCGGCCTCGAGCGGCGCCAGCAGAATCACAATCAGAGAGAGAATGGAAAAGGCGGTGATCGTCCGCATTTTCGGCTCCACGGTGTTTGTCTCGCGGGGGAATTGCATACCATGGAGTGGCGGGCCGCGTCTCGGGCTGCAGGTCTCGGCGGAGTGGCGGCGGCGCCGCGACCGAGGGTACTCTCTGTGTCCCACCGGATGACGGACCGCCGATGATCGAACTGAACGCGACGCTTCTGTTGCGGGCCTACGCCGCCGGCATCTTCCCGATGGCGGAGAGCGCCGACTCCGACGACCTCTACTGGTTCGATCCCGAACAGCGCGGCATCCTACCGCTGGACGCGTTCCACGTGCCAAAGCGGCTGCGCCGCACCGTGCGGCGCGGGCCGTTCGAGGTGCGCGTCGACAGCGCCTTCCGCGCGGTGATCGAGGCGTGCGCCGAGCCCACGGCCGAGCGGCCCAAGACCTGGATCAACCAGGACATCGTGCGGCTGTACAGCGAACTGGCCGGGCAGGGCTGTGCGCACAGCGTGGAGTGCTGGCGCGACGGGCGGCTGGTGGGCGGGCTGTACGGCGTGTCGCTGGGCGGCGCCTTCTTCGGCGAGAGCATGTTCAGCCGCGAGACCGACGCCAGCAAGGTGGCGCTGGTCCATCTCGTGGCGCGGCTGCGGGCAGCGGGCTACACGCTGCTGGACACGCAGTTCGTGACCGAGCACCTCACCCGCTTCGGCGCCGTCGAGATTCCGCGCGCGGAATACCGGCGCCGCCTGGCGGCGGCTTTGGGCAAGCCCACCGATTTCGCGGGCGTCGACCAGGCGACGGCGCTGGCGGCCCTGCTGGACGGGACGGGGGAGGGGTAGGCGTCACTTCTCCTGGCAGGACAGCACCCAGACGTCGTAGACGGCGTGCTCCATGGCCGAGAGGGCGGGGCTGGAGGCGAACATCCAGCCGCTGAACACGGTTTCCGCCTGCTCGCCGGGCTTGATCTCGACAACCTCCAGGAAAGCGGCCGACTCGGGCGCCTCGATGGGCGGGTTCTCGCGGCAGGCGCGCAGGGTCACGCGCAGGCTGCCGAAGACCTTGGTCTCGCCGGCCCGGATGTCGAAGGTGGTGGTGCGCGCGGTGACCTTGTCGAGGCCCTGGAGACGGGCGGCCGGGCGCTCGATCATCTGCGGCGGGGGCGCGTTGGCGGCGGGCGCCGCCAGGGCCGGAGCCGCGAGAAGCAGGGCCGCGAAGGCCGCGCGCGCGGTGTCGAACATCGTCACGACGGTGGCTTCCGATGGTGGACGGTGTCCGCCGTTTACATCGGAAGCGCCGCCGCGTCCAGTCGCGCTGTCGCTCGATTACGCGATCGCAGGGCTGAGGCTCAGCCGCCGCTGCCCGTGCGCCGCCGGGTGTCGCGATCTTCCTGCCGCTCCTCCAGCTTTTCGGCGCCGGCGCCGGCACCCGCGCCGGCGGCACCGCCGATCACCGCGCCGACCGGGCCGCCCACCACGGCACCGGCTGCGGCGCCGCCCAGACCGCCGGTGGCGGCCTTCTCCTCCATGGTGCGGCCGCAGGCCGCGGCGAACAGGCACAGGCCGAACACGGCCAGGGTGCGGAAACGCATGGCTAATCTCCCGCTGAGGTTACGCTCAGGCGGAAGAACGGCACGGGGCGCGGATGGTTCCTGAAAACGCACCGGGCCGCGCAAGCGCGGCCCGGTGTCGGGTGACGTCCGATGGGATACGGGTCACATCTTCGGCGGGGCGTCCTTGCCGGTTTCGGCCTTGTCGCCGCCCTTGGCGTTGCTTTGCAGGCTGAAGATCACCTGACCCAGGAGCTGTTCCAGGCCGGGGGTGCTCTGCGTGTACTCGATGCGGCCGCCGGGGGCGATCATGTCGGGGTCGCCGCCGGGCTCCAGCGCCATGAACTTGCCGCCCAGCAGGCTCTCGCTCGCCACGACGGCGGCGGTGTCCTTGGGCAGCTTGACGTCCGGGGCGATGGAGAGGTGGACGACCGCCTGATAGCTTTTCGGGTCGAGCGTCAGCGACGTGACCGTGCCGACCTTGACGCCGCTGATGCGCACGTCGGCACCGCTTTGCAGCCCGCTGATGGAGCCGAAGCGGGCCGTCACCTCATATCCGTCCACCTTGCGCAGGTCGGCGCTGGTGTACGCGAACACGAGGAAAAAGCCGGCGACGACGAGGACGACGCCGCCCAGCACGGTTTCGATGACGTTCCGGCGCATGATGGATTCCTAGCGGCCGTGGTGGACGCCGGGCCTCAGCCCGGAGTCCACGGCTCGTAATCGCCGGTGGCGCGCACGCGCCGGCCGCCCTGCAGCACGTGCCCGGGCGGGCGGTAGGCCTGGAGCGAACCCGACGGGTTCGGCACGTGCTCCTGCTGCCACGGCTTGTGGTAGGGGCTGCTGCCTTCCGGGATCGGGTCCTTGTGGGTGTGGTGCAGCCAGCCGTGCCACTCCGGCGGGACCTTGGAGGCCTCCGGCTCGCCCTTGTAGATGACCCAGCGGCGCTCGCGCCGGCTGCCGTGCGACACGCTGCGGTCACGGTAGTACATGTTGCCGAAGCGGTCGGTCCCGACCAGCTCGCCGCGGCGCCACGTGAGGAAGCGGATGTGGACGTTGGCCATCCACGTGATGAGGGAGATCTTATCGCTCATTGTCGGCCGTGATCGGGCGTTGCCGCCCGCCAAAGGGGGTTCCATCGGACGCGGCGCACTATGGCACCGCGATTGCCGCCCGTCCACTGCGAAGGACAGGTTTTCTCCGGCCTCAGGCGAAGCGTCGCTCGGTCAGCAGAAGGCGCACGGCGAAGCCCAGGAACAGCACGCCGGCCACGGCGTCCAGCACGGCGTGCACGGCGCGGCTGGTCATCAGCGCGCGCGCCGCCCCGGCGCTGGCCGCCGCCACGCCCAGGAGGTACAGGCAGCCCAGCCCGCCCAGGATGATGCCGTAGGTGAAGGTCTGCAGCGCCACGGACCCCAGCTCCGGCGCCACGAACTGCGGCACGAAGGCGAGGTAGAAGAGGATGATCTTCGGGTTCAGCAGGTTGGTCAGCAGCGCGTTGACGAACACCATGCGGGTGGAGGCCGGCGGCGGGCGCACCGGCTCCGCCGTGGCGCCGCCCTGACGGCGCGCCTGGATCGCACTCCACAGGGCGCGGGTGCCGATCCACGCCAGGTAGGCCGCACCGGCGTAGCGCAACACGTCGAACAGCACCGGCGAGGCGGCGATCAGCGCCGACACGCCCACCGCCGCCAACAGCGCCTGGATGACGTTGCCCGCCGTGATGCCCGCCGTCGCCACGAAGCCGGCGCGCCGCCCCTCCGTCAGCCCGCGCGACAGCACCAGCAGCGAATCCGGCCCCGGCGTGATCACAAGGATCATGGCGGCGACGAGGTAGAGCTGGAACAGGTGCGGATCGAACGGCATGGCAAACCCCGAATCGGCGCGGCGGTGCGGCCGAGTATAGCGGCGGGACCGTGGCGGATCATCGGCGCAGTGCGCAGGTCGGGTATTCGGCGCCTCTGGCGGTGGGCCTCAGTCCGGCCAGCGGCGGTGCATCCACAGCCACTGCTCGGGCCGTTCGCGGATCCAGCCCTCCAGCAACTCGTTCACGCGCTGCATGAGGATGCGCGAGTCGGCGTTGCGGTCGCCGCTGGCCGGCATTTCCAGCGGCGGGTAGACGGTGACGCGGAAGCGCGCACCGCCCAGCCGCTCGGTCCGCGCCGGGCGGATCGGGATGCCGGAGCGCACCGCCAGCTGGGCGGCGGCCGGCGCGGTCATGGCGTCGCGGCCGAAGAAGGGGACGGGGATGCCGTCGTTCATCTTCTGGTCGATCAGCATGCCGACGTGGCCGCCCTGGCCCAGGATGCGGATAAGGGCGCGCGCACCATCCGGACCCTTGGGGATGTGCGTGCCGGTGGCGGCCCCGCGCAGGTCGGTCAGCAGGCGGTCGACGATGGGGTTGTTGGGCGCGCGGTAGACCAGCGCCAGTTCCAGCCCCAGCTTGCGCGACACCACCGACGGCACCTCCCAGTTGGCGAGGTGGCCGGACACCACGATGCCGGCGATGCCGTCGTCGCGCATGGCGGTGACGTGCTCGGCCCCGATGAACTCGGTGCGGCCGCCGGGGCCGGAGTCGCCGAGCCGGTCAAGGTGCGGGTACTCGGCCATGGTGCGGCCCAGGTTGTCCCACATGCCGGTGATGATGGCGTCGATCTCGGCGGCACTCTTCTCCGGGAAGGCGCGCGTCAGGTTGCGGCGGGCGGTGCGCGTGCTGGAGAGGAACGGCCCGATGGTGCGGCCGAGCCAGCCGCCAAAGGCCGACGCCGTGTCCACCGGCAGCGCCCGGCACAGGGCGGCGAAGCCATAGGCCGCCGCCGCCTCCAGCGGGTAGGAGAGGTGCTTGGTCAGCCAGCGCACGGCCGGGCTGCGGGGCTTTCCCATCAGGCCCTCCCCAGCGCGGGAAGCCGGTCGAGCAGCGCGCCGAGTGCTTCCGCGTCGTCGAACACCGCGCAGACGGGCAGCACGCGCACGCGTGCGCGGACGTCGGCCGGCAGGCGGACGGCGTCCTTGGCGGTGGTGACGGGCAGGGCGTTTAGCGCCTCGGCGCGGGCCAGCAGGTCGGCCACCTCGGCGGCGGTGTACGGGTGGTGGTCGGCGAAGGGGACGCGGCCGGCCAGCACGGCGCCCAGCGATTCGAGGGTGGCGAAGAACTTCTCCGGCCGGCCGATGCCCGCGAAAGCCAGCACCCTCCGCCCGCGCAAGCCGTGGTCGGCGTCCGGCTCGACGCGGGCGCGCAGCACGGGCAGCGGGGCGACGCGGGCGGCGACGCCGGTGCGGTCCTCGCCCATCAGCACGACCGCGTCGGCGCGCGACAGGCCGCGCGCCACCGGTTCGCGCAGGGGGCCGGCGGGCAGGAGGCAGCCGTTGCCGAAGCCGGCGGCGCCGTCCACCACGACCAGCGACAGGTCCTTGGCGAGGTGCGGGTTCTGGAAACCGTCGTCCATGACGACGACCTCGGCCCCGGCGGCAGCGGCGGCCCGGGCGCCGGCCACGCGGTCGCGCGCCACCCAGGTGGGGGCGTGGGATGCCAGGAGCAGCGCCTCGTCGCCGACCTGCCCGGCGTCGTGGCGGGCGGGGTCGACGCGCAAGGGGCCGCGTTCCGTGCCGCCGTGGCCGCGCGTCAGGAAATGCACGGCCGTGCCGCGCGCGGCGAGCGCCTCGGCCAGCGCCAGGGCGACTGGCGTCTTGCCGGCGCCGCCAGCCACGAGGTTGCCGACGCAGACGATGGGAACGGGAGCCCGTTCGGCGCGCGTCGTGGCGAAGCGCAGCCGGCCGGCCAGACCGTAGAGCGCGCCGAGCGGGGCGAGCGCCAGCGCCGCCGCCGTGGGCGGCCGGTACCAGAAGGCGGGGGTCCTCATGCGGCCGGCCGATCCGCCCTGCGCCGCACGCCGGCCTCGTCGAGCAGCGGCGCCAGCACGTCCAGCACGCGGTCGACGACGCGGCGGTTGTGCTCGGTCACCGTGGCGGCGCCGGCGACGACGCGCGCGCGTTCCGCCTCGTCGGTCAACAGGCGGCGGACGTTGGGGGCCAGATCCGCCGGGTCGGGCAGCGGCATGGCGCCGCCGGCGGCCTCCAGCCGGTCGGTGATCTCGGCGAAGTTCCACATGTGCGGGCCGTACAGCACGGCGCAGCCGAGCTGCGCCGGCTCCACCGGGTTCTGGCCGCCGTGGTTCACGAAGGAACCGCCCATGCACACCACCGGCGCCAGCCGGTAGAAAAGGCCAAGCTCGCCCATGGTGTCGGCGACGTAGACGGCGTCCTGCGGGCCGGGCAGGGCGCCCTCGGCACGGCGCGCGACGGCGAGGCCGCGAGCGCGCAACGCCTGGGCGATGTCCGGCCCGCGGTGCGGGTGGCGCGGCACGACGACGGTCAGCAGGCCGGGCAGGTCGGCGGCCAGCGCCTCGTGCACCGCCGCCGCAACCTCGTCCTCGCCGGGGTGGGAGCTGGAGAGCAGCCACAGCGGCCGGCCGGCGACGGCGCCGCGCAGGGCGTCCAACTGGGCCGGGTCGGCCGGCGGCGGGGCGGCCGAGAACTTCAGGTTGCCGACGCAGGACACGGTCCCGGCGCCCAGCGCGCGCAGACGCTCCGCGTCGCCGTCGGTCTGCGCCAGCGCGATGCGGAAGGTGCCCAGCAGGCCGCCGATGAAGCCCGGCGCCCGGCGCCAGCGCGCGAAGGAGCGCGCCGAGATGCGGGCGTTGACCAGGGCCGCCGGGATGCGGCGCGCGCGGATGGCGCCCAGCAGGTTTGGCCAGATCTCCGACTCGATCCACAGCACGAGATCGGGGCGCCAGTGGTCGAGGAAGCGGGCGGCGGCGTCCGGCAGGTCGACCGGGACGTACTGGTGGATGGCGCGCTCCGGCAACCGGCGGCCCATCAGTGCCGCCGAGGTGACGGTGCCGGTGGTCAGCAGCACGGTGAGGTCGGGGGCGCGTTCCAGGAGCCGGTCGACGAGCACGAGGATGGAGTTGGCCTCGCCCACGCTGGCGGCGTGGAGCCACACCAGCGGCCCGTCCGGCCGTGGGCGCGAGGCGTGGCCCAGCCGCTCTCCCTGGCGCTGCGGGTCCTCCTTGCCGGCCGCGCGGCGGCGGTGGAGGTAAAGGCGCACCGCCGGCCCGGCGATGGACGTCAGGCCGCGATAGAGGGACTGGAGCATGCGCATCGAAACAAGAATGGGAACCCGGACCCGCCGCGGGACCCTGCCCGCAAGGGCCGGCACCTTAGCATGGGCTGTGCCTGAATTCGAAGCGTCGGGATTCGGGGAGCGATCGGCTGGCAGGGGGAGGGGGGCTGCCAACTGCTTCGATCGGTGAAAGGGCGATCGCGAAATGCCCTGTCCTCAGGGCAAGAGGTCAGTCATATATGATTATGGAATTGCACTCTTCCTCGTGATAGTCTTTTATGTTCTAAAATAGATGTTATCATGCTTGTGGCCCATCGCGTTTTTTCCGGTAACCTTCAAAGGCATATGAGGTGAATATGATTGGCTCTGTTTTGGGTGTCGGCGGTCGGGCCGAAAGGTGGCTTTTGAAGCTGATTGACGTGAGCGACGTCATATTTGGAATTGTGTCATTCTCAATTATAGTTAACTACAAGCTTGAAGTTGGCCAATATTTTGGCTGGATCGCCAGGTATGGTTTGGAGGTGCTAGGCAGTGGTTGGCTTTTCCGTCAGGCCGCCTATTCCGCCTGGATGTTTCTATCTGACAAAGGTTATGTGATTATTTTGTCAATTGTTACAATTGTCTGGTATGTGCGATATCGCAGTGCGGTAAAAAACGAATACAACATACTTCTTGAAATTTACTTGAAGGCGAAGATCCCAATGCGAGTTCGGGATCTGGAAGGTGCAAACTATATTCCGCTTTTGTCGATTGGTTTGGCGCTTGGATTCGTGTTGATGGGCTTCGTTGTCGATAATATCCAAGCATTTTGCATTGTAGCAATATGTATAAATGTTCTCGATTTGCGAGGAAATCTTCTGATCATTAGGAATATGAGCAAATTTTTGTCTCTTGATGAGTACAAGCCTGCCGATGGAGACCCGATCGCGCCATATATCTATCGCAGGCGCGTCGTTGCTGACAAATATTGGGTCAAGAGGCCGCAGATAGAAAGAGTTGGCGTGCTTCTTATCTGCAATTGCGGTGCTTTCCTGATTTCCGGCCTTTCAGACAGCTTTGGGGAGGCAACGTCCGAATACCTCGCGGTGCTGATGGCGAGCATTTCCATCCTGGGAAACGAGGTGCTCATGGCCAACTGGCGGCACATCCGGGACAAGGAGTTTGCCGAGATCGACCGTGAGGAAGAAGAGTTTCTGGAGCGCTTGAAAGCTGCCACGGCCGAAAGCGAGGCTTGATGCCGAACCGGCGCTGATCCGCGCCGTCACGCCCCGTTGATCGGCACCAGTTCCAGGTCGTCGTCGGCGACGACGTGGCGGCAGGTGTCGGGAGCGGCGTGCTGTTCGTTCTTGGCGCGGTACATGGCGGCGTCGGCGGCGGCGATCAGCGTTTCCGGCGTCTCGGCGTCGGTGGGGAAGAAGGCCGTGCCGGCGCTGGCGTGCACCACCACCTGCGTGCCGTCGGGCAGGGCCACCGGCTGGGCGATGCGGGAGAGCGTGCGTTCCACCGCGCGGATGCAGTCGTCGCGGCTGGCCACGTCCTCCATGATGATGACGAACTCGTCGCCGCCCAGGCGGGCCACCGTGTCCACCTTGCGCACCGCCGCCAGCATGCGCTGGCCGGTGATCTGCAGCACCACGTCGCCAGCCTGATGCCCGTACGTGTCGTTGACCGGCTTAAAGCCGTTCAGGTCGATGTAGGTGAGGGAGACCAGATTGCCGTGCCGTTCCGCGCGCTGGAGGGCGCGCTTCAGGCGCTCCTCGCACAGCGTGCGGCTGCACAGGCCGGTGAGCTGGTCGTAGAGCGCGATGCGCTCCAGCGCCTCGTTGGCGCGGCGCAACTCGGCCGTGCGGGCGGCCACCATGCCCTCCATCGCTTCCCAGGCGCCGGCGAGGCGGTTGAGGAACAGCAGGCTGACGGCGGAGAGCACCAGGAACACGACGCCGTGCAGCACGATGGTCTGGCGCGTCTGCGGCGCGATCTCCGACAGGACGAAGGGGCCGGGGATGGTGACGCTGATGCCGCCGCGGATGTCACCGACCTGATAGCCCTGCTTGGCGTGGCAGCCCAGGCACGGCTCCACGGTGACCAGCGCCGCCATGTAGCGGTAGGCGGGGCCGTCCGGCTGCTCGACCCGCTCCAGCACCTCGCGCCGGCCGGATTCGAAGGACTTCAGCACCACCCGTTCCCAGACGTCGGCCCGGTTGTTCGGGTTGATGGGGTTCAGGCTGGTGATGTTGAAGGTGACGCCGGCGTCCTTCTGCACCAGTTCGGCGATCTGGCGCGTCATGTAGGCGGGGTTGACCTTGGTGTAGGGCTGCCCGTTGATGGTGACGTCGCGGTCGGGGTCCTCAAGCAGCGGGTTGGGCGGCGTGTGCGCCGACACCGCGGCGTAGACGCCGTTGCGCTCGGCGTTCCACAGGCGCGTCGTCTCGATCATCTTGAACAGCATGCGGCCGCGCGCCAGCGCGTTGTCGGCCGCCTGATGGTCGAGCAGGTTCAGGTTGTAGGCGAGCGAACCGCCGGTCAGCGCGGCCCAAAAGAGGATGGACAGCAGCGCCGATGCGCGCCGTCCCCAGACCGCTTGGGCCATCGCCATGCCTCGGGTTGGCAAGAATACACGTCAAAACGTTCGTTTGCGGTGTATAGCCGAAGCGTTCCAGATCCACCACTCTCTTGTGTGAGGAACGAAGGGCGCCGCCGCGACGGGCGGCGCCCTTCGGCCTACATGCCGGCGACCGTCATGCCGTCTATGCGCAGCGTCGGCGCGTCCATGCCGAAGCGCAACTCCAGGTCGCTGGCCGCCTCCATGTTGAGAAACATGTCCTTCAGGTTGCCGGCCACCGTCAGCTCGCTGACCGGGTAGGCGAGCCGGCCGTTCTCGATCCAGAAGCCGCTCGCACCCCGGCTGTAGTCGCCGGTGACGCCGTTGACGCCGGAGCCCATCAGTTCGGTGATGTACAGGCCGTCCTTGATCTCGCCGATGATGTCCTCGCGCGAGCGCGAGCCGGGCGCCATGTAGATGTTGGACGGCGCCGGGCCCGGCGGGCCGGAGGTGCCGCGCGAGGCGTGGCCCGTCGTCTTCAGGCCGAGCTGGCGGGCCGAGCGCAGGTCGAGCAGCCAGGTGGTGAGCCGCCCTTCCTCGATGATCGTGCGCTTCTCCACCGTGACGCCCTCGGCGTCGAAGGGGCGGGAGCGCAGGCCGCGGCGCACAAACGGGTCGTCGACGATGCTGATGGCGGCGGGGAAGATCACCTGCCCCAGCTTGTCCTTCAGGAAGCTGGTGCCGCGCGCCACCGCCGGGCCGCTGATGCCGCCGGTCAGGTGGCCGATCATGCCGCGCGAGACGCGCGGGTCGTAGACGACCGGGACCTTCTGGCTCTTCACCTTGCGCGGGTTCAGGCGGCGCACGGCGCGCTCCCCGGCCTCGCGGCCGATCTCGGCGGCGGCGCGCAGGTCGCTGCCGTAGACCTTCGAGTCGTACTCGTAGTCGCGCTCCATGCCCGTGCCGGTGCCGGCCAGGACCGAGACGGAGAGCGAGCGGCGCGACACGGCGTAGCCGCCGGCAAAGCCGTTGGACGCGGCGATGGCGATGTTGGACCGGCTCCACCCGGCGTCGGCCCCTTCGGAATTGGTGACGCCGTCGACGGCCAGCGCCGCCTCCTCCGCCGCGCGGGCCTGCTCGATCAGCAGCTCGGACGCGGGTTCGTCGGGGTCGCAGGTGTCGAGGTCGGGCCATGTGCGGGCCAGCAGCTCAGGATCGGCGAGGCCGGCGAAGGGATCCTCCGGCACCACGCGGGCCATGGCGACGGCGCGCTCCACCAGTTCGTCCAGCGCCTGCCGGCTGCGGTCGGTGGAGGAGACGATGGCCTGCCGCCGGCCGACGAAGACGCGCAGGCCGAGGTCGCCGGACTCCGAACGCTCCAGCCGCTCAGGCTTTCCCAGGCGCTGCGACAGCGACACCGAGGCGGAATCGAACAGCACCGCGTCGGCCGCGTCGGCGCCGGATGCCCGCGCCTTGCGGATCAGGTCTTCCAGAAGGTTCAGCAGCTCGGTCTGGCTGGTGCTTGGGGCGGGCATGCGTGTCTCCGAAGGGTCTCCCACGTGTCTAGCAAATGGGGCCGCGCGGCAGAAGAGGAAGGGAAAAAGCGTCACGCCGTTCGCGGGTGGGGCCGGCGCCGGGCGTAGTGCGCGGCGGCGAGCGCCAGCAGGTTGAAGGCGACCATCGCCAGCACCATGACCATCGGCTCCCACGCTTTCATGGCGCCCACCGCGGCGGCCGCGACCGCGCCGAAGCCCATCTGCAAGAAGCCCAGCAGGCCCGACGCGGTGCCGGCCAGCCGCGGTTCCGCCCCGATGGCCATGGTCATGGCCGGCGGGAAGCTCAACCCGTTGCCGAAGGACATCAGAAGCATGGGAACGAACAGGGTGGCCGGCGTGAACATCCCGGCCAGCAGGAAGCCCAGCAGGGCCACCGGCCCGGCGACCGACATGGCAAGGCCGGTCCACACCAGCGACTCCGGATCCACCCGGTGGGCGATGCGCGTGACCGCGACGTTGCCGGCCATGTAGCCGACCGACAGCAGGACGAACCACAGGCCGTATTCGCTGGGCGTGCGGCCGAGCAATTCCACCATCGTGTGAGGCGCGCCGGACAGGAAGGCGAAGAAGCTGGCGGTCGCCATGGACGTGGCCAGCGCGTTGCCGATGTACACCGGCTTGGCCGCCAGCGACCGGTAGGCGAGCAGCAGCGCCATGGGGCCGGGGAAGGGCGTGCGGTCGCGGTGCGTCTCCGGCAGGGCGCGCAGGCCGGCCAGCAGGACCACCGCGCCGAAGCCCACCAGCAGCACGAAGCCGGCCCGCCAGCCCGCCCATTCGTCGAGGAAGCCGCCCAGCACCGGCCCCACCATGGGCGCCACCGCCATGCCGGCGATGACCAGCGCCAGCACGCGCGTCGCCTCGTCGCGCTCCCACGCGTCGCGCACCACGGCGCGGCCGATCACCATGCCCGCACAGCCGCCCATGGCCTGCGCGATGCGGCCGAGGATCAGCAGGCCGATGCTGGGCGCCAGCGCGCAGGCGAGGCTGGCCAGCACATAAAGGCCCATCCCGCCGAGCAGCACCGGCCGCCGCCCGAACCGGTCGGACAGCGGCCCGTAGGCGAGCTGCCCCACCGCGACGCCCACCAGATAGAGCGACAGGGTGAGCTGCACCGTGGCGTGCCCGGTGCCGAAGGCGGCCGGCAGGGCCGGCATGGACGGCACGAAGACGTTGAGCGCCAGCGGCCCGGTGGCGGTGGCGGCGACGAGCAGGCTGACCGGCGGCTTGGCGGGCGACATGGGAGTCCTGAACAAAACGCGGCAGCGCGCGGGAGGCCGGAGCCTACCCGCGCGCTGTCCTTGCCGAAACATGCGTGTACGAAGCGTCAGGGTTGCGTGGCGTTCACGGCAACGGTGGTCACAGCGGTTTCGGCTACAGGGCGCGGCGCGCCGTCAGGCCGGGGACCGGCAGCTTCAGCGCGAAGGCGCCGTCGCCCAGCAGGGCCTGCACGCCCAGCAGAACCGTCCAGAAGGCGGGGAATTCCCAGCCGCC
>Ga0196976_1000723_pt1 | contig 19079 bp, 11 predicted proteins | sample S3v_513CmetaG_FD_148644 | JGI IMG/M metagenome (GOLD analysis project Ga0196976, IMG submission 148644) | Soil microbial communities from Anza Borrego desert, Southern California, United States - S3+v_5-13C | ecosystem: Environmental > Terrestrial > Soil > Desert | place: USA: California...
AGTGAGCAATACGCCCAGAGACCCGTTGGAAACATCAACAGCGCCAAATAGGCCGCCGCCATGACGTATTCTGCGGTATCGTCATCCACATACAGGCGGACGGGCGTCACAAGCATCCAGCCCTGCGAAAGGCGTGGCACGAACTCCTGAATCTCGCGGCTGTTCTCGCGGATCACCTCGAGCCTGGCTTTGGACGTACAGAAGCGACCCGACAGGGTAAGCGTGCCACGAAACGCCCGGCCATCCAGGAACGCGCGGCGCATCCGGTACTCATAAGGTCGTAACCGCAGCAACTCGGCACCCGTCCTCACACCGAACACGAAATCTGCGCGAAGTTGTTCCAGGCTCGCAGCGGCAACCATGTGCTGTCCTGAAAGGACTACGATCTCCGCCTTGCCTTGCGGATGGCCACCTTCCACCACGGTCGCACTGACGGAAGCACCGCTGCGGCCAGCAAGGTGTTGCCTGATGGAATCCCCGTCGGCGAGCAAACCGGGCGCGAGTTGCCTTTCGCCGATCCATGCGCCAAGAACGCGACCAGGAAATGCGGGACGCGTCGGGCTGGCAGGTCGATCGATCTGCGCAAAGTACGGCGGCGCCGGCATCGCTGGAGTAAAGCTGTAGGCAACCAGTGCCTGGACCCCCAACCAGCAAAGGAGTGCGATCAGCACCAGCGCAATCGCCGCATGCGGACCTGGCGCGAGCAGCCGGTGGCGATGACGACCAAGCGCGTACCCTGCGGTACCACCGAGCGAGTTCATCAGGATGTCGCCGACACTGGCGTCGCGCCCGGCGATGAGCTGAAACTGCGCCAGTTCAATGAACAATGTGACGCCGACAACCGACACTACCGCGGGTCCGGGGCGCACCGCGCCAAGCGCGAGCCCGATGCCCAGGGGCACAAACAGCATGACGTTCAGAAATGCGTCGACGCCGCCGTAGGTGCCGCAGATGATGCACAAGTGCTGCGTCGATTGGTCGGCCTCGCTCGGCGTGAGCGTCGCGAATGCGATCAGTGCCAAACTCGTGACGATCAGCACGGTTGCAGACGAAGGCCGTCTCATAGGTCGTTCGTCGGATCGCTACGCAACGGGGCAGAGCCCACTAACGGCCGGTCGCATGACGCGAATCTAGCGGCCGTCGCGGGTCGACAAACGACAACGGCGCCGCGCCCGGTTGGGCACGACGCCGTTGTCCTTCAAGCGGTAGCTAGTTCAGATCGCAGCCACGATTGTTCTCGAGGTCCAGCGTGTCCTTCAGGGCGAGAATCGTGTTGCGGCTGTTGCTCGCGAGCGCCGCATTCACCTGGGCGACGATATCCGCTGACGTCGCATAATAATCCACGTTCGCGCTATTCGCATTCAGGACCGCGGCGATGGCAGCGCGGAGCAGCGTCTTGGCGGCATCCTTGAGCGTGCCGCCGCCGCCCGACTGCAGACCCTGCAGCAGCGTGTAGGCGTCGAGATCGAACAGCGCGGCGTTGCTGAAGACCGACCCGACTGACTGTCCGGGCGTGAGTCCCGTCCAGGAATCGAAGTGCTGCGACTGCTTCCAGTATCCCGGCGTGCAGCCCTCACCACCCATCGGCGGCGGCGGTGGCGGCGGCGGAATGAACTCGCGGTTGAAGTAGAGCACCTTGATCTGCGAGGTGGAATTCACCGTGAGGGTCACCGAGTTGGACCCGGTGATGGTCTGCAGGAGCACCGGCGGGAATACGCCAAACTGCCAGACCTGGATCTCCGCGACCTCAATACCGTCCGGAACGAGTTCCGAGATCGTTACGGTGCCGGTTTGGCCCTCGGTCCAGGCAGGCTCCGCGAACTGCCCATACGTGTTGAGGCAGGTTTCTTCGCCGGCAAACGCGATGGACATCGTGGGACCGGATCCAAAGTTCACGTGATGCGCGCCGCCGCCTTCAACGACCGTGCTGAAGGTGTACGTGCCAGCGGGGCCGGCGGACTTGCACACCCGCACATAGCCCGTGGTTTCCGTGTGGTTCGCCACTTTCCCTGCGGCGGTGAGCGGAGCGGTGGGGCTGTCGGCCACAGAGCACGCGGCGAGCACCGTGGCGGCCACGAGGCCGACGGCTGCGCGCGCACTGCTGCGGGTGCGACCGGTCAAAACGTTACGCATGGAGGTTCCTGGAAGGTGAGAAGCGGCACACGGAGGCAGCTAACGTGCCTTGGCTCACAATGGGCTAAGTCCTGAATCCACAACGACGACTGCGGCCCAGCGGAAAAATCGGCGCAGCGGCGCTCCCTCATCCTGTTGCTGGGATGAGACAGTATTTGCGAAAACATTTGGCGTCGAACAGAAGCGCGCCCGAGACACGGCCACGGCGTAATCCCCGGGCTACGCACGAGGGCGGTCGCCTGTGGATGCGCCAGAGGGAGCGGCCGTGCGTTCGCTGTGGCGGGCGACTCCCCTGCGCGAAGAGAAACCGCCGCGGCAGAGAAACCGGAGTGGAAGCGAGGCCACAGTCGGGCCGCTCGAATGTCCCGATATGTCCGCGTGAGCTCGCATCGATGCTCGAGACTGCCGAGCGCGACGGGCGGTGCGTCACAACGTGCATGTTCTTTAAGACACACACTGCACGTCTCGTGACGGCCAACAGCACGAAACACACGAAGCATGCAACGAAACGAGACGCGTGGCATGTGCCTTTCGTTAGCGGAGTGCCTTCATCAACCCGAGGATGTCCGTCATGGTTATTTCGCATGCGAGACTCACTCGTGGTCTGGCCGGCGCACTGTCGCTGTGGGTATCGATCACGTGTGGTTCTCCGGTGTCGCCGATCAGCAAGCAGGAATCCGATCCATCCGTAGCGCGGTCAGGAACCGGAACGACAGTACGTGTCACGATTGCGCAATCACCGCTTGACGTCGGAGACTCGACGGTCGCCACCGCAGCGCTCGTCAGCGCCTGGGGTAAGGAGTTTCATGGAGCACGGACGACATGGTCGTCCAGCAACCGCGACGTCGCGACGATCGACGAGACCGGAAAGATCCGTGGCGTCAGCGCAGGGCTCGCCGACATCGTGGCGAGCACACAGGGCGTCATCGGGAAGGCGCAGATCACAGTGCGCGACCACGAGGAGCCGCCCCCGCCGATCCAGGTCGCGACGCGGCTTGGCATCGCGACTCAGCCCGGCGGCGGCATTACCGGCGCCGCGCTGTCGCCGCAACCCGTCATCCATGTGCGTGATTCCGCCGGAGCAGTCGTCACTACCTCGAATGCCACGGTCACCGTGACCATCTCGGGGGGCAGCGCGGCTCTGATTGGCTCCACGTCGATCGCTGCTGTCAACGGCGTTGCCAGCTTCACGAACCTCGGCGTCATCGGAGTGGGATCCTTCACGCTCACGTTTGTGTCGAGTGGCCTGGATGGCGCGACATCGAATGCCATAACGATCGTTGCCGGTGGGCCCGCGGCACTGGCGATGGCGACGCAGCCGGCAACGTCGGCCGTCACCGGCGCGATCCTTTCAACCCAACCGGCGGTCGATCTCCGCGACGCGTTCGGCAATCCCGTCCGCCGAGCGGGAGTCAGTGTTACCGCAGCTCTCTCCGGCACGGGGGCCACCCTTGGGGGGACGACGACCATCGTCACGGACCAGAATGGAGTGGCGAGCTTCACGAATCTCGCGATCACCGGAATCGGCACGTTCGCCCTCACCTTTAGCTCGAGCGGCCTGAGCTCCGTGACGTCAACGGGGATCACGCTCGGCGCGCTGCCAGCCACACAGGTGTCCGTCGGCACGCAGCCGTCCTCCAGCGCGGTGAGTGGCCAGCCGTTCGCGACGCAGCCCATCATCATTCTGCGGGATGCGCTGGGCAACGCAGTACGGCAGTCGGGCGTCGGCGTCACGGCGGCAATCGCCTCCGGTGGTGGAACCCTGAGCGGTTTGACGACGGTCGCCACCGACGCGAATGGGATTGCACAGTTCACCGACGTCGCCATTTCCGGAACCGCTGGGACGCGTACGCTGCGGTTCACCGCCGCGGGATTGCTGCCCGCGACATCGCAGCCCATCAACGTGACGGTACCAACGGGCGACGGGCGCGGGCTCATCTTCGCGTCCGATTGGAGTACCGCCACCGGCACCACGGAATCGGCGCGCCGCGACCTGGGCAAGGCGCGGCCATGGTCGATGTACGCCGGCAATGCACCGTCGGGAGTGGAATCCGCGGCGAGCCTCGGGCTCACCGACTGGCCAACGGCGAATGCATTCGTCGTGCGGACTTCCCAGGCCGCGATGGGCTCGATGTGGGCGCAGCTGGACTACGACGTCGGACTGCCATCTCCGGGCGCGCATCGGTACTTCCGCGTCTACGTCGCGATGCTCTGGGAAGACAATCACGGCGATGGCAATGGCATGGATGGCATCGAGCACGGCATGGAGAGCGCCGACCTTGGCTGGCGCGAGGGGGGCGGGGGCGGCGATGGATTCAATCCGATGATGCTGTCGCGCAGCAACGGCACATGGAATCCCGGCTTCCGTGAGATTTCCACCGGGCATCGGTTTGCGAGCTCGATCGGGCTGGCCAAATTCCGGACCTACCGGCTGGAATGGCACATCGCCTACGGGGTCGGCACCTACACCATTGAAGTACGGATCTACGACAGCGCCAACCGCCTCGTCGTGACCACGAGCGACTTCGTGCGCCGGAATCCGTTCCCGATCGGTGACCTCCTGAGCAATTCCGTCCTGACCCTGGCATCGCCACAGGACCATCGGTGGTTCCGAGTGGGAAGCAACGGACCCACGTCGAACTATCCCGGCTTGAATGTCGACGTCGGCGACGCGTTTCGGGCTCACGGCGCCGTTGCCATCTGCGTCACGAACTGGTGCGGCCCGTACGTACCCGGGGAAAGCCCCTGACGTTACGAAACTGACCCGACAAGGGTCTTAGGCGCTGGTGTGGCGGCCGAGCAATCCCGGTGTTGAGCGGCCGCAACACCTGCGTCTTGTCGTTCCAGCCAAGGTGCTGTCCCACAAGAGTTTAGGCAGGTCCCGCTTTGGGACTGTTATCTGCTCTGGGGTGCGGCGCGATCTACACCTACCTCCCGTCCTCTCCCCGGCCGACCCAGCGGCCTCGGTTCCCCTCTGGCAGCCAATGCAGTCGTATCCGTCCCTCCATTCGATGCTCGATGTTGTGGCGCGCAAGCGCCGCGACCATGCCGCGATAGAAGATCCTCCGGACGGTCGCATCACCTACTCCGAGCTGGCGGCTCTCTCGGACCGGGTACGCGACCGCCTCGTCGCCATGGGTGTTCGCCGAGGCGATCGCGTTGGGATCTACGTGCGAAAGTCCATCGATGCGGTGGTAGCGCAGTTCGGTGCGATGAAGGCCGGCGCGGCGTACGTTCCGGTCGATCCCTCGGCGCCGGCCTGGCGTTGCGCATACATCCTGAACGACTGCACGGTACGCGCGGTGGTCATGGAAACTCAGTATCGCCAGGGCTTCGAGGAAGAAACGCGGAAGCTCGGCGCCGAGCTGCCCGGATTGGTAGCGCTCGCGGGCTCCGGAGGCGGAGCGCCGCTGCGCCAGGCACTGGAGGGCCTCGATGCCGGAAACGCCGCGCCCGTGGCGAAGACGGTTGAATCTGACGCCGACGACCTGGCCTACATCCTCTACACCTCGGGCTCCACCGGGAAGCCCAAGGGCGTCATGCTGACGCATCGCAATGCGTTGGCATACGTGGACTGGCTGAGCGACACCTTCGACGTGAAGGAGACCGACCGCTTCAGCTCGCACGCGCCGTTCCATTTCGACCTATCGATCCTCGACCTGTATCTCTGTTTCAAGCACGGAGGCACGCTCGTGCTCATCGGGTCGGAGATCGGGCGCGAGCCGATGGGCCTCGCGAAGCTGATCGCCGAGCGCAAGCTGACGATCTGGTACTCTGCACCTTCCATCCTGTCGGTACTCGCCGAGTTCGGAAAACTCGAGCGCTTCGATTACAGCACGCTGCGCATCGTCTTTTTTGCCGGCGAAGTCTTTCCAGTGAAATACCTGCGGCTCATCAAGGAGCAGTGGCCGCATCCGCGCTACGTCAACATGTATGGCCCTACCGAAACGAACGTCTGCACGTGGTACGAGATTCCTGTGCACGTTCCGGATACGCGCAAGGACCCGTACCCGATCGGGAAAGTCTGCAGCAACCTGGCGGGAAAAGTTGTGGACGAGCTTGGGAAGGACCTGTCGCCGGCGGCTGAAGGTGAGCTGGTGATCAGCGGTCCCAACGTGCTGCAGGGTTACTGGAACCTGCCGGAACAGAGCGCACGGGCTTTTCTCGTCGATGCCGCCGGCGTACGCTGGTATCGCACGGGCGATATCGTGGTCCTCGACGACGCCGGCGATTACGTCTTCGTCGGGCGGCGCGACCGCATGGTCAAGCGGCGCGGCCATCGGGTGGAGCTCGGCGAGATCGAGGCCGGCCTGTATCGGCACGATGGCATTCGCGAGGCGGCCGTGGTGGCACGGCCGGAAGAGGGCGGGGTCCGCATCCGCGCCTTCATCGCGATGAAGAACGGCCACCAGGGGTCGATCATCGACCTCAAGCGGTTCAGCGCGGCGAACCTGCCAGCCTCCATGATCCCGGATGACTTCGTGTTTCTCGAGACGCTCCCGAAGACATCCACCGACAAGATGGACTACCAGCGACTCACGGGGATGTAAGTGGACTTCGCCATGACGCCGGAGCAGCAGACGCTCCGGGAAGAGATCGTGCGCTTCGCGCAGAAGGAGCTCAACCACGACCTGATCGCGCGTGACCGCGAGCAGGTGTTCAGTCGCGACCTGTGGAAGCAGTGTGGCGCGTTGGGCCTCCAGGGGATGCCGGTGCCTGAGGAGTATGGTGGCTCTGCGGCCGACGGCCTCACGACAGCCATCGCCATGGAGGCGCTCGGCTATGGCTGCAAGGACAGCGGCCTGGTGTTCTCCATCTGCGCACACCTGCTGTCGTGCGTGGTCCCCCTGTGGAAGCATGGCAGCGAGGCGCAGAAGCGCCGGTGGCTGCCGGGGCTGTGCGACGGAACGCTCGTCGGCGTACACGCCATGACGGAGCCCGATTCAGGGTCCGACGCGTTTACCATGCACACGAAAGCCACGGCGGACGGCGACGGCTGGCGGCTGAATGGGACGAAGATCTTCATCACGAACGGTCCGGTCGCGGACATGGTCATCGTGTTCGCGATGACGGACGTCGAGAAGGGGTTTCATGGCGGCATCACCGCCTTCCTCGTCGAAGCCGGAGCGCCCGGATTCCGTATCTCCCAGAAGATCGAGAAGATGGGCTTGCGCACGTCTCCATTCGCGGAGCTGTCGTTCGAGAACGTCTACGTCGGCCCGGAGACGATCCTTGGAAAGCCAGGCGCTGGGGCTCAGCAGTTCCAGAATTCCATGGATTGGGAACGAGTCTGCCTGTTCGCCTCGCACGTGGGAACGATGGAGCGCCTGACGGAACAGAGCATCGAGTACGCGCGCACGCGGCGGCAATTCAACCAGCCGGTCGGAAAATTTCAGGCCATCCAGCACAAGGTCGCGGACATGAAGATCCGTCTCGAGGCATCGCGCCTGCTGGTGCGGCGGGCTGCGGCCATGCTAGACAAGTCGAAGATGGTCTCGCTGGATGCGGCGGTTGCCAAGGTCTTCGTCAGCGAAGCCCTCGTGCAGACGTCACTGGATGCGGTCCAGATCCACGGTGGCTATGGCTACTGCACCGAGTATGAAATCGAGCGCGCCGTCCGCGACGCAGTGGGCAGCACGATCTACTCGGGCACGTCCGAATTGCAGCGCCAGATCATCGCACGCTTCGTCGGGCTCTGATCGTGACGGAAGCGACTCTCGCGCAGCGCGGCAGAATGCTCCCCCGGCCGGGGGCGGCGTTGGTGTTGCTCGCCGGCATCGTCCTCGCTGCGGCGGCTGCACTGGCGGACTTGCGCCCTGGGACGACCGGCTCGTTCGGGCTGGGCCAGGCAATCGCCCTGTGCGCTGCCCTCGCGATCGCCGGCTTGGGCTACGACCTGCTCGCCGGCCGCGGCGCGGACTGGATGGAGTCGCTGGTCGCCGCGCGTGCGTCCGCGCTTCGCCTCGTCGCGCTTGCGGTGCAACTCGCGTTGCTCCTCTTCGTGACCCGCTGGTTTCAGCTGGAGAACCCGGCATTCGCGGGCATCGTCGTCCCGCTTGCCGCAGTCGGATTCGTCATCCACCACCTGCTGCCGCAGCGCCTCCGGCTCACTTATTTCATCGCTCTTTCGGTCATCGGGTTTGTCACAGTGCTCGGATGGGTGAACGCGGCATGGGTGTTGGGGCTGACCGCGGCATTCGCGGCGCTCTGCCATGTCCGGCTGCCTTGGCTGGGACGTGTGGCGGTGCTGCTGGCCGCGGCAACGCTGCTGGGCATTGCGCGCGCCCGGCCCGACTGGACGCCGTTCCCGACCGCGCTCTGGCCGATCCTCGGATCGATCCTGATGTTCCGCCTGATCGTGTACGCGTACGACGTGCGCAACGCGAAGGACAAAGTGCCGGCGAAGTGGTCGCTCGCGTACTTCTTCCTGCTCCCGAACGTCGTATTCCCGCTCTTCCCCGTGATCGATTTTGCCACGTTCCGGCGGGCGTATTACGACCGCGAGGCCCTCGGCATCTATCAGCGCGGCATCGACTGGATGGCGCGCGGCGTCGTCCATCTCCTGCTTTACCGGCTGGTGTACCAGCACTTTACCATCGCGCCCTCGGACGTTACCACCGGCGCGCAGCTGGTGCAGTCGATGATCGCGACGTTCCTGCTCTATCTCCGCGTGTCGGGGACGTTCCACTTCATCATCGGCATGCTGCACCTGTTCGGGTTCCGGCTACCGGAAACCCATCGGTTCTTCTATCTGGCGTCGAGCTTTGCGGACTTCTGGCGCCGGATCAACATTTACTGGAAGGACTTCATGATGAAGGTGGTGTTCTACCCCGTGTATTTCCCGCTGCGGAAACGGGGTGAGACCACCGCGCTGGTGATCGCGACACTCTCAGTGTTCTTCATCACCTGGCTGACCCACTCCTACCAGTGGTTCTGGATTCTGGGGAAGTGGCTGTTCTCCTGGACCGACGCGCTGTTCTGGGCGATTCTCGGTGTGTTCCTCGTGGTGAACTCGCTATGGGAGGCGAAGCGCGGCCGCAAGCGCGCGTTGCCCGGGGCTGCGCGGCGCACTGCTACCGAGGCGTTGGGCACGGCAGCCAAGGCGGTTCTCGTGTTTGCCACGATCTGCACGCTCTGGTCGCTCTGGTCGAGCGCCACGCTGGCCGACTGGTTCGACCTCATGCGGGTAGACCGCTTCGCAGCCGCCGACTGGGCGGCTGTCCTCAGCGTGCTGGGACTCGTCGGCGTCGCGGCATTCATTGGTGAGCTCACGGGCCGTTCACAGGGCGACGCGGATCGTGCGGCCGCGGCGGATAAACAGCCATGGGGACGCATCGCGCTCGTGACCGGTGGCCGGCTTGGCGCAATCGCGCTCGTGACCACCCCGTTCGTACTAGGCGAGTTGCCCGGGCGCGTGCAGCAGATCGCCCGCGACCTGCGCGTCCCCGAGCTCAACAAGAGCGACGCGGCGGCGCTTCAGCGCGGCTACTACGAAAATCTGCAGGGCGTGAGCCTCAAGAACAGCCAGCTATGGGAGTTGTTCGCGCAGCGGCCCGCGGAGGGCCGCGACATCTGGCGTTCCGGCGTGCTGCGCGAGCGGGACGATTTCCTCGCCCGCGACATGAAGGCGTTCTTTGGCATCTTCGAGCGCGGTATGTCGTTTCGCACGAATCGCTGGGGGATGCGCGACCGGGACTATGCGCTGGACAAGCCGGCGGGTACGCGACGGATCGCCGTGCTCGGCCAGTCGTATGTCGCCGGCGACGGCGTCACCGATGGCGAGACCTTCGACGAGCTGGTCGAGAATCAGCTGGCAGGCGAAGGCGCGTTGCCCCGCACGGAAATCCTGAATTTCGGCATCGGTTCCTACAGCATGCTGCAGCAGCTGCTTCTGCTGGAGGATCGCGTCTGGAAATTCTCGCCGGACATCGTCATGGTCGTCGCCAACCACCGCGATGCCGCTCGTGCGGCTGCGCATGCGGTGCTGCAACTCAATCGCGGCGTCGAGGCTCCGTTTCCCGAGGTTCGTGAGGCACTCGCGCGTGCGCAGGTGACGCCCGGCCTGAGCGAGACCGAAGCGTTCGCGCGTATGCGTCCGCACCAGGAAGCGCTCCTCGATTGGACGCATAGCGAGATCGTTCGTCTGGCCCGCGCCCGCGGGGCGCTACCGGTCTGGGTGTATCTCTCCACGCCGGAGCGCGGGCCCACGACGAAGGAGATCGACCGACTGGCCGGCGCCGCACGCGCGGCCGGTTTCCACGTGCTGAACTGGGCTGACGTCTATGACGGCGTCGATCCAGCCACCCTTCGCTCCTCTGCGTGGGACTTTCATCCCAACGCCGCGGGCCACCGCATGATCGCTCGGCGGCTGTATCGCGACCTGACGGCAGATCCCGCACTCGCGCCTGCGCGCGCCGCGAGCACGGCGTCGCCTACCAGAACCACTCATGACTGAAGCTACGATTCCCACGAGATCCCAGGTTCTGCCTCGCGCGAGCGGAGCCGTCGTGCTGCTGGGCGGCGCGACCCTTATTGCGGCCGCGCTGCTCGCCGACCTCCGGCAAACTGGCGGGACCGTCGCCTTCGGACTCGCGCAGGCAATGATGGCCATGCTTGGCCTGGCCATCGCCACATGCGGCGTCGATATCGGACGGGGACGCGGACAGGAATGGGCGGCGAGCATCTCCCGCGCGGCGACGCAGTCGCTGCCAATGCTAGTGGTTGCGATACAGCTGGGTCTCCTCGTCTTTCTGACCATCTGGTTCCAGCTGGAGAATCCGGCGTTTGCGCGGCTCGTTCTTCCGTTCACGGCGTTCGGCTTCCTCGTCCATCACCTCATGCCTGACCGGCACCGGCTGTGGTACTTCGCCGGATTGTCGCTGATCGGCTTCGTCCTCGTACTCGGATGGGTCACCGCGGGCTGGCTGATTTTCCTGACGCTGGTGTTCGTGGCGATGTGCCACCTGCCCATCCCGTGGCTCGCGCGCGTGGCGGTGCTTCTCGTGGCCGGCATCGCACTTGGAGTGCTGCGGGTCAATCCTACATGGGTGCCCTTTTCGTCGGCCGTCTGGCCGATCCTTGGGTCTATCCTGATGTTCCGGCTGATGGTGTATGCCTACGACGTCCGGAACGCGAAAGAGAAAGTGCCGGCAAAGTGGTCGGTGGCGTACTTCTTCGTGATGCCGAATGTGGTCTTCCCGCTCTTTCCCGTCGTGGATTTCGCCACCTTCCGGCGGTCGTATTATGATCGCGACGCGGTTGACATCTACCAGCGCGGAATCGACTGGATGGCCCGTGGCCTCATCCATCTCGTCCTTTACCGCGCCGTGTACCAGCACCTCACGATCGCGCCCGAGGACGTGACAACGGGCGCACAGCTGGTGCAGTACATGTCTTCCACGTTCCTGCTGTACCTGCGCGTGTCCGGCACATTCCACCTCATCGTGGGAATGCTCCACCTGTTCGGGTTCCGGCTCCCGGAAACGCATCGGTTCTTCTATCTGGCGTCGTCGTTCACGGACTTCTGGCGCCGAATCAACATCTATTGGAAGGACTTCATGATGAAGCTGGTCTTCTACCCCGTGTATTTCCCGCTGCGGAAACGGGGTGAGACCACTGCGCTGGTCGTTGGAACGCTCTCCGTGTTCTTCATCACCTGGATCACGCACTCCTACCAGTGGTTCTGGATCCTGGGCAAGTGGCTGATCTCCTGGACGGATGGACTCTTCTGGGCGATCCTCGGCGTCCTGCTCGTGGCGAATTCGCTCTGGGAGGCGAAGCACGGGCGGAAGCGCGCGCTTCCTGGTGCGGCGCGCCGACGCGGCCGCGAAGGACTCCTCGTGGCGTTGAAGGCCACTGGTGTGTTCGTCACGATCTGCACCCTCTGGTCCCTGTGGGGCAGCCCAACGCTGGGCGACTGGTTCGACCTCATGTCGGTGCAGCGCTTCGGCGGCCGCGACTGGGCGGCAGTGCTGGGGCTCCTGGGCCTGGTCGCCGGGGCCGCCTTCCTCGCGGAAGTCACGGGAAAATCACAGGGCGATGCCGATCGGGGCGCCGTGGCGGATCGGGGGGGGTGGAAGCGCGGGGCGCTGCGGACCATGCCGCAGCTGGCCTGTCTGACGTTCGCCACCACGCCATTTGTGCTTGGTTCGCTCGATTATCGCGTGCAGGAGTTCGCGCGCGACATGCGCCTGCCGGAGCTGAACAAGCGGGACGTCGCGGCGATGCAGCGCGGCTACTATGAAAATCTGCAGGGGGTCAGCCTGCAGAACTCCCAGCTCTGGGAGGTGTACGCCCAGCGGCCGCCGCAGGTCGTGGACATCTGGAAGTCCGGAATCATGCGGGAACGCGACGACTATCTCGGCCGCGACATGAAGCCTTTCTTTGCCATGTTCGACCAGGGCGTCTCGATTCGCACGAACCGATGGGCGATGCGCGATCGCGATTACGAGCAGATGAAGCCCGTGGGAGCCCATCGCATCGCACTGCTCGGCCAGTCGTACGTCGCCGGGGATGGGGTGAACAATGGCGAAAGCTTCGAAGAGGTCGTGGAAGACCAATTGGCGCGCGAGCGCACTACCGGTGCGCCCACGCAGATCCTGAACTTCAGCGTCGGGGCGTATTCGCTCATCCAGCAACTGCTGCAGCTCGAGGAGCGGGTCTGGACTTTCGGTCCCGACGTCGTCGTGGTGTTCGGCCACCAGATCGATGCCGAGCGCCAGGCCATTCATATCGTCAAACAGGCGCTCAAGGGGATCGAGCCGCCGTACCCGTGGATCACGGACATTCTCGCGAAAGCGAATATCACGCGCGACCTCCGCGAGGCGGAAGCGCTCAGCCGCTTGCAGCCCTACCGCGAGGAGCTCCTCGAACGGACGCAGCGGGCGATCGTGGAGGCATGCCGCGCGCGCGGGGTCGCCGCGATCTGGATCTACCTCGCCATGCCAGAGAAGGGACCCGCTCCCGAGGAGATCCAGGCCCTCGTGGAACAGGCGAGGCGCTCGGGCTTCCACGCGCTCGACTGGTCGAGTGTGTATGATGGGGCGGACATTCGTACCCTCCAGCGGTCGCAGTGGGACTTTCATCCCAACGCCACCGGCCACCAGTTCATCGCGCGGCGCTTTCACGCCGACATCACGACGGATCCGGCCTTCGGCGTTGCCGGTCCCCGCACTGCCACGCGCGCCAGCGCACAGGAGAATCGTTAGTGAGCACTGATACTGCACTTCGCGACGTCGTCCGCCAGTACATCCTGAAGGAATTCCTGCCGGGGGTCCCGGCATCCGAGCTGACCGACGACACGCCGCTGATCAGCGGGGGTATCCTCGACTCGCTCGCGACCGTGCGCCTGGTGGCGATGCTCGAGGAGCGGTACAAGGTCGAGATCGAGGCGCACGAAGCCTCCATCACGCACTTCAACACCGTCGCCGATATCGCCAGCCTCGTGCACAGCAAGGGCGCCAAGTAGTCCTGTTGAACAGCGTGACGCGACACTTCTTTACCGTCGACGTCGAGGAACACTTTCAGGTCAGTGCCTTCGATCGGGTCGTTACCCGGGACGAGTGGCCTGGCATGACAAGCCGACTCGACGTCAGTATGCCCAGGTTGATGGAACTGCTCGCGCGGTTCGAGACCCGGGGCACCTTCTTCGTCCTCGGCTGGCTCGGGCGGCATCGCCCGAACGTTGTGCGTGCGATCGCGGATGCCGGACACGAGGTCGCGTCGCATGGCTTCGGTCACCGGCGCGTGTGCACCATGACGCCCGACGGGTTTCGGGCGGACGTGCGCGCATCGAAGCAGGTCCTCGAGGATATCATCGGCGGTCCGGTCCTTGGATTCAGGGCCCCCAGCTTCTCGATCATTCCGGGCACCGAGTGGGCACTGGACGTCCTCGTGGAAGAGGGTTTTCGCTATGACTCCAGCCTCTTTCCAATTCGACGGAGCGGCTACGGCTATCCGGCGGCACCGCGCGAGGTGCACGTCATCCGACGGCCCGCCGGGCTGCTGCACGAATTTCCGCTGGCCACCACCACGGTAGCCGGCTTCAACGTCCCGGCTGCTGGCGGCGGCTACCTCCGGCAGTTTCCGCTCGCGCTTATCCGGCGCGCTTTTCGCGAAGCAACGGCGCGGTCGTCGCCAGCCACGTTTTACGTGCATCCCTGGGAAGTTGACCCGGATCAGCCGCGCATGAAGACCGGTCCGCTGACACGGCTGCGGCACTATCGTGGCCTGTCGCGAACTTTGCCGCGCCTCGAGCGCCTGCTGACCGAGTTCCAGTTCACGACCATCGCGTCCGCGCTGGGCGCTGAGCGGCGGCCGATACCGGCCGAACCTGCGAGGGCGGGAAGCTGATCGTTGCTCTGGCCCCCGATCCCGCCGAGTGGAATGCCTTCGTCGACCAGGCAGCGGACGCGAGCTTCTGCCATCGCTGGGAATGGCGTGACATCATCGCAGAGGAGATGGGACACGTGGCGCGCTATGCGGGCGCGCGCGACGCGGAGGGGAGGCCCCTGCGAGGAGTCCTGCCCATCTTTCACGTGAAGAGCCGATTCTTCGGGCACCACGTCATCTCGATCCCCTTCATGAACTACGGCGGTCCCGTTGGTGACGCGCCGGCTCGACAGGCGCTGGCTGCATGGGCGCTTCAGGATGGCAAGACCGCAGGCGCCGATTCCGTCGTCCTGCGCACGCGCACGGCCGTGCCAGGAGACTTTCCGCAGGCATCGAGCAAGGTGACCGTCGTGCTGCCGTTGGGCGGCGATGCGGATGTCATGTGGCAGAAGTCGTTCGATGCGAAATTCCGCAACAAGATCAAGCGGCCGCAGCGCGATGGCATGGTGACGCGCTTCGGGCCGGAGCACCTCGACGGGTATTACGAGGTCTTTGCGGCCAACATGCGTGACCTCGGGACGCCCGTACTCCCGCGACGCTTCTTCCAGCGGATTCTCGAACAGTTTCCTGGAATGGCACTGCTGGGCGTCACCTACTGGAACGAACGTCCGGTCGCCGGGGGCTTCGGGTTCATCTGGCGTGACGAGTTCGAGATGACCTGGTCGTCCTCGCTCAAGGAGTTGCGTGCGTCGAAGCCGAATATGCTGCTCTACTGGGATTACATGCGCGAGCTGATCGGTCGTGGCGTGCGGCAGTTCAATTTCGGGCGGAGCACGCCGGGAACGGGGCCGCACGACTTCAAGTTGTCCTGGGGCGGCGTGGACGAGGCGCTGCCGTGGATTCAGTGGCCCACGCAATCCGCCGCGGCCGGGACGGGGGGAGTGGCCCAGCTCGCGTCAGCGGTGTGGCGCCACCTTCCCGTGCGAATGACTCGCGCCATGGGACCGATGGTGGCGCGCCAACTGCCCTGGTGGTAGCCGGCGTGTGCTGGCGACCCACGAGCTTCCCGCCTATTCACCGCTCTCAGCGCGGCACCTGATCGTCGCGGCCGGCCGGCGGGCTGCCCGGGGAGGCGTCCTGCTCGACGAGGCTTGTCAGTTGCTATCCCGGGGCTTCGGCGCGGACGACGTGATGCTCGTGGACAGTGGTCGCAGCGCACTGCAGCTGGCCATCGCACTATCACTGCCGGAGCGCGGCGATCGCGTCGTCGCGATTCCCGCTTTCCAATGCTTCGAGGTCGCCAGCGCGGCCGTTGGTACGGGATGCCGCATCGCGCCGTACGACGTGGACCCCGAGACGCTGCAGCCTCGGCTCGACTCGCTGGAACAAGCCCTTGCCGACGGCGCCACGAGCATCGTCATCGCACCGCTGTACGGACTGCCCGTCGCCTGGAGCCCCATTGAAACGCTGGCAGCTCGCCACGGCGCGATCCTTGTGGAAGATGCCGCGCAATCACACGGCGCAGCATGGGCGGGACGACCAGTTGGGACCTTCGGGGCCCTCAGTGTCCTCAGCTTCGGGAGAGGGAAAGGATGGACGGGCGGCGGCGGTGGCGCCCTGCTCATCCGCTCAACCGCGCTGGCGGAGCGCGCTCGTGCCATTTCGGTTGCACCCGCCAGCGGCCGAACGGAACTGCGCACTGCCGCGACTTCTTTCTTGCAGCTGTTGTTCGGGCGCCCTCACCTGTATGGAATCCCCGCCTCGGTCCCGCGGCTGGGATTGGGAGAGACCCGATATCATCACCCATCGCCCCCAGCCGCAGCGCATCCCTATTCCCTGGCGCTCCTGATGGAAACGCGAGCTGCCAGCCTGCGTGAAGCGGAGGTGAGGAGGCGCAACGCGTTTGACTGGAGTGAAGCGTTGCCGCCGGCCATCATGAGCGGGGTTCCGCGCGTCGTCCCGGAGGGAGTCTGCGGATATCTGCGTTATCCGGTATGCTTGCCTGAGAGCGCGGTCGCGGAGGCGTCGGCCGATATTGCCCGGCGCGCGGGAATCGCGCGCAGCTATCCGCTGACGCTCGCCGAGTTGCCGGCTGTCATGCCCCGCCTGCTCGCACCAGCACGCGCGTACCCCGGCGCGCACACACTCTCGCGCCGGGTCGTAACGCTGCCGACGCACTCCAGGCTTACCAGGGCCGCGCGCGACGCCATCCTTGCTCTGGCCACGAGTTGGGTCAGAACACCCCTTCGCACGAGACGCGAAACTCCGGTTTGAGCGTGGCCCCGGAGCCTTTTGGAAGAAAGGCGGGAACGAGAGAGTCAACAACGCGCGCGATGGCACGCACTCCTTCCTCCGAGTGATGAACGACGTCGAGGAAGAGCGCGTTGTCCGATGGCAGCCCCTTCGCGACATCGACCAGCGGAATGCGTTCTGCCGCCGCGACTTCGCGGATGACGTCGTTGAAGCGATCGAAATCCTGGTAGAACTTCGGCACGTCAGGGTAGAGCGTAAGTGCCACGTCCACGCCGGCGAGAGCGCGTGCCTGCGTAATGTGATTCGGATCCGAGCTGCGTGACTCGGTCAGGAGCACCGGCACGGCGCCCGACTGGCGCACACTGCGCACCAACTCATGAAGGTTCCTGCGGAAATAGTGCTCGCCTGGGGCGAGGTCGTACTTCCATTCCTGCCATGGCATGGTCTTGTCGGCGTCTCCGCCGAACCGCACACGCGCCGAGTGCAGCACTCTGGAGACGACGATGTCGGATTCGTCGATGTATCCCGTCCAGCGCTTTCGCCCGTAGCGCACGAGGTAATTCGGGTCGATCGTCGTGCCGAGCGACGCCGCGCGATAGGTGACCATCAGGTCGTTTACGTTGTGCTTGATCAGCACAACGTCCGGCCGCGTCTCGACGAGATCCAGCGCGTAGCGGATCAGTGAGTGCGCGGTCGTGTACGCGGACATTGCGCCGTTCAGCACACGGACGTCATTGCGACCGCGAGAGCGTTCCAGGCACTCGAACGCGAGCGGCCAGTGGATGCCCACATCCCGTCGTCCCAGGTCGGCGGCAAGGCCCTCCGTGGTGGAGCCGCCGATGGCGAGGACGCGCACCTCGCCGGGCTCCCGTGGCGGTGTCGGAAAGGGAAGCCGGATTCCCATGTCATTGAATCGTCCCCATTCAGGCCGACCGCTGCGCTGAAAGTGAACGTCAACGCGCGGCCCGAACACGAGGAACGGACTCCGTGGAAACACGTGCCGATTGCCTTCGGGCAGGAAGCTCGTCATGGGGATCCCGCCGCGCACGCGCTGGATCACGCGCAGGCCCAGCTCCGCGAGGATAAAGGCAACGAGGACACTGCCGCAGAGGAGCAGGATGTTGGAGACTACGGATTTACGCATGACGGGGCCGCAGAGGGCAGCCGGTGGAGGGACAGATCAGGAGGAGGGAGCATCGGCAACGACAACCTGGGCCTTGAGCGCAGGGATGTCGTGCTTGCCGCTGGCGTTTCTTGGCACTGCGTCGATCACAACATATCGCGCGGGCTGCATGTGTCGAGGCAATTCGAGCCGGCAATAGCGTGTGACGTCCTCGAGTGTCTGGTCGGCCCGCAGGACGACGCAGGCGACGATGCGCTCGCCCCGGATCGGGTCCGGCTCGGTCACCACTGCCGCGTCGCTGACTCCGCCCGAGGCGTTGATGACATCGGTGATCTCATCAGGACTGACGCGGAAGCCGAGCGTCTTGATGACGCGATCGCGGCGTGCGACGTAATACAGCAATCCCGCTGCGTCACGCTTTACCAAGTCACCCGAGAATACCACGCGCTGCGGCCCGGGCTCGCCGGGCTTGAGCCACGGATTATCGCGGAAGACCCGTTGCGTGGCGTCGGCATCGCCGAGATACCCGATGCCCACGGTCGGCCCTCCATGAACGAGCTCACCGATCTCCTCGTCGTCCGCCAGCGTGCCGTCCTCGCGCGCGACGTACACCACCGATTCCGGAATGGCGCGTCCCATGGAGTCCGGGTGCGCGTCCACTTCTTCGGCGGGGAGAAAGGTGCTTCGAAAGACTTCTGTGAGGCCGTACATGAGGAACAAGCGTGCCTGCGGCTGGGCGGAGCGCAGCTGCCGCACGGCGACGGGGGAGAGACGACCGCCGGCGCACGTCATGATGCGAAGAGCCGACAAGGGCTCCTCGCGAAATGACTTCACCCCCAGCAGCTGTTGCCACAGGGGAGGAACTCCCGCCAGAACCGTCACGCGTTCGCGGCGCAGCGTCTCGACGATCTCGGCGGCGAGCGTCGAGCGATCCACCACCAGGGTGGCGCCGACGAAGAGCGCCGTGGTCAACTGGTTGAATCCGTATACGAAACTGAACGGCAGCAAGCTGGCAATGCGGTCCGTGCGAGCAAGCGCGAGATAATCAGCAACGATTCTTACGCCGGCCCAGAGCGCCGCATGACTCATCAGCACGCCCTTGGGCAGGCCGGTGGACGCCGATGTATACGTGATCTGCGCAGCATCTCCTGGACTGACCGCAACCGCTTCGAGCGGCGGTGCGGACGCAGGAAGTCCGGTGACGCTTACGATCGTCGCGTCGGATTCGGGCAGGCGGGAC
>Ga0196976_1000724_pt1 | contig 19005 bp, 14 predicted proteins | sample S3v_513CmetaG_FD_148644 | JGI IMG/M metagenome (GOLD analysis project Ga0196976, IMG submission 148644) | Soil microbial communities from Anza Borrego desert, Southern California, United States - S3+v_5-13C | ecosystem: Environmental > Terrestrial > Soil > Desert | place: USA: California...
CCTGCGGATCCATCCCGGGGGTGCGCTCGAGCGTCCCGACGTGGGCCCCGTCCTTGAGGACGTAGACGCGGTCCGAGTGCTGGACCACCTCCTCGAGGCGGTGCGAGATGAAGATGATGGACGCCCGCTTCTTGAGCTCGTTCAGGATGGCGAAGAGCCGCCGGACCTCCGCGTCCTGGAGGACGGTGGTGGGCTCGTCGAGGATGAGGATGGGGTTCTCGACCCCGTAGTGCTCGGACATCCAGAGGAGCCGGGCGATCTCGACCATCTGCTTCTGGGCGGCCGAGAGCTCGCCCATCGGCGCACGCGGGTCGAGCCCCTCGAGGCCGACGCCGGCGAGCACCGTCCGCGCCTTCTCCGCCATGCGCCGCTGCGAGAGGAGGCCGCCGCGCGTGAACGGGTCCTCGTGGCAGAGGAACAGGTTGTCCAGGACGGAGAGGTTCGGGATCATCGCCCCCTCCTGGAAGACCATCCCGATCCCGTTCCGGATCGCCGCCTCCGGACCGTCGAGCACCACCGGGCGCCCCCGGAGCAGGAACTGCCCGCCCGGATCGGGCCGCTGCAGGCCGACCAGGATCTTCATGAGCGTGGACTTGCCCGCGCCGTTCTCGCCCACGAGCCCGAGGATCTCGTGCGCGCGGACCTCGAGATCGATCCCCTTCAGCGCCACCACGCCGGGGAAGCGCTTCTGGATGTTCTTGAGCTCGAGCACCGCCTCGCCCATCGGTCCGCTCCTCTACTTGATGATCCCGATCTTCTTGCGGTCGATGGTCAGCGCGACCGCCAGGATCAGCACCACGCCGGTGACGGCGGTCTGCACGTACGGGCTGAGGCCCATGAGCACCATGCCGTTCGCGAGGGCCACGACGATGAGGGTCCCCAGGACGGCGTTGAGGGCGCCGCCGACGCCGCCCGAGAGCGAGACGCCGCCGACCGCGACCGCGGTCATGGCGGGGAAGAGCCGCCCGTTCCCGATGCGCGGGTTGGTCGTGGCGAGCTGCGCCGAGATGAGCAGCGCCGCGAAGCCGTAGATGGCGCCCGTCAGCACGAACACCAGGACCTTCACCCGGTTCACCCGAACGCCGGCCTGCCTCGCGAGCGCCTCGTCGCCGCCGATCGCGTACATGTGCCGGCCGAACCGCGTCCGCTTCTGCAGCGCCCAGAGCGCCAGGAACAGGGCCGCGGCCATGAGGATCGAGTTCGGGACGTGGAGCGTCCGCCCGCTCGCGATCGCCTGGAACCGCGTATCGAGCATCGGCACCGCGTTGCCCTTGCCGATGATGACCGAGAGGCCCTGGGTGATCCACCACAGCCCGAGGGTGGCGATGAAGGACGGGATGCGAGCGAGCGTGCTCAGGAGCCCGCCGGCCAGCCCCGCGGCCCCGCCGAGGAGCACGGCCACCGGGACCACCCAGAACCCGATGTCGTTCGCGTTGAAGGCGTTGCGAACCAGGAGCCCGCAGGACACCGCCACGAAGGACATAATCCCCTCGGTGGAGAGGTCCATCGCGCCGATGACGATCACGAGGTGGATACCGAGGCAGACGATCATCGGCGGGCCGGCGAGATCGAGGATGACGAGCAGGTTGCGCGGGCTCAGGTTCACGCCGCCGGTCCCGAACCCGAAGATCGTGAACACGATCGCGAGCGCCACGAGCTGCCCGGTGATCCCGCGCGACACGACGTCGAGCGGCCGGCGGAAGCGCGTGCGGAGCGCGGCCAGGCGGTCGGGCGCGGCGGCGCTCCCGTTCCCGGGCAGGCCCGGCGCGCCGGGCGCGGAGGCGAGAGGATCGCGGTTCATGCGAGGAGCCGATCGAGGTCGTCGTAGAAGGCCTGGCTGTGGCGGTAGAGCCGGTCGTAGATCGGGGCCATGGCGTCGTAGCGGTCGCGCCAGGCCGGATCGGGGGCGATCTCCTCCTGGAACCGGACGAGCGCGTCGGCGGCGGCCTCGGGCGAGGGGAAGTCGCCGAGCGCGGTGCGCGCGAGCGCGGCGCAGCCGATGACGCCGCACTCGGGCTCGGCCGGGACCACCACGGGCGTGTCGAGCATGCTCGCCTTGATCTGCAGCCAGAGCCGCGTCTTCGCGCCGCCGCCCGAGGCCATGAGCCGCTCGAGCCGGCCCCCGGCGGCGCGCATCGTCCCGACCACGCGGCGGAGCGCGAACGCGACGCCCTCGAGCACCGCGCGGTGGAGGTGCGGGAGCCCGTGGCTCGCGGTGAGGCCGAAGAGCTGCGCGCGCGAGTTGGGCTTCGCGCCGAGCCGCTCGCCGGAGAGGTACGGGAGGAAGAAGAGGCCGTCGGCCCCGGCCGGCGCCTCCGCCGCCTTGCCGACGATGGCCTCGAAGTCGAGCGCGTTCTCGTGGAAGGCGCGGCGCGCCCAGCGCATCGCGTCCCCGCCGGCGTCCACGATCACGAATGCGCCCCACAGGCCGTTCGGCGTCGCCGTGTTGCACAGCTCGGGGTGGACGATGGGCCGCTCGCCGATGAGGGTGACGAGCGACGAGGTGCCCGTGACGTCCGAGCCGCGGCCCGCGCGGCAGGCGCCGGATCCGAGCAGCGCGACCGGGAAGTCGGACGAGGACGCGAGCACCGGCGTCCCGGCGAGGAGCGTGGTCTCGGCCGCCGCCTTCGCGGTCACGGCGCCGAGGATGTCGGTCGGGCGGCGGATCGGCGGGAGCTTCGCGCCGTCCACGCCGAGGAGGTCGAGCATCTCGCGCGACCAGGCCCACGTCCGCGCGTCCATCATGAACGTGAGGGAGGCCTCGGTGATGTCGAAGGCGCGCTCGCCGGTGAGCCGGAAGTTCACCCAGTCCTTCGGCATGAGGAGCGTCTTCGTCCGCCGGTAGACGTCCGGCTCGTGCCGCTGGAACCACTGGAGCTTGAGGCCGGGCCAGGCCGGGGCGGGTGGGCTCCCGGTGATCTGCATGTACGCGCCGTCCGGGTGGCGCTCGCGGAACGCCACGACGAACTCCTGCGCGCGCTTGTCGTTCCAGAGCGTGGCCGTCTCGCGGACGAGCCGGCCGTCGTCGTCGAGCAGCACGGTGCCGTGCATCTGTCCGCAGACGGCCACGGCGGCGACGCGGGACGCCGCGCCGGGGACCTTGGCGAGGACCCCGCGCACGCTGGCCACCGTCCCCTCCCACCACTCGGTCGGACGCTGCTCCGACCAGCCGAAGCGGGGGATGATCTGCTCGTGCTCCCGGTTATCAAAGGCGGCGATATTACCCCTGCGATCCACGAGGGCCGCCCGGACGCTTCCGGTGCCGACGTCGATCGCGAGCGTGAGGTCCTTGGCCGTCATTGGTGGGCTGCGACGTTCTGGCGAATGCTGAACAGATTCGAGCGATACGTCAACTGGGGATCGCCGACCCAGGGCGCGCCTGATCCAGCGCAAGCCCGGCCGCCCTCCGGGCGGGCGGCCGGTTTTCGTACATCGCGACAAATCCTCTGAGAAGCAGCGGCCGGGCGGGTGTTCAGCGAGCGTGTGTCCCTACCGCCCCGGACGAGGTGGCGGTCCGGACGCACCCACGGATTTAGGACGCGGTCCGGCGCCGGCGGCGGGGATCAAGCTCCGAGGAGCGCTCCGGCGGCGCGGATCGCCTCGGCGGCGGTCGGACGCCACGCGGTCGCGCCGTCGAACGCGTGCGGGCCGGCGGCGACCGCGACGACGCGGAGCCCCGCCGCGCGCGCCGCGCCGACCCCCGACGCGGAGTCCTCGACCGCGACGCACCGCTCCGCGCCGAGGCCGAGCCGGCGCATGGCGAGCAGGTAGAGATCGGGCGCAGGCTTGTGCGCAGCGTCGGACCCGGTGATCACCGTCTCGAGGTGCGGCTCGAGCGGCGACCCGCGGAGCAGGACGAACACGTCCTCCGCGCGCGACGAGGACACGACGGCCGCACGCAGCCCGAGTCCGCGCAGCGCCTCCGGCACGCCGGGCGCCGGCGGCAGCCCGGCGGCGAGCTCCAGGAACGTGGCGCACTTCCGGTCGGCGATCGTGCGCGCCGGGACGCCGGGCGCGTGCGCGGCGACGGCCGACGCGACCGCCATGAGGCTCCGCCCGCGCTGCGCTGCGTACCAGCCGTCCGGGAGCGAGGCGCCCAACGACGCGGCGCTCCGCTCCCACGCCTCCTGGTGGAGCGGCTCCGACTCGAAGAGCACGCCGTCGAGATCGAGGAGGAGCGCCGGGCGATCGCGGCCGCTCACTTCTTGGCCGCCCGGAGCGACGCCGCGAGCCGCACCGCCTCGCCGCAGAGCGCCGCGAGCTCGGCGTGCTTCCCGGCCGCGAGCAGCTCCTCCTTCACCATCCAGCTCCCGCCGGCTGCGACGACGTACGGCAGGGCCAGGTACGTGCCGAGGTTCTTCGGATCGATCCCGCCCGTCGGCATGAACGTCACCTCGGCATACGGCCCGTGCAACGCCTTGAGCATCGGGACGCCGCCCGACGCCTCCGCGGGGAAGAACTTGAGGAACGTGAGGCCGCGCTCCAGCCCCTGCTCGACCTGGCTCGGGGCGTTCACGCCGGGCACCATCGGCAGCCCGCGCGCGAGGCAGTGATCGACGATCCGCGGGTTGAACCCGGGCGCGACGGCGAACGAGGCGCCCGCCTCGATCGCCGCGTCCGCCTGCGCGATCGTGAGGACCGTCCCCGCGCCGACGAGGAGCTCCGGGAACTCCGCGCGCAGGAGCCGGATCGCGTCCGGCGCGGCGGCGGTGCGGAACGTGATCTCCGCGATGGGCAGGCCGCCGTCGCGGAGGGCCCTGCCGAGGACGCGGGCGTCCTCGGCCCGCCCGAGCTTCACCACCGGGACGATCCCGACGGCCTGGATCCGCTGCACGAGCTCCTTCACGAACGCACCTCCGGCCCGGTCGAAGCGACCGGCGCGAGCAAGACCTCGACCCCCAGCTCCTCCAGCGCCCGCGCCTCCTCCGGCGCGATCGCGTCCACGATGAGGCAGTCCACGGCGTCCGCGGGGGCGAACTGCGCGAACGAGCTCTTGCCCATCTTCGAGGAGTCCACGAGCACGTAGACCTTCGTGGCGATCGACATCATCTGGCGCTTGATCTCCGCGTGGTGGAGGTCCGGCGTGGTCGCGCCCGACTCGAGCGAGAAGCTGTTCGCGCCCATGAAGGCCTTGTCCACCGTGAGCCCGCGCAGGAACTGCTCCGCCCGCGTCCCGACCGTGCAGTGGAACCTGCGCCGGACCACGCCGCCGATGAGGTGGATCGTGACCGTGGGGTGGTCCTCGAGGAGCTGGGCGATGACGAGATCGTTCGTGACGACGGTGATGTCGCGGCGCGCCACGAGCAGCGTCGCGAGCTCGTACGTGGTCGAGCCGGTGTCGAGCACGATGGTGTCGCCGTCCTCGATCCGCTCCAGGGCGCGGCGCGCCACCGCTTGCTTCTCCGGCGACCGGCGCGCCACCTTCTCGCGCGCGTCGAGCTCGAACCGGGCCTTCTCGTTCACCGTCGCCCCGCCGTGGGTCCGGACGAGCAGGCCCTCCTGCTCGAGATCGCGCAGGTCGCTGCGCATCGTCGCGGGCGACACGTCGAAGTGGGCGCACAGCTCTGTGACGGTCGCGCGCTTGCGCTGGGTGACGAACTCCAGCACGCCGCGCTTGCGCTCCTCGACGAAGATCTGCTCTCGCTTCATGGTGTCGCGCTCCCGTGGTGGGCGACGTCGGCCCGGGCCGGCAGCTCGAGATCGTATCGCACCCCGACCTCGGCGAGGAGGAAGGGAGGGAGCCCCGGGTGCGCCGCGATGCGCTCCCGCGCCGCCGCCGGATCGATGGTGTTGAAGTCGAACAGGCCGTAGTGGTGGCCGATCACCGCGCCGAACCCGCAGGTCGCGGCGAGGTCCATCGCCTCGTCGAGCGTGAAGTTCCCCGGGACCCCGGACGACGCCCGGCGCGCGTCGCGGCCGTTCACCGGGAGGAGCGCGAGGTCCACGGCGTGGCGGGCGAGGAGCCCGGGCAGCGCGGGGTACGGGACGCAGTCGCCGGGGTGGTAGACGGTGGCGCCGCCGAGCTCGATCAGGTAGCCGAGGAACCGGTGCTCGCCCGCGTCGTCGAGCGCGAGCTGCTCGTGCGCAGAGGGGAGGGGGTGGACGCGGACGCCGGCGACCTCGAGCGGCGCGAACGCGCTCGCCGGCACGAGCCGGTCGGGCGGCACGCCGCGCGCGGTCGCGACCTCGCGCGCCGAGGCCGGCACCACGAACCGGCAGGCCGGGTTGGCGGCGGCGACCGGGCCGAGCGTGCCCGGGTCGAGGTGATCGGTGTGGGCGTGGGTCGCGAGCACCACGTCCACGTCCGCGAGGGCGCCCGGGTCGATCGGCGGCGGCATCATGCGCACGTGCGGGAAGGGCTTCCCGCGGTACTTCTCCGCGAGCGTGTCGGAGAGGTACGCATCCACCAGCACGCGCCGCCCGCCGCCCTCGAGCAGGAACCCCGCCTGCCCGAGCCACCACGCCGAGAGCGCGCCGCCGACGGAGCCGCGTCGCGCGGCGATCGGCGCAGGCGCCGTCCGGAGGCGGCGGGGCGCGGTCACCGGCCGCCTCCGCGCAGGGTCTCGAGCAGGTTGTCCACCGCGACCGCCGTCGCCCGATCGACGCTCGCGTCGGTGAAGCCGCCGACGTGCGGCGTCGCGAGCACGCCCTTCGTCCGCACGAGGGTGAAGTCCGCCGGCGGCTCCTGGTCGAAGGCGTCCAGCGTATACGCCGCGACGCGGCCGCTCCGGAGGGCCTCGACCATCGCGGCCTCGTCCACGAGCCCCTGCCGCGCGGTGTTCACGACCACCGCGCCCTTCGGGAGGGTGGCGAGCGCCGCCGCGTCGAGCAGGGGCCGGCCGTCGGGGGGCGGCGGGCAGTGGAGCGAGAGCACGTGCGCGGCGCGCAGGACCTCGGGGAGCGGCGCGTAGGCGAAGCCCGGCCCCGGCTGGAACGCCGGGTCGGGGTACGGGTCGTGGGCGAGCACGCGCATGTCGAAGGCGAGCGCGAACCGGGCGACGAGCTTGCCGATGCGGCCGCACCCGGCGAGCCCGAGCGTCCGGCCCTCGAGCTCGAACCCCTTCTGCCGCGTCCAGCGCCCCGCCTTGAGCTCCGCGTCCGCCGCGGCGATCCCGCGCGCGGCCGCGAGCACGTGGCCGAAGGCGAGCTCGGCCACCCCGCGGGCGTTGGCCCCCTCGGCGCGCCGGATCACGATCCCCTTCTGCTTCGCGGCCGTGAGGTCGATGGCGTCCACGCCCGTGCCGTTCCGGCTGATGACCTTGAGCCGCTCCGCCTTCGCGAGCAGCGCCGCGCCGATCTTCTCGACCCCGGCGAGCCAGCCCACCGCGTCGCCCACCACCGCCGCGAGCTGCGCCTCGGTCGGCTGCGCCCCCGGGCTCGGGAAGACGACCTCGTACCCGGCCGCCGTGATCCGCTCCAGGAGCGGGTGGCCGCCCTGGGAGAGCGACCGCGGCGTGACGATGACCTTGTCCATCAGCGCGCCTCGGCGGCGATGCGGCAGAGCGCGTCGAACTCGGGGCCGCGGGTGGGGATGTCGCGGTGGAACACCTCGGCGATGACGCGGGTCCAGCCGTGGATGAAGTAGACCCAGCCGTCCTCGATCTTCAGGTTGCGCGCCTTCTCCTGCGCGCGCGCCTGATCGAGGAACACGAGCTCGCCGCGGTAATTGTACTCCCAGACGATCCCGTCCTGCGGGAACCGGACCGCGTCGGTGAGCGGCGAGCCGGGGGCGTCCTTGCCGAGGCCGGTGGCGTTCACGACCAGCGAACCCGGCCGGAGCGCATTCACCACCTCGTCGTTCTTCGCGGCGGTGTCGGCGAGGACGTACTCCATCTTGATCCCCGGGTTGATCCCCTTGTGCACCTCCATCATGTGCTCGAGCCGCTTGGGGCTGCGGTTCGTGACCACGATCTTGGACGGCCACTCCTCGCGCGGCTTCTGCTTCATGATGTAGCAGGTGAGGGCGAGCGACGACCCGCCCGCGCCGAGGAGGCACATCTCGGCGCCGGTCTTCTGCCAGTAGCCGGCGGGCACGAAGGCCTCGAGCGAGAGGCCGCTCGTGATCGGGTCCTTGGCGTGCCCGCGGAGCTTGCCGTCCTGCTTCGAGATGCTGGAGATCTCGGCCAGGAGATCGGCGTAGGGATCGAGGTAGTCGAACATGTCCCGGGCCGCCTCGAGGAGGTCCATCTTGTGGGTCGTGACGAGGCCTCCGAGCGAGAGCGGGTCGGACTTGAGGAACGCGACCACGCGCCGGTAGACCTCGGGGTCGTCGTGCCACTTGCAGTCGATGCCGCGGATCTCGACGTCGCCGAGCTTCAGATGCTCGGCCCAGCGCGGGAACACGCGCATGATGGACGACTTCCCGGTGGTGACGCCCACGAAGTAGAAGGCGGGCTTCTTGGCGGGGGTGAGCTCGTTCACGTTCACGTTCGGTTCTCCTTCGGCAGGGCAGGCTCGGGCTCGGGCTCGTTCACGGGCTCGGGTTCGAGGTGAGGGGGGCGGCGGAGAGCTGGGCGAGGGCGCCGAGCAGGGCGCGGTAGCGCGCGAGGCGCGCGGCGTGCACGGCGCGGTGCCGGCCGGTCGGGGCGACCGCCGGCCCGAGCTTCACCCACGCCCGCGCCGCGGCGGCGAGATCGGGGACCGCGCCCACGGCGGCCGCGGCGACGAGGGCCGCGCCCATCGGCGCGCCGCCGCCGCGCTGCACGGGCACGGCCGGCAGGTCGAGCACGTCGGCCTTGAGCGCGTTCCACGCTCCGTCGCGGGCGCCGCCGCCGGTGGCGCGGAGCTCGGTGAACGTGAGGCCCGGGTGCAGCGCCCGCACCGCGTCGCGGTACAGCGCGTACTCGAGCGCGACGCCCTCGAGCACGCTCCGGTACAGCCGGGGGAGGTCGTGGTCGCGCGTGAGCCCGAACCAGGCGCCGCGCATGTGCGGCGTGGAGGGCATGACCCGGCCCTCCATGTGCGGGATGAAGTACGGGTCGTCGAGGCGCGGCTCCATGGCGGCGATCGCGCCGCCCAGCAGGGAGGCGACCTCGGCGAGCGTGCGCGCAGCCGCGCCGGCGCCGCCGGCCACCCGCTCCGCGAACCAGTTCAGGTTGAGCCCGCCGCCGTTGATGTACGCGTACGGATGCCAGAGCCCGGGGACGGCCGAGCGCCCGCAGCCCATGATCCCGGCCGCCACGTCCGCCGCGAAGGCGGAGGTGGTCGCGGCGAAGACCGAGGCGGTCCCGGCCACGTCCACGCAGATCCCGGGCGCGACCGCGCCGCACGCGAGGAACGACGCCGCGGTGTCGCCGAGCCCCGCCGCCACGGGCGTCCCCGCGACGAGCCCCGACGCGCGGGCGGCCTCCGCCGTCACCTGCCCGACCACGTCGAGCGGGCGCGCGATGCGCGGGAGCTTGCGGGCGTCCACCTCGAACGCGGCGCAGAGCTCCTCGTCCCAGCGCCGGTCCGCGTTCCGCGCGAAGCCGGAGAAGTGCAGGTACGTGTCGTCGATGAACGCGTCCGGGCCGACGAGCCCGCAGAGCCGCATCGCGGCGTAGCCGCCGGGCTGCACGAAGGCGGCGATCCGCGCCCAGGCCTCGGGCCGCTCGCCCTTCCACCAGAGGATCTTCGGGCCGTGGTTGATGGAGGGGACGTTGCCGGTCCGCTCCAGCACCGCGCGCCCGGCGCGGCGCTGCATGACGTCGATCTGCGGTGCGCAGCGGGTGTCGAGCCACGAGTCGTAGGGCGTCACCGCGAGGCCGTCGGCGCCGACGCCGATGACGCCCGCCATCTGGCCGTCGATCCCGACCGCGGCGACGCGCCCGGCCGTGACCTCGGCCTTCTCGAGGCAGGCGCGGATCGTGTGGAGCACGGAGGCGTACTGCCGCTCCGGGTCCTCCTCCACCACGCCGGGGGCGGGCCGGTGGAGCCGCGAGGGCTCGTCGGCCTCGGCGACGAGCGCGCCGTCGAGCGCGTGGAGCGCGGCGCGCGTGCCCTGCGTCCCGATGTCGACGCCCACGACGAGATCGCGGGTCTCGGCCATGTTCGAGTCCCTCCGCTACGCGAGCACGAAGCCGGACTTGAGCCCCTCGCCGCGGGCCGCGGCCGCGAACGCCGCGGGCGCGTCGTCGAGGCGGTGGGTGCCGGTGACGATCGAGCGGACTGGGAGCCGGCCGCTCGCCAGGATCCGCAGGCAGCGCCGGTACTGCGCGAGGCTCTGCCGCGTCGTCCCGGTCACGGTGATCTGCTTGTAGTGGATGACGTTGGTGTCGAGCGGGACGACCTCCTTCCCCGCCGGCAGCCCGCCGAAGAAGATCACCCGCGCGTCGAGCGCCGGCACCTGGAACGCGAGCTGCTGCGTCGCGGCGCTGGACGCGGCGGTGACGACCACGTCGGCGCCGCGGCCGCCGGTGAGCTCGTGGACCCGCTCCTTGGGCCGATCCGGGCCGAGGGTCACGAAGGACGCGTCCTCGCGCTGCGCCGCCGCGAGCCGCTCCTCGTTGAGGTCGTGGATCATGACGAGGCCGGCGCCGGCCATCCGGTAGAGCTTCGCGTGCATGACGCCGATGGGCCCCGCGCCGATGACGAGCACCGCGTCCCCGGGCACGAGCCGCGCGCGCTCGAACGAGGCGTACACGCAGGAGAACGGCTCGACCAGCGCCGCCTCCGCGAACGAGAGCCCCTCGGGGATGGGGCAGAGGTTGCCCTGCGCGACCGCGGCGGCGGGGACGCGGACGTACTCGGCGAACCCGCCGTCCACGTGGATGCCGATGGCCTTGAGGTCGGGGCAGTGATGCGTCTGGCCGGCGACGCACGCGTCGCAGGTCCCGCACCCGTAGTTGGGGGCGACCGCGACCGCCATGCCGCGCTTCACGCCGCGCACGTCGCCCGCGACCTCCTCGACCACGCCCGCGAGCTCGTGCCCGAGCGTGATGGGCAGCACCTTGGCGCCGTTCTTCAGCATGCGGACGTCGGTGCCGCAGATGAGCGAGGCGCGGACCTTGACGAGGGCCTCGCCCGGGCCGAGGGACGGCTCGGCGACCGAGTCGACCCGGAGATCGTCCTTGCCATACAGCCGTGCCGCCTTCATCGCGCGCCTCCCGCCGGGATCTTCACCGGAGCCCCGCTCGCGATGGAGCGGTTGCCCGCGTTCACCGCCTTGACCGCCTCGAGCCCGTCGCGCCCCGAGGGGCTCGGCGGCCGGTCCTCGCGGATGGCCCGGACGAACGCGCGGTCCTCCTCGAGGTAGGCGTCGGAGAACAGGTCGCGCCAGCTCTTCACCGCCGGCTGCACGATCTCGGACCGCGCGCCGACCACCGTCACGCTCGAGCTCTGCAGCGCGCCGACGAAGAGGACGCCCTTCGTCCCGAGCACCTCGAGCCGCGCGTCGTACGCGTAGCCGACGCCCTGGGCGCCGTCGATGATCCCCTGCGCGCCGCGCGCGAACCGGATCGTCATCGCCACGTTGTCGTAGAAGTCCGGGAACTGCGCGCGCGCCTCGGGGCACCGGTAGTTGCCGCCGATGGCGTACACCTCGGCGAAGTCGTCGCCCGCGAACCAGCGGACGGTGTCGATGTCGTGGCTGTTCACCTCGGCGAGCGGGCCGTTGCTCTTCTTGAGGTCGTACATCCACGGCTGGGGCACGCTCGGCCCACGGGTGAGCGACTTCACGAGCACGAGGTCGCCGATGACGCCGGAGTCGAGCGCCGCCTTGGCCGCCACGAAGTCCTTGTGGAAGCGGCGCATGAACCCGAGCTGCAGCTTCACCTTCGCGGCGTCGCAGGCGGCGATCATCGCCTCGCACTCGGCCGCGTCCATCGCCATCGGCTTCTCGCAGAGCACGTGCTTGCCCGCCTGCGCGGCGGCGACGACGATCTCCTTGTGGAACGCGGTGGGGGTGACGACGACGATCGCCTGCACGGCCGGATCGGCGAGCGCCTGCCGGTAATCGGCGTAGCCCTTGTCGACGCCGAGCTCGGCGAGCGCGGCCGCGCGCGCCGCCTCCACCGGATCGACCATCGCGACGAGCCGTGCGCCTTCCACCTGGCTCGCGAAGTTCCGCGCGTGGATCATCCCCGCGCGGCCGGAGCCGATGACAGCAATCCCGAGCTTCGACTGGGTCATGTGTGGGTGTCTTCTGTTTGCAATCGTTTTACGAACATCTAGTCTCGAACACTATCGGTATATCACCGTTTCGGTCCTGTTGACTAGACCCTCGTGCACGACACCCTGCGACCGGCCGCCCGATCTGGCCACGACCGCTGGCGCCCGGGGGAGTTGGCGGTCGAGGGGCCGGCGCAGGCGGGTGCGTGCCGTGTTCACGAACCCGCCCGCGCGGCAGGCGACTGGCACCAACACAGCGACTATACCAACACGGTTCGATGATATACTGAAAACCGTCGCTCACGACCCTCCAGGAGATGTCATGAAGGCCCGCCTCCAGCCCCTGTACTTCCGCTCCGGCATGGACGCCGAGTTCCGGGAGCAGCTCGCCCGGCTCACGGAGATGTTGAAGGACGACGCCGAGCTCCTCCCGCCGGCGCCCGTCGGCGCGCCGCTCCCCCCGGCGGACGCCGCGCTGTTCCCGCAGCTCATCGGCGACGCCTTCAAGCAGCTCCCCGAGCTCCGGGCGGTGCGGGTGCCGCTGCTGGTCATGACCTCGGAGTTCGCGACGGTGGCGATGTGGGACTGGGAGATCGTGAGCCTCCTGCGGGCCGAGGGGGCCGAGGTCTTCACGCCCTACGCGCCGGACCACGCGCGCGTGATCTGTCGCGCGCTCGGCGCGCGGCGCGAGCTCCGCGGGGCCCGCTTCGTCGTGTTCCAGGACGATCCGGGCGAGGGCATGCAGGCCTCCATCTTCAAGCGGTTCTACTGGTGGGAGGAGGCGTGCACGGCGCGCATGCGCGAGGTGTTCGGGGTGGAGATCGAGAAGCGGAGCTTCAAGGCCCTGGGCGCGCGCGCGAAGGGGATCCCCGACGCAGCCGCCGACGAGGTGCTGAAGGCGCGCCCGTTCCCCACCGACGCCTCGTCGCGCGCGCTCCGCGCCGCGGCGCGGTTCTACGTCGCCATCCGCGAGGAGCTCGCGGGTGACCGCGCCGTCGTCGGCGCGGGCATCAACTGCCTCAACGAGTCCTTCCACTCCGACTCGACGCCGTGCCTCGCCTGGAGCTGGCTGTTCGAGGACACGGGGCTCCTCTGGGCATGCGAGGCGGACACGATGTCGCTCCTCACGGAGCACCTCGTCCGCAGCGCGCTCCGGAGCGACGTGATGATGAGCAACGTCTATCCGTTCCTCATGGGCATGGCGGCGCTCAAGCACGAGAAGATCGCCTCGTTCCCCGACGTCCCCGAGCCGGAGAACCACGCCCTCGTGGCGCACTGCGGCTACTTCGGGCTCCTCCCGCAGCGCATGGCGTCCGAGTGGAAGCTCCGGCCCAAGGTGCTCGCGATCGTGAACGACGACGCCACCGCGATCGACGCCCGCCTGCCCGTGGGGCCGATCACGATGTCCAAGCTGGACCCGAAGCTCGAGCGGCTCCAGATCATCCCCGCGGTCCTGGAGGGCTACGTCGGGTACCCCGGCTCGGACTGCCGGAACGGCGGCCTGGTCAAGGTGCGGGACGGGCACGCGCTCATGGAGCGCCTGTACTCGCACCACCAGATCTTCACGACCGGTGACCGGAGCGTGGAGCTGGCGATGGCGGCGCGCGCGTTCGGGCTCGGGGTGGAGAAGATCTGACGGCCGCAGGCCGTCCCCCGTGCACGAGCCCGCGCCCGCGCCCGGACCGAAGTGACGACGGCCGTTCAGCCTGAGCGTAGCGGCCGCCCACCGGCGGCCGCGGAGTCGAAGGCGGGCTCGTTCACGGGCTCGGGATCACGCCGCCCCCGCCTTCACGTTCCGTCCGTCGCGAAAGCTCTCGGTCCCCCCGAGCAGGCTCCGGACCTCGGCCAGCAGGTCGCTCCGGCCGAACGGCTTCGCGAGGAGCCGGTACTCGCCGGCGAGGACCCGCCGGCGGAGCGCGTCGTCGTCCGAGAAGGCGGAGCAGACCAGGATGCGCCCCTCGGGGTGGCGCTCGCGGAACGTGGCGAGCACCTCGCCGATCGGGGCGCCGGGCATCACCACGTCGGTCACGAGGAGGTCCACGCGCCGGAGCTCCTCGATGGCCCGCATGGCCTGCGTGCCGTCGGCGACCTCGCTCACGTCGTGCCCGTCCTCCGCCAGGGCCGTGCACACGGCCGCGCGCACCCGGATGTCGTCCTCCACCACGAGGACGCGGGAGCGGCGCGGCTGAGGGTCGGGCTCGGCCGGGAGCGCGGGGGCGGTCCCGGGGAGGGTGACGGTGAAGACGCTCCCGGCGCCGGGGCGCGAGCGGACCTGCACCTCTCCGCCGCCCGCCTCGACGATGGCCTTGACCGCGGAGAGCCCGAACCGCGCGCCCGTCGCCGGCTCGCCGGCCGCGGACCGCTCGAACGCGCGGCGGCGCTCCTCGGCGTCCATGCCCAGGCCGGTGTCCGACACCTCCAGGATCGCCGGCGGGGGCGGCGCGCCGCGCGGCGCGGCGGGGCCGCCGGCGCGGACCGAGAGGACGAGGGTGCCGCCGCCGGGCATCGCCGCGCGCGCGTTGAACGCCAGCCCGAGCAGCACCTGGTGGATCTGCGCCGGGTCGAAGTGCGCCCAGACCGGGCCCGGGAGCCGCTTCTCGATCGCGACGTCGGGGGGCAGCAGCCGCCGGAGCGCCTGCGAGGCGACGGCGACGACGCGCGAGAGGTCGATCGGGCGCGGCTGCGACATCCCCGTGCGCGACGCCATGAGCGCGTACTGCGTGAGCGCGGCCGCGTTCCGGGCGGCCTCGGAGATCTGGCTCGCCGCCTCCACGTCGTCGCGATCGGCGAGGCGCTCGGTCAGCCACTCCGAGTTGGCCATCACCACCGTGAGCGTGTTGTTGAGGTCGTGCGCCATCGCGCGCGAGAGCTGGCCGTTGAGCTCGGCCTTCTCCGTCTGCGAGCGCGCGGCCTCGAGCTCCCGCAGCGACCGCACGGCGGTGTCGAGGGCGGCCTCGAGCCGGGCGAGGACGCGGCGGAGCGCGACGACCACCATGACGATCGGGGGGAACGCGCCGACGACCGAGACGAGCCACTGCGTCCGGAGCGCGAGCGGCGCGCGCGGCGCGAGCCACCCGCCCGCGCCCGCGACGGCGAGGCCGCCGAGGGTGGCGCCGACGAGGATCGCCACGCCCACCGCCGAGCGCGCGCCGAGGAGCAGCCCGGCGAGCGCGACGAGCGCGAGGGCGTGGGCGAAGCCCACCGCCGTCGGCCGGTCGGCCGTGGTGACGACCATCACCCCGTAGTTCACGGCCAGGAACACCACGGCGCGGATGCGCCACGGCAGCCGCTCGGCCAGGAACACGCCGAGGAGCACCAGGAAGAGGCCCCACCCGGCGGCGAGCGCGGCGCGCTGGCCCGGCTCGCCGGCCATCAGCAGGGTGAGCGCGAGCGCCGCGCTCCCGCCGCACGCCAGGTTCCACGCGAGGAGCGGCCGCAAGGTCGAGGCGCGCCAGGAGTCGATGAGCGGGGGCGCCCCGCAATGACCGGCATCTTGCACCGCGTGATCCTCCTGTCGCCCCGAGCGGCCGCCCCGGGACGGGAGTGTAACGCGCGCGCGCGGCGCTCCCGAAGAGGGGGGCAAGGGCTCCGATGGAGCGGGTGGCCCCGATCCCTGGGGCCCGCGCGACTCGGAAACGTTTACGGGCGCCCCTCGCGGGCATGTCCGCTCACCGCCCGGCGAGCCGCTCCTCGAGCACCTGGCGCACGAGCGCCGGGTCGGCCGCGCCCTGCGACTCGCGCATGGCGCTCCCGAGCAGGAACCCGAACAGCTTCTTCTCGCCGCCGCGCCAGCGCTCCACCTCGCGGGGCGCCGCGGCGAGCGCCCGGTCGACCGCCGCCACGACCGCGGCGCGGTCCTCGACCTTCTCGAGGCCGAGCTCTTTCATGCGCGCCGCGGGATCGCCGCCCTGCGCGACGAGCGCGGCGAGCAGCGTCTTGGCGGCCGCGGGGGCGAGCCGCCCCGCGTCGACGAGCTGGACGAAGCGGCCGAACGCGGACCCTTCGAGGGGCAGGCCGGCGAGCGGCCGGCCGCCGGCCAGGCCGGCGAGCTCGTTGAGGAGCCACCGCGACGCGGACCCGGGCTTCGCGCCGGCGGCGACGGCCGCCTCGAAGTAGGCGGCGGCGTCGGCGTCGGCCGAGAGGAGGTGCGCCTCGTTCTCGGCGAGCTGGAGCGCGCCGCGGAGCCGCTCGTAGCGCGCCGCGGTCGCCGGATCCGCCGCCCGTGCCTGGGCGCGGACCTCGTCGCGGAGCTTGTCCGGCTCCCGCGGCGGCGCCGCTTTCTTCTCGCGCCCCTTGCGCGGCTCGGTCGCCGCCGCGGTGCGCGCGGCCCAGGTGTCCTTGAGCGTGATGGTCCGGTTCCAGACCGGCGCGCCGGGCTTCGACTCGACGGGATCCGCGAAGAAGTAGCCCTGCCGGAGGAACTGGTACCGGCTCCCGGGGGCGGCGTCGCGCAGCGCCGGCTCGACGCGGGCCTGCGGGGCCTGCTGGAGCGAGGCCGGGTTGAGCGCGTCGAGGAAGTTCGGCAGCACGTCGGGCTGCTCGACGCTGAAGAGCCGATCGTACAGCCGCACCGTCGCGGGGATCGACCGCGTGGCGTGCACCCAGTGGATCGTGCCGCCGCTCGTCCGCCGGCCGCCATCCCCGCCGAGCGTGGACGCGTCGTAGCTGCACCGGAGCGCCTGCACGTCGCCAGCCTCGCCGCGGACCACGCCCTCGCACCGGATGATGCAGGCGCCCGCGAGCCGCACCTCCCGCCCCGGCGCGAGTCGCTTCCAGTCCCGGGGCGGCGTCTCGGTGAAGTCGTCGCGCTCGATGAGGAGCTCGCCGCCGAACGGCACCCTGCGGATCCCGCCGCGCTCCGGCTCGCCCGGCCACCAGGGGAGCTCGAGCTCGAGCTGCTTCCCCGGCGGCCAGTTCTCGATCCGCACCGGGAGCGGGTTCAGGACGGCGAGGGCGCGTGGCGAGCGGCCCTCGAGGTCGCTGCGGATGGCGTACTCGAGCTTGCCGATGTCGACGAGGCTGTTGTTCTTGGCGACGCCGATGAGGTCGGCGAACTCGCGCAGCGCCTCGGGGGTGACGCCGCGCCGCCGCATGCCCGCGACCGTGGGCATCCGCGGATCGTCCCAGCCCGAGACCCGCTCCTCGTTCACGAGCTGGAGGAGCTTCCGCTTCGACATCACGGTGTAGCCGAGCGCCAGCCGCGCGAACTCGTACTGCCGCGGCCGCGGATCCCACGGCCCGAGGTTGTCGAGCACCCAGTCGTACAGCTCGCGGTTGGACTCGAACTCGAGCGTGCAGATCGAATGGGTGATCCCCTCGAACGCGTCCTCGAGCGGATGGGCGAAGTCGTACATCGGGTAGATGCACCAGGCGTCGCCGGTCCGGTGGTGGTGCGCGTGGCGGATCCGGTAGAGGAGCGGATCGCGCATGAGCACGTTCGGGTGCGCCATGTCGATGCGCGCCCGGAGCACGCACGCGCCGTCCTCGAACTCGCCCTTCCGCATGCGGCGCAGGAGGTCCAGGCTCTCCTCCGCAGGGCGATCGCGGTACGGGCTGTTCACGCCCGGTCGCTCGAACGAGCCGCGGCCCTCGCGGATCTGCTCCTGGGTCTGGCCGTCCACGTACGCCTTGCCCTCGCGCACCAGGCGCTCGGCGCACTCGTACATCCGGCCGAAGTAGTCGGACGCGTAGTAGAGGTGCGCGCCGAAGTCGCCGCCGAGCCAGCGGACGTCCTGCTGGATCGACTCGACGTACTCCGTGTCCTCGGTGACCGGATTCGTGTCGTCGAACCGGAGGTGCGTGCGGCCGCCGTACGCCTCCGCGAGCCCGAAGTTGAGCAGGATCGACTTCGCGTGCCCGATGTGCAGGTAGCCGTTCGGCTCCGGCGGGAAGCGGGTGACCACGCGGCCGCCGTTCCGGCCGGTCCGGAGGTCCTCCTCGATGATGTCGGCGAGGAAGTTCTGAGGACGCGCGCTCGGGCTCATCTCGACCGGAGTTGGTATCCCAGCGGGGCCGGGTGCGCAACCGCCCAGCGCGCGCGAGCTGGGCCGGAAGGTGAGGGTGGCGGATCGCCGCGGGGCCCGGGTGGTCCGCCGCGTCGACCCGCGGCGCCCTCAGCCGGCGATCGCGCCGATCGCCGCGTCGAGCCGCGCGAGCGTCTCCTCGCGCCCGAGGATCTGGACGACGTCGTACATCCCGGGCGAGGCCGTCCCGCCGGTGAGCGCCACGCGGACGGGCTGGGCGATCTTGCCGAGCCCCACGCCGCGCTTCTCGGCGGCCCCCTGGAAGAGCTTCTCGAGCGGCGCCGTGTCGAGCGCCGCGAGCGCCGCGACGCCGTCGCGGATCTCCTGGAGGACGGGCCTCGTCTCCGCCGTGAGGAACTTCGTCTTCGCCTTGGGGTCGAAGACCGGCGGGGCGTAGAAGTACCGGAACTGCTCGACGTACGCGCCGAAGGTGGACGCGCGCTCGCGGGCGACCGCGCACACGTGCCGGAGCTTGGCGTCGTCCTGGGCCGGGAGCCCGGCGGCCTGGAAGTAGGGGAGGGCGCGGCGGGCCAGCTCCTCGTCGGAGAGCTTCTTCAGCCACTCGTGGTTCACCCAGGCCATCTTCTCCGGGTTGAAGACGCCGGCCGTCTCGCCCACGTCCTTCATGTCGAAGACGCGGATGAGCTCCTCGAGCGTGAAGATCTCCTGGTCGCCGTGCGACCAGCCGAGCCGGACGAGGTAGTTCACCACCGCCTGCGGGAGGTAGCCCATGTCGCGGTACGCGGTGACGCTCGTCGCGCCGTGGCGTTTCGAGAGCCGGGTCTTGTCCGCCCCCAGGATCATCGGGAAGTGCGCGAACGTCGGCACCGGGTACCCGAGCGCCTCGTACATGAGGATCTGCCGGGCGGTGTTGTTGACGTGGTCGTCGCCGCGG
>Ga0196976_1000725_pt1 | contig 19004 bp, 14 predicted proteins | sample S3v_513CmetaG_FD_148644 | JGI IMG/M metagenome (GOLD analysis project Ga0196976, IMG submission 148644) | Soil microbial communities from Anza Borrego desert, Southern California, United States - S3+v_5-13C | ecosystem: Environmental > Terrestrial > Soil > Desert | place: USA: California...
CCGCGAGCATGGCGGTGTCGTTGTACGAGTCGCCCGCGGCGATCACCTTGAACCGCAGCGCCCGGAACGCCTCCACGCCCGCGCGCTTCTGCTCCGGCATGCGCAGGTGGTAGGCCGCGACGAACCCCTGCGCGTCGGCCTCGAGCCGGTGGCAGAAGAGCGTCGGCATGCCGAGCTGCGCCATGAGCGGCATCGCGAATTCGTAGAACGTGTCCGAGAGGATCACGACCTGGTACCGCTGGCGGAGCGCGTCGAGGAAGTCCTTCGCGCCGGGCTCGGGGCGCATGCCGGCGATCACCTTCTGGATGTCGGCGAGGCCGAGCCCGTGGCGGCGGAGGATCTCCAGCCGCCCGCGCATGAGCTTGTCGTAGTCCGGCTCGTCGCGCGTGGTGCGCCGCAGCTCGGGGATCCCCGTCCGCTCCGAGAACGCGATCCAGATCTCCGGGACGAGCACACCTTCGAGGTCGAGGCAGACGATCTGCACGGGGTTGGCTCCGAGCTCCGCTCCAGGGGAATGGGCCGGCATCCTAGCCGGACCGGTGCGGGCGGCAAAGCGACGAGTCCGACCGCGCGGCCCGGGCGCCGGACGCGATCGGGGCATCTGCCCTGAGAAAACGAACCTTTGCGGCGCTCAGGACATCGGCTTCACGGCGGCCCGCTCGGCGCCCACCGTCTCCGACCCGACAATGAGCCCCACCACCTCGTCCGGCGACGTCTCCTTCACCAGCCGCTCGCCGACCTTGACCCCGCGGCGCATCACCGCGAGCCGGTCGGCGACCGCGAACACGTCGAACATCTGGTGGCTGATGAGGATGATGCCGAGCCCCTGGTCCTTGAGCGTGCGGACCAGGTCGAGCACCTTCCGCTGTTCGGCCACCCCGAGCGCGGCGGTCGGCTCGTCCATGATGAGGACCTTCGCCTTCCAGTAGATCGAGCGGGAGATCGCCACCGCCTGGCGCTGCCCGCCGGAGAGGGTCCGGATCGTGGCGCGGAGCGACGGGATCTGGATGTCGAGCCGCTCGAGGACCTTCGCCGCCTCGGCGCGCATCGCAGCGTCGTCGAGCACCTTCAGGCCCAGCCGCCGCTTCAGCCGCTCCCGTCCCAGGAAGATGTTGGCCCCGACGTCGAGGTTCTCGGCGAGGGCAAGGTCCTGGTAGATGGTCTCGATGCCGGCCGCGAGCGCGTCGCGCGGCGTCCGGATCGCGACGGGCCGGCCCTCGAGCCAGACCTCGCCGGCGTCGGGCGGATGGACGCCGGAGATGACCTTGATGAGCGTGGACTTGCCGGCGCCGTTGTCGCCGAGGATCGCCAGCGCCTCGCCCGCGCGCACGCCGACGGAGACGCGGTCCACGGCGGTGAGGCCGCCGAAGCGCTTCACGACGTCGCGGGTCTCGAGCAAGTAGTCGTCCATCCGTTCTCCCGTGAACGAGCCCGGGCCCGCGCCCGAGCCCGAGGGCAGCTCATCTCCCTTTCCCCGGCAACCACCGCTCGATCACCACGGCCCCCACGAGGATGACGCCCACGAGCACGTACTTGTCGAAGGTCGGCGTCCCGCGCATCCGGAGCCCGAGCTCGAGCACCGCGATCACGAGGCAGCCGGCCACGGTCCGGCCGACCGTCCCGGAGCCGCCGAACATCGAGGCACCGCCGATCATCACCGCCGCGATCGAGTCGAGCAGGCTCCCCGCGCCGGCGTCGGCCTTGCCGGACACGTACTTGAGCGCGTACGCGAGGCCGGCGAGCGAGGCGAGCCCCGCCGAGAGCGCGTACACGGCGAGGAGGCGCCGGCGCACGGGGATGCCCGCGCGCAGCGCCGCGTCGCGGTTCCCGCCGACCGCATACACGTGCCGGCCGAAGCGGGTGCGGGAGAGCGCGAACCAGAGGACCGCGATCACCACCGCGGCGAGCACCACGACGTTGGGGACGATCTCCCAGACCTCGGTCCCCCGCTCCACCTCCGGGCGCGCGAGGAAGGACATGCCGGCGCCGGGGGCGTAATACAGGAGGTGGCCGCTCCCGAGCTCGGCCGCGAGCGGGGGGAGGCCCATCGCGTACACGCCCTCGATGATCAGCTCCGAGACGCCGTGGCAGACGCCCAGCATCGAGAACGTGGCGATGAACGGCGGGACGTCGAGGTAGGCGACGAGCCAGCCGTTCACCAGCCCCGGCAGGATCCCCACGGCGAGGGTGAGGGCGGCGCCGAGTGCGAGGGCCGCCGCGGGCGGCGCCCCGGCGCCCGCGAGCGCGCCGATGAGCTTCGTCCCGACGATCGACGCGAGGCCCAGCACGTAGCCGACCGAGAGATCGATGCCGCCCGTGACGATCACGAACAGCTCGGCCATGGCGAGGAGGAAGATCTCCACCCCGTAGAAGAGCAGGATCTGGAGCGAGTTCGGGTTCGCGAACCCCTCGGCGGCGAAGCAGAAGTAGAGCGTCTCCAGGGCGAGGAAGGCGAAGAGCCAGCGCTCGGCGAGGAGCGAGAGGACCCGCGCGCGGGTGGGCTCGACTCCGGCGACGCCGGCGGCTTCCATCGGGGACGCTCCTAGCGCAGATCGGGGAAGAGCTTGTCGATGACCACGGCGATCACCAGCAGCACGCCGACCGCGATGTACCGGTAAAAGGGCTGCACGCCGGAGATGGCGAGGCCGTTCTGGAGGAACGCGAGCACCAGCACGCCGACCGCGGAGCCGAGGACCCTCCCCTTCCCGCCCGAGAGGCTCGCGCCCCCGATCACGACGGCCGCCACGGCGAACAGCTCGTACATGGCGCTGAAGGTGGTGTAGTTTCCGATGCCGGTCTGGAAGACGTTGAAGACGCCGGCGAGGCCGGCGAGCCCCGAGGCGAGCACGTAGATCCAGACGAGGTGCCGCCGGACGTCGATGCCCGCGCGGAGGGCGGCGTCCACGCTGCCGCCGATGGCGTAGGTGTGCCGGCCGAAGCGGCCGCGCCGCAGGACGAACGCCAGCGCGGCGAGCACGGCCGCGACGAACACGAGCGAGAACGGCACGAGGCGCCAGACCTCGCGGATCCGCCCCTCCGGGAACCCGGCCGGTGGCCCGAGGAAGGACAGGAACTCGCCCGGGAGCAGGTAGACGACGTACCCGTTCCCGAGCCGCGGGAGCGCGCCGGGCAGCCCCGCCACCGGGAACCCCTCGTGCCGAGGGTGGCGATGAAGGGCGGCACGCGGAACCGCGTGATCACCAGGCCGTTCACGAGCCCGGGCAGCAGGGACAGGACGAGCGCCCCCGCCGCCCCGAGCGCGATGACCGCGCCGGCGGGGAGCCCGGCCGCGGCGAGGAGCTGCATGAGCTTCGCGGCCGTGACGGAGGCCAGCCCGGCGACGAAGCCGATGGAGAGATCGATCCCGCCGGTGATGATGACCAGCGTCTCGGCCGCGGCGAGGAGGAGCGGGAGCGTCTGGAGGTGGACGACGTGCTGGAAGTTCCCGATCGAGAGGAAGTTCCTGCCGGTGAAGCTGAAGGTCACGAGCAAGAGGAGCAGGAACCACGCGGACCAGTTGCGGGCCAGCGCGCGGCCGGCCCGCGACTCCAGGAACCCGCCGCCGCGGGACCCGGGCGCGAGCTCCGCGGCGGTGGTCGCTCCCTCGTTCACTTGTAGATGAACTGCTGCATCTTCGGGTCGTCCACGTTCGCCTTCGTGAAGAACTCGAAGCCGGGGATGACCTTCTTCGGGACCTTCACGTTCTTCCGGTCCTGGAGGTACTTCACGCCCCACTCCACCGCCAGCGCGCCCATCTCGGCGGGCTTCTGCGCGAGGACCAAATCCACCTGGCCCTTCTTGAGCGCGGCGATGAGCTCCTGGGTCGCGTCCCAGGAGGCGATCTTCACGGCGCCGGTGAGGCCGGCGTTGACGACGGCCTGGTAGGAGCCCTGGGCCGAGAAGACGTTCGTCCCGAAGATGCCGACGATGTCCTTGTCGCGCTGGAGCGCGGCCAGGGTCTGCTCCTGCGCCTTCTGCTGGACGTCCTGGCACCACTCGACCCCGACGAGCTTCATGTTCGGGAACTTCGCGATCCCCTCCTTGAACCCCTTCACGCGGCCCTGCACCGACGAGGTGTCGGGGTTGGTCGCCTCCACGAAGACCTTCCCCTTCTCGCCGACGAGCCTGGCGAGGTGCTCCGCCATGAGCCGCCCGCCGAGCTCGTTGTCCGAGCCGATGTACGCGAGCGGGAAGGAGTAATCGCTCTTCTTCGAGTAGTCCCCGTCGCCGAGGAACGTGTCCACGGTGATGATCTCCACGCCCTTCTCGTAGATGGCCTTGAGGGGCGCCTTGAGCGCGTCGGTCGAGGTCGGGGCGACGAGGAGGAGATCGAACTTCTGCCGCGCGATGGTCGCCTGGAGGATGGGGATCTGGTGCTCGGGGCCCCACGCCTTCGGGTACTCGGCCACGACCAGCTCGGCGCCGAGCTCGGCCGCCTTCGCCTTGATGCCCTTCTCCATCGTGAAATAGAACGGATCGGCCACCCCGGGCATGAACAGGATCTTCGGCGCGGCCGTCACCGGGCCCGGCAGCGCGCCGCCCACCGCCAGGAGCAATCCAGCCAACGAGCTTCGCTTCATGGGGATTCCCCTTTCATTGCGTACACCGACGACACGAGACTGCCTCAGCCGCCGGGAGGCGTGGGCGGCCGGTCCGTGTCGCGACCCACAGGGGCTTTGCTCCGGCGAGGGGCACGAACGGCTCGCGCGCGACTCCCCTTCATGAATAGACCTCGGGCGAGGCTCGGGCTCGGGGCTCGAGCTCGTTCACGGGGAGCGGGACCGATGGCCGGCGAGCGACAGGCGATCCAGACGGCGCTGGACCAGGGCGAGGGCATCCTCCGGCTCCTGCCGACGTGGGTGCCGCGCGCCTTCTGCGTCCCCGGGAAGCGCCTCAAGCTCCACCCGTCCGACTATTACGCCTTCGGCGCGGATCGCGGCGGGATCGACGAGCGCTGGTTCGCGTCGACCGCGAAGGCGGACAACGGGCCGGGCACGCGGCCGGACGAAGGGCTCTCGTACGTCCAGGTGGACGGCGGCGCGCCTGCGCGGGTGCTGCTCCGCGAGGCGATCGAGCTCTGCGGGGCCGAGATCCTGGGCCCGGAGGTGATGGCGAGGCACGGCGGCTGGACGATGTTCGCCAAGTTCTTCGACAACCAGCAGCCGCTGCCCTTTCACGTGCACCACTCGGACGCGCGCGCGGCGGAGGTCGGCCAGAAGGGAAAGCCGGAGGCCTACTGGTTCCCGCCGCAGCTCAATCCGCACCCCGGCGCGTTCCCGTACACGTTCTTCGGCCTCGACCCCGGGACGACGCCGGACGACGTGAAGCGCTGCCTCGCGCGGTGGGAGCAGGGCGAGAACGGGATCCTGGACCTCTCGCGCGCGTGGCGGATCCGGCCCGGGACGGGCTGGGACGTGCCGCCCGGCGTCCTGCACGCGCCGGGCACGCTCCTCACGTACGAGCCGCAGCGCGCCTCCGACGTGTACGCGATGTTCCAGTCGCTCGTCTGGGACGCGTACCTCCCCGTGGAGCGGCTCTGGGTCCATCTGCCGCCGGAGCGGCGCGGCGACCTCGACGCGGCCCTCTCGCTCCTCGACTGGCCGACGAACGTCGATCCGCTCTTCCGCGAGCACCGGTTCATGCCGCCGAAGCCGGTGCGCCCCGTGGAGGAGATGCGCGACCAGGGCGCAGAGGAGCGATGGATCGCGTACAAGTCGGAGTGGTTCTCTGCGAAGGAGCTCACGGTCCTCCCCGGTCGGAGCGCCGTCGTCCGCGACGAGGGCGCGTACGGCGCGATCGTGATCCAGGGGCGGGGGCGGGTCGGACCGCTCGAGGTCGAGTCGCCGGCGATGATCCGGTTCGGCGAGCCGACGCGGGACGAGCTGTTCGTGACCGCGCCGGCGGCGGCGCGCGGCGTCTCCGTCGCGAACACGAGCGCGTCCGAGGATCTCGTCCTGCTGAAGCACCTCGGCCCACGCGTCTGAGGGACAGACGTCCCTACCCCCGAATGTGATAGCCTCTTTGGTGCACCTCGGGGTTGCCCATGGCGGAGAAGCCCGCCGATCACCTGCACGATCCCTTCCTCGGCGGCCTCGCGGAGGAGGCCAACCCGCTCGACCCCATCGTGGTGGCGGCGCGGGCGCGCGGCCTCCGCGCGTTCCGCGCGCTCGGCTCCCTCATCGGGGTCACGAGCCTCGCCTACCTCCTCCCCGCCATCATGCGCGGCGAGCGGCCGCGCGCGATCACCATCGCCGTCGTGCTGGCCGTCGGGATCTCGCTCGCGGCGTGGATCATCCCGGCGCGGCGGCACCAGCTCGCGGCGGCGTTCATGGTGTTCGCCGTGGGGCTCCTCGCCGTGCTGGGGGTGTGGAACATCGGGCCGAGCTTCACGATGGGCTCGCTCTACGTGCTCGTCCCCCTGCTCGCGACCTTCTTCTTCGGCCGCCGGTTCGCGTTCGTGGCGGTCGGGATCGCGGCGATCGCCCTGGTCGCCATCGGCCTCCTCTCCTGGCTCCTGGGCCGGTCCGAGGTCGGCACGGTCCCCGGCGCGGCGATCCCGCTCCCGACGTACACGCACCTCGCGTTCACCACGCTCGGCTCGACGGCCATCGCGCTCGCGGTGGTCGACGCCACCCTCGACGCCGTCGACCGTGCCATCCGCCGCGCCCGCGAGGCCGCCGCGCGCGAGCGCGACGCGCACGCGCGCCGGATCGCCGCCGAGCGCGCGCTCGCGCGGGCGAAGGAGCTGGAGGCCATCGGACACCTGGCGAACGGCGTCGCCCACGACACCCGCAACGCGCTCGCGGTGCTCGCCGCGGGCGTGCGGGAGCTCCGCACCGGCGGACCAGATCCGCGCGCCGTGCTCGACGACCTCGAGCACGCGGTGAACGGGGTGCAGGGGACGATCGAGCAGCTCCTCCTCCTCGGCCGGCGGCAGGCGACGGGCGCGCGCCCCGTCGCGCTCGAGCCCGAGCTCCACCACTTCGCCTCGGCGCTCCGCCGGGTGATCCCGCCCGAGGTGGAGCTCCACGTCGAGTGCCACAGCGGCGCGCAGGCGATCCTCGATCCGGTCCAGCTCGAGCAGGCGCTCCTCAACCTCGCGCTCAACGCGCGCGACGCCATGCCGGACGGCGGGCTGCTCACCCTCCGGCTCCACGACGAGGTGCGCAACGGGCGCCGTCACGCGGTGCTGGAGGTCGAGGACTCCGGGGTGGGCATGGAGCCCCAGGTCGCCGCCCGCATGTTCGAGCCGTACTTCACCACCAAGCCCGAGGGGGCCGGCACGGGCCTCGGGCTGCACATGGTCCAGAGCTTCGTGGACGCGATGGGCGGCGAGATCGAGGTCGAGAGCGACGTCGGCGAGGGCACCTGCGTCCGGCTCTGCTTCCCGATGGTCGGGCTCGTCGCCCTCTGACGCGCGCCGCCGGGTCCAGGCCGGGCGGTGCCGATGAGTCCGGCACGCCCACCCTGTCCTTTCGAGCAGCGGCTTCGAGGGCCGCTTCCGGGAGGGCGCTCGGGCGTCGCGCACACTCCGTGAAGCCCCCGGCAGGCAGCACGCGCTCGCCGCCCGGCCGCGCGGGCGAGCGCGCCCTCTCCCCTCGCCGTTGACGCGCCGCAGCATCGTGACGAGCTTTGCCTCTCAATGGAGAGAGGGAGAGGCATGGACATCGTCCAGATCATCGAAGCGGATCACAGGCAGATCGACCGGCTGTTCGAGCAGTTCGAGCGCGCGGCGCGGAACGAGGACGTCGCGACGCAGGGGCGGCTCGCGCGGCAGCTCGTCCGCGAGCTGTCGGTGCACGCGGCGTCCGAGGAGCAGGTGCTGTACCCGGCGCTCGCGCGCGCGGGGATGAACCCGGAGCGCCTCGACTCGCTCGAGGACCACCACGCGGTGAAGGTCACGCTCTCCGAGCTCCAGGCGATGAGCCCGGGCGAGGAGCGGTACGCCGCGAAGGTGCACCTCGTCGCGAAGAGCGTGCGGCGCCACGTCGAGGAGGAGGAGGCGACCATCCTCCCGCAGCTCAAGCAGAGCCTCGACGCCGACGCGCTCCAGCGGCTCGGGGAGGAGTTCCAGACCCTGCGGCGCTCCGCGCCCACGCGGCCGCACCCCACCGCGCCCGACCAGCCGCCGGCCAACATCGCGGCCAACGCGGGCGCCGCGCTCGTGGACCGGCTGCGGGACTCGCTGATGGAGGCGGGCGAGCTGGTGCGCGCCACGGCGCGGCAGGTGTTCGAGCGCGCCCTCCGCGCCGGCCGTGACGTCGCCGACCGCGCGCGGCACGACGGCGAGCAGCTCCTCCAGGAGGCCCGGACCCGCAGCGAGCGCGCCGTCCAGAAGGCGCGCGTCCTCGGCGCCGAGGTCGTCGAGGAGTCCGCCGACCGCGGTGTGCAGCTCGCCGGCGAGCTCGAGGCGCGGGTCGCGCCCGCATCCCGCGAGGTGGGACGCCGCGTCCGCGGCGTCATGGCCCGCGCGCGGCGCGTGCCGCGGGAAGCGGCGCGGAAGGCGACCCGCGCCAAGGGCAAGCCGCGCGCGTCGCGCCGCCCGCGGCGGAGGTAGCGATCACGCCGGGCGCCGGCGGCGGGCGGCCTCCTCCTCCGGACGAGGACGCTCGCTCCGCCGGCCCGGCTCACGGAGCGCCCACCCTACCGAAGGCAGAATCGGGACGCGGCCGGGCGACCGCTCGCCACCCCCTACCTCGCCCCTTCCTCCTCGGGCTCGAGCTCGAGGAGCACCTGGCGCGCCTTCACCTGCGCGCCCTCCCGGGCGAGCGTCCGGAGCACAGTGCCGTGGAAGCCGGCCTTGAGCGCGTGCTGCATTTTCATCGCCTCGACGACCGCGAGCGTCTGCCCCTTCTCGACGCGGTCGCCCTCGGCGACGAGCAGCGCGGCGACGATGCCGTCCATCGGCGCGGCGATGGGGCCGCCGTGCCGCGCGCCGGTGCGGGCGGCGGGCGTGTGCGTCTCGTCCGCGAGCTCGAGCTGCGCGAGCGCGGCGTCGACGAGGACGCGGTCGCCGGCGAGCGCGTAGGCGGCGCGCCTCCGGACGCCGCCGGCGCGGAACTCGGCGACGGCGCCGTCGTGGTGCAGGAGCTCGAGCTCCACCTGGACGCGTTCTGTCGCTCGCCCTTCGACAGGCTCAGGGCGAGCGGAGTCTTCCGAGGCACCTCTCCCCGCCGGCTCGAGCCACGCGACCCGGTAACGCCCCCCCGCGGCCTCCGCGAAGTCCACCTCGACGGTGTGAACGGCCTCGCCCTGCCGGAGCCGGAGCGTGTGCACGCTCCGCCCCGCGCTCCGCCACCCGGGCGGCGCGGCGTTGCGCGGGCTCTCGGCGGTGCGCCCGGCGAGGAGGACCGCGCCGAGGGCGAGGAGCGCGGGCGGCGTCGGCGGGGCGGCGAGGCCGGGATCGCGCGGGAGCTCCTGGGCGAGGAACGCGGTCGTCGCCTCGCCCGCGACGAAGCGCGGGTTCCGGAGCACGCCCGCGAGAAAGGCGCGGTTCGTCGTGACGCCGAGCAGGACGCTCTCCTCGAGCGCGTGCACGAGCCGGCGGCGCGCCTCCTCCCGGTCGCGACCCCACGCGATCACCTTCGCGAGGAGCGGGTCGTAGTGCGAGCCGACGGCGAGCCCCTCGAACAGGCCGGTGTCGATCCGCACGCCCGGACCGCTGGCGGGGCGCCAGCGGCGCACGAGGCCGGTCTGCGGCAGGAACCCGTTCGCCGGGTCCTCCGCGTTGAGGCGCACCTCGATCGCATGCCCACGCGCCTCGACCTCCTCCTGCGCGAGCGGGAGCGGCAGGCCGGCCGCGACGTCGAGCTGCCAGGCGACCAGATCGAGGCCGGTCACGAGCTCCGTCACCGGGTGCTCGACCTGGAGCCGGGTGTTCATCTCCAGGAAGTAGAAGCTCCGCTCGGCGTCGACGAGGAACTCGACCGTCCCCGCGCCGACGTAGCCGCACGCCCGGGCCGCCGCCACCGCGGCCTCGCCCATCCGCCGCCGCAGCTCGGCGGTCACGGCGGGCGACGGCGCCTCCTCCACCAGCTTCTGGTGGCGGCGCTGGATCGAGCAGTCGCGCTCGCCGAGCCAGATCGCGTGGCCGTGGCGGTCGGCGAAGATCTGCACCTCGACGTGGCGCGGGGCGAGGAGCGCCCGCTCGAGGAGCAGCTCGCCGCTCCCGAACGCGGCGGACGCCTCCGCGCGCGCCGCGCGGAGGTTCTCGGCGAGGTCCTCCTCGCGGAGGGTGAGGCGCATCCCGCGCCCGCCGCCCCCCGCGGCCGCCTTCACCATCACCGGCCAGCCGATCCGGCGCGCCTCGCGGAGCAGGGTCTCGTCGTCCTGCGCCGCGCCCTCGTACCCCGGGACGCACGGCACGCCGGAGCGCTGCATGGCGAGCTTCGCGAGCCGCTTGTTGCCCATGAGCCGGATCGCCTCGGTGGGCGGGCCGACGAAGGTGAGCCCCGCGGCGGCGCAGGCCTCCGCGAACTCCGGGTTCTCCGAGAGGAACCCGTACCCGGGGTGGATCGCGTCCGCGCCGGTGCGGCGCGCGGCGTCGAGGATCCGCGGGATGGAGAGGTACGACTCGCGCGACGGCGCCGGACCGAGCTCGACCGCCTCGTCGGCGAGCCGGACGTGGAGCGCCTCGCAATCGGCCTCGCTGTGGACGGCGACCGTCGCGTAGCCGAGCGCGTGCGCGCTCCGGAGGACCCGGACCGCGATCTCGCCGCGGTTCGCGACGAGCACCTTGTGGAAGCGGCGCATCATTCGTCTCCGGGCGGCCGGTGAAGCCCGGCCCCCCGGACCCCCGGCTCGCTCCGGTCCAGCGAAGCTGGACCTGCGCTCGTCACCCACCTCGGCGAACGCTTCGCCACGAACGCCGCGGTCCCCTCCTGGCCCTCGGGCCCGGTGACCGCCTCGGCGAACGCCGCCGCCGCGCGCTCGATCATCGCGTCCGCCGGCTCGCGCGCCGCGGCGAGGAGCAGCGCCTTCGTGGCCGCGTTCGCGCCCGGCGCGCACTGGCGGACGTTCGCGAGCGCCGCCTCCGCCGCCGCTTCCAGCGCGGCGGTCCCGTGCGCCACCTCGTGCACGAGGCCGATCCGCGCCGCCTCCGCGGCGTCGAGCCGGAGCCCGAGCAGCGCCAGCCGGCGCGCCTGCGAGAGGCCCACGCGCCGCACGACCGCGGGCGCGATCTGCGCCGGCGGGATTCCCCGCGTCGTCTCCGGCAGCCCGAGCCGCACCCCCGCCTCCGCGATGGCCACGTCGGCGGCGCAGGCGAGCCCGAGCCCGCCGCCCAGGACCGCGCCCTCGAGGAGCGCGATCACGACCTGCGGCGCCGCCTCGACCTCGGCGATCATGCGGCCGAACCGGCGGCTGTAGTCGGCCCACGCCGCCGCCTCGCGCCCGGCGGCGAGATCCTTGAGATCCGCGCCCGCGCAGAAGTGCCCGCCCGCGCCGCGCAGGACGACCGCCCGCACGCCGCGGTCCTCGCGCACCGCGCCGAACACCGCGCGCACCTCCTCGACCATGCGGAGGCTCATCGCGTTCCGGACCTCGGGGCGGTGGAGCGTCACGTGGAGCGCCTCGCGCGCGCGCCGCAGCGCGAGGGTCGTGCAGTCGGGGAGTCCTCCGGGGATCTGGCTCATCACCCCTCCCGGTGAACCGACACCGCTCGTGCTTCGACAGGCTCAGCACGAGCGGACCAGCGAAACCGCTCGCCCTGAGCCTGTCGAAGGGCGAGCGACTCGGACTGAGCACCACCGGACCAACGAGACCGCTCGCCCTGAGCCTGTCGAAGGGCGAGCGGCACCTGGGCGCCCGGCGCGAACGCGCTCATAGCTTCGCCACTCCGAACGAGGTGGGCCGGAGCGTCCGGACCTCCGCCTCGCGGCAGACGTCGAGGAGGAGCCCCAGCAGCACGCGCGTGTCGCGCGGGTCGACGATGCCGTCGTCGTGCAGCCGCGCCGTGTTGGCGAGCGCGGTCGAGGTCGCCTCGAGCTTCTCGCTCGTCGTCCGCTGGAGGTGCTCGAGCGCCGCGGGGTCCGCGGCCTGCCCCTGGCGCGCCGCCTTCTCCTCGGCCACGATGCGCAGCACCGCCCCCGCCTGCGCCCCGCCCATGATCCCGACCTTGCTGTTCGGCCAGGCGAAGATGAACCGCGGGTCGAAGCCGCGGCCGCACATCGCGTAGTTCCCGGCGCCGTACGACCCGCCCACCACGATCGAGATGCGCGGCACGCGGGCGTTGGCGACGGCCTGGATGAGCTTCGTGCCGTGCTTGATGATCCCGTCCCGCTCCGACTCCGTGCCGACCATGAAGCCGGTGGTGTTGTGGAAGAAGAGGACCGGCACGTTCCCCTGCTCGCAGAGCTGGATGAACTGCGCCGCCTTGGTGGCGCCCTTCGTCGTGATCGGGGCGTTGTTCCCGATGAGCCCGCAGCGGTGCCCCTGAACGGAGAGGTGCCCGCAGATCGTCTGCGCGTCGTACGTCTCCTTGAACTCCAGGAAGTCGGAGCCGTCGGCGATCCGGGCGACGAGCTCGCGGACGTCGTACGGCTGGCGCGGGTCCGCCGGGACGATGCCGAGGAGCTCCTCGGCCGGGTGGAGCGGCTCGCGGAACGTCCTGGGCGGCGGCGGTGGCAGGCCGTCATTCCAGGGCAGGCGCGCCATCACCTCCCGGACGATCCGGATCCCGTCCGCGTCGTCCTCGGCGAGGTACTCGGCGGTGCCCGCCACGGCGGCGTGCAGCTCGGCGCCGCCCAGCTCCTCGTCCGTCGCGATCTCGCCCGTCGCCGCCCGGAGGAGCGGCGGCCCGGCGAGGAACATCTTCGAGCGCCCGCGCACCACGACGACGTAGTCGCAGAGCGCCGGCAGGTACGCGCCGCCCGCGGTGGAGCTCCCGTGCACCACGTCGAACTGCGGGATGCCGGCGGCGGAGAGGCGCGCCTCGTTGGCGAACATCCGCCCGCCCTCGACGAAGAACTCGTCCGCGTAGTTGAGGTCCGCGCCGCCGCTCTCGACGAGGGTGACGACCGGCAGCTTGTTCTCGAGGGCGACGTCCTGCAGGCGGAGGAGCTTCTTCAGGCCGATCGGCGAGATCGAGCCGCCCTTCACCGCGCTGTTGTTCACGATGACGACGCAGCGGATCCCCGAGACCCAGCCGATGCCGCCGATGAGCCCGCCGCCCGCCGCGGAGCCGTCCTTGTCGTGGTAGAGGCGGTAGCCGGCGAGCGTCGAGAGCTCGAGCCAGGGCGTCCCCGGGTCGAGGAGCCGGTCGAGCCGCTCGCGCGGCAGGAGCTGGCCGCGCTTCTGGAACGCGGGGCGCGCCTTCTCCGCCGTCGCCTCGATCCGCCCCTCCAGCTCGCGGAACCCCTGGATCGCGGCGAGCATCGCCGCGCGGTTCGCCTGGAACGCCGCCGAGTGCACGTCCACGCTGGAGCGGATCACCGGCACGGCGCGTGCGCCTCCTCCCGCGCCCGGCGGGCGATCTCCGCGGGGACCGGGATCGCCACGTCGAGGAGCTGCTGCGCGACGCCCTTGCCCTGCGGGTCCGAGCGGAGGCTCGCCATCCCGCCGCCGCCGAGCGCGTGCTCGAGGAGGAAGTTCATGGCGTGCAGCCCTGGCAGGTCCCAGCGAAGGACGCGGCCGCGCTCGCGATCGAGCGCGTGCGCCAGGTGGCCCGCGACCGCCTCGGGGGTGAGCGCGGCGCGGAGGAACGGGAGGTACTCGGGCCGGCGCGCGAGGACGCCGACGTTCGCGTGATCGCCCTTGTCGCCGCTGCGGGCCCAGGCGAGCGCGACGAGCGGCACCGTCTCGGTGCACGGCGGCAGCTGCGCGGCGGACTCCGATCCCGTGAACGAGCCCGAGCCCGCGCCCGAGCCCGGCCTCTCCTCCCTCGCGCTCACGGGAACCTCCACGTGCATGGAAACGCCTTCCACCTCCACCCGCACCTCCACCTCGCCCTTCGGCACGAGGCACGAGAAGAGCCGCAGCATCGGCGTCACCGACGGCCGCCCGCCGAAGAGGGTCGTCATCCCCGGCGGACCGCCGGTGAAGAAGGGCGCGATCTCCGAGGCGAGCCGCTCGAGCGCCTCCTTCCGGGCGTGCGCCGCCGCGACCCGGAGCACGGCCTCGCGCGTCGCGGGATCGCGGCCGCGGGCGCCGTACATCGCCTCGGTCCCGAGCACCTCGACGAGCGTCTCGCGGAACGGCCCGAGCCCGTCCCGCGCGTTGAGCTCCGCGGCGCGCGCGAGGATCGCCTCCCCCACCCGGCGCGCCTTGGCCGCCGCGTCCCCGCCGACCATCGCCACCATCCCCGCGCACCGGTACCCGTCGGCCCAGGTCGCGGCCACCTTGAATTCGCGCGGCGCGGGACGGCCGCGGGCGCCCGTCACGCGCACCGCGTCGGGCCCGACCTCCTCGAGCCGCACGCCGGTGAAGTCGCAGACGACGTCGGGCAGGAGGTATGCGCGCGGATCGCCGATCTCGTAGACGATCTGCTCGCCCACCGTGCCGCGGGTGACGAGGCCGCCCGTGCCCGGGGGCTTCGTGACGGTGAAGCTCCCGTCCTCGGCCACCTCCGCGATGGGGAAGCCGATGTGCTCGTAGTCGGGGACGGCGCGCCAGTCGGTGAAGTTGCCGCCGGTGCACTGGGCCCCGCACTCGATGACGTGGCCCGCGAGCGAGCCCTGGGCGAGGCGGTCCCAGTCGTCGAGCGCCCAGCCGTGCTCGTGGAGGAGCGGCCCGAGCACGAGGGCGCTGTCCACCACCCTCCCCGTGATCACCACGTCGGCCCCGGCCCGGAGCGCCGCGGCGATGCCGCCGGCCCCGAGGTAGGCGTTCATGCTCGTGAGCGCCGCGGGGAGCGGCGCGCCGGTGGAGAGCTCGCGCACGCCCGCGTCCGCGAGCGCAGCGCGGCGCGGCAGCAGATCGTCGCCGGTCACGACCGCGACCCGGAGCTCCACCCCCGCCTCGCGGCAGGCGCGGCGGAGCGCCTCGCGGCACGCCTGCGGGTTGAGCCCGCCGGCGTTGGACACGACCTTGATCCCCTGTGCGGCGATCGCCGGCAACACGGGCCGGAGCGCCGTCACCCAGTCGCGCGCGTGGCCCGCCTCGGCGCTCTTGAGCCGCGCCGCCGCCATGATCGACAGGGTCAGCTCGGCGAGGTAGTCGGAGACGAGGTAGTGGATCCCCCCGCGCTCGACGAGCTGCGGGACCGCGATGGCCGAGTCGCCCCAGAACCCCGAGGCGCACCCGATGCGGACGGGCCTCGTCACGTCACACCCTGCCCTCGAACAGCTCTCGCCCGATGAGCATCCGGCGGATCTCGGACGTGCCGGCGCCGATGGTGAACAGGCGCGCGTCGCGCCAGAGCCGGGCGAGCGGGAAGTCGTTCACGTAGCCGTTCCCGCCGAAGCACTGGATCGCCTGGTCGGCGACCTCGATGGCGCGCTCGGCCGCGAACAGCAGGCAGGCGGCGGCGTCACGGCGCGTGAACCGGCCCTCGTCGCACGCCTGCGCCGTCCGGTACACGAACGAGCGCGAGCTCTCGAGCGCGACGTACATGTCGGCGACCTTGGCCTGCATGAGCTCGAACGTGCCGATGGGCCGGCCGAACTGCTTCCGCTCGCGGACGTACGGGAGCACGAGATCGAGCGCGTTCTGCATGAGCCCGAGCGGGCCCCCCGCGAGGACGACGCGCTCGTAGTCGAGCCCGCGCATGAGGATCCGCACGCCCTCGTGGGGCGCGCCGAGCACGTTCTCTGCGGGGATCTCGCAGTCCTCGAAGACCAGCTCGGAGGTGGGCGACCCGCGGTGGCCGAGCTTGTCGAGCTTCTGGCCGACGCTGAAGCCCTTCATGGTCTTCTCGACCAGGAAGGCGGTGATGGACCGCGAGCCCGCCTCGCGCGGGGCCGTCCGCATGTAGACGATGAGGACGTCCGCGATGGGGCCGTTGGTGATCCACATCTTGGTGCCGTTCGCCACCCAGACGTCGCCGTGGCGCTCCGCGCGGCAGGCCATCGAGCCGACCACGTCCGAGCCCGCGCCCGCCTCCGACATCGCCAGCGCGCCCACCCACTCGCCGGTGCAGAGGCGCGGGAGGAACTTCTCGAGCTGCGCGTCCGTCCCGTGGAGGAGGATGTTGTTGGCGCACAGGTTCGAGTGCACGCCGTACGAGAGCCCGACCGAGGACGAGCCGCGCGAGAGCTCCTCCACCGCGAGCACGTTGGCGAGATAGTCCATCCCCATCCCGCCGTACCGCTCGGGGATGGTGATCCCCAGCACGCCGAGCTCGCCGAGCTTCTGCCACATGCCCTCCGGCCACTCGTTGCGCCGGTCGATCTCGTCGGCGATGGGGGCGATCTCGCGCCGCGTGAACGCGGCCACGGTCTCGCGCAGGTCCTCGAGCTCCAGCTCGGCGCCCGTGGGGATGTATGGGTTTCGCATGCGTCCCTTCCGAGCCCGCGCGATAACGCGCGCTCGCAGGGAGCATTAGGGCGATGAATGATGCTTTCAACCTGCCGCGGCGCGTCGGCCGAATTGGGTGGGCGCTTACTCCAGGATCGCGGACGCCGCGGCGCCGGATTGCCGGAGCTGGTACCGCGCGTACAGCCCGCCCGCCGCGATCAGCTGGTCGTGGGTCCCGGTCTCGACGACCCGCCCCCCCTCGAGCACGACGATCCGGTGCGCGTCGCGCACGGTGGAGAGGCGGTGGGCCACGACGAGCGTGGTCCGGCCGCGGCGGAGGCGTCCGAGCGCCTCGCGGATCTGCTCCTCGGTGTCCGTGTCGAGGGCGGAGGTGGCCTCGTCCAGGATGAGCACGCGCGGGTTGCGGACGAGCGCGCGCGCGATCGCCAGCCGCTGCTTCTGCCCGCCGGAGAGGCGGGCGCCCTTCTCCCCGAGCCGCGTCTCGAGCCCCTCCGGGAGCGCCTGCACGAACTCCCACGCGTTCGCGTCGCGGAGGGCCTGCTCGAGCGCCCGCGGCGAGACGGGTCCCAGGCCGTAGGCCACGTTCTCGCGGACCGTCCCGTCGAAGAGGATCGACTCCTGCGGGACGACCGAGAGGAAGCGCCGGTAGGAGCGCAGGTCGTAGCCGTCCATCGGCTTGCCGTCCACGAGCACGCGGCCGCGCGTCGGGCGGATGAAGCCGATCGCGAGGTTGAGCACGGTGGACTTCCCCGCGCCCGAGGGGCCGACGAGCGCCACGGTCTCCCCGGGCCGCACCGTGAACGAGAGGTCGTCCACCGCCGGCCGCGACGCCCCCGGGTACGAGAAGGTCACGCCGTCGAACCCGAGCTCGCCGCGCACGGAGTCCAGCGCCGGCTTGCCCTGGTTCACCTCGAGGTCGGGGCTGGAGAGCACCTCGCCGATCGAGCGGATGGACTCGAGGCCCTTGGTGAAGATGGGCGCGACGTTCACGAGGCTGAGCACCGACTGGGTGATGAGGCCGAAGTAGGTGGTGATGAGCACGACGTCGCCCACGCTGATCGGGAACCAGCCGCGCAGCAGCGCCGCAGCCGCGACCACCAGGCAGAGCATGTTGAAGCCGTTGAACGTGGCCCAGGACAGCGCGCCGAAGGAGGCGTTGATGCTGTCCACCCGGAGGCCCTCGTCGCGCACGCGCTCCAGCGACTCGTTCACGCGCGCCAGCGCCGCCGACTCGAGCCCGTGCGCGCGGGTCACCGGGAGGAGGTGCGTCATCTCCACGACGCGCGTGGACATGCGCTCGATCTCCTCGCGGAAGGCGGCGTTCCGGGCGGCGAGCTGCTTGCGGAGCGCGTAGACGATCCCCGCCGCGAGCGGGACGGTGACGAGCAGGTAAAGGACGAAGCGCGGCTGCCGGAACGCGACCACGCCGAGCGCGAAGACCACGTTCACCAGGGCGGCGAGCCCGACGTCGAACAGGTTCCGGGTGAGCTGCTCGACGGCCTCGACGTCGCGCAGCACCTTCGCCTGGAGCGCCCCCGCGCTCTGCCGGGCGTAGTAGCCGATCGAGAGCTGCTGGAGCTGCCGGCAGATCGCCGCCCGCAGGTGGGTCTCGATGGAGCGCGAGGCGGCGCTCAGGCGGCGCACGTACGCGAAGTGCATCGGCACGTTCTGGACGAGGATCACCGCCAGCGCCGCCGCGTCCAGCCAGACGAGCCGCCAGGACCGCTCGGTCGGCCGGGTCACCTGGTCGACGATGTGGGCGGTGATCGCCGGCATGAGCCACACCGGGCTGTGCTTGATGACGAAGTAGAACGTGGCGAGCGCCAGCGAGCCGAGGTGCTGGCGGTAGAGCCGGGCGAGCGTGCGGGCGGGGTGCCGGCCCGAGAACCGCTCCAGCGGGTGGAGCGGCGGCGCGGGCTCTTCGTCGACGGTGGTGGAGGCGTTCGGGGAGGCGTTCAAGGGGCTGGCAGGCTAGCACGGAGCCGAGTTCGCCGGGACCCCTGCCCTGGGGCTACGATGCACACGAGACCTCGTGCGCCGCACCCTCGTCCTCTCCCTCCTGCGCGCCGGCGACACGCTCGTCCACCTCCCCGCGCTCGCCGCGCTCCGCGCCGCGGATCCGGGCGGCGAGCTGCACGTGCTGGTGCAGGCCGCGGCGCGGCCGGCGATCGCGCTGCTCGCGACCCAGGCCACCGTCCACCCGCTGCCGGTCGACCATCAGGGAGGTCCGCTCGGCCCATGCGCCGCGCTCGTCGAGGAGCTCCGCGCGCGCGACTTCGACCTCGTCGTGAACCTCACGCACCGGCTGTTCGCGGCCGACCTCGCCGCCGCCGTGGGCGGGCGGCGCCAGCTCGGCCTCGTCCGGCGGGACGGCGCGCCCGCGGTGAGCTCGCCGTGGCTCGCCGCGCTGAACGACTGGGGGACGAGCGCCGCGCTGAGCGTGCTCCACTACGCGGACGTCGCCTGCCAGGCGCTCGGGGTCCCGCGCGCCGACCCCGACCTCGTCGCCCGCCTCCCGCCCGCCGTCGAGGACTGGTGGCGCACGGCGCGCGCGCGCCTCGGGCTCGACGCCGGCGCGCCGCTCCCGGGGC